>Ga0115007_10000087_pt1 | contig 51895 bp, 46 predicted proteins | sample ArcOceMetagenome_2_FD_87166 | JGI IMG/M metagenome (GOLD analysis project Ga0115007, IMG submission 87166) | Marine eukaryotic phytoplankton communities from Arctic Ocean - Arctic Ocean ARC135M Metagenome | ecosystem: Environmental > Aquatic > Marine > Oceanic | place: Arctic Ocean | collected...
ACAAAAAAACAACAATAAATAATTAAGTAAATAATTTAAGAAATAATTACCAAACTATATAAAATGGATGAAAATATTGCAATCGGAATTGATTTAGGCACTACATACTCTTGTGTTGGATGTTGGAAAAACAATAATGTTGAAATTATAGCAAATGAACAGGGTAACAGAACAACTCCGTCATATGTTGCTTTTACAGATGAAGAAAGATTAGTTGGCGTGTCTGCAAAGAACCAGGTATCTATGAATACAAAGAATACAATCTTTGATGCAAAAAGATTAATTGGTAGAAAATTTTCCGATGAACAAATACAGAAAGATATGAAACATTGGCCTTTTAAAGTAACACCTGATAATAACGACAAACCAATTATTACGGTTGAATATAAGGGTGAAGAAAAACAAATGAAACCGGAGGAAATATCTTCAATGATTTTATCAAAAATGAAAACAACAGCCGAAACATTTTTAGGTAAAAAGGTAACTTCTGCGGTTATTACGGTGCCGGCTTATTTCAATGATGCTCAAAGACAAGCAACTAAGGATGCTGGAGCCATTGCAGGATTAAAAGTATTACGTATTATTAATGAACCAACCGCAGCAGCAATAGCGTATGGTTTAGATGCTCAAGTTACCGAAGAACAAAAAGTATTGATTTTTGATCTGGGAGGGGGTACTTTTGATGTTTCTTTGTTAAGTATAGAAGATGGTATTTTTGAAGTATTATCGACAGCTGGTAATACTCATTTAGGTGGAGAGGATTTTGATAGTAGATTAGTAGAATTTTTTGCGGATGAGTTAAAAAAAAAACAAAGGTTGGATATTTCAAAAAACCCAAGGGCTTTGAGACGGTTAAGAACCGCGTGCGAACGTGCAAAAAGAACATTATCATCTGGAACCCAAGCATTTTTGGAAATAGATGGATTGGCTGAAGGACAAGATTTCAGTTCAACCATTACTAGGGCTAGATTTGAGGAAATTAACATGGATTATTTTAGAAAATGCATCGAACCAGTTGAAAAGGTATTGAGGGATGCAAAAGTAAGTAAAAATTCGGTAGATAAAATCGTATTGGTAGGTGGTTCAACTAGGATTCCAAAAATCCAAGAATTATTGAGTGAATATTTTAACAATAAACCTTTGTGTAGGGATATTAATCCAGATGAAGCAGTTGCTTATGGTGCTACTGTACAGGCAGCAATTTTATCAGGAGTTAAATCAGATAAGATCGATGATTTGTTATTATTGGATGTTGCACCCCTTTCTTTGGGTATTGAAACATCAGGTGGTGTAATGACAAATCTAATTACAAGAAATACAACGGTTCCCACTAAAAAAAGTCAAACTTTTTCAACATATGCCGATAATCAACCTGGTGTATTAATTCAAGTTTTTGAAGGAGAACGAAAATTTACAAAGGATAATAATTTACTTGGTAAATTTCAATTGGATGGTATTCCCCCAATGCCTCGTGGTGCACCTCAAATAGAAGTAACATACGATATTGATGCAAATGGTATTCTAACAGTATCAGCATTGGAGAAAAGTACAGGCAAGGAGCAAAAAATTACAATTAAGAATGATAAAGGAAGATTAAGCAAAGAAGAGGTAGAAAGAATGGTAAATGAGGCAGAGAAATATAAAGAAGAAGATGAAAAAAATGCAAAAATAATAGAATCAAAGAGTAAATTGGAAAATTATTGTTATTCTTTGAAAAATAGTGTAAATGATGAAAAAATAGCAGATAAAATAGATGAGGAAGATAAAAGGGAGATCATGTCAAAAGTAGAAGATGCTTTGAAATGGTTGGAAGAAAATCAAATGAGTAGTGTGGAAGAATATGATAAAAAACAAAAAGAAGTGGATGAAGTTTGTTCACCAATTATGCAGAAAATATATCAGTCTGGAGGAGTACCAGGAGGAGTACCTGGTGGAGTACCAGGAGGAGTACCCGGTGGAGTACCTGAAGGTATTACTCCGGAAATGATGAAAAAAATGGCTGAAATGCAACAAAAGACACAAGAGGTTCCTCGAGAAGATAATGTTGAAATTTCGGAAGTAGATTAATAAATAAAAAATAATAAAAAATAATTATAAAATAATAGTATAATGACAAAGAAAAAGAAACGAGAAAAGAAAAAAACTGTATATAGAACAAAAGAACAAAGACAGGAAGAAGTGAAAGAAGTATTGAACCAATTAAACGATTTTGATTTAAATATAAAATATGAACCAATAAAAAAATTATATACTTTGTTTAAAGAATATATTAATGAAGATAAAAGGATTGAAATAAACATACCATTTCCTGAAATAAATAGACGTATAAAAGGATTATTGGCTATAAGTATAAATGAAAATGTATGGATTAAATTGAAACATGAAGAGTTTTAATATAGAGCATCAAAACCTCTATTTTCGTTGTATTTGAGTATCATATTTTTATAATAATTGTTAATTTCTTTACTAATTATTGAATTATTATTTAAATTATCATTTAATATTTTTACAATACCACACCAATTTTCATTCCCATTCCAAAAAAGGTTCTCTCTGATTTCTGGAGCTACATAACCAATGTTATTAATCAACTTTAAAAGGTTTTTTTTAATTTTTTCATCATCATATTTTTCACAAATTTCAATAATATCATGAATGACAATTAATGGTGTAAAAGTCATATTTATATTTTTTAATAAAAAATATTAATATAAATCAATTTATTAATAAATATCAAATTTTACCAAATAATTCTTCATTGGTTTACCAGCAGAATTATAGTAACAATATTTTTCGTATGAAAATTTTCCGAAAGGATTTATATCATTATACCCAATAAAATAACCTTTGTGATTTTTAATTTTAATTCTGTCAATTGGAATATTATATTTGATATTTATGAATGTAAAAATATTACTCCATTTTAGATTGTTAATAATTTTTTCTTCAATATCAATAACCTTTGAACCAAAATATCTAGGTGAAACAGTTGGTGAGAAGATAATTTGATGCATTTTCTTTGTATTTATTTTACACATTTTATATGAAGAATAAATAAATCAATTTTATAAAATTCTATTTTCTAAAAAAATATTATTGTGTTTAACTTTGTTATTATAGGGTATATTATGTTTAATGCACCAATTGATGCATTTTTGTATATTTTCATTTTTATATATTTTAATTTTTTCGGATTTTTTTTCATTGTTATCAATTAATTTTAAAGTAGTTAATATATTTTTAATTTGTTTGTTGCCTAATATAATATTGACATCTTGGATTTTTGAAATGAATATATGTTGCATAGGAATATTTAAAAAAGATTGTATAAAAAACACATTTTCATCAACATTATTATATACTTGTAAAATCTTTTCAAATTTTTGAATAAGTTTATCTCTGTGTGTATTATTAAAATATTTACAAATAATATATTTTTCTGAATTACCACTTCTACTGGTATTGGGTTTAAAAATAGAAACCTCTTTAAAAAGGGTTGATAATAAATAAATACATTGGATAGTAGGTTTATAAAAAACATCGAATATTTTTAATACGAAAGAACCATTTTTTTTTAAAACGGTAATGGCATAAAAAATTTCACAAAAAATAAGTTTAAATGCAATTAATTCTTGTTTATGAAAATCGCTTGAAAAATCAATACCACCATCACCGCTAACAAAATCAAACGAATTATAATATTTATTAAGGATTAATTTATAATTTTTAGGGTTATATAAATTACCTGTATTATCATGTCCATTTTCAAAAATAAAATTTTCGTGGTTTGTAATATTACTTTTTTTCCATGTTGGGATATTTTTATTAACTGTATCGAGTAATGTCATTCCGTAATATTTATCCTTTTTATTTTGACGAAAAAATGAGATAGCTTCCATAAATCCACCAGGTCCTTCTGCAAAATGAAAACTTTTAATGCTTTTATGGTTATATATTTTGAAAATATCAAATTTATATATAATTTCAATTAACTTATAAAAGGCTCTGGATATTGGTTTTAATTTACTGATACTATTATTGTTGTTACTAATGTTAGTATGGACATATTCATAAATATTAGTGAATTTTTTATGAGAATTCCATTCAAAAGATATATGATCTAATTTATCTTTAATATTTCTTAAATAATGAGATAAACTATTATTAACAAATATTTGTTGTTCTTCTTTTGAAAATTCTAATTTTAGATTACTTTCATCCAGATAAATTATGTTATTGTGTACTTTAAATGTAGTCATATTATATATAATAAAAAAATAATATTTATATAGTTATTACATAACAAGTTTAATCTTTGTTTTTAATTTAACGAAGTTGGTCTTCTTTGATTTTTTATGTTTAACTATGGAATTAAATACAGATTGTGTTGGTACATTTCTGATTTTTTTGTATATAAAGAAATTGTTAAGGAAGGAAATTTCTTTTTCGTTGTGATTCATTTTCATAGCAGATTTCAATATACTAGAGTTGTGAATATTCCTGGATTTAATATCTTGTTTCATTTTTTCAAATAAAAGGGAAAATGGTCCTATAGAAGCAGGTAAATTAAGTTTATCAAGTTCTGATTTATTTAATGGTCTAAATCCATAGTTTTCTAATAATCTAGTAAAATATGTAAAATTAACTAAAAATTCGGGTAAATATTTATTAATAGATTCTTGATATACTGAAATTTGACAGCCCAATGAACTTTCGTCATCATTAAACATAATTTTTCTATATTCTTTTCTTATTTCCCACATTTTCAAAGATTTATCCATAATAGTGATTGAGTCATTTATATCTAAATTGAATAACTTATTAAATACTCTTTTACCATCATAACATGTACCAATAAAATAACCATTTAACGCGCAACAATCTGAAACATTTCTAATATATTGGTTTATGGTTTCAAGCGATTTGAAGAAATAATGGGAAGAGAATTGGTTAGAAACAATATTAAACCCACCTTCTCCTTTACCATATTGTTTGAATACACCTTTTCCTAATATAGTAGGGTCTTTTGGTCCAGAACCAAAAATAGCTTTGGATATTTGTTTAGATTTTGGGTCAAAATATGAATCACCATTTTTTATATTTTTACTACTATCGCCATGTAAATAAATAACTTTTGGGATATTGTTATATTTCATTTTTGTTTTCATATATCTAGCACAAGCTCCATCTAATCTATTTTCAATATTATCTTTTGAATAATCAATACCGAAAACAAAACTAAGTTTTGAATCTCTCCATTTAGAAAAGTCACCAGCTTTGCCTACACTCATATCTATTAATTTGTCACCCTTTTTAGATACTCCCAAAATAAGTTGCCTTTTAACAACAGAATTATGAAAGTTTCTTAAAGATTGCGTGATGGTTTTATTTTCATTTTTTTTATAATACACATCATCATCTTGAACCGTGGTTGGTATATTTTGACCGGTTCTTATCATATGTTCTGTGATAGGATTGTGGATTGATTTCCAAACGCTGTTAGCAACATGGTAAGCATTACCAAAATTTTTCAGACCTTTTCTATAATCGGAAGTTTTGTCATTTCTAACTCTAATGGGAATCCATTGCCAATGTTTGGGTTTTGTTTCATTATATTTAAATTCAACAATAGTTTTATCTTCAAAAGATTCTGTTCCATCTTCAATAAGCATTTTATTTTCACTGTTAAGATGAATATTACATTTATATACTGGAAAATTTGGCGTAGGATTGGTTGGTTGGAAAGGTACTGCTCTATATGTATTTATAGTATTATCATCTTGTGGATTATTATCTTGGATAATATCTTCAAAAGGATTTAAAAATCCATGTCTTTTGTTTCTTTCGTCAAATCCGACTCTTAATTCCATTGTTTTATATTTAATAATTTGTTCTTGTTTTAAAAGAGATTTTCCTTCCCTAAATTTGCTATGTATAATATCTTTTTTCCTTTCATCTTTTTTAATTGTAACTAGGAAATCAATTGTATTAAATTCTGGAGGTTTCCATTTAAAAGAACCGAACCAAGTTTTTTTTAGACTTTTTGAAAAATTTAATTTTTCACCAATAACCTTTGATCCAACCCCAGTATTAATAGGTGTAAAAATGAGACCGTCGGTTTCATAAATAAACTCTCCATTGTCTATTTTGGATAAAATTTGATTGCATTGCGAAAATATTGATTCGCTTGTATTTTTATAGAATTTTTTAGGTCTAACGGTAAGAGGTATTGTTTTACCACCTGTAATGGAGACCAAATCTAATTCATGAATAGTTTTACCTAGAAGAGTATATCTAAAAATTGTTTTATCCATATTGGGAGGATATTTGAGACCTTCCATATTAACAAATGGAAAATGCATAATGTTTTTATCGTTTAAGATATAAATATCAAAACATAAAAAGTAGTTGATAAAACGACCATGTTTATCATTTTCAACAAGTTCTCCATCTAAAATGGAATTATAGATTTTTTTATTTTTGGATACACAACCCGTGAAAATAACATCCATATTAACATTAATCAAATATATTTTACCGGATTCAGTAATAAACAAAAGATGTCTACTACCATCAGCTTTTTCTGTAACAGTATAAGGATTTCTTATATTTGGAGAAATAATATCACTGGAAAGTGGTATTGTGTGGATAATTTCTAGAGAAATAGAACTAGGTCCTAAAAAATCACTAGTAAAGATTTTTCTATCAGGTTTATTTCCATAAATAACTTTCATATATTCATCTAATACGACTCTTTGTTCTTTATATGAAACAGGATAGTTTGAAAATTGTAAACCACCCAAAACAGTTTTTATACTATTTCTGAGTTGTTTCATGAGATTTTCTTTGTCTAGTTTAAAACACAAATCATTTTTGCACTCAATTTCAATTTCATAAGATTCTGGATTTTTGAAAACATTTGAGTTTTCAATATTATACTCAGGAACAGGTGGACCATTAACCCATTTTCTCTTTGAAGATTTAATAATACTTAAGTCAAATTGTAGTGGAAAACCATCTTTAATAAATGTAAAACGTTTGATAAGTCTAAAAATTTTTTTCGAATCATTCCAAGTATTAAGCAAACTAACAACATTTCTATTAGAATTATTGATAATCCTTTCTGTTTTATAGTTAATACGAAATTCAAAATCATCAAAATCAACGGGATTTAAGTAATCAGTTCCAATTTTTTTGGTAGATTTTTGTTCAAATTTAATATAATTTGCCTTGGTAGGATCTTCTAAATTTAAGGTATTTGTTGCGCAATAATTTTGTATATTTACAATTTCCTTAATTTTTGTTCTAATATTGGATTGTTTTGTTTTCCCTGTGTTAGAATCAACATAATTTGTAAAAATGTTTAAATGGTAATCTTTACTTGCACATTTGAAACCTAATGATTTAAGTTTTTTAATAACATTGTCAAATTTAATTTTTGTTGTTTTGTTTTTTTTATTGGTACCAAATCTTACTTCAAACTCATCATACTTATTTTTCTCCGATAAATATATATTTAAATATTTGGAAAATTGTTCTTTTGATGTCATGATATATATATAAATTAGACATATTATTTTAATATTTAATCAATTTTATATTAAATATATTCTAAAATTTCGTTGTAAATCACTTTTTTTGTTTTCTTTTTATTATCTTTATTGTATAATCCGATGTTTAGTTTATTACATATATCATGGATTTCTGGTATTTTGTAATTGGAAAATGTTTTTATTTTTGATTTTAATTGAGATTGTACACACTTTGCTTTTATTTTACCAACAACTTCTTCTTGTTTATAATTTTTAACATATAAACAAGGTTTTTGATTGACAAATTTAATAATATGATAAGTAGGATCATTGTGAACATTATTTTCCCAATAAAAAAACCTATCTTGTAATATAAAATTAATGTTATGTAAATGACAAAGTGTATAGAAAGTTAATATATCAATTTTATTCGAACATAATAGAATGTCTTCAATATATTTTGGTTTAATTTTAATTTCTTTTAAAATCTTTTTACTATCTCTAACCTTTTCAATTAATTTAATTTTTAATTGTTTTTCAATAACAAATGCAGAATGACAAGTTGTATAATCAAATTCGCCATATAAAATAAAATAAAAACACCAAAATAGTGGGTCTTTTTCATAAAAAACTATTGTTTTGTCAATATTATTACTTTGTTTAACATTTTCTTCCCTTTTAATGTGTTTTTTTATTTGTTTTTTATTTTCAATAATATTTGTAGTCCACATAAAAATATTATTGTTATTTATAAAGTATTCACTTAAATTACCGAGACTGTATTTCATACTGTATTATATATTTTTTCCTTTTTATCTTTAATACCTTTGAAAAATTCCTTTTGAAAATCATCTTTAATTTTTTCGGTTTGGTCCAATGTTTCTTCTTGTTTATTAACGTATTTTATATATAATTTAATTTTATCAATTATTGTTTCATTTAAACTATTCATGTTAATAAAAATACCATTTCTATTTTCGGAATACAAAATTTTATGTAGTTTAATAAGTTCAAAAAATTTGAGGTGGTGTATACTGCTCATCTTTTCCATTTTATCTCTTAAATAAATCAACAAATCTAAATCACCATTATCTTTCATTATGTAAAAAAATAATTATATATTTAAGTTTTAAAAATTCTATTTATTAAACTGGATATTTGGTTTTTTAAATATTTTTTTATCAATAGATGCAATAACAGATATAAATGTATCATTTAATTCATAACGAATACCGATAACACTTATATAAATTTCATCATTTTCTTTAATGGAATTAAAATTTTCATCATCATAAGATTGATCTCTTGAAATAAAAACTACGATTGGGGTTGGTTCTTTGTATTCAGCTCTAATACCCGCTTTTGTCACATTTTTCACAGTTACTTTAATTTTCATACCTTCAACAGGTTTGCAAATAAGACACTTAAATGCAACATCAAAAACTACATTATTACCTTTGATAACTCCGGATGAATATGTTATGATATTAATAGAATTTGATTTTAAAAATCCTTCTTTGATACATTTACCCTCGTATCCTCTTTTTAACTTTTGTTGTAATAAATCCTTTATATTATTTCCCAACATTGAAAAGGACAAATGTATTTTCCTTGTCAAAATATTATTAATATAAATTCCTTTAACAACAGGATTACTCATATATATATAAATTATAATTTATAAATATTTCCTAAATTCCTTTTCAATTTATTATTTCAATGATTCTCCATTTAAAAACCATTCCAATTCGTTGAAATTCCACCTTTGTGATTTATCTTCTTTATCATAGTATCGATGTATCATTTCTATTTCTATACATAATTGTATAGTATTGATTGGTATTTCAGTACCATTTTCCAAAATTTGAATAATGTCTTTACCACTTTTACCATAAATTTTAATAATTTTACTACTTCTTTTAATTGCATTTGGGTCCATTGTATATTTTTCTATCGATAATAAATCATTAATTTTCAAGACGAGAGCAGATTTTGTAACACCTCTTTCACATGATGCACCCTTATTTTTTGTATTTGTTTTTTTTGTTTTAAACTGTAATTTATATCTCTTATCATATGTTATAAAACCAATTTGTGTTTCTTTAATTTTTAATCTAAATTTTTTTTCATCACTTAACATAAACCTTGTATTTAATAATTCTTTAATTATTATCGAAGGGAATTTATTATACTCTTCGATACCGTCATCCTTTAATAATATAAACATGATAGTTTTATTAACTTTTTTACCTACATCTTCACTTTTAACCAATGGTATTGTAAAAATGTCATTCTCATTATCAATTAGTAAAAAATCATCAAAATATTTATTTATTTGAATAAAAAAGGATTCGTCATATTTTTTATAAAGCATTGGTAATTTTTTTTCATTTTTTTTAATATATTTTAGATTAGTGTTTTCAATTAATATAACTTTTTCTTCATAATCCAAAACATCCAATAAATGGTATAAAGCAAAATTAGATAATGTTGTGATTGGGATTTCTTTTTTATGTCGTGTGAATCTGTCAATTGTCCATCTACAATTATTTACCCATAAATTCTTTGTTGCAGATACTAACTTTTTACTTTCTCTATAATTGACACATTCATTATAATCATTATATAATTTATCTAAAATATTTTTAAATTTTTGGTCGATTATAGAAGTTTTACTTTCTTCAAAATGTTGTGTTTGTTTATCCTCTTTGTTTTCTTCACTTCGCGGTTCTACATTCTGCGGTTCTACATTCTGCAGTTCTACATTCTGCGGTTCTACATTCTGCGGTTCTACATTCTGTGGTTCTACATTCTGTGGTTCTTTGTCTTCTTTTGAATCAATAAATATAGAATCACTTTTTATATCACTAGGTATTTTAAATGAAATTTTTCGTCTTTTATAATCCAAAGGAACTTTTCTTTCAAACAAACTAATATTATGGTCTTCTATTTCTAAAGGTTGGAATAAATAAAAATCACCTATATTAATTAATCTACCAATTCTTCCCAACATATCACTAATAAATTCATTTTTATCTTCAATAAGCTGTGTTAAAGCACTATATATTTGTTCAATTGGATATGATTTCAATGCGTTAATTCTTGATATAAGCTCATTTTCTTTATAAACATATTCTTCTTTGAATAATTGTTTAATTCTATTGAATATAACATCTAAATTCATAACAATAAAGGATTCATTATATGTATCTTTATTTACATCATCTTCGCTAATTTCTGTATTATCTGGTATACAATCACATTCACAATTTTCCATAAAATCACATATACCAGAATATGGTTTGTCTTTTATTTTATATTGAACCTTATGATTTGAAGAAGTTAATAATTCTATATTTTTATCAGAATCAATCAAATTATACGATTGATTTAATTTACAATCAATAGCATTTTGTTTTAATAATCTGGAAATAACCCCAATTTTTTTAGCCTTTTCCTCTGCTAATCTATATAAATATAAATCGCTAGCTTCTTCTTCAGTGTCTTCTAATTCAGAACCGTATAAATAAATTTCAACATTTCTTTCTTTGAAAGGTAATTTACAATGACTTAAATTTCTTACACCTCTACCTATAATTTGCTCTGTTCTGTTAAAGTTATACCATGGCTCTAAAATGTGAACTTGTCTAATATTTCTAAAATCTAATCCTTCCGAACCAGCTTTTGATATTATAATAACTTTCACGAGTTCACCATTAGTATTTTGTTCATCTGTTGCTGCTCTTATTTCATTATTATTGTTTAATGATAATTTTTTATCACCGGTTATCATAGCATATTGGGCTTGTTTAAACTCACCTTCTCCTCTAGGTTTCATCGTTAAAACATTTAATGGTTCAATTGTTTTCGAATAATCTTCTTTAAATAAAGAGCGTTGCCCGTTTCTTTTAAATCCCATTTCTTCCAATATTAATGCAACAGGGACACAACCACCATAAATGAATTGTGAAAAAATTATAATAATACCTTTTGATTTTTTTATACAATCACAAATATTTTTTATTTTACCACTATATTTACCTACTTCTTCTTGGGAAAATATTTTACCATGTTTTTCTAAAATTTGTCTTTTATAAGAGAAATCATATTTATCTTTTTGTTTAAATAAAAAACAATTTACCAAACCTTTAATACCATAAAGTTCTTTCATATCACTTTTATTCCAATTATCATCTTTAATTATTGGGTATGATAAATTTAATAATTGTGTTAAAGAATCTAAAACAGCCAATTGAGGACCTTTACTTGTTTTTTTAATTTTTTTTTTTTTAAGTTCATTTACTATAAAATTATATGCTCTTTGTTGATAACTACCAAGTTTTGTAATAAAAATATCCAATACGTTAATGGGTTGAATAATTGTATTTCCATTTATTTCTGTCTTAGGATACCAAGTATTACCACTATCATATTGTAATTTTTTTATTGAATGTGGGGAATTAAAATCATTTGGATAAAGTCGAAATGGAAATGCAAAAGGGTTTTCACCTCTTACATAACTAACATAACCCGTACTATTTCTTATTAATATTTCTTTACCGACTTCTTCACCGTTTACAATTAATAAATTATCATCTTTATCAAAAACTTCTTTTTCTTCTATAACGAATCTATCATCATTACAATTCATTAATTTTAATAACCAAATTATTTCTCTGGGACTGTTGTACATTGGTGTTGCCGAAAGTAATAGTAGTTTTGTATTGGTGGTGTATTTAAGTGCTTTAATTAGAAAATCCGTTGTTTTTTTTCCTTTACCTTCTATATTTCTAACATTTTGAACTTCATCGATTACTATCATTCTATTTGAAAATTCCTTTTTTATCAATTTAAGACCTCTTTTTAGTTTTTCTTCGTCTTCTAAATCATCAATTGATACATTTTCCATTATATTATCTATCATATTCGCAAAAGCGGTATAACCAATAAATAAGTAAGAATTTCTTATAATTTTTTTAATTTGTTTAATTACTTTATCCTTAGACAAACCTTTCATAAACATTGGATTAATTTCCTTTATAAAACCATTTCCTGTACAAGATTTGATATTCCAATAACCATCTATTTCTTTTAATTTATCTTTATTAAATAGTTGGAGCTTAAAATTTTCTTGTACATTTGGCGTTGCAACAACAATAATCTTTTTTTTATTTTTTAATTGTTTTGTATACAGTCTCATTTCTTCACAAACTGAAATGGCCGAGCAAGTTTTTCCGGTTCCTACACCATGGAATAAAAGTAAACTATTATAAGGTGTGTGTGAAGAAAGAAAATTTCTTACAAATTTTTGATGAGCCGATAATTCAAATTCTTTTCCTTCGCATAATTTATTTGCCAATTCTTCAATGTTTTCATACTCTTCGGGTTTTTTTGGTATATATTTAGCATCAAAGAATTCTTTTTTTAATGAGATTTTTTTATTAAAATTTTGGTCATCCAACAAAGGGTATAGAAAATTCAAATCTTCCGAAATATTTTCCCTATTTTTATTACTAATACAACGAAGGATTTCATTATATTTTTTTTCTTCCAATGTTAATTTATTGATAATACCATTAAGATCTGAAATTAGTTCATTACAACTACTTTTATCCATTAAACTAGGTTCTTTAATTTTCAAGCCTTCATTTATTTCCTTTAATTGTTTTTTAGAAAGTTTTATAACTTTTTTCTTTTTCTTACATGTACCGTCTTTTTTCGGAGGTTGTCTAAAACCATTTGGACATTTTTTACCTTTAAGTAGTATAACAGGTGGTATATTTCCTTTTTCTTCATTTTGTATATCTTCTAATCTTGATATTTTTGCTAAAGGTTGTACAATTGTTTTTCCCAGTTCAACAGAAGTGTCTTTGTTTAAAGAATCATAAGGTTCCACTTCTACAGGTTCTGTTACAGATTTTACGGAAGGTTCCACTTCTACAGGTTCTGTTACTTGTTTTACGGAAGGTTCCACTTCTACAGGTTCTGTTACAGATTTTACGGAGGGTTCCTTTTCAAGAGATTTCGTTGCTTGTTTTACAGAAGGTTCATCTACCAGTGAAGTATCAAATGATCCTACAGGTTCCGTTACAATCACCGGTTTGGTTACAGATTTTATGGAAGGGTCATCTCCTGGTGAACTATCAAATGTTCCTTCAGTTGCAATTACCGATTTTACAGAAGGTATTTTTTCAAGAGGTTCCGTTGTAGGTTTTATGGAAGGGTCATCTCCTGGTGAACTATCAAATGTTCCTTCAGTTGCAATTACAGATTTTACAGAAGATTCCTCTTCTGGCGAAGTATCAAATGATTCTGAATCTTCAGATTTTACAGAAGCATCAATTGTTTGTATATTGTCAGTGGATTGTTGAGATGTTTCGGATGATTCTGATGTTGATGTAAAAACCATTTCTTCTTCACTCTGATTATCAAATGGAGAATCTGAATTTCTTTTAGAGTCTGACATAATTATAATAATATAATATTAGATTAAACTATAATTATTGTAAATTTTATTTATTTTTTTTAAAATATTTATTCTTTCTAAATTATAGGGTCTTAAATGTTTTAAACATGTATCAAAATTAACCCATTTCAATTGACTAACTTCCGTTTTTTGATAATTAGCAATTGAAACATCTTCTTTAATTAAAGCTAAATAATATTTATGTTTGTAAGATTTATAATTAGAACCAATAAAACATTCTTCGTATGGTACAATGTTATTAATAATATGTAATTTTTCTAATGATATACCAGTTTCTTCATACCATTCTCTTGTTGAAGCCTGTAAATCTTTTTCTCCATAATTTCTTCTTCCTTTGGGAAATCCCCATTCAGGAGTGACCCAAGTAGTTTTACTTTCATCAATCAAAGATTTTAAATTATATGATTCAAAATTATTTATTTTTATACCTCTTTTAATTTGGTAAAATTTATTAGACGAATTTTTTTCTTCACTTCTATACTGTATCATCGTTGTATTACCCCATAATTTATTCCATAATTCGGAAAAATCTTTTGTTAAAATATTTTGTTTTTCATCCAATGTCATTTCATCTATTAAATTTTTAATATATTCATTGTTGTATATTGGGTATTTACCTCTTAAAAAATCAACATATCCCAATGAATCTTTTCTACACATAATCAAATACTCTTTTTCCTCTCCAACATCTCTTGAAGCAATAATACCATAACTTGTAATTGGCATTTTACAATTATTATAAATATGCCCTGGTTTACCACAGTTATTACATACGTTTGGATTTGATTTATACATATATATGTTTGAATCAAAATGTTTTTATATGTTTTACTTATATTATGAGTTTGAATCATAAAATTTGGTTACCTCAGTTTTTTTTTATTTTAGAAACAATTTCGGTTATGTATCCGACTTATCCAAATAAAGTTACAAAGAAAAAATATTATAATTTTATTCAAAATATTCCAGTATTTTTACCAATGAATCCATTGGGAGAATATTACACATCATTATTGGATAAATATCCAGTACAACCTTATTTGGGTTCAAGGTCATCCTTTATGAAATGGGTATTTTTTATTAAAAAAAAGATCTATAAATCTCTAAAAATGGAGGTCTTTGATTTTTATGAAAATTTAGAAATATATTATAATCATTATAAACCGAAAGAATCGATAAACATTGAGTTATATAAAACAAGAAAAAAGTATTTACAAGCAGGGTTTGTCGGAGCTTTAATACTTAGTATATATTATTTTTATAACAAGTAATATATATTATGATAAAAACAAAAAAGAAAAAAACAAAAAAGAAAAAAACAAATAAAACAAAAAAATCAATAAAAAAAAATATTTCTTATTACAATAAAGTACCCGAATTACTCGAAGTAAATGGATATAAATTATTAATATTACCAAGAAAATCAAAAATAACATTAGTAGAATGTATGTTATTTGGGGGATTTTATTTTGAAAAAAAAGAAACATCTGGAATTTCACATATATTAGAACATGTATTAACAGATGCATGGAAAAAATGTAAATTAAAATCATGTTCCGTATTTTGGGAAAAATATGGTGTGAAATCAAACGCACATACAAGTATATCAACAAATCGTTATTGGATAAAAGGATTATCTGATTTTTTTGATAATATGTTGGAATACATTGTTGAAACAATGATAAATCCAAAATTTACAGAGTCAGATGTAAAAAGGGAGAAAAATGCAGTAGAAAATGAATTAAATGAATATTTAAATAAACCATCTTGGAAATTACATGACAAAGTTTGTAAGGAATTATACACAGTTGAGGGTATGCAATATTCTAACGATGAACAACAACAATTAAACATATTAAAAACTTTGACGAGAAAAAAACTACAAGACCATTTTAATGAATTTTATACAAAAAATAACATATTATTTATAATAAGTACAGGTATAGACAAAGCTGAAGTATTAAGAAAGTTTAAAATTTTAACAAATAATTGTAAAAAAGTTAATCATTGTTCGTATAAAATATCAAAGTCCGGGTGTTTTCAAAATAATAAAAAAATATTTTATATAAAGAATACAGAATCAAAAAATACAAATATTAAATTATGTTTCCCGCTAGATTTATATATCAATGAAAAAGATTATCATCATCTAAAACTGGTATCTTCTGTTTTATCAGGGGGATTAACTTCATTATTACTTAGTGAATTAAGAGAAAAACTAAATTTAGTTTATGGAGCATCTTGTGTTCCTATTACAAATATGTGTGGGACAGTAGTATATATATCAGTTTCTACATTAGATAAAAATATAAAAAAAGTTATTGAAAAAATATTTGAAATATGTAAATTATATTCAAAAAAATTGATATCATCTAATAAGTTATCACAAGTAAAAAGGAAATATAAAATGGGAATATATCAAGCTAATTTAAATAGTGTAAAGGCCGTTAGAAATTTTTACGCCGAACAATTTTTGTATCAATTAAATAATAAAAATAGGAAAATAATCACTTTGAAAGAAAAAAATAAAAAAGTAAATAGTTTAACAAAAGAAAAGACAAAACAAATTATAAAAAAAATATTTGATACGAAAAATTGTTTAATTGTATACCAAGGTAAAAAAGAAATACAATTTGATATGAATAAAATTTAAATAAAATTATAATATAAAATGAATATTAAATTAAAATTTATAATATTTGGAGTTACAGCTTTTCTAGTAGCAAATACATATTATGATGGTAAATATATGAATATGTTGATGGGATGGAAAAAATATTATAAAATGGCCACAATAGCATTTGGCGGGTTATCATTGTATTTGTTTATCAAAAAACACCCAAATGAATCAAAAAGTGCAATTTTGAGTGCATCAAATTTAGTAAAATATATGCCGATAGATTCTAATACCGCAGATTTTATTACTCCCTTTTTTGCAAAAAAGGAGAAAAACAATTTTAATCATATAAATACTTCCCCACAAATGAAAAGAATGATGAATTCCGGAAAGGTTGGTGTATCAAGGTCGGTGAGTGAAACAAAGAAAAAATACGTGGCTTCAAGTCAAGGATGGAAATGTGCTGATTGTGGTAATATGTTAGGAGCTACTTTTGAAGTAGACCATAAACGAGACTTACAATTTGGTGGAACAAATCATGTTGACAATTTAGCAGCTTTATGTCCAAATTGTCACAGAGATAAGGGAGTTTTACAAAAAATAAATCAATAATGTTATATAATATTATATATATATAATATTATGAATTTCAATTATAAAGCATGGGAAATTACTAGTATTTTTTTAGCACCATCTTGGATCGGACTTTATATATATGCAAATATAAAATCAAATGATAAAGGTGGTTGGTGGACTTTTGGAAAATTTTTGTTGGCTTTAACTTCAATTGCACATTTTATTGGTTCTATTGTATTATTGGGCGATGTGGAAAAAACACCAATGTTGATTATACCGTCATTACTAAGTTCAATAGTTTTTTCTTTTATTTTAACATCTGGAATAGAACAAATATTTCCAGATATAAAATCTTTTTTAAATATTAAGGTTGTAGCTTTCAAAGAAATTTTAAATGGAATAATAAATGGAGAAATTTTTGGAGTTGGTTGGAACAGTGTTGGACAAGTTTTTATTTATACAATATTATTAGCTGTCTTGGGGACTGTTATCTATTTTTTTCAAAAATGGGGTTTTGAAGAAAAAAATACAGAAAACAATATTAATTTTGGTGTTAGTTTAGCTTTTATTTTTTTTATGTGTATCGTTTCAATAGGATTAATAAAATCGGAGATGGCAAATAAAAATACAGTAAAAATACTAAGTATTATGCTACATAGACAAAATATTACATGGACCGTGTTTTTTATTTCATTTTTATCTTTCGGAATACCTTTTTTGATAAATAATAGAAATAAAGTCAAGAAAGAAGAAGAAGAAGAACTAGTGAAATGTATGAAAGGAAAAAGAGTGGATACACCAACAACATCATGTGAAAAGGATGTATTTATTAAATCAAATAAAAAAATTTCAGGGGTTGAATATCCCTTTTACATTATTTTGTTTATTATGATTAGTTTATTTATGGGTATAAATATTGGAAAAATAAAAGAAAATTTCTATAATGACCAAACCAAGGGATTGATTATATTATTTTGTTTGGGATTATTCATGTCTTTTATGATGTATCAAATTGACCGAGAAAAAAATATAAATGTTTATAGCGATGCTGAAATAACCCAAGAGAATTCACCAACCATTGTATATAAAGCACGAAAAGCAGGGTATTTGATTGGTAATATAATATTTTTGATAATGGGATTTATTGGTTTGTTTTCTTTAATTAAAGTCCAAAATAATCCTGAGGATAGACCAGATTTTAATGATTTAAAAGGAAATATGTTTTGGTTATTTGAAAAAATAAAAAGTGATTTATTATCATCCGCTTTATATTTGGGAGGATTACTTGTATTTGTCTCATTTTTCTTCACAATATTAAACAAAAAAACAATAGAATTGGGCGTAACAGGATATATTGTACAATTGATATATTTAATGATAGGGTTATCATTAATGGTTATGTTGTATAAATTTCTTATAAATTCACAGTTTATGAAAAAATTTCCGGTTATTAAAATTTTATTAAATTTAATATTTTTTATTCCATGTATATTATTTGGTATTGTAGAATTTTTACATAATGATTTTACTAATACACCCAAGGTTGTATATGTATTATTATTAGGACAAATAATCTTAATATCAAGTTATATTTTAATACCTTTAATCGTTAAAAATCTATTTGGTTTGGTTAAAATAAAAAAAAATAGTGGGGAATTAAATAATTTAAAAAAAAAAACATCTGAAAAAAAGGTTGAACAAAAACAAAAAGAATTAAATGAATTAAAAAAAGTTGTTAGTGATAAAATTAGTGAAAATATGTGGAACAAAATTATTGGACTAAAACTATATAATGATATAAATGGATTGTTCAATTATCTAAAAACAAATACGAATATTGAAGATAGAAAATTTTATGTAAATAAAATAGTTGCTGAAAAAACTAAAAAAGAAATGGATCTTCTGGAAGAAGATGAACTGAAAAGTATGAAAAATGCAATTGATAACGACAACTGGTCCGAAGATTGTAATTTTAATACATGTAATACCAACTCTAACAATAAAATTTTTGATTTGGAGTGTAATTTATCAAATTATACAATATATACTCATTTAGTTGGTTATAAAATAAGCAAAGGAATGGATGAATTAACTAAATTAAAATTGGAAAAGAAAAATGCAGCCGAAAAAGATGAGAAATACTTTGATACCAACACTCAATTAGTAAGTAAACCTATATATTTAGATAGAAAAACAGAAACCGATAAAACATTCCAAAATTTAGAAGATTGTGGTTCATATGATTTTAGTGGTAATTTTATACATAGTGGTGTTTCCGATTGTAATCAAAGTTATAATTACGGTTTGTCTTTATGGGTAAATCTACATGCACAACCACCAAATAAGAATCCCAGTTATAATAAATACACAACAATAATAAATTACTCCAATAATCCCAAAATATCGTATAATATGAAAGAAAATAAATTAAAAATTGAAATATTAAGAAATGGGTCAACCGCGAATATGTTTACAATATTTGATAAAAATGTATTAAAAATGCAAAAATGGAATAATATTGTTATTAATTATAATTTAGGAATAGTTGAAATTTTTGTAAATTCAAAACTACAAGTGTCAAATGATGTTATTTTACCTTATATTAAAAGCGATAAAATAGTAATTGGGGAAGAAAACGGAATATCTGGAGGAATTTGTAATGTGGTTTATTATCCAACCAAATTAACAAATACAGAAATTAGTTTGTTATATAATTCTTTAAAATTAAGAAACCCACCAATAGTTTAAAAAAAAACTCTAATTGTATATTATATTATGGATTATAAAAAGATAGTTTTATGTATCGTTATAATTGTTATATTAATATTTTTATATAACTGGGTTTTTAAAGATGGAGGTAAAAAAACACTTTTCAGATTAAAGGAGGCCAACCAAAAAGTTGAAATAAAAAATGATAAGATTATTCCTTCAAGTATATTTACATATTCTTTTTGGGTTTATGTAAAAGAATATACATATAAATTTTCCAAAAAAAAACATATTTTGGCGATCGTCAACGACGCCAAAACAAATGCATATTTAGAGATTTACTTGGATGAAAATGTTAACGATTTACAAATAAAAATGGCTACAGGTAACGACTGGACAAATATAGAAACAACAACCGTAGAAAGATTTCCTATTCAAAAATGGACACATGTTTTATTATCTTATAGAAATAGATCGATGGATGTATATATAGATGGAAAGATAGTTAATTCAAAAGTGATTTCATTACCGTATAATAAACAACCCATGACTTCAAAAATTATAATTAATCCACCTGAAGATATTGTTCCCACAACACCACCACCAACAACAACACCACCACAATCGGAAGAAGATGGATATAGTGGGTTTTTAGCAACAATGCAATATTTTACAAGAGCTGTTCAACCAGAAGAAGCATATGCTATTTATAAAGCGGGATATAGTGGTGGTAATTGGTTAAGTGATTTGTTTGATAAATATAGATTAAAGATAGCATTTATGGAAGATTCAAAAGAATTAAACAGTTTTGTAATTTAAATATTATAAATAAAATTATCTAATTTTATTTATATATAGTGATGGATGAAAAATTAGCAACATTTCAAAGTACATTTAATAATAAGGAAGCTACTAATATTGGTGGATTAAACGATTATGGTAAAAAAAATCTTGTAAATGGTTCAAAAGAATTTTTAATGTCAAATACATTGGTTGCAAAAATATCATTTCTACTTTTAGTATTAATTTGTTTTTTTATATTATTGAGATTATTTGTATTATTTTTAACATGGTTCCTTTCTCCAAATCCAAATCCATATGTTGTAACATGTAGAAGAGATGGAACTATGCCAAAGTCTATATCAACCGATCCAAAAAAAGACAAATCTATTCCTATTTTACGTTCTAGAAATGAAAGAGAAGGTTTAGAATTTACATGGTCTGTATGGATATTTTTAAAGGGTCCGCAAGATGTTCCAACCTCAACCTGTGGTGTTTCTGATACGGTTGGAGGTAATAATGTTGCTTCTGATACGGTTGGAGGTAATAATGTTGCTTCTAACCAAACAGAATCATTTTACCATATTTTCAGCAAGGGATCTATAAATCCTGGAAATTCAATATTACATAAAAGTAATACCGACGCAACACCCGGTTTATATATAAGAGCCAAAAAAAGTACGAAAGGTAAGTTAAGCAATGATTTGGTTGTTGTATTATCAACTTTTACCGGTAATAAAGTGGGTGATAGAGATAGTTTAGAAGATATGATAACTGTTGGAAATTTACCTACTGGTAAATGGATTAATGTAATAATAAGAGTAAAAGATAAACAATTTGATGCCTATATAAATGGTCAATTATCTAAGAGAATAATTTTAAAAAGTCTACCTAGACAAAATTATGGAGATATTCATTTGAGTCAGAAAGGGGAAAACGCTGGATATGGTTTTAATGGGGAAATTTCATCATTAAGATATTTTAATAGTGCATTAAATCCTGTAGAAATTAACAGTATAGTCCGTGTTGGTCCAAATATGTGTACAGACTCAGAAAATCAAGAATCACCACCATACTTTTCACATAGATGGTACAATAATTAATTTCATTAAAAATTAAATTAATTATTAATAAAAAAATGTGTAAAATTATATTTTTGGAATGTAATCATTACACATAGTTTTTGTTTTGAAAACTTTTCCTGACATACACTTACCAACATCATCTACTTTAATACATGCATTGTGGGGTGTTTGATAACCAATATAACAATAGCCTCCTTCTTTCATTTGGATTTTACTATCCGATGTATCATTGTTTGGTTTATTATTTTTTTTTTTATTTTTATTTACAGATTTACCGACTTTGCTATTTTTAGTAAGTTTATTACCCCCTACTTTGTTGTTATCACCTATATTGTTATTGTCTTTTTTTTGTTTTACATAAATGTCTTCATTGGATTTAATAGATAAGAGAAAAGATTTTAATAAGTTTATAAAGTCTTTTATCGAAGTGATAATTATGTTACCACCTAATTTTGTACCTTCGAATGTATTTTCAAAAAAATCTTTAATTGTATCTAAAACATTTAAAAATGACTCAACTAAGTTCTTCAAAAACCCATCTTCCCCTTTTGCTAAATATTTATACGAATTAGTAGCAAGTAATGCAAGTATGATAAATAATAAAATTAATCTAGTACCCCAACTAAATACACCGCCTGTTTTTATAGGAGTAACAGATTGTTTTATTTCTTCAACGGTTGGAGGAGTTAAAGAAAATTTATCCATAATTTTTAGAGTGTTAGATTTTTCTGTAATATCTTGAACGGTTGAAGAAACCGTATTTTTAACATTATCCAATCCTTCCGTAACATTACCTAGTCTTTCGGTAACATCATTTGTTATGTTTTCCATTGGAGTGTTTGTTTTTGAAAATGGATTAATTGTAGAAAATGTATTTTTAATAGATTCCATATAAATTATACGAATAAAATTATTTACTATTTTTATTACTTAAAAAAAATTAACGAATGATATTATAATGAAATTAACTTATTTTAATGGTAAAGGTATTGTTGAAATATCAAGAATTTTATTGGCGGCTTCAGGTGAGGATTATGAAGATTTTAGATATCCACTTAAAATCAATGATTGGGCAACGTATAATTTTACAAGAGATGAATTTGATAAAGATAAAGCCGATGGTAAATTAACTAAATCTATGGATAAAGTACCATTTTTAGAAGTGGATGGTATTATTATTTCTCAATCCAAATCAATAGAAAGATATATTGCTCGTAGATTTAATTTCATGGGTTCAAATGAAATTGAATCATCAGTTATAGATAGTTATTGTGAGTATTTAAGAGATTTTAAATCGGATTACAATGTCGAAAAAAAGAAAAAAAATAAGGAAACTTTGGAAAAATGGTTCAATGAAACATTAAAAGAAAAATTACAAAAATTTGATAATTTATTAACAATTAATGAAACACATAGCCAATTTTCTATTGGTAATAAGTTATCATTAGCAGATGTTTCAATTTATTCATTTTTAGTTGAATATTTTGACAATAAAGAAGGAGTATTAGAAGCATTAAAAGATTGTAAAAAATTAAAAATGATTGTTGAAACTGTGAAAACCAACAAAAAAATTAAATTTTGGTTAGATAATAGACCAGTTAGTCCTTTTTAATTATTATTGTTTTATTTACAGGTTTATAAATATAGTCAAATACCCATAATAAAAATTTTTTTTTTTCAACAGAACTAACAATAACAATATTTTTCCCAATGTTTTTTTCAATACTTTCTTTAATTTTTTTCATTAAAGCAATTTGTTTAAATATTATTGTAAAAGATGGGATTTCGGTCATTTCTTTTAGGTCCCAAGTAACTTCTACTTTTTCTAATGAATTTACAATATTATTATAAACTTTTTTTTCATATGAATCCCAATCAAAATTATTTTTTAAAGAAAAATAAATTTTTTTCATATATACAAAAGTATTATTAAAGTTATTTAAAATTATTTTTTTATTTTGTGTAAATGTGTACTAAATGTTGGTGCGACTACTCAATAAAATGTTGTTGTAATAAGAAATTAAAGATTAAGAGGATTTTTTTTCCATTATTTTTTGGAATACTATTTATCTTTTTTGAAGAAGCCAGAGATGTAATTTACTTACCTTTAATAACAAGTTCATGTTTTTTTGTATTTTTTTGGAATTTTCCTAATTTTGTTTATTATACAGCTTCAAAACCACTTTATTATCAGGATATTTTTATTGATGAAAAAAAGTTACCAAATTATAATGTGAGTCAAAAAATTAAAAATAAATTCGAATGTATTTTCATTTGGGTTTTAATAATATTAAATACATTATTAGTTGGAGGGTTATCAGAATTGTGGTTATATAAATATAGAAAAAATAACTTTGAAAATATTATAGAGTTGATAGGAACAACAGGTGGGTTAATTAAAATTTTTCAAATTATTAATAATATAATATGTAGGATAATGTTAAAAATATTAAAAATTTATATAAAAAAAGAAAATATTAAATTTAAAAAATTACAAAATAAAAAAATATTGGAAATAGTAAATTTAAAAAGGAAAGAATCTAAAATCGAAATTTATGAAAAACAATTGGAGATAAAAAGCGATGATGGTGTAGAATATTAAATGTTTTTATAAAAATTGAGTAAAAGAAAGATCATATTGAGTAAATATAAACCGTAAACAATGTTTAACAAGCAAAGAAAAGTTTCAGAGAAGTTGGGAAAAAATAACACAACTAATCGTGAAAAATATTATAATCATATCAAGAGTTTATATGGTTCAACAAATAAATGCAACTTTGGTCACGTATGTGGGTCTACTTCAGGTGTAAAACACGAAGGTCCTAAATATTTACCAATCACAGATTTTGATTTAAAAGGTTGTAGTATTGGGGAAAACGGAGAAGTTATTATTAAAAGTGGAAACGGCCTTCAAACGCAATGTAGAAATTGTTCAAGTAAACGAAGAAAATGGCGTTCGGAAACGAATCGCGAATATAACAAAGACAAAGGATTTGAAGTTTATGAAAAAGAACATGGTAAGACAAAGAATTGTAGTATATGTAAAATGGAAAAGAATGTAAGAGAGAGTTTTAATTTGTCACTAACTATGAAATGTTCAATTCATAACGTATGTATTGATTGTACTAAAAAATATGGAGATTCTATGGGAGATAGACTAATTAAATATCGTCCAGATGGTAATTTTAAATATAAAAAAACCGAAAAGGGTCAACATGATGACCACATTATGCCACTTAAATATGGTGGGACAAATGAAGCGGTAAATCATCAACTATTACCGGCAAAAGAAAATTTATCAAAATCATCAAAAATCCCATATGAAACAGTCCATGAAATTCCACTAGAACAAATGTGTGAAAGATGGAAACCTATATTACAAAAAGCAAAAAAAGAAAATATTGAAATGGTTATTTTTGAAAGTAGAATATCGTTGGCGATAGAGGAAGAACAAAAAATTATATACTATATGACAGATGAAGAAAAAGAGGGTGTTTTCAAAAAATATAATAAAAACAACAATAGACGTATTAAAACAAAACGTGCCGTTGAAAAATTTAAAACATATTGTAAAAACATATTGAAATTTTAAATATTATAAATTTTATCCTGAAATCTTTTTGTAATTATTGGTAAAACCTCTTTATTCTTATCAATTAAAATACATTTTCTATTTAGTTTATCAGCGACAAAACCTGTGGTTCCAGAGCCACATACCGGGTCTAGTATTGTACTATCTGGATTTGTAAATATATTAATTAGTCTCTCTAATAGTTTTTGAGGTTTTTGAGTTGGATATAAACGTGGATCTTTACTTGTTCTTGTTATCGAATGTATATCGTTCCATAAATTGGACAACGGTTTTCCTTTATGTTCGTGTTTGTATAACTTAATATACATATTTTTCTTGTTAGGAACAAAATGTATCCTATTTTCAGTTATCATTTTTTCAACAACCTCTTTTGATAATTTCCAACCATATTCATTTTTATACTCTTTTTCGTTATGTATAATAGTATAAATATAACCCTTTCTAGTCCTATCATGTTTTAGAGCACCAAGACTATAACTACCAGCGGCGTCTTTATTTTTAAAAGCCCAAACAGAGTTTTCTTCAATAGGAATACGCACTGGATTAAATATTCTTTTTTTATCGTAAGCAACAAATAATATATCTATAACCGCACCAAACTTTTTTTTAACGGTATTCTTTCCATGACATCTTTTCCAATATATTTTTTCAATATTTTTAAAGTTGTCGCGTAATATTTTTTCTATTATAAAACTATTTTCAGATGAGATATGAATAACCAACGTTCCTTTCTTTGATAAAGTTTTCTTTAGATTAGATATCAATGTTGATAACCATAATTCATAACTATTTGAAGTCCATTTATCGGAAAATCCAGTTTTATCACTTTTACTATCCAATGTAAAATTACGATTTGTATCATATGGTGGATCCATATAAATAAGATCAATATTCTTTAACTTATCACTAACAATATTAGCATCATTAATATATAGCGAAACATTATCGGTGATATTATGTGATTCTTCTTGTGAGTTAGACATTTCAATTCGTATAATAGTATTGTTAATATTATTATACTATTTTTAATCAATTTTTTATCATTTAATTCCTAGTAACAATATTCATCAAAGTATTCATCTTCTCAAGTTTTGAAATAGTTTTTTCAAGATTTCCAGCGTTAAGAGAATTATTAAACAAATAATCTGTTTCTGGCGTAATTTCGTTTTTTTTGATTTGTTTATAAACAACATTTATTTTTTTGGAAATTTCTGCAACAATAGAGTTATTTTTACACATTTTAATGTTTAAATCAACATGTTCTGTTATTAATGAAATGGAAAAATAAATTATATTTCTTCTTCTTTTGGGACAGGATTGAGAATATTTTAAACAAAACAAATTCAACAAAGAATTAATGATTTTGTGTATAATATTATTTTTTTGCTTAGATTCATATAGTAATATTTCCCATATGATCCATATTGTATCCTTTTGAAATTTTTCTTGTACCGGCATATGTCTTCTTCCACCTACCTTTCTAATTTTATTTTCTTTGAAACATATTTGTTCATAACCTAATAACCATTCCAACCAATAACAAGCTAATTGATTATTGTATGAAGTTTTAGAAATATGATAAGCAAATTCATTAACACCTATAAAAAGTTCTTTAGGGTCTTCCTTCTTATAAAATCTTTGACCATAATTTAATTTATCAGCCTTTAATTTGAATGATAAATTTGCAATATTAAATTCTTCCTTCAATATTTTAATATTATTAAAAGCTAATTTTTTTTTGGATAAACACAGAATAGAAACAATTTCTGCGAATAAAATTCTAATTTTAGGATTATTCCTTAATTTTAATTCATTACCAACATATCCATTAGTTATTATATTTTTGAATTCATTAAATCTTAATTCAATATAAATGGGTAATTTTGGGTTTCCTAAATGTATATTTTTACTTATTATAGTTAATATTATTTCCCATATTTCAGAAAAATGACCGGAACAAACAAATTCGGAAACCCAATAACAAGATTGTTCTATTTTATTATTTACTATTGCTTTTAGCAATTCTTTTTTAGCATCTGATTTTTTATATTTTGAAAATACAATACCCTTAAATTCCTTAACATCTCTTTTATCATTTATGTCAATACTATTCATTATAATCTTTTTATATAAAAAATAATAGCATTGTACATATAATGGAACTTATTCAAGTTTTGAATTTAAAAATATGCATAATTTTATTTTTTGTTTTTATGTTTTTAATACATAATATTTACTTTAAATATATACCAATGTATAAACATATAAAGGAAGGATTCACATCTAATGAACATGACTTCCGAGAAGGGTTTAAAGAAAGTATGAATAATAACGTAAATATTATTGATAAAAAAATGGATGTCAAAAATTTTATTTATGTAAAAGGAAAAGATATTTGGAGTAAATTTTATTGTTCTATTTACGATTCTTTGTTTTTTGATATTGTAAAAAATAAATATGAAATCGATGAACTTATAAAAACAACTGATATTGACAAGAAAAGTAATATATTAAATATTAATTGTGGTACTGGAAATCATGTGAAATTATTACACAAAAAAGGATTCAAAGTAACAGGGTTAGATTCTTCATTTGAAATGGTTGAAAGATGTAAAAAAAAACACCCAACTTTGAATTTTATACATGGTGATGTTACGCATTCATATCAAATTAATAAATTATCTTTGTCTCATGTTTTAATGTTTGATAAGAAATTATATTATATACAAGATAAAAAGGGTTTATTTCATAATATTTATACATGGTTAAAACCGGGAGGTTATATGGCGGTTCATTTAATGGACAGAGAAAAATTTAACCCAAGAGTTAAAGCTAATGATGTTTTTACCATAGACCCTCAGAAATATACAAATAAACGAATAACAAAGAGTTATGTAAAATTCGATAATTTCCAATATAAAAGTGATTTTACTTTGGATAAAGATAAAAACATTGGTTATTTTATTGAAACAATTAAAGAAGATGAAGGTCCTTTAGCCATTAGAAATGAACATAAATATTATATGGAACCAATAAATGATATTATTTTAAAGGCAAAGAATTTAGGTTTTAGATTAAAAGGTAAAATTGATATGGGTCCTTGTAGACATGATAATGAATATTTATATATTTTTTATAAACCAAAAAAATAGACAAAGATTTTTTAATAAAAAATTGTTTTATTTATTGTATCTATTGATATAATAAATAAAAAAACAAAGAACTTATATAAATAATGTTGTCTTGTCTCGCTAACGTAAAACGTTCTGAAGAAAAACTTCGTCCAACTGTTCATCCACAAGCTGTATTTGCAAGTTATTGTGGCGATTGTTCTGGGTCAATGGAAAATATGAAAAAAGCTTCTGCAACAGGTTGTTATGAATGGGTCAAAAATATCACATCTGACTGTATTAATAATAGTCAGGAAGGAAATATTAGTGTAACATTTTTCGATACAAATACTTATAAAAGAATGGAAAATGTAGAATTTAATGATGTTATGATCTCACAAAGAGAGGCAAATGATTGGGCAAAGCCTAGAGGAATGACAAAGTTGTACGATACAGCTACAATGACTGTGAAGATTCTTCATAAACAGGTTCTTAAATATAAAGAGAAACATACAAAGAATGGTATTGTACCTAATGTAATGGGTCTTTTTGCCCTAAATACAGATGGTTTGGACAATAAATCTGTAATTTGTAACAGGTCGATTTTGAAGAAAGCAATTGAAGATGCAAAGAAAGATGGTGTTGTTTGTTTCTTTCTAGCTGCAAATATGAATGCTGAACTTGTTGGAGAATCATTTGGGTTTAACGCAGAACAATCACTTTCCATGGATGCTAACGAATGTAATGCCGATTTTGCATTTAGGTCATGTACACAAGAAATGAGGCGCGCAACTTCAAGTGGTTCTATAAGAGCTATTCCTACTAATTTGCGACAGGCATCTTGTCCATCTCAGTTCAGACCTATTATCTTACAACAAAGTACGTTGGAACCAAATCCTTCCACATTTTCACCTCCACCATTATCTCGAAATATCCTACAACGCCCTGGTTTTAAATATCATGGTAATTACCACAATCTAAAAACAGACAATTAAAAATTATCTATCAATATATCTATTTCTACTAATATAACTCATTCTCGAACTTTTTTTTACTTGTATAGAACTATTAAATATAGGATTTCGACCTTGTATAGTATTTCCACTATCCAAAAATGGATAGAGTTTTAAATTTGTTTTTGAATTATTAAATCTCCCAAAAGGAAATTTTTCACAATCATCAAAGTATTTTATTTTAAATATATTGCTACTTATATCATAATATTTGTTGTTATCGTTACTTCTTAATAATAAATAATAATCTTCATTGTTCTCAATATCAAATTTTTGTTTACTATTTTTCTTTTCTTCAAAAATCATGTTTATTTGAATTTCAAATACATATAAATTAACTTTGACACTACTACATGAATTTAAATTTGTTAAAGAATTTTCAGGAGGTTCCTGTCTGGATAATGGTCCAACTAATAAAAAATTATAACCAACATCCAATGCTTCTCTAGATATGTTAAATTTTAAAATATTATTTCTTTTAAAAAATAATAAAAATTTATTCCCATTTATTTTTTTTTCAAACATACTATTGTATATTTCATTTGTTGTAATAGTAATAGCGTTAACATCATCTACATTTACGATGTCTCCTGGTACTATTGTTATTTTTTTACCTATTATAGTTTTTATTTTATATGTTTTTAATGGTTCTAAATTGTTTACAGTATCACTACTTATAAAACTATTTTTTTGATTGTTAAATACTAATTCATCTCCAATATTTAAACCATATATACCTTCTAGTGTAATATCTTTACCTGATATAGTATAGATTTTGTATTCAAAACTAACAGGTGCATTTGTTTTATCACCAAAAACTTCTATTTTTAAAAATCTATTGTGAGAAATATCAAATACATAATCAAGAATCGAATTATCAATTTTATCAACTAAAGATAAATTTTGATATCCACCTGTTATAGGTTTTATTACAATACTAAAATTTTCACCTTTTATACCATCATTTATAGGAACCGTATATGTGAAATTACCATCATTTATAACAGAAGATAAAATAGACAAATTTTTTAGTCTATATAATTTACCACAAGCTTTTTCTAATGTGAAATTATTTTCAGGAAAATCATTTGTAAAGTCCTTTGTTATATATATGTTAAAATCACCCATGTTGGGTTCATCTTTGCGTGAAACAAACGCAGACAAATCATTTGTACTTATATCAATCCATTTTGTATTCATTCCACCAATTTCTTTTAATCTTATTTTGTTTTGGTACATTTCAGCTATTTCATATTCTTTTTCCGTTAAAGTCATACTTTGATTACCAGCTGTAAATGTAGGTGAATCAAAAAACAATTTAATTTTATCATTAACGCTTAAATTTTCAACGGTATTTAATGTTAAAGAATCTTGGTTAAATGATATATCCATTACATTATATGATACATCTAAAAAAACGGATAAATTAATTGTTTTATTTATAGAGTTTACCGTACTTATAATATATTTGCCATCATGTTTAAGATTTTCAAATTGTAATGTAGAAGTTGATTTAAATGTTAATTCATCTCCAATATTTAAATCGTCAACATTATCAAGTGTAAATGTATTTGTAGAATTATTAATACCAACTATTTTATATGGACATATGTTCATAATATTATTTGAAAGTTCTAATTGGATATTATTTATGTTACCACTATAATCCCATTCTATTTTTGAATTTTTACCTTGTTTTATTTTTCTTGATTTTTTGACATCAGTACCAGTTTCATCTATTAATGTTATTTTACCTAATCTTGGAGCAATTATATTAAATTTAGATGAAGATAAATCAACTGCTGTAATATTATTACTAGCATCTTTATCTTTCAATATGATTTTAAAATATTTATTTTCAGGAAATTCTGTATAAAAACTATTTCCACTAATTTCATTATAAGAAACATCCCAAATAAAACTAGCTGTTTTTACTACATTATCAATACTCACATTTTTATTATCATCTAAAATGTTATTAACGGGTATTGTGTAGTTATGACTATATAATTCTAAATCTACATCTTTTATATTACCACTATAATCCCAATTAATTGTTATTCTATCGCCTTGTGAAATTTCTTGACCAGATATATCAAAAGTTTCGACTCTACTATTTGGTTTTTTTTGAATTTTATAGTTTATATTATTAAATACTGGTCTATTAATTTTAAAAGGTTGTGAAAAGAAGTTTTCTTTATCATCTTTAGAAACAACAATCATATAATTATTGTTGAAATATAACCCACCATGTTCATTTAAACTTAAATCAAAAGTCTTTTTAAAAACACCGTTTGGAAACTCTGTATCAGCTGTAGGATCTCGTGCATTTACTGTATGAAATAAAATATTTTTACGATAGTTAACATCTAATCCAGATATATCAATTTTAACTTGATATCCCTCGGTTAAAGGAGTAGTTTCATTCCAAGAAATATCTATGGTATCATAAAAATATAGTAAGTCTGGAATACTTGGAATACCACGAAACCATTTACTACTATCTTTCCTTATAGATAAAGGTGTTAAATCAATTGTTTCTTTTTGATTGTAAGTATTTGTATAAGTAATATGAATAGGGTTGATGTTTGAAATATCAAACGTGTTAGATTCTTTTGGATTAACGTGGTTTAAAATATTACATTCCGGACTTTCATAATGACTCTTACATGCTTTCAAAATAATTTTATAGTTACTACCACTAATATCATTATCAAAAGGTATAAACCAATTATAAGATAAATCACTAGAAGATAAACCATTGGTAATATTTATTTTGTTATTTTGTATACTATTATTTGATAGTTCTATTATAATGTCGTGGATATTACCAATATAATCCCATATAATTTTCACATGTCTACCTTGTGTAGCAATCTTTCTATCATTAATATCGTTACCTGCTTCATCCCTTACTTCAAATACTTTAAATTCGGGAGCAATAATATTAAATTTTGCGGAAGATATATCAACAGCCGATAAATCTTTATTAGATATGTTATTACTAGGGTCAACATCTTTTATTATAACTTTGAAAAAATCACTATGGTCGTTGAAACTAAAATTATTATTACCGGAAATATCATTAAAAGAAATATCCCAAATAATTTGTTGTGTTTTTTTAATATTATTATATGTAAATTGATTTTTATAATTTGTAAAATTTTCACCAGGTAATGTTCTTTTATTAGTGGGTATTGTAAATTTATTACAACTTAATTCTACTTCATACATGTCAATATTTCCACTATAATCCCATTTAATGTAAACATTTGGGTCACCTTGTTTAACAATTTGGTTTTCTTCATCAATTTTAAAAATGTTATATGAAATATCTATATTATTAAACGTTGGTCTATTAACTTGAAATTCGTCGGACTCGATAGTACCGTTAGAAATATCTATTACATATGTTGTATCAACTTTTGTTTTAGATAAATCTATCGTAAAGAGGTTGTAAATTTGATTATCATAAATTCTAAATTTATGTGTGTTTGTCTTTGTACCACTAATGTCAACTGTAAAGTTTGAATGTGAAAGACCTGACCAAGTTATTTTAGCCTCAATAATATCTCTGAAATATATATTATTTATTTTATCTACTATTTCATTATTACTTGCAAGTTTGTTAATTTTGATTGAAGACATTATAATTTATATAAAATAATAAATTATAATATTATCTTGTATATTTACCAACTTTAGTAAAGGAATCTACCGTGTAAATAATAAAAACTCCTAAAAACAGGTAAAGAATAAGTTCTTCGGTTACGTTAGAAGTTTTGTTATCTTTTTGTTCTTCGAGAAGGTGTAAAATGTTATTTAATTTTTGCATCAATTCATTATTTACTCCGTTAATTTGTTGAGAATCATTTGCAGTTGAGAAATTGGGTACAAAGTGTTCATAGTAGGATGAATTGTTTTCTGATGAATTATTTGAAAAATTTTCTGATGCGTAAGGTGTTATATTTGGATTATAATCAAAATTTTCTTCAGTATTTTCATCTTCATTTTCAGGAGGATATTGTGTAATTTGAGGTCTTTCTGGAAACTCCATTTGTTTATTTTCTGAAAGAGAATCAAAGTTTGCTAAACCATTGTTAGATCCTCCATTTTCAGATTCACTATCGTTAGATTCACTATCGTTATTTAAAAAATGATTCGTAGATGGATTTTTGTAATATTGTCCTAAATTACCACTATTTTCATTGAGTTCAATATTTTCATGAGGTTTTCTTTTTTTAATTGTTCGATTTTTTCTCTTTTTTTGTTTTACGTTTTCCTTATTTGGTTTTATATTAGGTTCTTCTTTAAAACTGATTTCTGAAAATTGAAGTGACATATCTTTATAAAAAATATAGATTTTTTTTTATATTTTAAACTGAAATAAATATAATATTAATATATAAATGAAAGGTTTGAAAAATAAAAAAGTTTTACTATTATTGATTATAGTTGTTTCCTTATATGCAATGCCTTGTGATTATTTACGTTTTTTGAGAAAATCAGAAAATTCATTAACATTTAAGCTAGTATCATTAGCTTTAATATTATATTCAAGTAAATCAGGTATAAATAATTGTTTATTGGTGTGTTTAGGTGTAATAGTGGTTTTATACAAAATAAAAATAGATTGTAATATAGATATAATGGAAGGAATGGTTGGTTATTATAATTTAGACGTAACAGAAATGCCCGTGCCGGTTAATATAATAGATTTAGCAGAAAGAACTAATAAAGAACTATATGAAAACAAAACTGTTGGGAGTTTATTTGTAAAGAATATTCCTAAACATATCGAATTTAAGCATCGGGAAGAAATGGATAGAAAAATGAAATTAAGTAGTGAAATAATGTCCGTGAATTCTAGGAGATAATATATTTTTTTATTAATATATATATAATGGTTAAGGTTACCAAAAATGCAGATTTTTTTTCAAGTATAAAAAATGGTTTGAATAATTTGAATAATAGTAAATTTTTTGCGGGGCTTGTTATGATTTTACTAAATATAGGTTCAAAATATATATCAATAAAGTTAAGTAAAACCCAAGAATCTTATTTAAAAAGTTCAATAGCTAGACAGATATTATTATTTGCAATATGTTGGATGGGTACAAGGGATATAATAACGTCATTGATATTAACAACTATGTTTATTGTTTTAACACAACATTTATTTCATGAAAGAAGTAAGTTTTGCATATTACCTGAAAGTTGGAAGGTATTCGAGGATATTTTAGATTTAGATGGTGATGGTAAAGTAAGTGATGATGAAGTTAAAAAGGCAATGAAAATATTGAAAAAGGCAAAAGAAGATGGAAAATTAAAATAAATAAATGTAATTTTTATCTCATTTATTTATATTATGCGTTATAATTTAAATATTTTTTATAGAACATCCGAATTAAAAAAAGGTTCAATGAATCATATCCCATTTACTTGGAATGAAATACCAAAATTTAAGAATAATGATCCTTTAGAAATAGAATTAATGATTGGTGATAGGATTATATATAGTGATCCCACTAATAAAAAAAATATTTATAATGGTATGACAGCAATTATAACAAAAATAACACCAGAATTTTCATTGTCTCAAAGAAGAAATTTATTGACAAATAGATATTTAAATCGTTTTATTAATAATCAAATAAAACAAAAAAATACAGAAAAATATGGAGGAGGAGGTAGTGAATTGCTCTATGATATCGACTTTTTATTAGATGAAATTGAAGAAGAAGAAATCGATTATTTAAATATCGAAGGTAAAACAAAAACAAAAAAGAAAGGATTAAAAAATATTGACCGAAAATACTTATTGGGATATACACAAAAAAGCTTAATTATTGATATTGATAGTACTATACAAGATGAAAAAATAATAAAAGATAAAGTATCTACATATTTAAAAAATATATTTTTAAGAAAAAATATGATACCAAAATATGTTGATAAAAACAAATATAAATTTGAAAATATGAAAGAATGGAGAATGTCAAATTCTTTTAATACAAAAACCGATATAAATATTGATAAAAATGTTATAAGAGATACTAGAAGAAGAGATAAAAACAGAAAATTTAAAAAAAATAATGAAATATTTTTGATAGAAGATTTAATGCTTGAAAACTTAAAAATTTTGAATAGTAATAAAAGTAATAACAATTACACACAAAAAGATATAAATAAATTATTTTACATAAAAGGAAAATTAAAAAAGAATGATAACCTTTTAAATAAAACCAAGTCTTATTTAATAAAATTTTATGGAGAAAGTGTTGGTAGAAAAAAATATTTTTTTGAAAAATTATTAAAAAAGGAAGATATATTTGGGTTGGAGGACGCATATGGTTCTTCTTTAAACAAAGAAGCAATTGGTTTTGTAGACGTTATTATGCAGTATATTTCTATTTATATGAAAGAAAAAATAGGTTTTACACCAAGAGAAAACGGTAAAATATTTAATTATATTAAAGGAAAAATAGGAAGGGGTTTTTTAAAAAACCCATTGATTAGACAATTATTTATTATAAAAAAAATATTATCCGACAGTGGATATTTGGATTATAGAAATAAAAAATTAAAAACAAAAATTCCAGAAGAAATTCATGTTAAAAAAAAAATTGATAATATATTTCAAAAAATATTTTTTAATAAATCTATTATAAATATTGAAGTTTATATTAAATTTTATTTAAAAAAAGGAGAATCGTCGAGTAGCCCATTTTCAATTGGTTCATCCTGTAATAAAAGAAAGGACATAATGGATAGAGATGTTTATACATTGATTAGTAATTTGGGGTTAGCTTGGAATGAAGGGAAAACTAAAATAGGTGGTAAAACAAAGAAGAGGAAGAGAAGGAAGAAAAAAACTAAAAAAAAGAAAAAAGGTGTGAAAAGGAGATTGAAAAAAAAGTATACTAGGAAAAATTAATATTTTTCAAATTTACTAATTCAATTTGTTTTGTTAGTTCATCTATCTTATTTTCTAATAATAAAAATCTATCTTCCGGTTGGTGGTGTTTAATATCAAAATACCAATTATATGTACCTAATATTACCTTTATAGTTAATTTTGTAGCATTGTACATTAAATCTAGGGATTCATAAATAATGAAACCTAATACCATTATATATATTATTATAAAAAATATATATATGATGGATAAACATTTATAAGTTCAAACTTATAGTATTTCTTTCACTGTTTTTTCTTCTAGATTTTTTGGGTCTTTCTAAATCTTTTTTCATTTCTTTTAATTCGGAAACACTTACTGTACTAGAGCCATCCTTTTTAATGTTAATGCTTTTGGTTTTTAATCCAGATAGAAGTGAATTAACATCTCCACTTGGTCCTTTCATTTCAGGTCTTTTTTGAGAACCTCTTGCGAAACTAATATCTGGTCTACTTTGTGGAGCTTGTCTTTGAGGAACTTGCATTTGAGGAACTTGCATTTGGGGACTTCCCTGACCTCCTCCCATAACACCTGACATGAAATTACCGAATCCGGGATTTTGATTACCCATTGTATCTACAGCTGCTCTGGTGAATTGTTGCATTAGATCCGGATTCTGTCTCATGATATCATCCATGCCAGGCATCGAACTTTTAAACATTGTATTTGTCATATGAAGCATAAAGCCACTACCACCTAACATGAATAAAAGTTTCAGTTCGGGGGCCATTTTTGCATTACCACCGTATTTTTCATGTAATTCTCCAAAAACATCATCATAATCATCTACATTTTCATGTACAGATTCAGCCCAACCATCAAGTTTAAGGTCAAAAGGGTCAAATTTTTGGTTTAAAAATTCTAATCCTGATACACAAGCCATAAGCATTTTACCTTGGAATTTTACACTACTTTTCTTTTCTTTTTCAGATTTAATCATTTCAAATTCACCTTTCATTTCGTCTAAATTGGAATCCATTGAATATTTTTTAGTCATTGGTACACCTTGTTTTTCTAAAGCTTCTAATTTTCTCAAATAAATAAGTTTTTCTTTTAAAACTTCTTGAGGAGACCTTTTGGGTTTTTCAATAATAATATTTGGATCAACCGGAATATCGTTAAACTTTTTAAATCCGTCCCATGATTCGTTTTTTCCATCTAAATTATTTGTTTTTTCTCCTAAATTAACAGGAGCTTCTTCTATAATAGGATTAAATGAAACACCTTTAATGTTATCTTTTGAAGTATTAATTTCAAATGAAGGCAATGAACTAAATACTTTTTCTCTCATTTCTTTTGCACTAGTTTTGGTTAAATTTCTTTCTAAATCATTAATATCGGTCAAATTAATATCCGATTTTGGACTATTGGGTCTGGATTGGATTTTTGGATTCATGAGTAAATCCATACCACCTCCAAAGTTAACACTTTTTTTAGAAACATTTTCGGGAATGTTTGAAATTTTAATTGTACCATGGTCATTTTTCTGATTAACTACTAATTTTGGTGTTTCCGAGATGTTAAGATTAATTTCTTCCATTATGATTATAAATAGAACATTTAATTTTAAGTAATACGCATAATATATATTTTATTTTTTGGGGGAATTCCCCCAGACCCCCTTTATCTTTTGCGGGATTTTTTTCCCCTTTTTGTTTTTCTCTTTTTTGTTCTCTTTCTTTTTTTGGTTCTCCTTTTTCTAAAAGGAGATTTTGTTCTCTTTTTTCTAAAAGGAGATTTTGTTATCTTTTTTCTAGACTTTCTTTTTCTTCTTTTGGTTTTTCTCCCTCCATTATCAGGGAGACTAGGGAATTCAGTTAATATTTTATCTATTTGAAGTTGACCTGGTGAAGTTATGGCAGTTTTCCAATTACCTACCCATTCTTCTGTTCTTTCCCCCTTCTTATTAAATGTAAGTATAATATTTTCACTACCATCAAGAACTTTTAAAGTAGCAGGGAGTGGACCAATGGGCTTGTTCGGACCAACTCCAGCATTCCTCCAAAATACCAATACTGTTTCTGTATCATACAATCCCTTATTTTCATGTGTTAAAACCACCATATTATAATATATACTTAGATTTTATGTTTGATGTACCATAATCCTTGAAGATAACTATCGGCTAAATCATCTTTTTTTTTGTGAGTATTGAAATGTGTGATCCATTTTTTTAGATTTATATTGTTTGAAATGAGTTCTCTAGTTTTAACAATGCCGATTTTCTTTCTTTCAGCATAGGTTGTTTTTTTACCATTTAAAAAATCGCGTAATTTATTGCTAGAAGAAATTTCAAAAATATTGGTAATTTTATTTTCAATAAAATGTTGCATTATCATACCCTGTAAGGATTTCATTCTTAAAGCCAAAGGACCAATTTGATTTTCAACAATAACAGTATCAATTTCATCGTACTTAAAAATGGTATTAAATGCTTCTTTTAAATTACATCCTAAATTAACCAAATTAAAATTGTTTGCATTGGTAGAATAAATTTTATCTAAGTAATTGTTAGACAAATCTACTAATAATTTATCAGTTAATTGTTTCTTATATGGTAAGCCCTTAATATAATTATAGGATATGTCATAATCAGTACAAAGTTCCTTTAATTTGCTGACTTTATATTTTTTAATTTTTTTTATAGATAATTCTGTTGGAGGAATTTTAAAATTCACATTTTTGGCATGTTTTTTACAATAATAAATGTTATTTTTGGTAAATGTTGCTGCATTAGTACATGGTTTTTTATTTTTTTGTATACCAGAACATATATTTTTATCTGAATTACACAAATCAACCACATCCCATTTTATAATTTCGAATTTTTCTTTATCTGTAATATTTAAATAACAAAACGCTAAATTTTTAATTCCAACATCAATGCTAAGTAATTTCATAAATATATAAGTAATAAATAATTATATATTTTTAAATCTTTTTTTTATTTCATTTGCGGCATTCTAATAATAGGAGCCTCTTTTCTTGCATTTAATTGTTGTCTGGATAAATATAAATTTTTCAAATCTGAATTTTCGAATCCAAATGGTTGACTATTGTCTTGAACACCGTTAAAAATATATTTATTGTGATTATCCAATTCATTGCTATAGAAATCATTGTATTTATTATGGTTTAATGCTTCTTTTCTATTAGCTTTAATTACATTTAATCCTTCTTTCATTAGATATTGTCTATAATCATAGTTTGTTTCGATTTTCAAAAACTTTTTAAGTCTATTATTAGCTTCACAGGAAGGATCCCAGTTTGTACTAAACCTACCATCTGACATTAATGCAGGTTTCTCGGAATGTATATTATTGCATCCAGCATAACATGTTGCCCAACTCATTTATATTAATTTAAGATAAAATAATTTAATTGTTAGATAGTAATTCAATCAACTTTGATTTATTATGACTCTTCCTATATTCCGAAATATTTCTTTCTTCACACAAGGATTGTAATTTTACTTTAGATAATGAAAAATAGTCGATTTGTTCTAAATCTTCTTGGATTTCTTCTACTATTTCTTCTTGATTTTCTTCTTGATTTTCTTCTTGATTTTCTTCTTGATTTTCTACTTTTTTATCAAAATTTAATTTATCTTCTTTAATTTTTTCTAATTCTTTTACATCTTCATTTTCATCTTCATTATCAGTTTCTTCATCATCTTCCGATTCTGAATCAGAATCGGATTCAGAGTCACTAAATTCAATGTTATTTTTTTCTTCTAAATCAGAGACTTCAATAAGTGGAACATTATTGTGTTCGACTTCTTCTTTAAATGATTCTTCATTATTTTCTTCTTCGTCTCTTTCTTCGTATCGCATGTGTTGACCCATGTGTTGACCCATTTGTTGCATATGTTGTTGTCTTAAAAATTCTTGCTTTGCTATATTTTGTTGATGGTCTTGTATTGTTTTTAACACCAAATTAACTTTATGATCCATATTTGTCATTTTATTTCTGAAATAAACAAAAAGTAATGTTGTTGTTAAAACGGTTATACCTACACTTAAAACTAATATTCTCATTTAATTATATAAAATAATAAAATTCATTTTTTTATACGTATTTTTCATTAATTTATATATTTTATATTTTTTCTAAAATATTTTTAGTACTAATAATAATTTTTTCGGGATAAAACAATTGTTTTAATACACAAACGCCTCCTTTAATTTTAGAGATGCCTTTTTTAATTTTATATTTGTAAGTTGGGTTATCATTATTAATAATTGTTTCCATATTACAATTTTCTGTTTTCTTTTTGTCTTGTTTCATCAATTCACATAATTTAATATAATGAGTTGTCAAAATGAATTTTACATTTGTATTTTTGGAAATATATCTTAAATATGAATATGCACTACTAATAGCTTCATAAGGATTTGTCCCAGAGTATAATTCATCAAATACCGCAAAGTGTCTTTTATATTTATTTTCATCCATGTGATTTAAAATATCCAAACACCGTCGGGCTTCGGCTTGAAATAATGAATCTCGCCCATTTGTATCAGGAATATTCATATAACAATGTATATAATGAAACGGTGTAATTTTTCCACTTTCTACATAACCAAATCCAACTTGTTGACATAATAAAATATTTATAGCACATGATTTTAACAGTGTTGTTTTTCCGGATGCATTTGGACCCGTAATAATTTTATTTTTCTTCAAAGAAATATTATTTTTAATAGCTTTTTCTTCTTCAATTAACGGGTGGTGAAAGTTTTTGAATTTTAATGTGGATTTTTTATTTTTCAAAATTTTAACCTTGTTCAATGATTTTTCTTTTATTTGTTTTTTAATACTATTTGTGACATCTAAATAACCATTAAATGCAAATGAATATTGTAATATATCTTGGAATTCACTGGAATTATAAATATAGTAAAATTCTTTCATAGTGTTTCCTAAATAAAGAATATTTTTATAGGATAATTTGTTTTTTGGTAAAGTATCTATTTTATTTTTATAATGAGTTAATTTTTCCTTGTATGATTTGAGAGTAATATTGAATTCATTATAACTTTCTAATTTGGAAATTTTATTAGAATAATAATCCATATGGTTGATAGTATGATCTAAATAATTTGATATATTATCAAATGTTTTTCCAATGTTTTTGGTATTTCTGTAGAATTTCCTACAAGATAATATGTTGTTGTAAATATTGTAAATATATAATCCAGCGCAAAATAATAAATATACTTTCTGTGTCGATTTAACAGTATTCCATTGTGTAAAAATTTTACCAATAGCATGGTTTTTTAATTGTTGTAAAAGAATCTTACTATATGTTTCAATTGTAACCGGCATTCTCATAATTTTTAAAATAATGAATGGGATAATTAGAATAAATAATGGTGAACATAAATTAATGAGAGGAGACGATAAATTATAAAGACTTAAAACAAATAAAAAAGTTGAGAATTGATTCAACCATTTAAATTTATCCCATTCAATATATTGATATTTATCATAAAAATTATCATCGGTTTTAATTATGGTATAACATTCCCAAGTATTTTCAATTGTTTCTTTGTCTATCTCAAGTGTATCTATGGATTCGTATAATTTTTGTGTATCCTTTAAATAAGATATATCTGTTGTATAATTTTGTGAGAATGGTTTAATACATTGTTTTCCAATTTTTGTAGTAGGGTTTAATATTTTTTCATAAACCGAAATTTCGCTACCAACATTTTTTTGGGTAAGTTCTAAATCTTGATCAAGATTTTCCATAATTTTTTCACTTTTTTCACAATATTCTATTGGTAATTTAAAATTATCATAAATTTTATCAATCATTAAAAAAACAAAGTATTAAAATTTTCATTATTTTACGAAAAAAAAATATTATATTTTTATAATATTTTTAAAATTAACATGTGGATTTAATTATTTGATAAATGTGTAGCATAATCAGAGGGCATCTCCATAATCTGTGTATTATAATATTCTTCAAATTGTTTTAGTCTAGCTCCGTCATATTTTGTTAAAAGATTAATTGCGATTCCCTTTCTACCCCACCTACCCGACCTACCAATTCTATGCAAATAAGTATGTTCACATTTAGGAACGTCAAAATTAATAACAATACTAACTTGTTGTACATCAATTCCTCTAGCAAATAAATCAGAAGTAACCAGGACACGACAACTACCACTTTTAAATTCCTTGTGAGTTTTAGTTCTTTCCTTTTCATCCATTTTACCATGAATTTTTGCACATGGAAACCCATCTTCATTCATAGCGGCTTCTAAATCATTGACCCTTTTTACACTATTGCAATAAATAATTGCCTGTGAAATAGATAATTGTGAAAATAAATCTTGAACAGTCATAAATTTTTGTTTATCATTTTCAAGACTAATAAAATATTGTGCAATACCTTGTAATGTAAGATTATCATTTTTCACTAAAATTTCGATAGGATTTCTCATAAACTTTGAGGTAAGTTGTTTTAAATCTTCGGGCATTGTTGCGCTGAAAAGACCAATTTGGATTTCATTAGGCATAAATCTGAAAATATTATGCATCTGTTCTTTAAAGCCGGATGAGAGCATTTCATCGGCTTCATCCAAAACTAAAACACTCATATCATCAATCTGTAAATATTTTCTTCTAATCATATCATGAACTCTTCCTGCTGTTCCAACAACAATATGAGGAGTATTTTTATCTAATTTTCTTTTATCACCTTCAACCGATGTACCACCTACCAATAGTTGTGTCACAACATTTAAATATCTTCCCAATTCATTAATACATTCCAAAATTTGATTAGCTAATTCGTGCGTTGGTGCTAGAATTAGAGCTTGTGTAACTGGTTTTTTTTCGTCAATAATTTGTAAAATAGATACCGAAAATGCACCAGTTTTACCTGTACCAGACTGTGCTTGTGCAATAATATCTTTGCGTTTTCCTTCCTTATCGCTTCGCGTCATTTGAATTACAGCGGTTTGTTGTATAGGCGAAGGTTTTTCAAAACCATACGCGAAAATACCTCTTAATAACGTGGTTTTTAAATCCAGTTCTTCATCATCCCAAGTTTCAATTTTATTACTCATTTTATCTTATTATAATATATATAAAAACGTTTAAGTGTCTTTTCAATTTTATATATTTAAAAAATTGATATAAATATTTTGTAAATAATTAATAATATATAAATGGCTTCTTTAAAAAGAACAAGAATAAGTGATGAAAAAATTAGATCTATTTGTTGTAATGTTGAGGTGACATTACCGGATGATGTAATGAATATTATTAGTTTTTTAGCGCATAAAGTAGGAGCTCCGTCGTATAATAAAACGCCTGATTTTAGAAAAAAAAACAAACAAAGACAAAAACAAAGAAATTATAGAAATGTTGAAAAGAAGATTACGGATGATGATTGGGATGCTATTAGAAATTTTAAACAAACTGAATTGAAGAAAAATAACGAAGGTATTATGCAAGAAATTGACATTATTCGTAAATTATTAAACCAAATTACAAAGGTAAAATATGACGAAAAGACAATTGAAATTAAGAAAAATATTGAAAAATGTAAAACAAACTTTGGAGAAGAAGATTTTAATAAAATTGGTAGATTAATTTTTGATATTGGTTCAATGAATAAATATTGTTCTGGATTATATGCAAGATTATATAAAGAGTTAAGTGAAGAATATGAAATATTTAATGTTATTTCTAAAAATAATTTTACAACATTTTCCCAGATTTTTAAAGAAATTGTAATTGTAAAATCACACGAAGATTATGACTTATTTTGTGATAATAACAAAGAAAATGGTAAAAGAAAATCAATGGGATTGTTCTTTGTAAATTTGATGTTAGAAGGTGTTGTTGGTGTTGACAAAATTATTGACCTAATACTGAAATTAAAAATTATGGTAGAAGAAAAACTAGTTATTGAACATAAAGGAGATGAAGTACATGAAATTATTTCAAATATTATTATCTTAGTAGAGAATGGGTTTAGTGTTATAAGTAAACATGAAAAGTGGTCTGATATTTTGTCTCATATTAAGGATATTTCGAGTTCATCTAAGAAAGATTATATTTCTTTACCATCAAAGAGTATTTTTAGTTACTTAGACCTATTGGAAGAATTGGAATTGGATGAATAAAATTGATTAAATATTTTTTTATAATACAATCCATTAAATATGGATTAGAAAAGCTTTACGAAGAACATTATAAAGAGTTAGAAAAAAATGTTGACGAGTTAACAATTGAGATAGTCTAGTCATAGTCGATTAATATTTTTTTTTAGTTTATAGAATATTAAAACGAATTAAAGATTTTTTTATATAATAAATTAAATGTCAATAACAATAGAATTTAATGAAAAAGTCAAAGATTCAAGTGATGTATCGATTGATGATTTATTAAGTCTCGTAAATGAAAAAGTCGAAAACAAAACAAATGGTTTTATAAATTTGGATAATTTTATGGCTTTAGAAATGGAATATAATGATAATTATTTAAAAACCGATTTGATTCATATATGTAATTATTATGATATTTCAACCCGGAAAAAAAGGAAAGATGAATTGGCGAATGAAATAACTTTGTTTGAGATAGAACCAATAAATATTGAAATAGTAATGAAAAGAAAATATTTGTGGAATTGTATGGAAGAGTTAAGTTTGGACTCTTATTTACAAAAATTTGTAATATTAATGAATTAATAAATTGAATAATTTTAAATATAAATAATTAACTTTATTTTTAAAATATATAACTAAAATATAAATGGTTGTTTCAGAGTTGAAAAATAAAATTAATTATTCTGAAGTTAAAAAAATAGATACAAATGATGTAGAGTTAAATGCTACACAGTATGTATGCAAAATCCATGATACAAAGTGTTTAGTAGCTGTTGGTAATGTAAATAAAAAATATGAAAATGAGGGTGTATTTTATATTTCATTGTATTTAGTAAATGGTAAAAAGGTATTAAGTAGAGTTGGTGTATTTGAATTTGATAAGGATGAAGAATCTATTTTATATGATGCAGAGGGTGATATTGATATAAATAAATTAGAAGACCCATTGTTATTTTCATTTATTAATAAAGAATATCTCATCACTAAAATGAAAGATGTTGAAATACCGTCTGACAAATCGAATGATGTAGAAGAAGAAGAAGAGGAAGAAGATGAAGAAGAGGAAGAAGAAGAGGGTCAATTAAAATTTCCATTTAAGGATGATGAACAAGAAAAAGAAGAAAAGCAGAATAAAATTGATGCCGAAGAAGAAAGGAAAGGTGTTGATAAAGAAAATTTAGAAAATTGGATGCAGAAATTTATGACAAATAATAATTATTCTATAAAGGATGTTGAATCTAATGGTGACTGTTTCTTTGCTGTTTTAAGAGAAGGTTTGAAATTAAAAGGATTGGATACAAATGTTGGTGAATTAAGGACAATATTGGCTAACCAGGTAGATGACCAAATTTTAGATACATATAGAGAAAGATATGTAATGTTTAATAAAAATCTGGTCAAAGAAAATAAGGAATTATCTGTAAAAAAAAGTGAATATAATTCAAATAGGAAAAAAAACAAGCAAAAAGGTAAAGAATTAACAAAAAAACAACATGGAACAACGGATGAAGAAAATCTTAAAAAAATTGTAGTTGAAATAAAAAATATCAAGGAAAATATGAGAAAATCTAAAATTGAGTGGAGTAATTTAAATGAAAAAATAAATGAAGATATTGAAATAACAAAAGGTCATTTGGCTGAAGTAAAATTTATGAAAGATATTGAAACTATTGAACAATTGCAAGATTTTATTAAAACATCTAGATATTGGGCAGATTCATGGGCTATTAAAACATTGGAATATTTATTAAATATTAAACTTATTATATTTTCTAGTGAAACTTTTGGAAAAACCGGTGAAAACCCATATCATAGTGGGGGTGATAATGTTATTAATTGTGGTGATTCTGTTCTAAAATTTGTAGAAGATAAAGGATATTTTAAACCGGCTTATTATATTATGACTGAACATACAGGAAACCATTATAAATTAATTTTATACAAGGATAATGGTATTTTTGAACACCATGAGATACCATATGATATAAAAAAATTAATATTGGAATCTTGTTTAGTAAGTGATGGAAAAAGCGAGTGGACATATATACCAAAGTTTAATAAAATTAGAAAAAGTGTTATGAAGCTGAAAGAGGAAAGTAAAAAGGTTGAAGGTAAAAAAAAAGAGGAAGGTAAAAAGGTCGAAGATGAATCAAAATGTCAAGATGGTAGAGAAACTCATGGGGATGAGAAATATAAACATTTATTTGCAGATGACGTAACATTTGTATTTTCTGCCCGTTCGGCCGATGCAAAACCGGGAAAGGGTAAAAGTACATGTGAAAAAATAGAAGGTAAAAGGGAACCGGAATTTAAAGATTTACAGAAAATTAAAAATTGGAGAAAGGTTTTATCAAATTTCCATAATTCCCCTTTTACTTTTGATGGAAGAGATTGGTATAGTGTTGAACATTATTTCCAAGGATCCAAATTTAAGAAAAATAATCCAGATTTTTATCACAAGTTTTCGTTAAATGATACAACAAATAGTTCGTTTAATAAGGACCCCGTTAAGGCAAAATCTGCCGGTGGTAAAACAGGTATTACAACTATAAAAGTACAAACGCCTAACGGTATTAAGAAGAAGAAAGTAAGATTGAGACCCGAAAATGTAATTGCTGACCCAGATTACATGGAAACGAGAAGTACGAGAATGAAGGAATCGCAAATGGCGAAATATAAACAAAATAAACATGCAAGGAAAATATTATTATTGACAAAGGATGCGAAATTATTACATATTGTTAGAGCATCAAGGGAATTATTTGTTGAAACAATGGAAATTAGAAAGGAATTAAGGAAAGAAGGAATTCCTGAAGAATAAATTTATAATATATTAAATATTTGTATAATATATTATGTCTTTTACAAAAGAATCACAAAAATTAATGTCTTTTTTTTTAGACGACTTTGATAAATACTCTTATCAAAAAAGTAAAAAAAAGGAAGTTGATATAATATTTAAAAATATATTTAAGGAGTTAATGATTTCAAATAAGATGTATAAAACATCGTATAAAAAAAACACGAAAAGAGAGGTAAAGGAAATTTTGGGCGAGAAGGATATAATGGACTGTGGTTCTTTGTTAAATTCTGATTATGTTGTTCATGAAATAAGACAATATATAATTACAAAGTCTAAGGAATTACTAATTGTGAAAAATAAAATACAAGGAGTTAATGTAACATTATATTTTTTATTATTTGAGAAAACGGGTAATTTAGAAAAGTATAATGCGTACATTGACGATATATTTATATTTTTAAATTTTATACTTGGGTTTGTGAAGGAAAAAAGAATGGACTCTTTAACTTATTGTTTATGTTTGACACATTTTAAAAAAAAACTGCCAGACAATTTAAGTAATATAATAAGCCCCAAACATTGCAATACAGGTGTAACATTTGGATGTGTAAAAAAGGGGGAGATATTAATATTCAGAGAAGAAGAGTGGTTTAAAGTATTAATTCATGAGACATTTCATTCATTATGTTTAGATTTCAATAATATGCATTTAGAAAAATTAAATGGGAAAATTAGAAATTTGATAAATATTAATAGTCAATATAATTTATTTGAATCATATACAGAAACGTGGGCATGTATATTAAATTCTTGTTTTAGCTCATTAAAACTAATAGAATATAAATCAAATTTGAAGGATTTTTTATTATATCTGGATTTCTGTTTGCATTTTGAAAGGATATTTTCTTTATTTCAATGTGTAAAAGTTTTGGATCATATGGGTTTAAAATATAAAAATATTGTTAATAATACTAGTTCAAATAATTCATTAAAGATTTTATTTTACAAAGAAAATACAAATGTATTTGCATATTATATCGTAAAATGTATATTATTGTATTATAAGGATGATTTTGTATTATGGTGTGTTAAAAATAATGTAGATAATATATTTAATTTTTTAAAATCTGAGGAAAACCTAGATTCATTTTTTAATTTAATAGAATATTTGTATACCAAGTTTGATTTAATGAATGACATGAAAATAGCTTATGAATTATTAATGAAAACAAAAAAAGGTTATATAAAAAATAAGAGAAATATTTTAACAGATACATTGAAAATGACAATAGTCAATGTAAAAAATTGAAGTAATATATTATTAAAAATATCAGTGTATAAATCCAATATGGGAGTTAAATTATTGAATACTTTTTTAAAAAAAATAAATTTACAAAGAAAATGGAGTGTGAGATGTTTGAATGGAAAGAAAATAGTAATAGATACAAATAATTATATTTATGAGTTTTTATCAGATGATAATTTGGTTAATGGATTTATAAATATGTGTGAATTATTTTTAAAATATAATATTATTGCTTTATTTATTTTTGACGGAAAACCAACAAATGAAAAATCAGAGGAATTAAAAAAAAGAAAGACCGATAGAAAAAAATCTAAAAAAATATATAATGAAAATATTAATAAACTGTCAAAACAAAAAAAGAAAGAGTTAATGAGGAAAATAGTTAGAGTTACAAAAAACGAGACAGATATTGTAAAAAATATTTTAAAATACTATAATATGAAATGGCTGACTTCCCCAAATGAATCAGATGAATTGTGTTGTAAATTGGTTGAAACTAAAAAAATGTTTGGTTGTTTAAGTAATGACATGGATATGTTGGTTTACGGGTGTAAATATGTTTTTAGAAATTTAGATCTTTATAATGAAACTGTGAATGTATATAATATTGATGAAATTTTATTAGAATTAAGGATGAGTTTAGATTCTTTCAAATACATGTGTTTATTTTCAAACAAGAAAGATAATATATTTAAGACAAGTAATTATTACCATAATTATGTAAATAATGATAAAAATAATACATTTTTGGAATATTTACTCGATAAAAAAAGTATTTCAAAAGATGAATTTATAAGTATTAAAAATAGTTATAAATTTTATAATCTTGATAAATCTACTATACTAAATAATTGCCCTTATTTATTATTGAGAAAACCGAAAAGATGTTTTTCAGTTAATTTTATTAGGCAGAAGATGAAGAAGCTGTTGGGAAAGGTTGACCACTCTTCGCAAAATGAGGTGACATGTACTTCTGTAGATTAAAGTATGTGAGCTCGGTCTCCTTAGTAATTTTAAGGAGTTTACGAAGTTTTGTGTCAGCAAGAATCTTGCGACCATTTGAAGGATCCTGAAGCTTATGCTCAACAATGTACGTGTTAATTTCACGAGTCACCTGAGTACGAGCCATCTCAGTACCATTTGGTTTCTTCAGGAAATTTGCAAGCTCCTCACTAATAAGAGTTGGTTTAACAAATCCACTTGGAGCACGATTACCCGACTTTCTAGGACGCTTTCTACCGGCCTTTAGTGCCGCGCGTACGTCTCTTTCAGAACGTTTTGCGAGTGTGCGGGTCTGTGAAGTTACGGCAGTTAATTGGGTACGAATGCTTGCGAGCTGTGCTAGAAGCTCTGTGAACTGTTGACCCAAAGTAGGTGTGGTGTCAACTGGTGCCTTAACATCCTTTGCAACATCTTTTGTAGGCGTTGGTACTGGAGCTTCGGGCTCGGTAGTTTTTTTAGAAGTAGTCTTCTTAGTCTTTTTTACTTTCTTAACCATTATAGTTTTTTATATGATAATCCTTTTAAGTTGTTTTGAATATAATATATTTTAGTACTTCCAAAGGTAACAAAAAAAACGGTACTAATGATATATTCGTTTTTTGATTAAATTTTATTTATATCCAATGAAATTAATACCTGAATGTATCGTATAACCAAGGTAGAGAAATGGAGGCTTCTGGTGACACCAATGTTAAACATCCCAATACATAATAGGCTCCCAAAGATTTTGAATTATTATCCATACCAGTTGATATAATGTTTCCAATAGTTTTTAAAATTCCTTTTTTTATTTCATTTATATTTTTTTGAAATAAATTATTTATTCTTAAATTTAAAAATGGTTTACCATAAGGTGGGCATATTTTTATTTTTAAATCTTGAGATAAATTTAATCTATAATTCCAAACATCCATTAATTCATTTATAAATTTTAATAATTCATTTTTTTGTAAATTATAAAACCACATTGGGTCCGTTGTATGACCATAACTATCTATATCACTAAATAAATCAACGCATATTAATTCCACTTGTTTTTTAAAAGGTAAATCCTTGTTATTATTTTCAATTGTTAAATTTATGTTTCTATTTAAAATCTTTTTTGATATTTTAATAATTTTTTGTATATTTTTTTTGATTTTTTTATTAATTATATTTCTATTATAAGGGTTTATGAATTTTTCAAAACTATTCCCATTTTCTTTAATTAAATTAATTAAAGATGTAATATTAAACCCATATGTGAAATTATCATTGTCTTTAAAACTAAAAAAATGATCGTAGTCTATTGAATTTAAATCTTCAAACATTAAAAAATCGGTTTCATTAACACAATTTCTATTTTTTAAAGCAGGACCTTTTAAATAATTCAAATACCTTACTAAATAACCTCTAAATAAACCTTGTATTTTTGTACTGAAGTATGAGTATTTTAAATAATTAAATAATACATACTTTAATTGGGTTTTTGAACCAGATTGTTTTAAATTATAAAATTTACATGTCATTTTTAATTGTTTCACATTATAGTTTAAAAAAACTACATTGTTATATTCTTTTTTTGTAGGTATCGTGAAATTTTCCGTTGAAATTTTCTTTTTAATTTTTACTTTGTAATTAGATATATCTTCGAATATATTTTTTTTCATAATTTTCATATTTATTTTTTTTATTTTTAAATTTTTTTTCATATATATTATAATTAAAAAAAGAAAAGTTTAAATTGTTTATTTATATTTTTACCAGAACTTATTTAAAAACTTATTTAAATCATTAGTATAAGTTATATAAAAGGAATATCTTGTATTATACTATATGTGCAAAATAAAACTAATAACAACATTACTTTTACTAACAAATACAAATAGTTTGAATATCAGTGGTTGTAATGAAATCGGAAAATATAAAGATAAATTTATTTTTATATGTTCTCAAGAATTAACAACATCAATTAATAATGAAAATATTTCTCCTTCGCCGACGGTTCCTTCACCTGACGAAAATATTTCTCCTTCACCGACGGTTCCTTCACCTGTCGAAAATATTTCTCCTTCACCGACGGTTCCTTCACTTGTCGAAAATATTTCTCCTTCACCTGTCGAAAATATTTCTCCTTCACCTGTCGAAAATATTTCTCCTTCACCTGTCGAAAATATTTCTCCTTCACCTGTCGAAAATATTTCTCCTTCACCTGT
>Ga0115007_10000091_pt1 | contig 51246 bp, 37 predicted proteins | sample ArcOceMetagenome_2_FD_87166 | JGI IMG/M metagenome (GOLD analysis project Ga0115007, IMG submission 87166) | Marine eukaryotic phytoplankton communities from Arctic Ocean - Arctic Ocean ARC135M Metagenome | ecosystem: Environmental > Aquatic > Marine > Oceanic | place: Arctic Ocean | collected...
CTTGTCCCGCGCCCCACCCCGCGCCCCCGCGTCTTCCGCTCACCCCCCCGCCTCCACCCCCCCGCCGGTGACCCCCCCCCCCCCCCCCCGGAGCTCGCCTGGTTCATCATATCGAGCGCGACGTTGATTTGCGCTCGTATTTTTTCGTGCGCCAGCAGATCCTCGGAAAAGAGTCGCTTCCACCCGAGGTACCACCTGGTGACTTGTTCCAAGTCGCACGCGGCTTCGTTTGAATCGGTGAGCCACGCGTGCAGGGCTTGGTGCCAGTGCGGGAAGAAGCCGCGCTCCAAAACGCCCACCATTCGTCGCGCGGGTAACAAAGGCTCCCAGGAAAGCACCTGCCGCAGCGGTGCTGAGTTTTGGCCAGTCGTAATCACGCCAACATCAGCGCACCTGTCGATTTGCAACTCACCGCGAAGCGCGTGTTCCAGCTTCGGAATCACGGCTCTTGTGAGCAGCGCGTCCCAGTCCTTCGCGGCGAACACGCCGCGCCACGGCTTTAACAACGCGAAACCGCGGTCATTGGAGACGTGCCAGTCAAGCAACGCGGATACGAGCTTGTGCCGAATAGGCGCGTGTAGGGGGTGTATTGCGTCGCCAAGTCTTGGCAACCAAGGGTGCAGCCAGAGATGCGGGGGGGGGGCGTCGTTTTTCCCGCTTCCATCGCCGTCGCCGGCCGAAACCCGCGGAACCCAGTCGTCAATTGCGGCGCGCAGTTTGGGAAGTACCGCCGTTGCGTGAATCTCATCCATCACCGGTTCGGGAAGCACGTCGTGCCACGTCTCAAGCACAGCGAGGGCGAGCTCCGGCAAGTGCGGGTTCCAGCGTTGCACGAAGGAAACACGTATGGGTTGCGCCACGCAATCGGCGACCAGCCGCGTCATCAGGGTGTTTTCATTGTCGTGTTTGGAAAAGATGTTCGTCTTTTCCCGTCCCGCGCCGAGCGCGCGTCGCCATAAACGTACCTGCTTCGCGACTTCCGGTTTCGTATCCGCCAGCGGGTCCCACCGATTACCGAGCAGTTGGAACAAACCTGGTTGGGCGTGACACAACGCTAGCTCAGGCAAGTCGTACGAAACGTACGCCTCGCGGTGGGTCTCGAGCGCGCGCGCGTGTGCAAGCGCTAACTCCCCAAACCCACTTTTTCCGGTTTTGAAACCGGAATCAATCGCCTCCACACATGCCAACAAGCTCTGGGCGCTGGTTGAGACCTCCCGCGCTTCCTCGTAGTCGCGGGAAAGACGCGACCGCTCGCGAGTTAACAACGCAACAGTATCCACCTCGTGTCGCGCCTTCGCGTCCACGGTTTGGATCTCCGCCGCCGCTAAGTCAACGACCAACCGCAAGTTGTGCTGCAGCTCGGGGAAAGGCAGATCAACGTTTCCAGTGTCGGCGCCGTTTGCACCACCAGTGGCGCAAGCCCCGTTTCCGTTCAATTTCGATAAATCCGTCACCACCCTTGCGGTACCGCCGCGCATGTCCACGATCGTCATCGGCGGCGCCGCGTTTGCGTCGCGCAAATCGCCCGCTTCGCGCTCCACCAACACTTCCTCCGCGGTTTGGTACGACCTTCGCTGTCGTTTCAGCTCGTCCCGTTTTTTCCACATCGCGGCGTTGTTCTTTTCTTTTTCCTTCTTCAAGAGAGCGGCTTCGGCGTCCAAACGATCGTCCACGAGTGTCGATTTCTTGTTCGTCTCGTCGTTCGTCTCGTCGGCGTCGTCGTTTACCGTGTGTTTCTTGTTGTTCAACTGCCCCGCTTCCTTGAAATCGCCATAACCCATGCCCATCTTGACCGGCCGCATTTTGGTTACCATGGGCGCGGACATCCCCGTTCCGTCCTTACCCAAGCCGCCGCCTTTCTTGTACCCCATCTTCTCAAGGAGCTTCATGCCGATGCCTTTGGTGTGTTTTTCAAACTCGCCGATGGGCGCGACGGGTTTGCCGTTGTCGCCGGCGTCGTTTGAACCGAGTCCTCCCCGTCGCGACCTCGTCTTTTTGTTTTCCACCTCCCTCTCCGCGACACGCGCGCGTTCCACCGCCGCCGCCGCCGCCTTCGCGGTATCAGCCTCTTCCCTGCGTTGCGCCGCGTTGTGCATCACGCGCTGTCCGAACGTCGAAGGCAGCAACTCCTCGTCTTCGCTTTCCGAGTCCGCGGACAGAGGCGAAACGGTGGCGGGGGCGAAGCCTCCCCCGACAAAACCCAAGCCGCCGCCGCTTCCCGCACCCGCGGCGGCGCCGAGGCCCAAACCAGCGCTCGCGCCGAGACCAGCAGTGGCGCCGAGACCCAAACCAGCGGTCGCGCCGAGACCGAGCCCGCCGCGTGTGTTCACGTCGTCGTCCGCGACCGCATCGTCGTTCCCCGTGACTTGCCCGCCTGAACGGAAGTTAACCGGCTTGAGATAGTCGCCTGGGTCGCCACCGCGACCGCCGCGACCGCCGCTGCGACCGCCGCCGCGACCGCCGCCTCGACCGCCGCCTCGACCCCCGCGCCCTCCCCCGTCGTCCGAGTCCGAGTCCGCGAACACGCCGTAGATCTGCTCGTCCCGGCTCGTCGCGCCCCGCCGACGTTTCATTCCACCGCCGAAGCCCCCGGGCGCGCCGACGTCCCCTTCGTCGCCGCTCTCGTCATCGGCCCGCATGGGCGCGAACTCATCGTCCTCGTCCGACGACATCGGCCCGACGCGCACCCGCGCGGACACAGGCGCCGCGCCGAAATGGAGGGGGAACAGGAATTGCGAAGAGGGATTTTTTCTTTTTCTCGAAACGTTATTAGATTACATCGAGTCAGAGGTACGCGCGCGCGCCGTCGCGCGCACCATTCTCCTTTCTTTTACACACACCTCTCACATTCCCATCACCACCGGTCCCCCTCGTCGTTCCCCCAGAGCCTGATTCCGTAGTTCTGGTACCGTCGGCACGCGGCGAAGTACATGGCGTATATCCCGCTCGCGGCGACGGCGCCGAGCACGGCGAGCGAGTTTGGCGAGACCAGCACGGCGAGCGGGTTGACGGTTTCCGCGGGCAGAATCCCGCACCCCTGTAGCATCTCTTTTTCCCGGGCGGTGTACTTCCCCGGGGGCAGCAAAAGGGTTTCGCCGTTCACGAACGTCCCCAAGTTCACCCCAGGATTCAGGCGCTTCACGTCTTCAAACGCGATGCCGCGCGGTTCGATGATGTCCATTATGGATTCGCCTCGCCGCGTGGGGTACACCCGCGGTTGGTTGATTTTCGCGATGCCGCCGATGATCTCCGTATCACGGACGCTTAACTTTCCCGCGGGGAGCAGGATGGTGTCACCCACCCCGATCGCGTCCCCGTCCTTCTTCGCGTTGCACCGCATGATCTCCGCAACGCTCATAGACCGTTTCTGCGCGATCGTCTCCAGGGTGTCCCCTTTGCGCAGGGTGTACGGGCGCATGCTGGCTTGGCCAGCCGCGACCGGGACGAAGGGCGAAGGGCGGCGCATGTTCCGCCGCCCGGGGGCGAAGCGCACGGCGGCGCGCGTGGGAACATTAAGCGCACCGCGCACCGCGACGCGGCAGGAAAGGGACACGGGGGTGGCGTGAAGGGGACACGCCATGGTGTTGGTGGTGGCAGGTGGTTTTGGCAACACGCGCGAAGTGCGTGTGCGTCTGATAGGGTGGGGATTTCACGGAAGCACAAAGAACACGCGTCGAACACGTGTGGTGCGTGTGGACGTCGACGGTCCGCGAAACGGGGCCGGAACGGGCGCGCGTACACCAGTGAAGGAGTATCGGACGATGACGCGGATGGACAAATCAAATCCGCGGCCTCGCCAATGCGGTCGGTTCTACGGAGTCGACCCAAATAGGTTGATCGCTAAAATCGGAAAACAGTGACGGTCAAAAACTGCGATCAAAAATGTATTTTGCCATTTCATACATAAAATCCCGATCAAAATTCGCAAATGCACAAGTGAGGGTCTAGTAGACTCCAAAGTTGGACAATCCCGCGACGAAAGGAAAACTGAGGGGCGTTTCGCCGCCGCCGACACTTGCTGATTTTCTTCGGCGCCGCACCCCCACCGCGGCTGCCATGTCCGCCGGGGAGTACTCCGGGCTACGGGTCTCCGCGCCTAACGGCGTGAAGGTGTACCAGGTGACTAGTGGCAAGGATGCTCCTAAGTGGCTCTCGGAGAAACACAAACGGAAGCTTCGTAAGGATTCCGAGTTCGGCCGGCGCGTGGAGCTGGTGCAAGATTTGGAGTTTTCGTGTGCGTCGTCCCGCGCCAAGCTCTCCCCTGATGGGAACTTCCTGTTGGTATCCGGGATCCACCCCCCGCAAGTGAAGGTTTATGACCTGTCCCAACTCAGCATGAAGTTCGAAAGGCATCTGGATTCCGAGGTGGTGGACTTTTGCGTGCTCGGGGAGGATTACTCCAAGCTGGCGTTCATGTGCGCGGATCGCACGATAAACTTCCACGCTAAGTTCGGGAAGTACTACACCACGCGGACGCCACGGCAGGGACGGGACATGACGTACGTTCGGCACACGGGCGACTTGATGGTCGTGGGGGGCTCTTGTGATGTGTACCGGCTGAATTTAGAGCAAGGCCGGTTTCTGGCGCCGATGAAGCTCGCCACGTCGGAGGGCGGGAACAAAATCGCGGTGAGCGCGGAGCACGGGTTGTGCGCCGTGGGTAAGTATTTCCCAATCACCACATTCCGCCGACTGATTGCCCATACAAGACTGACACTTTCATTTTATCTCAGGCACGGAGGACGGCACGGTGGAGTGTTTCGACTCGCGAACAAAGGCAAACGTCGGGGTGCTGAACGTCACCAAAGCCGGCCCCGACGGCCTTGGGCAAGGCGTCACCTCACTGACTTTCGACCCGACTGGCATGCGGCTCGCGACGGGCGACCACGACGGGATCGTGCGGATATTCGACCTGCGAAGCGACAAGCCGCTCGTGGAAAAAGACCACATGTACGGCTCGCCTATTATCGACGTCAAGTACCACACCTCCGTGGACGGCACGAAAAGAGTCATGTCCACGGACAAGCACGTGGTGAAGTTCTGGGACCCCGACACCGGTACGTATTTCCCAACCACCACGCTCCACCTCTGCGATTGCCCATTCACAAGGCTGACACTTTCTTTTTTACACTCAGGAACCAACTACTGCGCCATCGAACCCGGCCAGGAAATCAACGACGCGCTTGTTTGGGACCAAACCGGTTTGGTTCTTTTGGCGCTTGAAAATAAAACCCCCGGGTGTTACTTCGCCCCGAGCCTTGGGGCGGCGCCGAAGTGGTGCTCGTTCCTGGAGAACCTCACCGAGGAGATGGAAGAAACGGTGACGAACAGCGTGTACGACGATTACCGGTTCATCACGCGCGAGGAGTTAGAGAAGTTGGGGATGAGCAACCTAATCGGCACGAAGATGTTGAGGGCGTACATGCACGGTTTCTTCGTGGACAACCGTTTGTACGGCAAAGCGAAGGCGATATCGCAGCCGTTCTCGTACGACGAGTACAAACAACAGCGTCTGGACGAGAAACTCGTTGCGGAGCGCGCTTCGCGGATCACGGTTAAAAAGAAACTCCCAAAGGTCAACGCGAGTTTAGCGGCGCGGCTGGAGAAGGGTTTGGAAGACGAGGATGGGAAACAGAAGAAGAAGGGACGAAAGGATGGCGGCGCCGGTGCGGCGACTCGCCGAGACGAAGAGTCCGACGGTGAAGACGCGGCTGGTGAGGATTTAGCATCGGGCGGGTTACTGAAAGATGACCGTTTCGCGGCGATGTTCAAGAACGCGGAGTTTGAAGTGGACGAAACAAGCGAAACGTACCGCGCGCTACACCCGAACGCACCGAAGCTCAGTAAACGCGAAAGGGAGGCGCTGCTGGAGGAACACTTCGATTTGGAATCGGAGGAGGAGGCGGAGGCGGAGGAGGGAGTGATTGGCGATGGCGATGACGAGGACAGTGAACGCGAGGAGGACGCCGACGCCTTGAAGGCGGCGAAGCGACGCGCCTCGGCGGTCGCCAAGGTGAAGATGTACGCGGCGAAGGACGAGAAGCACGCCGACGCGTTCCGGGAAGGCCGCCGCGAAACGAGTTCGAACCTTACCCTGGCGGAACGAGCCGCGCTGGAGCGCGAAACGAACGGCGGTGGGAAGAAAGTACGGGTTTCGGGGAACAAGGAGTTGCGGTTCGAACAAGGCGAGCGGGACAAAAAGGTCACGGCGCGGAAGCGGGACAGGGGAGGCGACAGGCCGGATGGACCGGCGGAACAAATCTACCGCGAAAGCGGGCGGGGCGAGAAACACGAGAAATCGAAACCGGGAAGACGAGGGATGGGGGGTGTTTTGCCGAAAACCGGCGGGCGCGGCGGGCGAGGCGGAGGCGGACGAGGCGGAGGTGGACGGGGCGGAGGAGGAAGAGGGAAACGATAAAAAGTATCCCGCAATTATGAATAATAACGCAACACCTTTCCTTGAAAAACCAACGCGACGCCGCATCTCCAGTGACATGAGGAGAGTTTCTTGTCTCATACCTTCTTTGAAGGTATTATTTTCACCTTTTCACGCGGATCCATTCGCGTGCTTTTCGCGGACGCAGGTTTCCCTCTGAAATGCCCAGGGGCGGGGGCGGCATTACCCCTCGGTTCCACTCATCAATTGTAACAAACCCTGCAGCTCGGAAATTCGATACCGTATGTTTTCCATCTCGCAAATCTCCGCCGACGTCAGGCGCACGGGTCGCAAACGCGGCCGCCGCGGTTTTTCCAAACGACCGACCTCGCCGGCGGAACAAGTGGTTGTGTCCTCTTGTTTTTCTTTTTCTTTGATGTCGGTACCGGGGGTCGCCTTGGCCGTTTCAGCAGGCACAGAGACGTCTGCCGGCACATCCTCCTCCGTATCCGTGGGCGCTTCCGTCGCTCTCGCCGACCCAATAATACTCGCCTCCGCGGCGCTCGCGTACGAAAACCCCGCCTGGTTCGTTTCGCGCGTTGATTCCGTTGCGTCGGGACTCGGGTCTGGTACGGCGTACGGGCTTCCTTCCGGGTCCTCTAGAACTGTGGTCGAGCCCGCAACGGGCGGATTTCTTTTATGAATTTCAGACGTGCCGTCGCCGTACCGCCCGCGCGGCGCCCAGAGCGAGGGGGACGACCGAAGCGACGGGGGCGGCGGCGGGGTGGGGATGGCGAACACAACGGGCGCGGGTTTTCGTTGCGACGCGTCCCTCGCCGATTTTTGTCGCACCGGGTTCGGATCCGCGGTTCCAGGTTCGAATTCGGCGTTGTCCTCCCCGAGGTGTGTCTCCCCGAGGTGTGGCGACGCACCAGTCGTCACAGCACCGGCCGGCCGGTTCTGGTTGCTTGCCCACGATTCGTCGGCGTCGGTTTTCGTCGCAGACGTCTCGGCGCCGAACCACCCCACGAACCATCCCGATGGCGTCGGCTTCGTCGTCGCGCGCTTCGTCGCCGTTGCCGTTGCCGTTTTCGTCGGTTCCGTGGTTGGATCTGTTTTCGCGTCGCACGCACGCACAGCAGCTCGCGCTCCCCATGTCCACCACGTGCTGGTTTCTGGCGTCGTGGTATGTGTCGGCGTCTCGCTCTCGCTCGTCTCGTCCTCCTCCGACTCGCCGCCGCCGCCGTCCTCCTCCTCCAAATCCCCGCCCCCCCCCTCGGTGACGAAGTTTTCAATCTCCCCAACCACGCGCACCGCTTTCGGACCCACCGCCATGGTTTCTCCGCTCGTCGGCGCATCCACCCCCGTTGGTAACACCGCGCTCGCCACCAACGTTTGCGTCCCGTCAACACAACGCACGTACAGGAAAACGCACCGTCGCCCCGCGGGTTTCACCAACACGCCAGCGGCCTCGTCGTCGTCGCCCTCGGTGGCGTCGGTACTCGGTGTACTCGCCTGGCATGCCATGTGGAAGCACTTCACCGACCACGCGCGCGTGGAGTTGTTTGATTTCTTGGTTCTGCGTGCGCGTCGCACGGGAGGGTCGGGAATTGGTCGCTCGGAGTCCGCACTCGTTGACCCCACCTGCGCATCAGCAGACGTACCATCGGCGACGCACGCCACGAGCGCATCGCTGGTGCGCCTCGCCGCAGAGGTGGCGTCCAATACCCCTTGCCGCACTTTTTTACCCACCGCGTCCGCCTGACTGTACGTCTCGTACGCCCGCGAGGCGTCCGCCAAACCCTCCGCGTCGCGCAACATGGCGCCGCACGCGACGCCGCGCCGCGTGCGAGTCATTCGCGACTGACTACACGCGTAGCACGACACTTTCTCGGACCCATCGAGCACCAAAATTGTCGTAAAAACGCTTGATCGACGTTACCGGTCAAAGCTACCCATCACCCCGTGGGGGAAAGGACCGTGTTCTACTTTGACCCTCTTTTATCGACGCTTCCCGATGGAAAAACATGACACAGACACACCGAGACCCAAAGACAGGATCCTGCATGCCTCTCGAACTGCCAGTTCAGCGAATCAAAACGTTGCTTCGCGCGGGAAACCAAAAGGTAAAGCTGACTGGCGAAGGCACTCAAATAAAACAGAAAAGACGTCTTTTCTGGGGTCATAGACAGGACGATTCGTTACCCTTTCCCAAAATTCGGGATTCCTTTCCCTCGACTCCTTTGTTTCATTTCAATCAGTCGTGGTGACACGGACACACGGCAGGTACGCGCGGAACGACCTGGTTACCCACGAAGTGTCGCGCACGACGTTGCCTTCAATCCGCGTTTTGGGAGCGTGGCTCGCGTTTGCGTGAGTAACTCGTGTACTCCGCGCCCTCCGCGCTTCCCCAGCGCGTGTTGTTTCTCGGGAAACGCCAACATCCGTTGTTGCTTGTTGCTTTAAAGCACCTTGCCCTTCCCAGAGGTCGTGCGTAGGCCCTGACTTTGCTGAACACGATGACCGTCGTGATGCACACGAAAACCGCGTTGGTGGAACACGAAGCTTATGTGGCGGTCAAGATGGACGATTGCGTCGTCGAAACGCTGGAAGGTACGCGAGTTACGACCCGCGGTGGCACCGGCTTTGTTGGTTTTCCACGCGAGACGAGACGAATGAAAGGACGCGAGGGAGGTCGGTTGGCCACGACGACCGAACCGCGTGTGTCGTGCCTCAACCCCCAATTCGCGTCACGACCGTACCTTTCGAAACCCAAACCCACCCGCGTATTCATCGCGTACGTAACGAAGACGTGGGTGAGAAGAGACGCGCGTGGTGGGTGCACGAAGTCGCGCGCGTTGGACCAATTCCCCAGCGGATTGACCTTCGAGATTGGTAGACCTCGCTCAGGGTCCACTCGCTCACCTCCCATCCCTCCTCCACCTTCCACAGACACACCCAACGGCGAACCCGCGAAACGCGAAGGCTCGGTTCCGAGTTCACACACGGTACGTCCCATCGAACGCGCCACGAAACGCGGTGTCCAATCAGGCCGTGTCCACGCACGCCCCCTCCTTCGATTTGTCGGACCGACCACCAAGACCCTTGGCAGAGAAGGGGCGCCAGATCGGACGGCCAGGGTGGCAAAACCAGGGTTCCGCGCCAATTCCTGGAAAAAACTGTTTCTCACACCGAGTCGAGTAATTTAGTCTCGGCGCTTTTCCTTTCCTGACCAAACCCACTCCTTGTTCCCCCCCCAACCAAAAACAGCCCCACCCTCAAGGAAGGCCGACCCCCGAGAACAGCGCCGGGCCGAACCGAGAGTCACGGAGAGGTGTTGGTGTTTTTTCGTGCGGCCACGCGAGCGACGGCGAGACCTCCGCCGGCGTGAATCCGGACCACGCTTCGTCGCCGCGGCGTCTCGGCGCGGGCGAAACCTCCGCGGCGCGGTCCGATTCGTTGGCGCCGCCTTGGATGGGGCACGGCGCGACCGCCCGGCGGTCGTTCCGACCAAGAGCAAGGAACAACTCGTTCACCAAGGCTTTCGCGGAGGCGCGAACCAATTCGGATGGTACCGACGTTTGGGAGGGGTCGGGTACGAGGGCGACGGCGACGGAGACAGGCACGACGCAACCGCTGGATTCGACAAACCGCGTCCCCGCCGGCGTAGTCGCGCCGACGCCTTTGCGACATGTGGTTGGCGTCGCGGGCGTTCCCGTAGCAAGCAGGACTGACACCACCACCCCCCCGCTGCCCTTCGCCGTCACGAACACCACCGCGGCCGGAACGACGCCGGGTTCGCCGGGTGCCGGCGCCGCGGCGGCGTGTACGCTGCTGGCGCTGCTCATGACGGCGGGCGCGAAGGGTGGCGCCGAGGGTGACGTTTCGCAAGCCGTGACCGCGGCGCCGACTTCGTGTTTGGGTACCGGTACGAGTACGGGTACCACCGGTAACCCTCGCAAACGTCCTTTTGGTACCTGCGTTTCGGGTGTGCAGCCCGGACCGGACACCGACGCGGCGGTTGACACGGCGAGCGCGCCGCGGTTGAAGAAGACGAAAACAAAAACAGCGGCGTCCAAATTTGTCCCCGCGCCGCAACGCGCGGCGCACCACGACACGGATACCAACGAACCCTACCACGGCCCTGACATCGTGCCAAACACCGTGATGTACAACGCCGCTTCTTGCGCGGCGGCGAAGCGGCGGTTGCTGCCGTCGCGGGGCGGCGGGACGCAGAAGGTGCACCGGCCGTGGACGCCACTTGAAGTGGAAGCGCTGGTCGAGGGCGTTTCGCACTACGGCCGCGGGCAGTGGGCGGACATCAAGAGCCTGACGAAACTTGGTGTCAACAAAGCACTAGAGCTGCGAAGCGCCGTGGATCTGAAGGACAAGTGGAGGAACATCTTGCGAATCGCGATGCTTCCCGTGCTGTACAAACGCCGGGAAGCCGCGGAGGTGCCGTTTGGGACGCTGCAGCGCGTGAGGGAAATTGCCGCGGCGAAGCACCCGCAGCCGGGCGGGTGCGGGAACGCGGGCGCGGGCGCCGCGGCCGCCTCCGATGCCGATTGCGACAGCGCCAACCCTGTATCACAACCCACACTGACCAAAGGCCAAAGACGAAGCAAGCACCACTCGCCCTGGACGCTCGGCGAATCCGAAGGTACGTATTGCGTTTCCCAAATCCCTCCGACTGTGTGCCATACAATACTGACCCTTTCTTTTATTTATCGTAAGCCCTGGTGGACGGCGTGTCTCGGTGCGGCGGGTGTCGATGGACCGTGATCAAGAAACTGGATCTGGTGCGTTTGGAAAAAAGAACCGCGATGGACTTGAAGGACAAGTGGAGGAACCTTCTTCAGCTCGCCTCCCTACCCAGCCAAAGCCGAAGGAAAGCGGAAACCCCCCCCGACTTGTTACAGAAAGTGCTAAGACTAGAAGCCGAGTTTGGCGTGGCGCGGCGCGCGGGGCGGAAAATGAGCGACGCGCCGACGCGAGCGGCGGCGACGGCGTAGACGGAACACGCCGACTTTGTATTTGTACTCCGAATTTTGTATCAACGCGAATTTTTAATCGAACATCGAGCTAACTAGTGCGGCGCGACTCGGGTACACCTTTGTATCAACACGAACGTGCCCGTGATTCTCGTCGTCTCGCGGTGCACGTCGAGTGTGTATTAATCGAATTCGTATTAAAATCCACCTCTCAGCATCCACGCCCCCCCCCCGCTTCACCGTTTCCGGAGCTTCAGAGGCATGCCGTTTTTCGTGTGTATCGTCGCGCCCGTGATCATCTCCACCTCTGGCGCGTCAGGGTCAAGTTCCCACGTGAACCGCTTCAGCAACACCGCCAACGACGCGGTGGCTTCCATCATGGCGAACATGTCCCCGGCGCATCGGCGCTGCCCCCCCCCGAACGGCACGTACGCGAAATCCGTGGATTGTTCGTTCGGGTACAGCCCGGTGTACAAGTTAGGGTCGTACCCGTTCCACCCTTTGATGTTTGGGTTTTCGAACCGGCGTTGCCACCGCGACGGGTCGAACGCGTCGGGGTTCTCCCAGTACTCGGGGCTGCGGTGAAGGTTCCATACCGCGATGAAACAATCCGTGCCCGCTTTCAACGTGATTTCCTTGCCCATGCCCCCTTCCGGAAGCGTAACGTCCTCCAACGCGCGGCGTATCAAAATCGGGGGCGCGGGGTACAAACGCATGCTCTCAGCCAACACCGCGCGCGTTTTTTTCAACCCCCGAATCTCCTCCACGGTGGGTGCGCCGCCCGGATCCGCGACCACCGCGTCTACTTCGGCCGCGGCGGCGCGCATTTCCTCCGGGTGTTTCGCGAGCAGGAACATGGTCCACGTCAGCACCGCGGCGGTTGTTTCGTGCCCCGCGATGAGCATGGTCATCAGGTCGTCGCGTAGCTGTTCCCCGGTCACGTCGTCGCCCCTGACGTCGACTAAAAACCGCAAAAGAGAAGCGTCGTTCACCAGGTCGTAGTTCCGGGACTCAAAGTCAGCGATATCGGTGGGGTTTTTATCCTGCAGCGCCTCCGCAATTAACACCGTGAGCTCGGCGTTGATCGCGTCTATGTCTTGCTGGAACTGCTTCTGCCGAGGCACAACCTGCATCGCCCCGGGAATGTTCCAGTACTGCAGCGGAAACGTGCTGCGGTGTTCGCTTTCGCGTAACACGCGGTACACGGCTTTAATAAGCGGCGTCTCTTCCGTCAGCGCGCCGAACTCGTAGTTGAACACGGCTTTGCCTATAATGTCCAGGGCCATGGCGTACAGCTGGTCCTCGGCGTTGACTGTTTTCCCTTGTTTCATGTCGGAACCGACAGGCGCGGCGTATTCAGCCTCAAGCTTATCCGCCAACCGCGTCGCGCTCGCGCCGAAAAGCTTGGTCATGTTTCGCAGCCACGCGCCGTGGAACCCGGCGCCCACCGTGGGCCTTCGTTTCGCCCACTGCTCTTTGCTCGCGGGAATCAGCCCGTTTCCCATGATCGGTTGCATTATGTCAGTCAAAATGCCTTTGCTGAACGAATCCGCTTTGGTACTGAACATCGTCCGCACCGCGGTTGGGTCGCTGACCACCACGAACCACTTCGGCCCCGCACCGAGGTTGTACACCCCGCCGTATTCTTTGTAGTAATCGAACAGCGGGATGAACAGCGGCGCGGCCCTCACTGACTCCTTCAAAAGGTCGCCCAACACCTTCTCCGTGACCATGGCGCCGTTGCCCCACGGGAAAATCCTGCTCACCGCCCTCCACGTCTCTTCCCCGACCAAAGGGAGCTCCACCCCGGGGAACAACGCACCGCGGTACGGACGCTTTTTGGGCTCCTCCACCGCGCGCGCGGTGACGAGCACACCCCGAGCGCTCGGGCCGCTAGACCTGTGGGAAGGGCTCGCGTGCGCGAACCGCGAAGTAGGCACCCCGAGCGCGGCGTGGGTCATCGAAGCCATCATCGCTGTGGCGGGCGACGCGCGAGGTCGAGTGACGGTTGCGCTGGTTGGATGACACTTGGCATCGGGATACCACCGAGATTCTGGCGATTTCAGAGTCGAGCCGGACTGCAAAATTTCCAGTTGGTAGAGCGATGGAGGATGGACACATGGACCGTGGATGACGACGACGAATAACTCACAAGAGTCGTGTTATTTACAAGGAAGTCGCGCGCCTAATTTTACGATCAAGTCTCGCCTCGCGCCATCCTTCACCCGCCCCGGCTATCCCGCGCTCCAGGGTCCCCGACGACCCCGGGCTGCGTTGTCCCTGTCCCCACCAATCCCCTTCTCCCTCTCCCCCAGTGCTGGCCGTTCCCTGCAACGCACGCTCGCTCACGTCGGCCGCGTGTTTTTGTTTTCCTTTTCAAACTTGGCTTCGATTTTGGCGTACCGCGTTTTGTCCAGAGAGTCAAAGTACGGGTGCTCCAACGCATCGGTGGCGTGAATGCGCTTCGCCGGGTCGTACACAAGCATCTTTTCAAGCAAATCGATCCCGTCGTTATCAAGCTGCGGAATCACCTTGTGCAGGTCCTGGCACTTCCACTGGGGAAATTCGTGCCAGTCCCGCAGGCGCGTGACCCCCGGCCAGTTCGCCTCCGACGGCGTACCCAACAGCTTGAAGATGTGCAGCAGCTGCTGCAGCTCGCTGTCGCCCGGAAACAGGGGTTGTTTCCGCGCCAGCTCTGCGAAAATGGTTCCCACGGACCACATATCAACAGGAGTGCTGTAGTGCGACCCGCCAAGAAGCACTTCAGGGGCGCGGTACCAAAGCGTGACGATCTCGTGCTTGTACGACTTGACCGGCACCGAGAACGCTCTGCCTAGACCCAAATCCGCGACCTTGATCACGTTCGTGGCTTTGTCAACGAGCAGGTTCTGCGGCTTCAAGTCCCTGTGCATCACGCCGTGGCGGTGCAAATGCGCGCACCCCAAGCACAGCTGGTACATGAAGTCCTGCACCACGGTTTTGGGAAGCGGGTTCGCGGGGCCGCGGCCGGTCACGTCCATGTATTGTTTCAAATCCTGATCCAGGTACTCGAACACCAAGTACAACATCGCTTTGCCGTCCTCCTCGACGTGCTCGACTTTTAACAGTCTGTGTTGCGTTGGTGGTTTTTTTGGGTGTTCGGGTGGAATCAGCGAGGGGTGGTGGTTAGTCTTTGTGAATCACCGCGCAAAGCAGACTGACTCGTTTCCAGCCGTACGGCCGTGGCAGCGCAGCGGGAACCCCGCCCGGATTGGCGCGCAAACGCTGCGTAAAAACTTCTGTCTGTTTGAAAAACCCGTTGGGCACTTGCGTCTGTGGGTCGCGATGGGGGGTAGTGTCCGTGTCACGGGGGATCGGGTGGGGCACGCACCGAACGATGAACGCGCTTTCGCTGAGCATCTGAAGCAGAGAGACCTCACGCAGCGCGGTGGAGGGCACACCCTCTTCCTCCATCTGTGTGTGTGGGGGGCGGGAAGGGGTCGTGGTCAGAAAAAGGCACAATCGAGCGTTCCCCTCGCGTCGTAGCCGAAGATTAGCAAAAAGCGAGTTCGGCGGTTCCGTTGTTCGCGGCGTGCGACACGTGAGGTTTGATGTTCACGGCAGCGTCGACACAAAACGTACCTCGAGACGCGTCTTCTTCAGCGCCACGAGCCGACCCGTGTTCCTCTCCCGAGCCTTGTACACCTTGCCGTAGGTGCCTTGCCCAATCTTCTCCAGCTTTTCATACGCCTCGTTGATGGAGTGCCCCATCGTGACAACTGCCGACTCCGGGAAGCGTCCGTGCGGTCCGGCGGTGCGCGAGTGATTCACGGCCTACGCGCTTGTGTGCGTGCGACGAAGAACGAGCGAAGCGCGAGGCGTGCGGCGGCTCGAGTGAACGCTCGGGTCGAAGTGCCGAGTGCGTTGCCGGCGACGCGCGACGCGCGCAAAAACTCCGAAATAAAGGGGGACGAGTTTTAGACAGACGGTTTTCAAACGTTCAAAGAGAACTTTCTGACTTGAAAGTCTACCGCCTTTGATATACACCCCTTTTAAATTTGCACTTTAACTGTGAAATGTACCTATCAACCCCGTCCAAGACCGCGTCTCGGTTTGGACCGGAAACGCCATCCAATCTCTCGGCGTCTTCCGTTCCTGGCGTCAGTCGCACGGGCGCCGCGCGTGCGAGGCGTCGACGAGAGTGATTCGCGATGGATAACAAGGCGCGCCAGCTCAAGTCGATGTTCCGCCAGCGCGCGGAACAGAGGGGTTTGCCTGGCGGGTCGTCCGCGCGTCCGGCCAAAGCCGCGCGTCGCGACGCGCCCGCTTTTTCCGGTGGTGCATTTGGGTCCGCCCCCCCGCTGGCGTCAAGGGGAGGCGCAGGCCCGCCCCCCGGGTTCTTCGATGCCGACCCGCCTTCCCGAGCCGGCGGCGGTGCCTCGGCCGTCTCCGTGGCCGCGGCCGCGCCCAACGCAAACCACGCTGCGGGCGCACACCCCGGTGTCCCTTCTGGAGTTTTCGACGGCTCCAAAAAGCCGGTGGCGGTGGCGTCGTCGCGCGACGCGGGGGAGAAAAACGTCCTCGCCATGGTGATGGGTCCGGATTCCGAGGATGAGACGCCGGGCGAATTTATTGACCAGCCGCCAATGGGCACGTCACCAACGTTTGATACTGTCCCGGGGACGACGAGCCTCGTGATGAGTCACGGCGGTTCAAACGCCGCCGCCGACGACAATGCGCGGAGTAAAAGAAAAACCCAAAGCCTTTCCGTGCCTGATTCGTTTTTCGACTCCGCAACGCTCGCGGCGGCGGCGCGCGGGGAAAAGGTAGTGCGACTTACCCCGGAGGAAACCTTGGCTTCTTTTGAGCAGAGTATAGAGGCTGACATCGAGGAGGCGAAGAGACAGGAACAGCTGGAAATAGAAAACGAGTCGGTTGCGAAAAAAGAACTGGAAGCGTTTCAACAGAAGGAGCGGGTGGTTGGTGTTTCCCGTCTGAAGGAAAAGGCGGCGGCGGCGAGACGCACAGGGGCTACGCGAATCGCGACCGAGAAATACCCGGGAACCGGACACAAGAAACCCACCCGGCCGGTTGACAAGAACGCAGGAAACAACGCATCGGTATCCACCGATTCAGACAGCGAAGACGACGACGGGTTGGTGATGGACTGGAGAGCGAAGAAGACGTGATGATATGGACGCGACGTAAAAAGGAGTCGTAAACACAAATACACGGCACATGTAGCCGCCTAAACTCAGGTCGTCCCAAACTCGGCGCGCGTGCGCTACCCACCCTTTTCGTACCCGGTCAACCCTCAAATTCCATCGAACACCGCTTGTTCCTCTTTGGTCAACTTGAACGGGTACGAAAGGGGGGTTTCCTCCAGCCCCTGCGTGTCGTACTGGCTCGTGCACGTGTTGGATTGCAGGCACGGCACCAGCGGGGGTTTGGTTTGTTTTGTGGCCACGCGTTCCCAATCCACGTTTGCGAACCACGCGCGGCTGGTTATTAAAACGTCGTCGCGCGGTACGGAATCGCAAGAATCGGAAGAAGCACCTGTGTCCGTTTCAACCGCGTTGTCCGCATCAACCGCACTCAAGGCACAACCACGAAACCCTCCTCGTCGCCCCTTCCCTCGCTCCGACGGGTTTTTCCGTAACAAAACGCCGAGCACGTCTTTGGCGTTTTTGGAAAAGTGCGACGGAAAAACCGGGTCGTCGCGAAGAATGGAGCGGTACGTGGAGAAAGCGTCTGAGGTGTTTTTTTCTGAGGGCGAGTACGGATCGTCCGTAGACCACACCGAGTCACCCGATGGCGAGCAAAGGTGCGTATCGCGTGACACGTTCGGACCACTCGCGGTGTACTCATCGTCGTCGCCGTACGTCTCACGGATGGAACCGCCGTTTCCATCCGCGCACGTCGCGTCCGCCGGTTCCGAACCTACTTTGAACGGCGGGTACCCCGCTAACATCTCAAACACCAAAACGCCGAGCGCCCACCAGTCCACCTCGCACCCGTGCCCGCTCCCCAGCACTGTTTCGGGGGCGAGGTACTCGGGGGTGCCGCACAGGGTGTACGTGCGATGCAGGCGGTGGTGGGAAGTTTTTTCTTTTCCAGTCTTGGAAGGTTTGTCGGAGGTTGACGCGTCGCCGTCGGACGCGTGGTTGGCAGTATTCGCCTCGTCAGTCGCCTTGTCACGCCTCGCCAGCGCCTTGGCGAACCCGAAATCCGTGAGCTTGACGTGCCCCAGCGCGCAGAGCAGCACGTTTTCGGGTTTCAAATCACGGTACACGATTTGCAGGTCGTGCAGGAACTCCAAGGCGAGCAAAACCTCGCAGGCGTAGAACTTCGTGGCCGCGTCCGAAAAATTCCCAGCCAAACGCAGGTGCGAAAACAGCTCCCCGCCCGGCACGTACTCCATCACGAAGCGCACGTGCTTGTCGTCCTGCACGGAGCCAAAAAAAGTAATCAGGAAAGGGTGATTCCGTCCGGAATCGATCACCGACCCGTCGTCACCGAATTGAAACGGATAACCACCAGTGGCACCGCAAACAGTCTTCAGAACCGCGTGCTCCGCCAGCACGTGCTCCGCGTGCCGCGCGAACAACACTTCGCTCTTGGAAAGCGTCTTGATCGCGACGGGCGTTCCGGTTTTTTTGTGCAAGCCGATTTGAACCCTCCCGAACGTCCCGGTCCCAACCACGGTGCCGATTTCGAAATCGTGCATGCGGTTCTCGAAAAGGGACTGGTGTGGGGTGTGGTGAGGGGTTGTTTCCAACGGAGGCTGTTTCGTCGCTTTCCACGCCGGCGTCGGAGTTACCGTGGAGGCGTCGCGCGTACACATCCCGTTTTGGACAACGTTTTCCTTGCCGAAACAGCGAAAGGCAACAGATTCAATCTCGGTCGTCGCACAGGTCTTGGGTGCTGTGTGTGTGGCCTCCTCCACGCGACACCCGCGTCTTTCCCTCGCCCCGGAACACGGAGTGACGTTTCCGCCAGTGTCCTCGGACACGAACCTCGTGTCGAACATCTTCTCGGGAGGACACGCGTCGTGGTCAGGTCTGTCAAGTTTGACGCGACGGCGAGTGGGCAACCAACAGTCAGCGACTGATGAGATCCGAGACGCGCGCGCGACGCGAAGGGAGGAACGCCAAAAATGTGACGCTGACGCTGGATATCGCCACCGCGAGTCACGACGTGTCACGCGAGTCCGGGAGGACTACTTGAGTGCGATACGCGTTGTTTGAAATCCTCGGGATGGTCAAGGTGCACGAGGATCTGACACGCACATCCGAATTGATTGTTTTTTTCCACGCGCGGCCGAAAAATTTTGTCGAAAAAGGAAAAACGGCCACTGCAGAGACTGTTTGCTCATACAAGGAAGAAGGTCGTCGATTTTGCGCAAAAACGCGTTCGGAGATACAGTACAGCGCTGACGAGGACTCCACCACAAGTGGTAGGCGCGCACCCCCTTCCCCTTCCCCACGCGTTTCGCATACTCAACCTCCGCGATTTCCATGTCCGTCATCTCCACGCAAAGCGTTGTCCGCGGCGCCGCCGCGCGCGCACCCGTCTCGCGGCGTTTCCGCGCCGCGGCCTTTCCCCGCGTCCCCGCAAATCGTGCGCCTCGTCGTGGCACCGCGACGGTCGCCCTGGCTTCTTCCGGGGACTTGGCGTTCGCGGTCACGAAGTCACTCCCCCCGAGTGTTTTCCAGCTCGCAGCGAACGCGAACGACTTGGCGGACGGGTGCGGCGTGAACGGGACGTGCGGCCAGGTGGATGCCCCCCCGTTTGCGTTGATAGGAGGCGCCGTTTTGATCGGTGGCGCGGTTTTGCTGGTCGCGACGTTCGGGCTGAAGGGCGGCGCGGACGCCGCGAGTGAGATGCAGGAAAGAGACAGCGGGTTCTTCGGGAAGAAGAAGTAGGGCCGACCGAAGAGATGTTGTACGGTGTCGATTCCTGATTGAAACAGCGACGTGTATCCGACGGATACGGCGAGGGGAACAGGGACACACCGGTACCGGGTATGCGCCGGCGGTAAGTGGGAAATAGGAAACCGACGCCGTCGAAAAAAGTCAAATCAATCTCAATCGCCACAAACCTCGCGCTCATCACCCCTCCACACCACCCCCTAATTCACCATCGACTTCACCTTGGCGATCGCCTGTGCTGGGTTCAAGCCTTTGGGGCACACTTTCGAGCAGTTCATGATGGTGTGGCACCGGAACAGCTTCATGGCGTCGTTTACTTTCGCGAGGCGCTCGTCCGTGTAGTCGTCCCTGGAGTCGATGATCCACCGATACGCCTGCATCAGCACGGCGGGCCCGAGGTACGTATCGCTGTTCCACCAGTACGACGGACAAGAAGTGCTGCAGCACGCGCACATGATGCACTCGTACAAACCGTCCAGCTTGGCCCGATTTTCTTTGTTCTGGTAATTCTCCACCGGCCCCTTTGACTTGTCCAAATCTTTTTTCTGTAACCACGGCTCTATTGATTTGTACTGCGCGTAGAAGTTCGCCATGTCCACGACGAGATCCCTTACGACGAACATGTGCGGCAGGGGCGCGATTTTCGTACCCTCCCCAGTTGCCGTTTTTTCAACCTTGGACAAACAAGCCAGCGTGTTCACGCCGTTGATGTTCATCGCGCACGACCCGCAAATGCCTTCGCGGCAGGATCGGCGAAACGACAACGAGTTGTCTTGTTCGTCTTTGATTTTAAACAAAACGTCGAGCATCATGGGGCCGCACGCGTTGGTGTCAACCTGAGATTTTCGAGACAACGGTGGTGCGGTGCGGGTTAGTGAGGGTTTCGGGGTTGTCGTTGGCGGTCAGCACGTGCGATGGCGCGGACGGGGTCCTCTCGTCTCGCGAAGAGAAAAAAACATCATTTTTGATCCCCGTAAGGGCAGCAGCCCTTCCATTCCCAACCCATACCTGGTACTTCTGGTATCTCGGTTTGCCCCCGTCGTCCGGGCTCCAGCGGTAGATGGAGAACTCCTGCATGTTCGCGGGTTGCGCCGCAGGTGCAGCCGTGGCCGCGGCCGCGCCCTGCGTCGCGGAAGTCGTGACCACCCTAGGCTCGAACGCACCGCGCGCGAACCCCACGGAGCGCCCCGCGGCGCGTCGCGCGACCGAAAACATCGGGTGCGGTGACGCGGGCGAAACTGGAGGAAACGCGGCGCGTCACGGACCGAGTCGCCCGCGGACTTCGCGAAAACGCTCGGGGGTGTTTGAAAACGCGGTGCGACACGGGCCGGGCGCGAACGAATGCGAGTCCCGCGCGCGGCGTGTGATGGGGAGACAACGTGGAGACGGAGACGTCACCTTTTCTTCACAGAAACTGATATTTTTCGGCCTTCACCGATTTTTTTATTTTTGCTTGAGGTTGCGTGCGCCCTTGAACCACAGGAACTGCCGTTACGAGTCGTCGCTTATATTGAGAAAAGTGTCAGTCTGGTATGGGCAAATAGTCGCGGGATTTGGGAAATACAATTACACCTTTCTCTGGCTCTCGTGCGTTTGGAGTTTCGGCTTTGGGGCGAGCAGCAGCCGCCGTCCAACACGAAGAAAAGTCGTCCTCGCGCGATAAATAAAGCGTCGCGACGCGCGGTGGTGCGATCACTTTCCCGCACAACCTCACCTTCCCCCGGCATCAGTTCGTCGCTGTTGTCACCAACTGGTACGTCCACTTCCTGCGACGCGTGATACCGTTTTTTTTCCGCAAACGCGCGACCCACTGCGGCGCGGTTTCCGGAGCGGTGTCGGATTCACCATCGCGGACTCTTCTCCCGCCGCCAAAACTCTATGGATGCCGCGCTCCCGACGCGACGTGTGGTGCGCCTTCACGGCCAACGCGGGGTCGGTTCGTTAAATTCGAGACACGAACACGTCTGTTGGCAAGGCAACGCATCGCACCAAACAAAGCGTTCAATGGAAACCGTCCCGGAACCACCGCACGCGCGGTCCCACACGAAACGCGCGGCGAATCGGTGGCGGCGAGTGGGTTGACGGCGGAGGTGACAGACGCGATTCGTGTTCGCGTCGGACGCACGCGCGGTTACGAGTCGTTCGGCACGGTTTTCGCGACGCACCGCGCGCGAGCGTGTCTCATCGCGGTTCCGTTAAGGGACCACCACGGGAGAAACCACCTCGGGGCTGGGCACACCCACCGGGACCGCACGCGCGCCACACCTCCCCCTGCCAATCTGGAAAGGCACGCATTGTGGCCAAGAAAGCGAGGAAAACTTTGTTCTTTTTTTGTCGAAAGAAACTCACCTCGCACCTCCCCCCTCCCTTCCTCCCTCTCCAGCTATAATGGCTCCCCCGAAGTGCAAAGTTCCCGCCGCGTCCAAGATCACCCAGGCCATCGTCGATTCCATCAAGGAGGACGCGTTGAAGAAGAAGGATGAGCCCGCGCGCGTCGCTGCGGCGAACAAGATCACCGAGATCGTCACCGCGTCCGGCGTTCCCGAAGAGCCCTTCCTGATCCAGCTCCTTGGTGTCGCCATCACCCTGGCAGGTGACAACAAGTCAAAGGACGTCCGCGCCGCGGCGGACATCGCGTGCGCGGTGTTCCCCACCAAGCTCTCCGAGTTTGCGGTGCGCGCGTGCCTCGAGCCCATCTTCGCCGGGTTCAATTCGCAGTTCTGGCAATCCAAGATGCGCGCGCTGGAGCTGATTGATAACTTCGTGGTGCGGAACCCCCGCGCGGTCGCCGCGTGCCTTCCCGAGATCATCCCCGAGCTGTCCCAGGTCATGGTGGACATGAGGGACGAAGTAAAGGCGAAATCCACCGACACGATGTCCAAGTGCGGCACGTGCGTCGGGAACATCGACATCGACCCGTTCATCCCCACTCTTATTGAGTGCATCCACGCCGTGGACGAGGTCCCTGAGTGCGTGCACAAGCTCGCGGCGACGACGTTCGTGCAACAAGTAGAGGCCCCCACGCTTTCCATCATGGGCCCGTTGCTGCAGCGCGGGTTGTTCTTCCAGCAAATCACCGCGATCAAGCGCAAATCCGCCGTGATCATCGATAACATGTGCAAGCTCGTGGAGGACCCCATGGACGCCGCGCCGTTCCTCCCCAAGCTGCTTCCTTTGTTGAAGCGCGCCATGGACGAAGTCGCGGATCCCGAGTGCCGCCAGGTGTGCACCCGGGCGTACAAAACGCTTCTCATCGCCGCGGGCGAGTCCACCGACGCCGTGTTCACCGAGGACTCGCTCGGCAAGCGCACGGACGAATCAACCGTCCGGGCGCAGATGACCGAGATGATGGTCGAAGCCTCCGGTGCCTCCGAAGCCGAAATCACAACGTTCCTCACCTCCGCGGAAGTGGAGCCGTACTTTGAGTACATCTGCAAGCTCGCCACGAACGCGCTTCTGGCGAAGAACTTTGATTTCGAAACCTGGAAGAAGTCCTGCGCCACGCCGTACCTCGCGCTGTTCTTCGAAGGCGCCGAGGACGCCACCAAGGCGCTGGTGGAAAAAGCGCACGCCGCGTACGAAGCCTCCAAGAAGGTGTTCATCGTGGAGGATGAGGAGGGCGAGGACCTTTGCAAGTGCGACTTCTCGCTGGCGTACGGCGCGCTGATTCTGTTGAACAACTGTACGCTTCACATGAAGAAAGGCAAGCGGTACGGCTTGTGCGGCCCCAACGGCTGTGGCAAATCGACCCTGATGAAAGCCATCAACAACGGCCAGGTCGAGGGGTTCCCCCCCGCGGACGAGTTAAGGACGGTGTACGTGGAGCACGACATCCAAGGCGACCAGCACGAGATGACCACGGTTGAGTTTGTGCTGGACGACGCCGTGGTGAAGCACCACGGCACCACGGCGGAGGAGGTGGAGACGACGCTCGCATCGTTCTCGTTCACCGAGCGCATGATCAAAGGCCCTGTTGTGGCGCTCAGCGGAGGGTGGAAAATGAAGCTCGCGCTGTGCCGCGCCATCTTCATGAAAGCCGACATCCTGCTCCTGGACGAACCCACCAACCACCTGGACGTGAAAAACGTGGCGTGGCTTGAGGAGTACCTGTGCTCGCAAACCACGGTTTCCAGCATGATCGTTTCCCACGACGCCGGTTTCCTTGACCGCGTGTGCACGCACATCATCCACTACGAAACCAGGAAACTCGTGACCTACAAAGGCAACCTCACCGAGTTCATCCGCCAGTGCCCCGCAGCGAAGAAGTACACCGAGCTGTCCAACGACGAGCTCAAGTTTATTTTCCCCAAGCCCGGTTTCCTGGAAGGCGTGAAGAACAAGGACAAGGCGATTGTCAAGGCGAACAACTGCCACTACACGTACCCGAACACGGACAGGCAGATCATCGGAGGCGCTAGTATCCAGCTCTCCCTCTCCTCGCGCGTCGCGTGCCTCGGCCCCAACGGCGCTGGCAAGTCCACCTTCATCAAGCTCCTCACGGGCGAAGCCGAGCCCGACATCGGCACGGTTTGGAAGCACCCCAACATGCGCTACGCCTACGTCGCGCAGCACGCGTTCCACCACGTCGAGCAGCACTTGGAGAAGACCCCGAACGAGTACATCCGCTGGCGTTTCCAAACCGGCGAGGACAAGGAAAACCTCACCAAGGTCACCGCGCAGTACACCGAGGAGGAGGAGCGTTTGATGAAGGAGAAGATCCCGGTGCCCCAGGAAGACGGTGGCATCCTGAAGCTCGTGGTGGAGAAGCTCATCTCGCGCCGCCAGAAGAAGTCCAAGTACGAGTACGAAGTCCAGTGGAAAGGTCTTTCCATGGACATGACGACTTGGATGGAGCGGGAGAAGCTTTTGAAGTTCGGTTTCGAAAAGTACATGAACCGCGTGGACGAGCGGGAAGCCGCGCGCGCCGGGCTGTACGCGCGCCCGTTGACTCAAGCCAACGTGGAGAAGCACTTGATTGATTTCGGCCTCGACGCGGAGTTCGGCACGCACAACAGGATCAAAGGTCTTTCCGGGGGCCAAAAGGTCAAGCTCGTGCTCGGAAGCGCGATGTGGCAGCAACCACACATCATCGTCATGGACGAGCCCACGAACTACCTCGACAGGGACGCCCTCGGCGCCCTGGCCATGGCGGTCAAGGAGTTTGACGGCGGCGTGCTTCTCATCACGCACAACTGCGAATTCGCGGATGCGCTGAAGGAGGAAACCTGGGAGTGCCCTGGCGACGGCAAGTTGTACGTCACGGGCAACAAGTGGGGCCAAGGCAAGAAAGCGGGCAAGGGCGAAAACGTCACCGCGCTTATCGAGGACGAGGTCATCGACGCCCTGGGGAACATCATCAAGGTCAAAGGCCCGAAGAAGAAGCTGTCTCGCAAGGAAATCAAAGCCACAGCGAAGGCGCGCGCCAGCAAGCTCGCGGAGGGCCAGGACCTGACCACCGACTCCGACTGGGAACTCGACGAGTACATCGGCGAAGCCAAGGAGACCAAGGCCCAGGCCAAGGCCAAGGCGTAATAAGCCAACTTGATTAGCACTGTATATTGCGTATCACCTGTCCATTTATTGGCAGCTCGTAATGTTCGCTGCCACTCAATTATGCTTAGCCTAGCCTCGCAGGTTTACTTTTACGGAATCTCGTTTTAATACACATGAGGAGCCAAAAACGTTTACGCGCTCGTCTCCCCGCACTTTTTGCGTCGCGTCTAGCTTTGAAACTCAGCCCAGGTTTCGTCCTCCTTTGGGGCGTCGAAAGTGGCCCACCCCTCGTCCGTGGCTGGCGGTAACGCGTCGTCCGGCGTGACGGACACACTGTCAGACTGTTTGCTCATACGACCCGCGCCGGGCGGCGGCGCGATCGTCGCGACGCTGTCTTCTGTTTTCCCATCCCCCGTTTCGAGGCTCGTTTTCTTCCCCGAATCCCTCCCCGGCACTGTCACCGAGATCGTGCCTTTGAGTGAGAAGTCGTGTAGCTTTGTGATTCCTCCTGGTTGCGATGCCGTGTCGACACCGTTTTGTTCGTTTTCTTTCCGCTTCTCCGCGACCTTTTCGTCGTACTCCGCGCGAAGAACATTCGCGTCCCGTTCGCGGTTCGACCGACTCTGGTGCTCCTGCACCGCGAGCTTGAAATCGGAGGCGTCGTCCCTGTTCCGGAACCCTAACCCGAGGAAAGCGTGCCGCCTTGTTAGCTCATCCTCCACCCTCAACACGAAGTACCGCGAAGAGTCAATCACCGGTTCCACCACCGTTGATACCGGGACGTCCACGGGCAAAGGACACGCCGCGAACAACTCGCCCGATTCGCAACACACCAGCTTTATGTGCCCCCTACTACCCCGCATGGTTACCTTAACCGCGACGCTCTTCAGCCACTTGTCCACGTCCCAACTGTCAGCCCTGTGCCCCGCGTGCGTCGCCGCGGGGGGGATGGCATACACGTACTGCGACGGGAAGCAAGGAGGAAGGGAGGGAGGTGAGGAACCGCTCCCCACGAGACGAGATGAGATTTGAGATTTCGCGCGCATCGGCATCGGTTCCGGTCTGTCTCGCCCTCTGCCCTCGGCCAGAAAGAAACAGCAGAACGCACCGCCTCCGGAAGCGAAAACGTGGTGATCTCCACGTGGTCGTCGTCTGCCATGGTGACCGGGTGAGGCGCAACCGCGACTGCGCTCGGCGAAGCGACGCAAGGAGTTGTTGACTTTGCCTGGGCTTGAAGTTTTTCGCCGAGAAAAATCCGTTTCGGTCTTTCGGCAGTTCCCGCGTTTTCCAAGAGGGGTACCCGCGCAGTCCCCGCCCGCGCCCGAGGACGACACCACGGCGACGGGTGTGTTCAGCGCGCGGTCGTCTGGTGCTTGGCTTCTTATTTGTTGGCAACAGAGTGGGTGGCGGGTACGGACGAAAGCCTCGGTGGGCCTGGGGCGTGGCAACGGGAGTGGTGTCTTGTCGTTGGCATTGAGCGTTTCGGGGTGGGGTTGTCGAGATTTGGACGATTTTGGACAACGCGCGCGCGCCATGTGGGGCGGAGCGTTCGACCCCGAGCCGAGGGCGCCACCCGCGTCGGCGCCCTACCCTGATGCGCAATACGCGATGACCGCGTCTGAGTTCGACGCGCGACTCGAAACGTGGGGCGCGTCCGCGCACGACGGGTCCTTCGACGCGCAAATCACCGAAAGCTTTGCTTTCCGGGAACTGACGCGACATCGCGAGATTCGCGCGGCGGGCGCGTTCGCGTTCGCCGCGCTGTTCCCGCTAACCGCGAGCGTGTTCCACACCTTCGCTGCGCTTCCGTTCCCGGAGTCGTCGTTTGACACCGACCCGGTAACGCACGCGATGGCGCTGCGGGGAGGTTGTGACGTCCAGAGCGGCGAAGTGGAGAAGGTGCGGCAGCGACTACGCGCGGCGTTTGCGGCGTTCGCGTCGCTCACCGCGGCGGTCGCGGTCGTGGTGCTTTTGAGGGTGGTTGGAGAACACTGGTGGATAGTCTCACGAATCACGACAACGCAAACAACTAAACGAATCATCAAGCGTAAAGAGACGATGGAAACGAAGCGCGATGAGGAGGAACATATGACGCGCGCAAAACCACACCAAAAACAGGGGGCGCCGTCTCCGCGTACGCCCGTCGCGCGGCTGGCGAAAACGTGTCTCGCGCCCGACGGAATTGAAACGCCATCTCCGCGCGTCGTCTCCCCGCCACGGTTCTCCCCACCGCCCCCCCCTCCTCCCGCGCCCACGGCGCGCACGCCGGGAAGCTTAGGGCCGCTACGAGCCCCGGGCTCCACAACGGGAACCCCACCCCCGCCGCCGCCGCCGCCGGTCTTGTCGAGGGGAGGTACTTCACCGAGCGCGTCATCACCCGGTGTGTCGTCCTCGTCCCACCCTCCCCCCGAATCGCTTCGTCGTTCCCTCGCGATGACCTCGCTTCGCAGAACGTGTAGCCACCGCGCGAACGCGAAGCTGCGCAGGGTGAACTACGCCGCGAACGAAGCGCCCACGTCCGCGGTTGCGAAGCGCGTGAAATCAAAACTGAACCCGGCGGACGTGCTTGCTGAGTTGGCAGATAGGTCCCCGTACCTGGCGAACGTGCGGAGAGAGGCGCGTACGCACTGTGGTGAGATTGCAAACCTGCGTGCGATGCTGGAAGCGCTGGACGGCACGCAACATTGCGAAACGCTAGCAAAACTTCGCGACAAGGCTGAAACTATTCTAAAAAACCTGACGGATGAACCCCGGGTGTTGCGCGAGTTGTCGTTTCCCGAAGCAAGGCTGGAATCGTTGCGATCGGCGGCGGCAAACCGAGACGCGCTTGTTAGGTGCGCGACGCGAGCGAAAAGTTTCGGGACCGTAAAAACCGTTGCCATTGCTTCACCGTCAAAAACCACATCCGGTACCCCTCCGACCAGTTTGAACACGTTGAAACACTTCCTGGACCACGCGTCATGTTTACGGATTCTGGACGAGTGCGTTTCCGTTTGCGATGCGATTGAGAAAACGAAAGAAAGCGACGCCAAGCGGTTCGCAGCCGCCGGGATCGGTTTTGATTTCTCCGAAATAACGCGAACCCGGGAAGCCGCGGTGGCGATGAGTGGACGTTTTTTGCGCACGGCGCTGCAGTTTTGTTGCGACGCGAGGGAACTGCGGGACAAGAGTTTCGCGCTCTATGACGACAGCGGGACGAGCGTTTTGTTCCGGGACACGGAAAACGCAAATCCAAACGCGTCGGCGAACGCGTCGGCGACGCCGAAAGCAACGCCGAAAGCACCGCGCAAGATACACAAAACTCGATGGAACGCATCCAACGCGCAAGCGGTATCACCGCACGCGTTTGAGTTGTGGGTCCTGCGCTCAGCCTGCGACCTGGCGTACCGGGCGTACGCGGCGTGCGGGGGCGTGGACGCGGTTACAGAAATTTGCGCGCGCGAGGCGGAGGTTGCGATTGAAAAGTTCGAGGACGACGCCTGGCGCGGAGCGGAGACCGTTGCGGCGCGCGCGGCGGCGGCGACGAAGAAATAGGAATTAGGATTAGGTGGTTTTATTATTAGAGTACACGTATTTAGAGTACACGTATTAGAGTACACGTATTAGAGTTTGTGCTTCGCAAAGCCGTGGAGCGCATGTTGCCGAAAAACAACCCGCAAAAAGTGATGTTGCGAAAGCTACGGCTACGTACACGTTTTAACACACGTCATACACGTTTATCGAACCCCCATCGCTTTCAGTAACGCCTCGGCGTCATCCTTGGCGATCATGGAGCCCGACTTCCCCAGCTTTACCAAGTTGTCCCCTTTCCACCTCGGGAGGACGTGAAAGTGCACGTGAAACACGACTTGCCCAGCATCCGCGCCGCTGTTGTGCACTATATTTACCCCGTCGCACCCACTCGCGTCCTTGACGTGCTTCGCGAGCCGCGGCAGTTCCTTTAAGACCTCGCCTGCGACGTCCGCGGGCATGTCCATGATGCTGGCGTACCCCGTGGCTTTGGGAATTAGCAGTGCGTGGCCTTTCGCCATAGGAAACGCATCGAGGAACGCCAACGCGTGCTCGGTTTCGAAGATCTTGTACGACGGAACCGTGCCCGCGATGATCTTCTTGAACACGTTATCGTCGTCGTAGGGAATGCCGGATAAAGACATATCGCGGAGAGGCGGGCGGCGAACACAATGAACCGGTTGTGTATTCTCGGTGCCCGAAAAAGAGAAACTGCCAAGCCGCACTGAGGTGGGCGGCGGATACAATGAGCCGGTTGTTACTTCTCGGTTGCGAAAAGAGAAAGTGCCAAGCCCGAGATCTTCGCACCGCACATCATAACGTCGTGCGGGGCACGAAGGCGATGCCTCCTTCTCGCGAGCCTCCTCCTCCTTGCTTCTATCGGTGGAGGGAGTGCGGTTTCGTGGACGTGTACCAGTACGTGGTCACCGTCCGGCCCCTGGATGAGGCGGACCTAGGCCTGCGTCCGACGGAGCGATGGCAGTTCGAACCCGACGAATACGCCGTGGACGTCGCGCTACGTCACGGCAAGCACACGCACGCGGGGCACAGTTCCGTGGGCAGCAAGATGAGAATGCTGGAGCAGGACCAGGGCATCGCCCTTTCCGTCCGCGAGTACCTCGCGCTGCTCAGGGTCGGGCTGAGGGACGGGTCCCCGGTCCCGGACGACAACGGCGCGTTGTGGGCACCCGGGGGCGTCACGATTGAGGTTGCCGAACTGGAAGGCGAGAAACACGAAAGAAAACAAAACCGTGAACTCACGGTCAAAGTGCGCAACGTCGCCGACGGCACTGACCTGAGTTTCACTTTGTACGCGCGCTACGCCGGTGAGGGTTACGAACCCATGAACCCTACGAGATGCACACTAGGGGTGGAACCGTTGAACTCCGCGGACGCGACGTCGCGGGCGCTGCGCGCGGCGAGCCGACGCGAACGCGACGCCGTGGACGCGCTTCGCAACGGCGCCGAGGCGCTTCGCAACGCGGTGGCGTTCGTGGATGCGCATTTGGGAGGGGGGACGCGGGGTGTTGGGGGCAACGACGGGAATATCGGTTTCGAAACATCCCGAAATAACAGTCTCGCGGGCGGCACGCCGACGAAAACAAACACGGGGCCGCCTCCCGGTTTGAAAAGGTTTCGGTTAGGTTTGGAGGAATCCGCGTCGCGCATGGCAGGTACGCGTCGCGTTTCCCAAATCCCGCCGTACATGTTTGCCCATACTCGTACCAGAAGGGACTATTACCTCTGCCGATTGTCCGCCCGTAATTACTCACTCACATTACGAAAGACTGACACTTTGTTTTACCTATCGTAAGCCATCGTGGACAACGCTGAAAAGCGCGCGGCGTGTACCGAGATGGGCGAGGACGAGAACTTGTACGCACCTGGCAATGAATATGGATTTGGCGTAGAAGACCGAACGCCGAAACCCGAGGTGAAACAGGAAGCGCGCGATCCGGGGGGGGGGGAGAACGACCTCCCCTTCGCGAAACGGCGGAAAGTACAAGGCGAAGGACTTAAGCTTAAACGCCAGGTCCAAGCCGCCAGGGTAAAGGAAGAAGCAGAGTGACTTGATTGTTTGATGCTTCTAGCTGGAGACTACAACACCCGCTGTAGATGTATAGTCTCGCTATTTCCCGTTCAGGTTCCAGTCGTACTCGTTCGTGACGAGCGTCACGTTTTCGTCGGCCGCGGCGCGTGTAAGATCCGCCCCAAGCACGGTATCGACACCCACAAACCGGGCCAGCATAGTGATTCGCGCCCGAACATCGCACCCGAAATCCCACTTGTACCACTCGCCCACGATTTTGGACGTCGTGACTTTACACGAATTTCCATCCCCAAACCGTTCCACTTTCGTTTCGCTCTCCACGAACGCCGCGGCGGCGAGCGCGAGCTGGGTGTCGATGTTCGCCCCGTCGTACAAGCGGATTGGCGGGCACGACTTCGCGCCGCACACCAACGCGAAGTGGACTCGGGGGTCGGGGTTCGTGATTGCGTTTACCCGCCGCGGGTCCGTTCGCGAATCGAACGGCCCTCTTGATAACCCCGGCACACCGCAAATCGCCCCCAGGCTCGCCGCCCCCGGCTGGTTCCCCCGCAAAACCCCGTGCTCTATGTCGTCGCAGGTGTACGTCGCGCCTCCGATTTCGTACGCGTGCCTGTCGAAGTAGGAAAGGCGGTCGAGGAAACCACGGGACGGCCCAGCAACCACGGTGACGTGCACGGTGAGGGCGTTGTAGGTGTTGACGAAGAAGGCTATTTTTTCGTCGCGCGACAAGCGCGTCAGGGTCACGGTTTGCAGTTCCTCTGTGGCGGCTTCATACTCCCGAAACTCAGTGGACTTTTTCATGCCGTCATAATCCACGAACGACCCGTCTTGGCTTAAAAACATGTCGTACAGGGTGAGGATGCGCTGGCGCAGCTCGTAGGCGACGACCTGGGCGTCGCGCGTTTTCCCGCGCCACGCCCGCCGCGCGTTCAAAGCGCGCGGCGGCCTTTGCGTATCTGGGTACTTCGCGGGCGCTGACGCGTGGTCGGCGAGCCGGAACAGGACCGAGCCTGCGTCCGCGGGGTCGTTGCGGTCGTCTTCACCGAAAGCACGACTCACGTCCGTGTGCGCCATCAGGCCGTGGGCTACCATGCTTCGGCCTATTTCCCGGATCAAAACGGGGTTTGTTTTTGTTTCCGTACCCGTACCCGTACCCACCTTTCCAAAAAAATGCAAAACGACGTCGTCGCCCGCGATCCAGCCCACGACGGCCGCCTCCGCCACCACCCGGCGCTCCACCCGCAACGGGTTTCTCCATCCCCCGAAAGTTATGTTGTTGAAAGGTTGCAAGTCTTTGCTCATGCGCAACGCGGCGGCGTCGAGAACGGCATATAGCTGGTCATCTTCAGTTTCATTTGAAGCGTTGGCGGTATCAATCACATTCACATCGCTCTTCGACGCGCTCGCCTCTGAAAAACGGCGTCCGTTTTCTCCTTCGCGGTCCTCAACCGCAACTCGCATCATCGCGTCGGGAACCGCGGTTCGTTTCGTGGAAATCGCGTCGTTGACTTTGGTGGCAAACACCCCGCTTTCCAACTGTGCCACCGTGTCATTCGCCCCCCCCACCAACTCGCCACCCACCCACACCTGCGGCACAGATGTCATTCGCGACGCCGCAAACGCGGCGTCGCGCACCGCGCCGTTTGGGTCGGACGCGTCGATCGTAAAAAAGGCAATGCCGTTCTCCCGCAAAGCGGCGGAGGCTCTCCGGCAGTGGGGACATCCTTTCGTTGTGACCACCGCGACCACGGGGGGGGGGGCATTGCCGCTGCCCACGACGTCGGCGGACGCGGCGCGTCGTGTGGAGAGGTACGCGCGGCGGCGAGAGCCACCTTGGGGGACGCCGCGCTGATTATATCCGGTGCCGAACGACGTGGCATTGATGGCAAGGGCGTTGGGACGACCAGCACCGCACGCGCGAGGGTTCACGCCAGGTTTCGCGTCAAGCACGCGTGTGCGTGCCACCAAGCGCGCGGGCGCGACCGCCGTGGCTGCCATGTAACACCCGGTCGTGAAGATGTGCGCGTGCGTGTGGCGGCACGATGGGCACATGCCATCTCATCACGAAACTTTTCATTTTATTCTCGGAAAAGGCTGCCAGGTGGCGAAATAACGTGATTGAAAGGACGTCACCCTCAAACGAAGGACACACACGACCGCGCCTGGTGCCCGCACGTATCGCGCGCCGTCTCAGGGGCGCGCTCTGAGCTGTTCCGGTCCAGCGCGCGTCCGGACGATGGCCCCACTCCCCCCGCCTCGCGACGACGGCGTCAATCTTTACAACGTCAAGCGCGTGTCTTTTTTCGGGCGCCAGGACGTGCCCGTGATTTGCCAAAACGAAAACGGGCCGTGTCCGCTGATTGGCATCGCCAACGTGCTTTTGCTGCGCGGTGTGTTCTCCCTGGATGCCGGCGGCGGGGCGGACCGCGTGATGGTGAGCACCGAGGAGCTGATGAGTTTACTCGCCGCGCGTTTGTTAGACGTCAACCAAAAACCCAACGCCTCCGACGACAATCAAATTGTTCAAACCAACCAAGAGCAAAACCTGAATGACGCCCTGGCCGTGTTGCCGAGCCTCGCCACCGGCCTCGACGTGAACGTCCGGTTCAGACACCCCCTGGATTTCGAGTTCACCGCGGAGCTGGCGGTGTTCGATTTGCTCGACATCACACTTTGTCACGCCTGGGTGGTGGACTCGGCACAGAAAGAAACCAGGGACGCGATCGGCGCGCGGAGCTACAACCAGCTCATGGAACGTTTAGTGGAACTGGCGACGGCGTTTCCGGATGGGGACACTCTTACACAAAAGAAAAACCCTGAACCAGACTCTGCTGGAATCGAACCGCCGCCGAGGATGCCGTCCGACCCCGAGGATGCCGCGCTGCGCGCCGCCCTGGCGCTTTCGCTGCAGAGCGTACCAGCGGTGGTGGATGGTGACACGACTTCAGAACCGGCTTCGCCGTCGTCGTGCGCGGTTGCCGCGATTCTGGACGAAGCCGTGCGATTGATTGAAAACGAATGCAACGACGACGCGGACGTGGCGAGCACGTCCACCTGCGGTACTGACTCAACACCAACGCGCAAACAAAACCGCACCAAAGACAAAGATTCAAACGCGACTTCAACAAGCACGGAACGCTTGGTTATTGAATCCTTTCTACGCACAAGCGCGTCGCAGCTCACGCCAAACGGTTTGCGAGACGCGCGGGACGCGATTAAGGAACGCGAGCTCGCGGTTTTCTTCCGAAACAACCACTTCGCCACGGTGTTTAAGCTACGCGGCGTTTTGTTTCTTTTGGCCACGGATTTCGGATATCTACGGGAAAAAGATGTGGTGTGGGAAGTGCTTTGCGACGCCAAGGAGGGTGGAGGGCAACAACTAGGACGGATGGAACCGGGGTCGTTCGTGAACTCGCGGTTCGAGCCTTTCGAGGCGCACGTTTCAGAAAGCGAGTCGCGGCGAAACGAAACCGAGGACGACGCGCGGCTCGCCGCGGCGTTACTTTTGTCCGCCGCCGATGTACCTGGCGACGGAGGAAATGATGGAAGGGACGGATCAAGTGCCCAGCATGGTCAGTCACAGGTCAGCGCGCCCGGAACGTCTGCGGCGCTTCTGCAGACGTTTCTGCGCGCGCCCGCACCGAACGCGGAAGACGCAGACGAAACGCCGTCCGCGGACGCCGACCACGCCCTTGCCGTGGCGCTGCAGGCGGAGTACGAAGAGGAGCGCGCGCTTGAAGACGCGGCGCGGGAACGACGGCGCGCCGAGGCGTCGGCGGCAACGCGACAGCCACAGCCACAGAGACAGCCCACGCCACAGCCGCCACCGCCGCGAGCCGCGAGCGCGTCTTCACGACAACCTCCTCGAAGCAAAAAAGCATCCTACGGCGGCGATTGCGTCGTGATGTGACGCGGGTCTTGTTTGACGTGCTATTGATATACATTCTTTTTCTTCATAATCCTCATCTGCGTGTCGGCGCCGGTTCTCTCCCCGCCTCCGCCTCCGCCTCGTCCTTTGCGAACCCCACCGCGCACCCCTCTGTGCCGCACCGCGCTATGCCGAACTCCATCCCGTCCACCAGCGCGCGGAACGACGCTTCGACGATCGAGGCGTGCGCGCCGACCGTTCGCCAGGTCACGTCCGAGTCCGTATCCGCAAAGTCCATTGTTACCCGCGTCGTGGCGGCTGAGGTACCGCCCGTGCTGAGCAAGTCGACCTTGTAGTCCCGGAGGTGAATCCGTCGCAGCTGCGGGTACTCGTCACTCAGCGCAAGCCTCAGCGCGTTCGCCAGCGCGTTGACCGGGCCGTTGCCCTCGGAAACGCACAGCGTCGTTTTCATGGCAACCGGCGCGGCGCTTTCCGCGTCGTTGTCGTCGTACGCGAATAAGTCAACCTTCACGACGACTTGGTTCACCGCGACGGAGCCTTTTTTGTACCCCGCCAGGGCTTGAACCGGCGACGGGTTCGTGTTCGCGGTGCTGTTGACATCCACATCGCCCTCATCCAATTCACCGGCACCAAACCCTCCCCCACCCGAAAACGAGTTGTTGCTCAAGTGACACGTGAACTCGACGACGTTGAACGGCGCGCGGTACATCGGGTCGGCGCGGTTGAATAGGATCTCCACGGTAGCGCCCGCGTCTTCCAGCACGAACCCCCTACGCTCCATGTCTTTGATTTGCGCTAAAACTTTGGTGGCGGTTTCGGGAGACACCTCCCGCCCGCTGTCCCTCGCCGCGGCGACTATATTTCCCCGACCGCTCAGCTCGCTGACCACCGCTCTTTGTTTGTTGCCCACCAACCCTGGGACCACGTGGTTGTACGACGACGGCATCTTGGCCAGCGCGGCGACGTGTAGCCCGCCTTTGTGCGCGAACGCGTTACTTCCCACGTACGCCTGTTTCGGGTCAAGCGGCTGTCCACACGCGCTCGCCACGGCGCTCGCTACCCGCGTGATTTTCGTTAAACACGCGCCGCCGTCGTCGTGCCCTGGGAAACACTTTTTCTTCATCTTCAGTTGTAAGTTTCCCGCGACGACCAGCAAATCCGCGTTCCCGGTGCGCTCGCCGTACCCGTTGACGCACCCTTGCACCATCCGCGCCCCCCCCCTGACGCCGGCTAAGGAGTTCGCGACCGCGAGCGAGGTGTCGTTGTGCGCGTGCGTGCCGACTCTGCACTTCTTGTCAAGTCCTTCCGCGGAAAGAGCCTGCACCACCGCCGCAGTTCCGGCTTCGCAAACCCAAGGCATGCTCCCGCCGTTCGTGTCGCAAAGCACGACGTGACTCGCCCCCGCCTTCGCGGCCGCCACCGCGACTTGTACCGCGAAAGCCTCGTTCGCGGCGTACCCGTCGAAGAAGTGCTCGCAGTCCACGATGACATCTTTGCCGTGCCTCACCAAAACCTCGACGCTTTCCGAGACCATTAGCAAATTCTCCTCGGCGTCCACGCCCAAGACGCGCTGGCACTGCTCTTCCCACGCCTTGGCGACGATGCAGACGCACGGCGCCAGGCACTCGCGGAGCGCTCGCAAGCCTTCATCTTGGTCCGCCCTGACGTTCCGTCGCCGGGTCATGCCGAACGCAACGAGCGTGACGTTGTTCGCCTTGGCTTTTTCAGCCAGGCCCTCACTGAACCACCGCTCGAAGAACTCCGCGTCCTTCGGGTTACTCCCGGGATACCCGCCCTCGACGTACCCAACGCCCAAATCCACTAAGTGCGACGCGACTTCGAGTTTATCGTCGCAGGTAAGGGAAATGCCAACCTGCTGCGTCCCGTCGCGAAGCGTGGTGTCGTACAACACCACGTCCAAGGTGTCGTCGTACGGGAACGCGTTTTCATGGTTTGGCGATACGCCAGTGGAGGCGACGACGTTGCCGCGGGCCCTGATTGTTGCTTTCGCACGATGGATTACGCCATTTGCACGCGACGAGCGGCTCGCGGCGAGAGAACGCACGTGCGAGGTACGCGTGCGGAACACGCGCGAGGAGGCCGAAGCGAGCGCCATGGCGTCGCGACGAAACGTGCGCGTGTGCGACACGATACTGGACGTGGCTCGTGGATGGCCGATCGCAAAAGTGCGTCGTCAATAACCGTCTTCCGAGATATTTATTGGACTCAGCGTTTTTCTTCGATTCCGCGGCTCGACGCGCTCCATATTGCGACGCACGCCTTGTCCACCCTCTGCGTCCTTCAAAACCCGCAGGTGCGTGCACATCTCCGCGATACCCCACTCGCCTCACCCGCCTTTCCTTCCGTGCGTTGCAGGGTGCCACACCACGCCACGTTCCGCACCGCCGATCGATCAACACGGCACGCGCGAGATTCAATCCCGCGGCTCCGATTCGCTTTCGCTCGTGACGGACGGGCCTGGTATCTGACCCCGCCTTTCCCTTCCCGCAGCCCTCACCATGGCTGACTGGTGGAACAGCATCCAGAAAGGCGCGCAGGAAGCCGCGGAGACCACCAAGCTTGTTTCCATGCGCACGAAACTGCAAGCGGAGGTAATGTACGTGGAGAACCAGGTCAAGACGTGTTTGCAAAAGTTCGGTGTCGAGGTGTTTCCGCACATGGAAAACAACAACTCCGCGCAGGTCCAGCAGCACTTCACGGATACGAAACGGGAGGTGGAGAACTACCGGGAACAAATCGCGGGGAAAAACGTGGAGATCGCGGAGCTGAACAAACAAATCGAAAACATCGGCAAGGCGGGCGCGTGAGGCTGGTGTCAAAAAAGATCATTATTTTGCATCGCGCGATTGTTGTTTCGTCGTCGTCTCTCGTTCGTCCCCTTCTCGCCATGGCGAAGTCGTGATGGGCAATTGCGTGATCCTAGGCTGCTTCGTAGACCGTGGTTGGCCATTCATTCCCCTCGTCTCCATGGCTAAGTTGTGCTCGGCAATTGCGTGACCCTAGACTGCTTAGAAATATGGGCCTTGTCGTTGCGTAATCACTGTGGTCGGTCCTTCGTAGGAAATGTCGTTCCAGGGAATGAACGGCGTTTCGAGTTTTCTGATTGGCAAGTACGGTTGCTCTTTCTTGATCACGACGTAGAAATCCTCCGCGTCGCGCGGCGTCACTATGAGCGAGTAGAACAACGACGGACCGAACATGTCCTCCGTGAAAATCGACGCGTTTGCAAGGTTGAACAACGCATCGAGGTGTTCGTCCGTGCCTGAAAGAAGGTCCGCTTTGTTATCAATGAGGTAATCGCGCAGATGGTCCCATTCAAACTCCTCGTCGTTCAGCGCGTTGTCGCTTTCAATGTAAAACAAATCTTGCCTGAAACCGTACTCCAAAAGGCAGCAAAGCCCCAGTTTAAACGCCAAGTCCCAGCTGTTCGTAAAGTGTTTCTGGATGTGATAGTTGTGTTTCTCCTTGTTCAGGAATTTTTCCGTCATCACCACCCCCCGCACCGTGGAACCAACCTCCGCGTTTCTATCCCACTGCGGGACGTATCCATTGTCGTCGCCGTCGAAACACGTGCCCAGACTCCTCAATTTTTTAACGATCTTCTGCGCAAACTCTAGAAGCAAGGGCACGCGCTGCTTCGAGGTGAGTAAGGCCCACTTTTTGGTATCGTAGCGGGGCTCCTTGAGTTTCAAGCGCCACTCGTTCAAAACACGAAGGGGTACCAGGGGGAAGTCTTGCTCCAGCACTTCCATCACGTCCTGCCAGCACTTGTTGGCATTCACCGCATCCCTGCATTCTTTGCTGACCACCGCAAGGCGCGCGCAGTCGGTGATGTCCAGCGTGCGACACGTGGCTTTCGGCTTTCGTCTCCAACGTGCTGAACGCTCTTCCAGGCTAAGGGCGGGTTTTTTCCCGAGGTCGCTGTCGCCCAAGTTCAGGAGGGAGCCGAAGTTTCGTATGACTTGGCCGAGGGGAAAGGAGTACACATCCGGGTCGTATTCGGACGTGGGAGGGGTCTGAGACAACTTGCGTTTCGACATGGCGATGTGTCGCGACGCGGGCGTATACAGACGCGCGGGCGAGGCTATGACTCTTGAAACTTAAAAGCGCCCTTTTTCAGATCTGGCGATTTAAATTCTGTGCAAAAGAAGGTCCAGTATAAATATAAAAACCTCCCCTCGCTACACGATCCACCCCCACACCGCGTACAGCTCTTCCTCCACGGTCCCTAGCGCGTATAGGCGATACAAGTAACACGGTTTCGTCTGCGGGTACCGCCGCACTCGTCCTATGGCTTGTCTCTCGTACGCCGCAGCGTGGCGCAGGGAAACCAGTTCCGGGGCGTTTGGCGACGAAAACCGAGACGCGTAGGGGTGCGCTACGATGACGCGGTTCGCGACGTGCAGGTTCAAACCAGAGGCGTGGTGCTGGTACGACACGAACAGCACTCGGGGAGTATCTGGAGCACTGTTTTGGAACTGTGCCAACGCTCGCGCGCGACTCATCGCGTCGCCGAGAAGGGTCACCGCGTCGTTTGGGCGCAGAACAATTTCAAATTTGTCAACGCCCTTTGCCGCGTGTTTTCTCGCCTCCGCCGCCGCCGCCGCTTGTACCGCGCCGGCCATCGCGGCGACGGTTTCAGGCCACTGCGCGAACACCACGATTTTATCACCAGGCGCGGTTTTCAAAATATCCACGATCAGTGCCACCAAAGCAGTCGTCTTAGCGCTAAACGCGGTTGCTTCAGTTTGAGTCGGTGTTTTCACCGCGTTCGCGTTTGCGTTTATCAAATCAACCTGCGACACAAGCGGGGCACGGTTTTCGTTTCGGGTTTCCGTCGTCGCGTTCGTTTCCGCATCATTCCCTTGGTGCAGAAAAGTGCACATGTTTTTCCGTCGCGTCGGCGCGCGACACAGCGGACACGTCACGACCCTCCGATTCAATCGTTCCCCATGATTCCCTTTCGCGAGTAACAAACCGCGCACGCACTGCGCGTCGAACGCGTGCGCGCACCGAAGCACGCTCACGGTTTTTCCCCGCAACAACTCGAAACACACGGAGCACTCGGCGCGCTCGTCTCGCAACGCCGCAGCAGCGGCGGCGATGAAATTCAAATCGCGTCTACCCCTATCGATCGCGGTGTTCGTTTTCTCAAGCTCGAGTTTCGCAGCGACGACCGGGTTTCGTTTTGTCAAAGGTTTTGCGTTCGGCGCGTCTCGTTCGTTTTCGTTTGAAAACGTCCCCGACTCGAAATCGCGCTCGTCGTAATCCAGGTTGTCTCCCCCCAACCCTTCAAAGTCGGTGACGTGATTTTCATGATTGGTTTCAACAGCGGAAGTGAGGTCACTGGGGGTATCACAAACCCCCAAACGCATGCTCGCACGCATTGTTTCCCGCATTTGCTGTAGATCCACCCCCCCCCCCGTTCCGTCCCATCCCTCCGCGTCGTCTTCGTCGAACAACGCTTCCGAGGTTAGCAAATCGTCCAGCTGGTCAAACGGGTTGTACCCGCCTTCGTTTTTGAGCTGGTCATCCGCGAACGTCTCCGCTTCCGAAATAACCCCGACCAACACGTCCCTCCTGGTTTCCAATTTCCCCAACTTCACGTCCATCACGTGCGCCAAACGCGCGTGCCACTGGTCCAGGGACTCGACTTTGCCGTCGCCGGCGTCGCCGCCGAGAAAATCAAAAGAGTCCAGGGCTTCGAGCTCTTCGGCGTCGCCCGCCGCGTCGCACCACCCGCCGCAGTACCGCACGACGTTCGCGAAGGTGGCGTCGAAGGACTCCGTGTACAGCTGTACCGTCGCGGCTTCTCTCCAGGAAAGGGTTACGGGAACGCACTGCGGGTGCAGAGGCACGGTGGGCAAGCACATATCAGGCGGGTCGCGTTTCGTGCGCTGCGACGTCCAGCGGTTCCGAACTTTTCGAAACTCCAGACGGGACAATCGCGCGCCGAAGGTTAGCGAAACGATGTCGCGTTTCTCGGCGTCGCTGGATCCCGGCGTCGCGCTGAGCGCCCACCTGTGTCGCGCGCGCAGTTGTGTGATGAGCCAAACCCCAGCACCGGTTTCACGCGCAGTGGGTCGCCACTCGAAAAGTAACTCCTGCGGTTCGTCCACCACAAGCCGCGACCAACGTATTAAAGTCGGATTCGAAACGACAAAAGGGTCGTTCCACAAAGGGTGGTACGGCGCGGTTTCGGTTTCGGCGGACTGATTGTTGTTTTTCGTCCCGCGTTCCCCACACGGCAAATCCTCGTGCGCCACCACGAGCACGTCCCAAGCATCGGCGCCGCCGACCAAGGGGGACCAGTCAGGTAACGCGTCGCGATCGAGCTCCTTAAAAAAAGCCGAATCGTCGTCAGTCTCTCGCTCCGCGTGTTTCGCGTCGACCCGGCGCGCCCTCAGCGACGGCGCGAATTCGCGAAGCGCTGCGAGCCACTGTTGCGTGACGTGACGTGGACACGTCACGAGCGTCCCGGTTTTGGTTTTCGTGCCGTCTCGCGAAACGCAAGAAAAGCGTCGCTGCATGAGCGCGGCGGCGATGACTGTTTTCCCGGCGCCCACGGGATGCGCTACTAATCCCCCGCGCGGCAAACGCGGCGGGGCCGCGTTCCCCGCTTGTTCGTGTAAAAAATTACACGGAATCGCGGATTGTGTTTCCGCGTCGCTCGGTTCAGCCGCCATCGCCGTTTTAAGTGCCGCCTCCACCGCCCTCGCCGTGCCGAAACGTCCGGAACGCCGCTCGCCTTTCACCGCGGCGGCGGCTACGGCGTCCGCTTCGTCCGCTTTTTCATCCTCGAAATATTTTTCTCTCACCTCTCTTCCCGACGGAAACAACAACCGTTTTCCAAACCGCACCGGTTCGCGAATCGCGCCGCTCTCGTCGTCCTCGCCAGCCGCACCAACCTCCACGGATTCCATCCAGCACACCGTACGCGCCTGGTGCGGGAACAAACCGGTCAGGTTTCGAACCGCGCGTGTTGTCGTTTCTCCGTTTACGTCATCGTCGCCGTCGCCGTCGCCGCTGTTTACGCCGCCGAAGCCGAACTCGCGCGTTTCTGTCGTCGCCGGCGACGGCGCCGCGGTGGGCCCTTCCACGAACGCTCGTAGCAGATCCAGGGTAGTCGGTTCGTTTGTGTGGAACAGGGGTAACACGGTAACCACGGGCTCAAGCGCCTCCGCGCCCACCGTGACAATCACCCGAGCGCCGTTGTCCTGGTTTTCCGGGACCACGAAACACCTTAAGTGCTGTTTCGCGAGCGCGGAAAAACCGTGATGGTTGAACACGCGTCGCACCTCAGCGTCAACTTCGAAGCGTAAACCCAAGATGAACCAGTCGTCGTTCATAACAACCAGCTCGTCGATGTGTTTGTGTAACTCACCGGGTTTCAAGTAAGCGGCGGGTACGATCGTGGCCTGGTTTCGGTCGCGACGCCACACGTTTGTCATTTCGCGCGTCGCAGGGTCGCGCACTCCAGCGAATGGGCCGTGTAACGAATCAGCAGGCAACACTCTCGCCACGAACGCGCCGTGGTCGGGAACATCCACGCCGTGCACGCTCGCGAGCTCCGAGGAATCAACCGCGAAGACCTCCAACGCGCCGGACCGCGTGAGCTCCAGGTACTCCAGCCGCGTGTCCACCACGGCGTACTCGCGGACGAACAACATCGAACTTTCAAGTCGGCGGTGGTCCTCTCCGTTTTTTTCGCGATGACAACAGAAGGTGTGCTTCCGAATGCCTGGGCCCTCCCTGACACCGGGAGGACCACGCCCTTGTCTCTCCACCCGCGACCCGCGACCCGCCGGTAGCGCGCCCCCTTCTGCGTTCGCGAACGCAACGCGAGAGAAGGAAACCCGGTGGGCAACAACGAGATACGTCACGTTTTTTTCCCTGAAACCAATCACAAGACCGCAGACAGTAATAAAAAGTTTCGTCTCGTTCGCTCCGCCCCACTGCTCGCCACATCCACGCGCGATGTCGCGCGTCTTTTTCGCAATCGCGGCGACGCGCGTGCCTCGTGATATCCGAAACACCCCCGAGGTCGCGGCGAAGCGCCCGCAGTGTCTCCGCGCGTCCTTCCTCGTCCCCAATCGGTTTCGAAACCACGTCGTGCCGAAATCGCGCGGGCTGATTATTCGCGCCGGGGCCAAGGGTGGCGGTGGCAAGAAAACAGCCGACGGCGCGAACCCGTTCGCGTCTGTTGACTTGATGGCCTTGCGAAGCAAGTTGCCGAGTGACCCGTCGCTTGCGCCTGAACCGAGCGGGAGGGGGGGTGGAAACGACATGGTCCGCATGAGCGAAGCGGATCTTGTTGCTTCTTTTTCGCGGAAAAATAAAGGCGGGTCCATGAAAGCGGAGCGAAGCGGCGCGGTTGGGGCGACGAAACCGTCGGGAAGCAACAAAACCCCCAAACCGGGCCAAATAGGTTCCGGGACCGGTACCTCACGCGGGCTGGACCCGAAAGCGCAACTGGTACGCGTGGGCGTGACGCGCGCTGGAAAGAAAGGTAAAACCGTGACCGTGATTGACGGGCTCGACGTGGGATCTCCTGACGACGCGAGCGAGTTGTTGACAAAATTTAAAAAAATCCTCGGAACGGGCGGGAGCGTTTCGGAAAACGGAGCCTTCAGCTTCCAGGGAGACAACGCCGCATTGTTGGTGGATATGCTGAAAGCGATGGGGTTCAAGCGAGCCACGCAAACCGGGGGGTTAGGGGCGAGTAAGTAGTACACGAAAACTCGGTATACTCCCTCAGCAGACAGAAACACGTCTCCCGTTTTTTTCTAGTGTGTCGAGTGTTACGCCGAGTTCGGGCGATGTACGGAGTGCATGCAACTCGTTTGATAAATTACAGCAGCTAGGGACTTTCTTTCCGATTGCGTGGTTACCTAAAAAATTACGCCGCCGCCACGGAAAGCGCGTCCGGCTCGTCCTCCGGGATTTCGTGCATCCGCTCCAGCTCCGCGCCGTGCATGTTATCCAGCCGTTTCACTGCCCACAGCCACAGCACGACGATGAACGAGTGCGCGGCCATCAGCGCGGGCAGAGCGGCGACTATGGTGCCGCAGCAAATCAACAGCCCCTGTTGCATGAACGACCCGCCCGTTTTGCCAACCTGCGCGCCGAGCACGTCAACCGCCGCCTTGCCTTTTGTCCTCGACTCCTCATCAAGGGTGATGTACACCATCTCCTCCGCGGGTTTGAACAACGAGAACTTCGCCGCGCGTTCGATGACGTACAGAATGCTCCCTCCCCACACCAAAACCGGGAGCCAACTCGAGGTTTGTATCAAGAAACCGCCTTTGGCCATCCATATGGAAAAGCCGAAAAACGCCCACCCCAGCCCCATCGCGGCTTTCGGCGTGACGCTCAAGGTACCGGCCCACCCCAGTTTCTTGAACAGCCACGGCGCCGCGAGCATGAGGGTGCAGGTTAAGGCGCCTGACATGAGCTGCACGTCCCCCATGAAAGCGGAGTACGCCTGCGGTGAAGGGTGCAGAATCCGGAGCTGGCCTTTCCAGGCGACTTGGAAAAGAATCGAGCTCAGGCCTTGCGCGACGCTCATGATCGCGAGGCACGTGACTTCCGGTTTCTTCATGACAAACCGCAGGGCGTCGAACAGCCCGGTTTTCGACTGTTTCGGTTTCTTCCCCGCGAGCGCCCTTTCCGCGTTGATGGCTCTCAAACTCGCCTCGTCATCCTCCGCCTTCTGCGACGCCACCCTCGCCGCTTCCTTCCCCGCGCCGCCGTCCGCCAGGTGTTTCCGCCGCATGATGTACGCGTGCGTCGCGGCGATGGCGACGCCGCAGCACATCACGATTGTCATGAGAAACCGGAGTTTAACCCCCCACACCTGGTCGTGTGGTACGTCTGGTTGCCACGTTCCACTGACCCACTTCGTTATGGCGCCGCTCGTGGCTTGCGCTACGTTCGCGCCGACGCCGAGTAGGGGGTAAATGACGCTCGCGTCCCGCAACCGCGTGGTTTCGTTCGCCATGCCCCAAAAAAGCAGCGACAGAATAACGTCACCCCAGAGCTCGGACGAGACGTAGAACAGGGAGTACACCCAGTTCGTCAGGACGGCGACGCCTCCTGCTAAACCTTTCGGGAGCGTCAGCACGAGCTGTTCCGCGAAAGCCGTGGGGTGCAGAACGGCGGCGTTCGGGTACAGAAACCACGTGAACACGGCGAAAAACGCCATGAAGGTTCCTAAAAACACGTAAAAGATTTTCTCCCGGCCCCAGCGTTGCGAGAACTTGGCGAACACCCCCACGAACACGAAGGACATCGGTAACACCGCGTACACGGTGAGGTACGGTATTTGTTCCGCGCCCCCGAACGCGGTCACCACCAGGGTGTCCTTCAGCGCGTCCAACAAACCGTTCGCCAGCGCCATCCAGAAAAACATGCTCGCCATGGGAATCAGCTGGCCCCACAACCCTTTCATGGGCTTGAGGAACGTTTGGACCGGGTTGAGGCTACGTTCCGGGGCGTTGTTCCGGGGGTTGCCGGCAGCGGACGCGCGGCGCACCAGGGACTCGCCTCTTCGGCATGAACGCAACGCGTGACCGCGAACGTCCGCGGCTCCGTGCGTCTGCTGCGCGCCTGAAAAAGCGCCGCCGCCGTTAGGTTTCTCCCCAGCCGCGCGCACGGCCACCGCAGTCAGGGGTGGACCCGCGGATGGACAAGTGGCGCGCCACGGCACAGCCGCAGTGCGACGCACCACGGTTCCGCGATACAACGCACGCGCGCCACCGGCATGCCACCCAGAACTCGAACTCGCCGCGGACATTCCGTCCGCGGCACGCGTAAGCGCACTGCAGGCGACGGATGAGGCACCCATCCACGCGTGCTTGAGCTCAAGCACGCCTCAAGCACGTGCGCTCGCCAAAAGAAAACGCTGGTTCGTGTTACGCAAACCGAACGTGGTGAGACGACCAAAGGGTGTCACACGCGAGTCGCGCTCGCAAGCGTGCTGCGAGGAGCAGCGCCGCACGGGTGTGCGCGAGGTGACGTGTGCGATTTCGAGTTCAAAAACTGCAGGTGCTTCAGTTCTTTGTGGAACAATGGCGCTGGCGCGCGTCAGGCGTTTCGCTGACGCGTCCGCGTCCGTCGAAAGAGACGCTCTGCGGCGTTCATTGGTCATTCGTGTCGCGTCTCCGTGCGCGCTCGAACGACACCCCAAACCGTCCTCCGCCGTCTGATGTCTCTCGCCGTTGTCGGCGGCGACGCCATGGGTTTGCGCCAGACCGTCGTGGGCGTGCTCCGCGTGGGCACGCGTAGTGGCACGGCGCGTCGCGCCACCACCGCCGTGCGTGCCTCGGCTTCGCGATCCGCCACCTTCGCGTCGCGCGCCGTTGTTAGCACCCGACACACGCGCGGCGTTTCTTTGTTCCCCCGCGTCGTGACCCGCCCCACTTCGTCCTTCGCCGCGGGCGCCGCGGACGTGGAGACCGCGGGCCCCGCCGTGTTGGCCGCCGCAACGGACGCCGCCACAGCGCAGGGCCTTGTTGTTCGAGACATCAAGGAGAAAAAGAAGAACGGCGAGGCGACGAAAGACGACGTGGACGCGGCTGTGGCGCTTCTTGTGGCGCTGAAAGCCGCGGTGGCGGCGCTTGAGAACGGAGGCGCGGCGCAAGGTGCGGCGCAAGGTGCGAAACCGGACGACGCGAAGGGCGACAAGAAAGGCGCTGATGTCGGGGTGACTCCAAAGTCGGAAGATTTCGGGCGGTGGTACCTGGACGTGATTCGCGAGTGCGAGTTGGCCGATTACGGCAAGTATTTCCCATTGAACACATTCCTCCGACTGATTGCCCATACGATACTGACATTTCTTTTTACAATCTCAGGGCCGGCGCGCGGCACGATGGTGATTCGGCCGTACGGGTACGCGCTGTGGGAGGCGATTCAGCGGTGGATGGACCTGAGGTTCAAAGAAAGCGGCGTGGAGAACGCGTATTTTCCCCAGCTCATTCCGTATTCGTTCATCGCGAAAGAACAAAGTCACGTGGAGGGGTTCGCGCCGGAGCTCGCGATCGTGACGCAGGGGGGCGGAAAGGTTTTGGAGGAACCCCTCGTGGTGCGCCCCACCAGCGAAACCATCGTGAACCACATGTTCAGCCAGTGGATCCAGTCGTACCGCGATTTACCCCTACTGATGAACCAGTGGGCGAACGTACACCGGTGGGAAATGCGCACGCGGCCGTTTATCCGGACCCTGGAGTTTCTGTGGCAGGAAGGTGCGGAAGGGGCTTTCCCAAACACCACGTTTCGACGACTGACTGATTGCCCATACTCGTACCAGAAGAGACGTCTTACCTCTGACTGTTTACGCATACACATCACGACCGATTGACACTTTCGGCTTTTATCACTCAAGGCCACACCGCGCACGCCACGCCTGATGAAGCGGAAGCGAAAGCGATCGAGATGGTCCACGTGTACGCCGAGTTCGCCGCGACGATGGCGGCGATGCCCGTGGTGGTGGGGCGGAAATCCAGGGTCGAGACCTTCGCGGGCGCGAAAACAACGTACACCATCGAGGCGATGATGGGGGATAAAAAAGCCCTGCAAGCGGGGACGTCGCACAACCTCGGGGATAACTTCGCCAAGGCGTTCGACACTACTTTCCTGGATGAAAACGGCAAGAAACAGTACGTGCACCAATCGAGCTGGGGGGTAAGCACCCGGCTGATCGGGGGAATCATCATGACGCACGGCGACGACACCGGCCTGCGCCTCCCCCCCGCCTTGGCGCCGGTGCAAGTCGTGGTGGTGCCTATCGCGCAAAAAAACAAGGACAAGGAAACCGTGTCTTTAGCGGCGGCGCACATCGTGGAGACGCTGAAACAGGCGGGCGTCCGGGTGAAGCTGGACGACGACACCCGCAACTCGCCTGGCTGGAAATTCAACCACTGGGAAATGAAAGGCGTCCCGATTCGTATCGAGGTCGGCCCGAAAGACGTCGCAACAGGCGCGTGCGTGGTGGCGCGGCGGGACAAACCCGGGAAGGACGGGAAGGAGTTTGGGGTTTCGGTGGACGCCGTCGTATTGGTCGCGAAGATCAAACAAACCCTGGATGAAGTGCAAGCCTCTTTGCTCCATGAAGCCACTGTTTTCCGGGACGATAACATCGTCGACGTGAATTCGTACGACGAGCTTAAAACCGCTATCGCGGACGGGAAGTGGGCGCGCGGCGGGTGGGAAGGCACGGACGCGCAGGAGCTTGAAATAAAAGAAGCAACGGGCGCGACGATTCGGTGCTTTCCTTTTGACCAGCCGCTTGGGGACAAAACGTGCTTGATGACGGGCGTCGCCGTGAAGGAGGTGTGCATCTTCGCCAAGAGCTATTGACCAGCGCGGGGGGGTTTGTTAACAAAAACTTGCATAATTTAAACAAACAAACACGCACACAAAGACTCATCAACACTCCAACACTGAACAAACACAACAAACAAACTCAACCAACTCAACACAACAACACTGATACTCAACACTCACTTCTTACGCGACCTGCGCGGCGAACACGGCGGCGGCGGCTACGACAATTTGCACCGATGCGCTGAAACGCGTATCCGGCGTGCCTGACGTGGCCGCCGTGGTGGTCGTAGTGGTCGTCGTGACATTGTGTTCCGGTACCGTGTACCCTTCGTAGCACGGGCAGTACAGGTCGTAGTCCAGGGAGTACGTTGCGCCAATTTGAACGCTCGCGCTTGCCGCGTCGCACTTTTGCGTTCCCGATGCGTACAGCGTTTTGCACTCCGCCACGGATGACACGGGACCGTAGCACCCGAGCAAATACGGCGGTTTCGTCTGGACGTGGTAGTGGTACACGATCGTGCCAGAGACGATACCCCAGTCCGAATACGCCGGTACAGACCCGGTGTGTCCGCCGCACGCGTCCAGGTTGGTGGGTTGCGTGGCGGTGTCTTCGTTCCTTCCGAAAATCACACGACCGTCGTTCATCACGCCCACCAACGCGCTGTGCCCCGTACCGGCCGGGTCGTACAAACAAACAGGATCGGTGTGGTGGTGGTACGGCGTCGCGTGCCCGCCGCAATCGTCCATGAACAGCTCGTCCCGCACGCTGCCGGACGGGCAGCTGTTGTACAGCGCGGCTTCGCACGTCCCGACGTCCATGCCCCCAGGGCAGTACCCGCTGTACGTGCCTCCTGAAACGCACGGGTACGGCGGTCGCGTGTCCGAGGTGGTGGTCGCGGTGGGGCCGCTGCCGAACCCGGCTTCGAACGGGCCGTAAATAAGCTTCTCCTCGGTGGTGTACCCCACCGCGCCGAGCAGGGCAGCCGCGGCGGGGACGGTGAAGACGCTCGGGATGGTGGCGGTGGAAATAGTTCCCGACAGTTTTCCCGTCGCGACACTGAACGACAGAGACGTCGCGGCTTCCGCGGTGGGGACCACGAACGCGGTCGCGATGACCGCGGCGAAAGCGACACGAGACGTGTAGGGAGGAGCCATGGCGAAACTCCGCGCGGTTGGGTGTGAAGCAGAACAGCGCGCGATGGATGATGTGTCGTTGTTGAACGAAATTTTGATAACGCGCTATTGAGGCACGCGTTCGGGATTTGAAGGGTAAATCTGGTTTCGATCGACATTGATGAGCCTTTCTCACCGCACACAAGCCCACTCCATCGCAAAAACCGACGAAACCTGCGATCAATTGGCCGCGGGGCCGTCTTGACTTCCAAAAGCGGCCAAGGGGAACTGGAGGATTCGGTCGTGTCCCTGACCCGTGGCATTGCGTGCGCGCGGCGCCGGTGCTTCGCGTTTGGATTTGATTCGTGCTTAGCGCGATGGCGTCCACGCGCGCCGTGCTCCAGGTGTTCGAGAAGTACCAGAAGGACCGCGTGGCGTTTGTGCAGACGGTCGCGGAGCTCGCGACGCGTCCGCAAAACATCGAACCCATGCAAAGCGCGGGAGTCATGGCTTTGCTGCGACCGCTGTTGTTGGATAACGTGCCGAGGTACGTGTTGTGGGACGTGTTGGTCATCACGGGCGCACACGAATGGGCGAAAAATTGGGGACCACGGAAACCACGGCGCACCGATGGCGGGGCGCGATCGTCCGGCCGCGGCTGTTCATCGGCCATCGGCCATCCATCATTCGCGGCCTAAAAATGGCACAATCACGCCCGATTGTGCATTCTTCCCCTCCCCGATTGCAACTCCCCACGTGCTGACCTCCACCCTCCTTACCACCGTCCGCTTCACGTCTACCCCCCGCCGTACACAAAAAACCAAAAACAGCATCCAGCAATCCGCCGCGATCGCCTTAGGGCGCCTGGCGAACCACAGCGACCACCTCGCGGAAGCCGTGGTTTCCAACGAGATCCTACCCCAACTGGTGTTTTCGCTTTCCGAGCAAAACCGGTTTTACAAACAAGCCGCGGCGTTTGTGTTGCGCGCGGTGGCGAAGCACTCGCCGGCGTTGGCACAGGCGGTGGTCGATTCCGGGGCACTCGACGCCCTTGTTATGTGCTTGGAGGAGTTCGACCCTGGAGTTAAGGAAAGCGCGGCGTGGGCGCTCGGGTACATCGCGGGGCACAACGCGGAGTTAGCGTCCACGGTTGTGGAAGCGGGCGCGGTGCCTCTGTTGGTGCTTTGCGTCCAGGAACCCGAGCTTTCCCTGAAACGCATCGCCGCGTCGTCACTGAGTGACATCGCGAAGCACTCCCCCGAGCTCGCACAGGCGGTGGTGGACGCAGGCGCGGTGGCGTACCTGGCTCCACTGATCGTCTCGCCGGACGCGAAGCTGAAACGCCAAGTATGCGCCGCGCTCGGGCAAGTCGCCAAGCACAGCGTGGATTTAGCGGAAACGGTGGTGGAGGCGGAGGTGTTCCCCGCGATTCTGATGTTGCTGAAAGACGTTGGACGGTTTGGTGCGGAAACACGCGTGCACGGCGATTCGCGAAGTGGCGAAGCACACCCCAGAGCTGGCGCAGCTCATCGTGTCCAACGGCGGCGTCGCCGCGCTTGTCGATTACGTGGACGAAAGCGAAAGCAACAACCGGCTTCCGGGTATCATGGCGCTGGGGTACATCGGCGCTTTTTCGGAAACCCTGGCCACCGCGGTGATCGCGTCCGACGGCATCGGCCCCTTGTTCGCCGCCCTTTCCGACGAACCCGAGGACCATGTCAAGAGCGCGAGCGCGTGGAGTTTAGGGCAGATTGGCAGGCACACCCCCGACCACGCCAAGGCCGTGGCAGATTCAGGCGCGCTGTCGCGCCTCGTCGCAATCGGCGCGTCGCAGCGGTCCTCGGACGACCTTCGGTCCAAGTGCGCGCGCGCGCTCCGGTTCATCATCGAAAAGCTCACCGACCTCCGCGCGCTGGACCGGACGCTGCAGGAACCGCAGTTGCCCCCGGAGGTGTGCAAGTTCGTGGTGCACCAAATCTCAAAGGTGCTGCCCAACGACCCGCAGGGAAGGCACGACTTCGTGGCGACGGGCGGCCTCGCCGCGTGCCAGGCCCTGGACGCCAGGAGCGGCTCCGCCCTGAAGGAATACGTGGACGTCATAAAATCCTGCTACCCAGAGGAAATCGTGAGGTACTACTCGCCCACGTACGGAACCGAGCTGCTGGAGAAACTCGAAGTCACGGCGTGAGAGCGAGTTGGCGAGTTGGTTTCGAACGCTGTCAAAAAAGAAGGGCCTTTTTATTATTTTCCATTCGCGTCGTCATCTTTTACGATTGGAACAAAGTTGATATTACACCCTCTCACTGCGCTCTGCGTTGTTTCGTATGTCTCCGTTACGCGGCGAGGATGATGTTGTTGATGGGGATGCTGCGGGGAGAAATGGGACGCGAGGTCAGCGACGGCGAAGCGAGTGAAGATGTAATCCCCGAAAAATCAAGAGGAGAGAAAAAAAAAAAAAAAAAACCCGCCCCCCGGGGTGGTCGAAGAGCGGCCGGAACGAAACGGGCGGCTCGCCCCCCCAGAGGCACCCGCACCAGCAGAACCGCCTCCCGGGGGGTGGCCACGGGCGC
>Ga0115007_10000096_pt1 | contig 49990 bp, 44 predicted proteins | sample ArcOceMetagenome_2_FD_87166 | JGI IMG/M metagenome (GOLD analysis project Ga0115007, IMG submission 87166) | Marine eukaryotic phytoplankton communities from Arctic Ocean - Arctic Ocean ARC135M Metagenome | ecosystem: Environmental > Aquatic > Marine > Oceanic | place: Arctic Ocean | collected...
ATGCCAAACCCTAACGATTCACAGTTCTCTCACTTTGTGCCTTACGAGGCAGCCAAGGATGAGGAGTATATGAACGAACCCCAGAAGGATCACTTCCGCGATATTCTTCTGGCTTGGAAAAAACAATTAATGGAAGAAGTGGATAGCACTATTCACCATCTTCAAGAGGAAGCATCAAACTTCGCTGACCCTAGTGATCGCGCTAGCCAGGAAGAAGAATTTAGCCTCGAACTTCGCACACGTGACCGTGAGCGCAAGCTGATTAAAAAAATCAACGAAGCGATGGAACGTATCGACGACGACGATTATGGATACTGCGATGCATGTGGCATCGAAATTGGTGTCCGTCGTCTTGAAGCACGTCCAACAGCGACCATGTGTATTGATTGCAAAACACTGGCCGAAATCAAAGAGAAGCAGATCGGTTCTTGATCGATCTATTTCAACAGGTGAACACCGTTCACCTGTTGCTCCTCCCTAAATAATATCGACCCAATGTATATTGGCCGTTTTGCCCCATCCCCTACAGGCCCACTCCACTACGGATCACTAATTGCGGCATTAGCTAGCTATTTGGATGCGCGCTCATCATCAGGCCAATGGCTAGTTAGAATTGAAAATACCGACCCTCTACGTGAAGTACCCGAGTCTTGTCATCTGATCTTACAAACATTAGAGGCATTCGGCTTTGAGTGGGATGGTAAAGTCGTATGGCAGCATTTACAACACGATATATATCAAGCGGCTCTAGATGACTTATTAACAAAGGACACAGCCTACTATTGTAATTGTTCACGCAAACAGATTATGCAACGGCATCACTCAAGCCGCTATGACAATTACTGCCGTGAACGACATAACACCTCTTCACCCGCTGCTATCCGCTTCAAAGCACCTCATTCAGATCAGATAAATGCACACGTTAAATGGCACGACGATATTCAAGGCGATGTCATTAGCCCAAACAGCGATGACTTCATCTTAAAGCGTAAGGATAACCTATGGGCCTATCAACTCGCCGTTGTAGCGGATGATATCGAAGCGCATGTTACCCATGTCGTTAGAGGATCAGATCTGTTACACGAAACACCAAAACAGATGCTGTTGCAAAGCGCTTTAGGTGCAGCCACTCCGCACTATGCGCACATTCCTATCGCCACGTCGCCTTCCGGTCAAAAGCTAAGCAAACAAAATTTTGCTAAAGCTATAAACACTGAAGATAGCAGCGTTTTATTAGTCGAGGCGCTGGTTTTTCTTAACCAGATAGTGGATCCTGAATGGTCAGGCGCATCGTCACGTCAGATATTACAATGGGCCATCCGTAACTGGGATATTTCTCGTATTCCACACTTACTAGCTCAACCGCGGCACTCAGGATAAACACTATGTATTCACATCGCGTGATTCTGCTATTAATTGCTATGTGCTGGCTCTTTTTGCCTGCGGTGTTTAGCTGGTGGCTCACACTTGAGCACAGTTTCGGACTGACCTTTTTAGCGTGGGCGATAGGTATAGCGCTCTGCCTTTATAGCGATTTTAGGCGAACACCTTCATGAACTTTTCGGTGACTGAACTCTTTATTATCTTTACGGCGTACTTGTTTTTCTTGTTTGCCATCGCTTACGCAACTGAACGCAACGTTATCCCTCGCCGTATATCAGAACACCCATTAGTCCATGCAGTCTCCTTAGGAACTTACGCCAGCGTTTGGACTTTTTATGGCTCGTTTGGAATGATCGAGCAGTCCGGCATGTTATTTCTAGCATCCTACCTAGGTGCCACAGCAGCATTCTTCTTAGCGCCTGTTCTATTTACACCCATTTTCACCATTACTAACCGCTATAAACTCAGCTCATTAGCTGACCTGTTTGCGTTTCGCTTTCGCAGTGCGCTTGTCGGCACCATAACGACTTTACTGCTCTTTTGCGCCGTATTACCGCTTATCTCTATTCAGATCCAAGCCGTTTCAAGTTCACTTAATGTGCTAAACCGCAATGTCTCTAGTCCTCAGATTGCCGCTGCTTTCTGCACGCTTATTGCCTTATTTGCCATCTTATTTGGAACCCGGCATCCCTCATTACGCGCCCGCAACCGAGGCCTTGTAGTGGCCATGGCAACAAGCTCTGTTATCAAATTACTCGTATTACTTGGCATTGCTCTCTACGTATTATTCGCCGTTTTTAATGGCCCGACCGACCTACATGCTTGGCTAGCAGAGCGCCCTATGATTACCGAGCGCCTACTACAAAACAGTGACGGTGAGAGTTGGCGCACGCTACTACTGACCTTCTTTTCGGCGGCTATTGTCATGCCACACATGTTCCACCTAGCATTTACCGAAAACCGTACGACCGAGACCTTACGCAAAGCATCATGGGGGATGCCACTTTATTTATTTGGCATGGCCGCATGCGTTCCTATTATCGTGTGGGGGGGATACAAAATAGGAGTAACAGATCATTCGTCCTTCTTATTGCTCTATCTAGGTCGCGCCTTGCAGTCCGATGTTATGATTATTGCCGTCCTCATTGGCGGCCTTACAGCAGCAAGCGGCATTATTATAGTCACGGCCATATCCATGGCATCTATGCTACAAAACCATGTCATTCTGCCGCTGATCAAAACACCGGAAAACATTAAATTTTATGACTTACTCTTGTGGATACGTCGTATTTTAATTTTGTTAGTCGTATCGTCAGGCTATTTCTTTTACATCCTTTTAGGCAGCTCTCAGCAATTTCATATATTAGGCCTAAGCGCCTTTATCGCCTTTTTACAGTTCCTACCCGGACTATTGGCAACGCTATTTTGGCTCGGCGCAAACCGCATCGGTCTCATCAGCGGCTTGGTCGTTGGTATGCTAAGTTGGGCGCTAACGACTTTTTATCCTTTTTTCACAGCAGGGCTCTCGTTCAAAGCAATCGAGGCGGTTAACTGGCAGTCCGCTGCCATTCTTTCTCTCTTACTTAATATTACTGTTTTTATAGCCATTTCACGCCTAACAAAAGTGACGCCGGAAGAAAGGCGCGCAGGTGAAGCCTGCCTAGCAAATGCTCTCGACACCCCCGAAGGCGTTGCCCGACCCGCCTTTGAAACAAAAGACATCATCCGCCTACTCTCTCCCAAGCTAGGCGAAGCTGCTGCTCGTCGAGAGCTTGGCCATGCCATACGCCGATTAGACCTGACTGCGGATCAATTAGCGCCATTAGATATGCTGCGTTTACGCAATACATTAGAACAAAATCTGTCCGCACTCATCGGACCTATTGAAGCAGCAACACTCTTAGAGCCGTTAAGTAAGCAACCAACTAGCACGGGAGCATTCCCCGCCCGTGACATTCATTTTCTAGAAAGCCACTTAGAAACATACCAAGCTAAGCTCAGCGGTTTAGCTGCCGAACTCGATGAGCTACGCCGTTACCATAGAACGACATTAGAAAAACTACCCATCGGAGCTTGCACAGTTTCCCCTTCACAGCAGATATTATTTTGGAATAATGAGATAGCCACACTCACCCAGCTTACGCCAATAGACGTTAGCGATCTTACGCTCTCTGAGCTACCCCAGCCTTGGTGTGAAGTCCTACCGGCATTTATTTCGCAAGAAGCGAACCACCTTACCGAAGTCCATATCCGTTTACGTGATCAAGATTATTACCTAACACTGCACAAAAGCCACTTATCCGATAATCCTGACAGCTCCATCGTCCTCTTAGTAGAAGATGAGACCAGCCATCACTTGTTGGCCGAAAAGCTGACCCATAATGAACGCCTCGCCTCCATTGGGCGCTTTGCGGCAGGCGTAGCTCATGAGATAGGCAACCCAATTACGGGGATTGCTTGCTTAGCTCAGAACCTACCATTAGAAACAGACCAACCCGAAGTTCTACATACTGGCGAGCAAATTGTTGAGCAGACACGGCGCATCAACCGTATCGTTCAATCCTTGATCCGGTTCGCTAGAACGGGTCAAAGCATTGGAGATATTCACTGCGAACGATTAAAGCTCGCGGATTGCATTGAAGAAGCCGTGCATCTAGTATCACTCGATAGCCATGCGAAACAGCAAAATTTTTTCCGTGACGTACCCACTAACATTGATATCGAAGCTGACCCGCAGCTCATCATTCAGGTGTTGGTCAATTTACTTAACAACGCTTGCGATGCCTCCCCGATTCAAGGAGCGATTTGGATACATGCCGAACAGCAAGATCAACAAGTACTGCTGAGCATTACCGACGAAGGCACCGGCATTGACGATTCAATCAAAGCGAAGCTCTTCGAGCCTTTTTTTACAACCAAAGACCCTGGCAAAGGAACCGGCCTAGGACTACCTTTGGTCTACAACATCATTACAGAACATTATGGTAGTATTGAGATAATAAGCCCCGCCAACCAACAACTGTGTAATGGCACGCAAGTTATCATTACCTTGCCCGGGCTACAAAGCGAGTCACCATGACCGCATGTGTGATAAACGTAGGTAGAGATTTATGAGTCGTATTTTGATCGTAGAAGACGAGTCGATCATCCGTGCGGCGTTAAAACGCTTGCTGGAAAAGAACAACTACACTGTCGATGATGCCGCATCCGTTGACGAAGCCACCTCCGAATTTAACCTTAACGACTATCAGCTAATTATCAGTGACCTACGATTACCAGGATCTCCCGGTACTGATTTGATTACATTAGCGAGTAATACCCCGGTTCTCATCATGACAAGCTACGCGAGTATGCGTTCAGCAGTTGATGCCATGAAAATGGGGGCTATTGATTATATAGCCAAACCTTTCAACCATGATGAAATGCTCACGACCATCAGTACCATTATAGCGAATGCAGCCAAAGGCAGTTCCAATCACACGCCAGACAACGCACCCATACTACATAGCGGAGCCCATACGGCGACCACATCGCCAGAACAAGGTGACTTTGTCGGCAGCTGCGAAGCCATGCTGTCTTTATTCACACGAATTTCCAAAGTGGCACGCACTGATGCCACAGCACTCATTTTAGGCGAATCCGGCACTGGTAAAGAACTAGCCGCAAAAGCAATTCACGAACAGAGTGATAGGCGCACAGCATCGATGATCTCTGTTAACTGCGCATCGATCCCTGAAACACTTATAGAATCCGAACTTTTTGGTCACGAAAAGGGGTCCTTTACTGGTGCTAATGCAGCCCGAAGCGGCCTTATTGAAGCGGCTGATGGCGGCACTCTTTTTTTAGACGAGATAGGTGAGCTACCACTAGAGGCACAAGCGCGATTATTGCGTTTCCTACAAGAAAGCGAGATTCGACGTGTAGGGTCAGTGCAATCTAAAAAGGTCAATGTACGCCTCATTGCAGCTACACACCGGAATTTAAAAGAGCTCGCCAAGCGAGGCCTATTTAGGGAAGACTTATACTATCGCCTCTATGTAATGGAATTGCGTATGCCGCCCTTACGCGAGCGAGGGCAGGATATTTTAGAACTAGCTGATCAGTTTTTGATAAAAGCATGTGAAAAAATGTCCACAGCTCCGGCTACTTTATCACCTAGCTGCCGAGAAGTGATGCTAGCCTATCAATGGCCGGGAAATGTACGCGAACTAGAAAACGCTATTGAGCGTGCGGTTATTTTAGCTGATGACCACATTATTACACCCGAGCTACTAGGCTTAGATATTGATATACGCCCTTCACTCGAAACCATCGAGCATACTTATGGAGAGCGCACATCGAACCAGCTGCCGCCCGACCTGCCCGTACAAAAACAATCACGAGCGGGCTTATCGCTCGATGATTACTTTCAACGCTTCGTTTTAGAAAATCAGGAGCGCATGAATGAGACAGATTTAGCCAAGAAACTGGGTGTGAGCCGTAAGTGTCTCTGGGAACGTCGCCAAAAACTAGGCATCCCACGTAAGCCCAAAGTCTCATAAGGGTAACACTTTGGGTGTAATCACAAGCGGGTAACACTTAATAATCAAAAGTGTTACCCGCTTGTTACTCTAAGTAACACTTTACAGTTACACTGCGTTACATACCTGAACCAATATTCATGATTTAAAAAAATAATCATTTAAAAACAAATACTTAACAAAACTGGCACATCGCCTGCAATATACTATGTGTACAAACAACAACAATAAGCTTTAAACACAGACCGCAATAAAAATAAAAATTGGAATGTGCAGATAAGTTATCTACCTCGAATAAAAATAATAATGAGGTTTAAAAAGGCTGGTCGCTAGGATTGTGTGATAACACCCCCAAGGCACCAAATAAAAATAACAAGCTAAGGTTATACCGGCTTGCGATCAGCTTAAATATCTCTCTTTGATTCAAACCCCTTTCAGCTTAATGTGTTTGCCTATAGATGGTATGATTAAGAAAACCCAATGAGCTGCACAATAAATACACATGCCTACCCGACTTATTAAAAAAGTGACCGGTCTTTTCCGGAACAAACCTGCTACGGCAGAAGTAATAACCCCAGAAGAGCAAGCACCCGTTGTTGCTCACGTCGCATCAACTGATAGCTTCCCTCGCGTTATTACCGAAGAACAGCATCAAATAGCGCGCAAATATTTGGATGACAATGCAGCCAAGGTTGTTTATCGACTATTGGACGGCGGCCATCAAGCTTACCTAGTTGGCGGATGTATCCGCGATTTGCTACTTAATAAGCGCCCTAAAGATTTTGATGTAGCCACGAGCGCTCACCCTGAAGAAGCTCATCAGCTTTTTAAGCGCTCTCGCTTGATTGGACGACGCTTCAAACTATTACACGTTCGGTTTGGTCGCGAGCTTATTGAAGTCGCTACCTTCCGCGCTAATCATGATAGTAACGATAACGACAACGAAACCCTTGGCAAGCAATCTGACTCTGGGTTAATTCTGCGTGATAATGTCTACGGCACCATTGAAGATGACGCTATACGCCGAGACTTTACTATCAATGCGCTTTATTACAGCGTAGCTGACAAAAGCATTTATGACTTTGCAAACGGTTACGATGATATAGACAAACGCACTATTCGAATGATTGGCGAGCCTGAAAGCCGCTACCGCGAAGACCCCGTTCGCATGCTACGCGCCATACGTTTTAGCGCCAAGCTCGATTTTACGATTGAGCCTGCAACAGAGGCTCCGATCATACCCTTAGCAAGCTTACTGCAAGATATCGCGCCTGCTCGCTTATTTGATGAAACATTAAAATTACTACAATCTGGCCATGGCGAAGCATCGTTTATCCTATTAAAAGAGTACAATCTGTTAGAGCAACTACTACCGCTCACGCGACAAGCTATTGATGACCCGACCACTGGAGAGCAAGCCGAAACGCTCATCATCAATGCACTTAAAAACACAGATCGCCGACTAAGCCAACGTAAGAGCGTAACACCCGCTTTCTTATTTGCAGTTCTATTATGGCAGCCATTACAGAACCGCATGCAAGCACTGCTCAAAGAAACACGTATGCCTGCTTACACTGCAATGCAGACTGCCGCCAATGAAATAATTTCTGAGCAAGTTAAACGTATTGCTATACCTAAACGTTTTTCTGTCCCGATGCGTGAAATTTGGGAACTGCAGCTTAAATTACCTAAACGTCATGGCCATCGTGCACAACAGGTACTAGAGCAGCCACGTTTCCGTGCAGCTTATGATTTATTGTTACTGCGCGAGCAAAGCGGCGAACAAACGAACAACCTAGGCCAATGGTGGACACGTTTTCAATCGGCGTCGGAAGAGGAAAAATCGGCCATGGTTGCCGATATAAAACCCGCGCGCAATACGCGCAGCTCATCGCCAAAGAGCAAAAGCACCTCTCAGCCATCGAGTGACACGAACAAACCAAGACCTCGCCGCCGTAGCCGAGCCCCAAATGACCCGCGCAACAAGCAAGCCTAATCATCTTTGCTATATCGGACTCGGTAGCAACCTCGATAACCCTAAACAACAGGTTATCGAGGCGCTAGCCGCACTCGTCCTCATTCCAAACACAGAGCTCATCAAACAGTCTGCTCTCTACCGTTCAGACCCCGTTGGCCCACCCGGCCAACCTGACTACATTAATGCCGTGGCCGCTATTCGTACCCTTTTAGAGCCGGAGCAACTTCTTGATGCACTGCAAGCAATAGAACAAGACCACCAGCGTATCCGTAAAATTCACTGGGGGCCTAGAACACTCGATCTGGATATCATCTTGTTCGGTGACCAATCCATTGCCACCGAGCGTTTAACCGTACCTCACCCTTTTGCACACGAACGCAATTTTGTGTTATGGCCACTTGCCGAGATAGCACCTAGCGGCCTTCAGTTCCCTAACGGAAACACACTGACTCATCTTTTAGTCTCGAACCCGCTGGGCACACTCGAAAAGATATCGGTATAATCTGCTCCTAAACCAATAAGACACTATGGGTTACCTATGAACAATGTCACATTACATACGTTATCCGCTTGCAAACAGGCAGGCGAGAAGTTCGCTGCACTGACAGCGTATGATGCGTGCTTTGCCCACGCCGTTAGCGAAGCTGGGATTGAAGTGATCTTAGTAGGTGATTCCTTGGGTATGGTCCTACAAGGCCAAGACAGCACATTACCCGTCACGATGGACGACATGGTCTATCACACACAAAGCGTTTCACGTGGCAATCAAGGCGCCTTAGTTATGGCCGATATGCCATTTATGAGCTACGCCACGACTGAGCTTGCTATGGCTAACGCTGCTCGCTTAATGCAGGCCGGTGCACATATGGTTAAGCTCGAAGGCGACCGCTGGTTGGCTGATGCAATTACACTATTGTCTGAAAGAGGCATTCCCGCCTGCGTGCACATGGGACTAACGCCTCAAACCGTCAATAAGATGGGCGGTTATAAAGTACAAGGGCGCGATAGCGAAAGTGCTAAGCAAATGATCGAGGATGCTGTACTGCTAGAGAAAGCAGGGGCGAGCACGTTGCTACTGGAATGCGTCCCAGCATTGCTTGCCGAAGAAATCACCCGCGCTGTCGATATACCGGTTATTGGCATCGGCGCTGGAGCCGCAACCGATGGGCAAGTCCTCGTTGTTCATGACATGTTAGGGCTCACACCGAAGCGCACACCTAAGTTTGTTAAAAACTTTATGGAAGAAGCTAGCGATGTACAATCAGCTTTACGTGCTTACGCTATGGCAGTAAAAGACGGAAGCTTTCCTGCTGAAGAGCATACTTTTAAATAAATCATCTCACTCAATACCTGCTTATAAGCACCGTTATCTAGGTATATTTAAAGTAAGCGATAATGAAAACTTTTCACACAATCGAAGAACTACGCCAGGCGCTCTCCACTGAGCGCCAATTGGGCCACCGCATTGCCCTTGTCCCAACAATGGGCAATTTACATGCAGGTCATATATCCCTCATTGACGCCGCTAAAAATCATGCTGACATTATTGTAGCTAGCATCTTTGTAAACCCATTACAGTTTGGCCCCAATGAAGATTTAGACACCTACCCGCGGACACTCGTCGCGGACCATGAACAACTCAGCGCAGCAGGCTGTCATTACTTGCTAGCCCCATCGGTAGACGAAGTATACCCCGACGGCCAGACAACACAGACTCAAGTTGCCGTGCCCGGTGTAACCGATCTTTATTGCGGCGCTAGCCGACCAGGGCACTTTGATGGTGTCACAACCGTTGTTTGTAAACTTTTCGGCATCGTAAGACCAGACGTAGCGCTTTTTGGCGAAAAGGATTACCAGCAACTCTTTGTTATTCGCAAAATGGCACGCGACCTTTGTATGCCTATCGACATTGTAGGCGTACCTATTAAGCGTAATACTCAAGGCTTAGCGCTAAGCTCTCGTAATGGTTACCTATCAGGAGCTCAATTAACCTTAGCTACAGCTCTGAGCCAAGCTTTGCATACGCTCAAAGAGCAACTAATAACGAGCACCACACCACATTCAGAGCTACTCGAACAAGCCCAACAAACACTAGAAAGAGCAGGCTTCTCACGAGACTACCTCGTTTTAGCTCGTCAATCAGACCTCCTTCCGGCGCAGGAAGGCGACACAGATCTAGTTATTTTGGCAGCGGCCTATATGGGTAAAACCCGATTGATCGATAACCTAACCTTCCATCTTTAGTCCTCTTCCCTCCTCTTCTTATCCCTGTTACGTTGGAGCAAGAACAAAGGTCATTTTATTGATCTTTGTTCTTGCATTCGGGCTTTTGCTCGCACAATATGACTTTGACGCACTGCAGCATTTTCTTTGTTGCAGGGTGGTTAATACGCAATGAAAACCAAATAAGCTAGAAAACGGATTGGACTAAAAAGATGTGCAGTTCAGGCAACTTTGCAGAAATTGACACAGACATACTAATTATACAGTCCACAACTGGGATTAATCAGGAAAAGGGGCATAATCATGCGTGATGTTGTAATCGTTGCAGCCGGCCGTACAGCGGTTGGTACTTTTAATGGAACACTAGCAAGCGTTAAAGCATCTGATTTAGGTGCGACTGTTATCAAAGGCCTTATAGAACAAACTAAAATTGATCCATCACAGATCGATGAAGTCATTATGGGTCAAGTTCTTACAGCAGGCTGCGGACAAAACCCAGCTCGCCAAGCGGTTATCAACGCCGGACTTCCGCAAGAAGTACCGGCCTTCACACTTAATAAAGTATGCGGATCAGGCCTAAAAGCTATCCAGCTAGCCGCTCAAGCGATCCGCTGTGGCGACGCCGATATTATTATTGCTGGCGGCCAAGAAAACATGAGCGCCTCTCCTCATGTGCTACCCAACTCCCGCAATGGTGCCCGCATGGGCGACTGGAAGATGATTGACTCCATGATCACTGATGGCTTATGGGATGCGTTTAATGATTACCATATGGGTATCACGACAGAAAACATAGTGGAGAAGTACGGCTTTACGCGTGAAGAGCAAGACGTATTCGCCTCGGCATCTCAGAATAAAGCCGAAGCGGCCGTTACTGCTGGCCGTTTTAAAGATGAGATAATCCCCGTTCTTATTCCTCAACGCAAAGGCGACCCAATAGTCTTTGATACAGATGAGCAACCTCGCTTTGGCTGCACACCTGAAGCACTGGCTAAACTGCGCCCGGCATTCAAAAAAGACGGCACAGTCACTGCCGGCAACAGCTCTACCATCAACGATGGTGCCGCTGCGGTAATCGTCTGCTCAGCCGAAAAAGCCGCCGAACTCGGTTTGCCAGTATTAGCTCGTATTAAAGCCTATGCATCGTCAGGCGTTGACCCAGCCATCATGGGTACTGGTCCGATCTGCGCCACACAAAAAGCCTTAGCAAAAGCCGAATGGTCAGTCAGTGATCTTGATTTAGTAGAAGCCAATGAAGCTTTTGCAGCGCAAGCCATGTCAGTTAATAAAGACGTGGGCTGGAATACCGATATCGTAAACGTGAACGGCGGCGCTATTGCGATGGGCCATCCGATCGGCGCTTCAGGCTGCCGAATCTTTGTAACGCTTGTACACGAAATGAACAAACGCGATGCCAAAAAAGGCTTAGCTACTTTGTGTATCGGTGGCGGTATGGGTACGGCTCTAGCTATCGAACGCGATTAATTCTTTTGGGCTAGATAAAAAAACCGCAGTTTTCGACGCTGCGGTTTTTTATAAGCAATCCCTTCATTCACAAGCAGAATGAAAAAGGTAAGGTTAAGCTTCAGACACAGCACCTTTGCCGATACCTTCATACGCACGTACTAACACGTCATCCAACGGACGTATCTGCTTAGTCCGCGCCGATAGATGCTGTGCAATCTGCTCAACGGTAGTTTCGGTATCAATATCATAACAACGACTGCTAGGCAGTGATAAATAAAACTCCCCTTGCGGCGCCTCATAAGCATAAACATTCACACCATCAGCGGCGTCTTGTCGATGCGACTTGGTACCGATATAAATATCTTTCCAACGGTTAGCCAGGTCAGCTTCTAACTTACCATCACGCTCTTCATTCACAAAGATTTCAACTCGCGAGCGGTGACCATGCGCGATGCGCTGGCAATTCCCATTATGTTGCTGCAAACCATGACTATAGTGATAAAAAGCACCCTCAATATCCTCAGGGACAAAAGACAACCTCATGCCACGGACTTCCTGCGGAAACAAAGCCATTAGCTTTTCAACACACCACCCGGCAAGTAACTCAGGCGTTACCACCTCAATATCAACCAGAGCAATCGCACGACTCGGTGAGCGACAAACCAGCTCACCCTCTTCAGGGTACTGCCAGGTTACTTCTGTCTCGCCCGCATCAGACTTAACATCAAGCCGATCCATTCCTGTCGGCACCACTAATGCGTGATCAATGGTGGTATCCATCCACTCACGTACTAGCTTTTTAACAATACCAAAATCACACACCATTCCCTGATCATTTAACGAGCCATCGAGCTCCAATTGCACCAACCAGGACTCGCCCATCAATCCGCGAGTAGGGTGCAAGTAAGAAAAATCTACATTTGTCAGGTTATTTACAAACAGCTTCACAATATACGCCTCATTTCTAAGCCGCTTATTCTATCGCATGGAGCAAGACACTTGCATGAAAAATACAAAGATCAGGCATAATAAACTCATAAACGAACTAAGATCGTATCTAACATTTTATGAATCGAGAGTTGACGCGGTATACTTCAACTTTTAGGTAGAGTTAATATGCGTCTCGATAAGTACCTTTCACAAGCAACTGGCCTTTCTCGTAAAGAGATCAAACGATTAATGCACAAGAGCAGTGTTACAGTGAATGGGGATATCGTCCGAGATCCTTCTTTACATATTACCCCTGAGGACAATGTCATATTGAATGACGGAGAAGTGGCTCCGCCCGCTATGCGCTACTTGATGATGAATAAGCCACAAGGCGTCATTTGCGCCAATGATGACCCTCTTCACCCAACGGTTATTAGCTTACTTTTTGATGAAGCTCGGCCCGATAGCCTACACACTGTCGGCCGCTTGGATATTGATACGACCGGGCTAATTCTTATTACCGATGATGGACAATGGTCTCATCGTGTCACCTCACCGAAACATAAAATGTCCAAACGCTACCATGTCACTACCTTAGAGCCGATTCCTGCCTCCGCTATTAATGATTTTACGGCAGGCGTTCAGCTTAACAACGAACCTCACCTCACCAAACCTGCAACGCTAGAAATCCTGAGTGAGCACGAAGCGCTTCTGACGCTTACAGAAGGCAAATACCACCAAGTTAAGCGCATGTTTGCAGCTATCGGTAATAAGGTAGCAGCGCTCCACCGCGATGCTGTAGCAGGCGTAAGCCTAGACGAGGCTTTAGCGCCTGGTGAATACCGGGAATTAACAGCAAAAGAACGGGAGCTGCTTGGCGTATGATACGCGATAAAGCGTTTGACCTTCTCTACCAAAGCTTCGACCCCTCGCTAACTAACTCACTGTGGTTTGTAGATGAGAACCTCACTCCTGGACACGCTCCACCGGTATCGAGCAGCGTAAGGGTTATTGCCAATCGATACCATATTCATCACGCATTAACCCAGGCAGGGTGGAGTGCAGAGTTTTCAGACTTTGATTGCCAGCCAATAGCCACCGCGAGCATTGAGCAAATTTATCTTCGCGTCCCTAAAGAAAAGGCACTGGCGCACTACTTAATCAACACGGCCTCGCGTTTGCTCAGAACGAGCGGCAAGCTGATTTTGACCGGATTAAAACAAGAAGGTATCAAAGGCTATTTTGATCGAGCCGAGAAAGCCGGAGCTGATGTAGAACGCTGGAAACTGGATAAAGAAACGTGGGGAGCGGCTATTACCTTTAAGCAGCCAGTCGAGCTTGATGACAAAAATTACCTAACACAACGCCCGGCAATCTCTGATGAGTATTTTGATTTTATCAGTAAACCTGGTGTCTTTGGGTGGGACAAGATAGATCAAGGCAGCTTGTTACTTGCCGAACATCTTGTCGACCTTGTTGGCTCAAGTAAACCCTCTAAAGCGCTAGATCTCGGTTGTGGTTATGGGTATTTATCACTGTATACCCAACGGCTACTATCTATCCCTGTTGTGGCGACAGACACCAACGCGGCGGCAATTCAATGCTGTAAAGCTAACGTGAGTCACAGCGAACTACCTATCTTCGTTATTGCTGATGATTGCGCGCAAAGCATCAATGAGACATTCGACCTCGTTATTTGCAATCCACCTTTCCATAGTGGCTTTGGTGTAGAAAACCAACTAACCGAGCTATTTCTTGCCAGTGCGGCTCAGCATTTAACGCCCGACGGCCAGGCTATTTTTGTTACTAACCTCCATATTGGTATTGAAAAAAAGGCCACCGAATTTTTTACTCATGTAAAAACGCCCATAAAGAACAACCACTTTAAACTCATCTATTTAAGCCATCCTAAATACAGCGATTATCCCTTACGATAACCTTTCTTCCATAAAAAACGCCTCGCTTAGCGAGGCGTTTTTTATCTACCCTTCAGTCAAAATCCGACGAAGAAACGTCGATCAGACGTTAGAACAACGTATTACAGCAAATCGCGGATATGCTCTTCACGATCTTTTGAGGCTGGATGGCTTGAAAAAACGCTATGGCTACCACCACTTGCAGCTTCCATCGCTTGGAACTGTTTCATTACGCCAATACCCGCGCTAGCATCCCACCCGTGACGTTTCATAAACTTAACTGCATACGTATCAGACGCACTCTCTTGTGATTGAGAAAACTGAGCCGATACAAGCTTTTGCGTAAAGTCTCCTAACTGGGAATCAGATAACAAACCAACTGTTCCACCGACTGCCGATGCACCTTTACGTGCAGCCGATGCCGCGTAAGCTAGTTGGTATTCTTTACGTGTATGACCCAGTTTGACGTGACCAACTTCATGACCAATAACAAAACGTACTTCATCGTCGGTCAACTTATCCATTAACCCCGAGTAAACACGTACCGTACCATTAGGCATAGCAAACGCATTCATATCATCTGTCAGGTAAACGCTGAAGTTTAGCTGTAAGCCATCCTCATTACCCAAGCCTTGAGTGATTCGAGTAAGGCGCTTAGCGTATTTGTTATTAGCGGGTGCGACTGTATTCTCAGCATCCAACTTATTAGCCGATACATTTGCCAGATCGATAACATCAGCATCGCTTACCGTGGCCGCTTTATATAAATCGCCAGCGGCTGTCATATCAATATTCTCGACACAACCAGTCATTAGCGTTGACGCGACGATTACAGCAAGTAAAGTTTTTTTCATTTCTCACATCCATTGTGTTAAATATTGGAGGGCTGAATGTAACAAAGCACAATTGATTGTGCATCCATTTAGTTACAATTATTTTCACCGTTACTTTTAGATAACATAAGCCTATAAGTCATCGAACATATTACGCAAACTATTTAACGTCGCTCGACCTCTCGCTTTGTTTAACTCCGGGTTCTTTTCTCCATTACCTTCAACCTCTAGATCCTCTTGGGGTAACTCGTCTAAAAAACGGCTAGGCGTACAGTCAATCAACTCACCAAACTGTTTACGCTGACGTGCCAACGTCATTGTCAGTGTTTTTTTCGCACGTGTAATACCGACATAAGCAAGACGACGCTCTTCTTCAATATCACCGTTTTCAATGCTATTACGATGCGGCAGCAACTCTTCCTCCATCCCCATTAAATAAACGTGCGGGAACTCTAGCCCTTTAGAAGCATGGAGTGTCATTAACTGTACGCGATTGGAATCATCCTCCTCTTCTTGGCGATCCAACATATCAATCAGAATCATGCGGGCTATCGCTTCTTCAATGCCCGCATCAGGGTCTTCTTCCTGCAAGCGCTCTAACGTTTTTTTCAAAGAATCGACCAAGAACCAGACATTCTGCATGCGCTTTTCGCCCATCGCATCACTTGAGCTATTTTGATAAATCCACCCCTCGTAATCGATATCTTGAATCAGCTCTTTAATGGCCTGTATTGGATCACCCTCATAGCACAGGCGATATTTTTCGTGCAACCAGTGAGTGAAGCGACGTAATTTTTCGATTGCTGCTGCGGGCAAGCGTTGTTCAAGGCCCATTTCAGAGCACGCATCAAATAAACTCACCTCTCGCTCCGACGCGTATTCTCCCAATTTTTGCAGGGTAGTTGGGCCTATTTCGCGACGCGGCAAATTGATAATACGCAAAAAAGCATTATCATCATCACGATTAACCAACACCTTCAAATAACTCATTAAATCTTTAATTTCTGCCCGCGAGAAAAACGAAGTACCCCCCGACAGTTTGTAAGGCACTTGAAACGCTTGGAGCTTGACCTCCAATAACCGCGATTGAAAGTTACCTCGGTATAAAATAGCGAAGTCATTAAATGGAATATGGTTACGAAGATGTAGATCTAAAATCTCAGTGGCTATTCGTTCGCATTCGGCATCTTCATTACGGGTATGGACGACACGCAACGGATCACCAAACCCCATATCACTCCACAAGGTTTTCTCAAACGCATGAGGGTTGTTAGCGATCAAGGTATTAGCCGCTTTAAGAATACGGCTAGTTGAGCGATAGTTTTGCTCTAGCTTTACCACCTTTAAGCTAGGGAAATCGACCTGTAACTGTGCAAGGTTCTCTGGACGAGCGCCCCGCCATGCATAGATAGACTGGTCATCATCGCCGACTACGGTTAAAGCGCCACGATGACCCACAAGCTGACGCACTAACTTGTACTGGCTTAAGTTAGTATCTTGATACTCATCGACCAACAAGTAACGAATGCGCTGCTGCCATCGTTCTAACACATCGGGATGATCCTCAAATAAACGTACCGGCGTCCAGATTAGGTCATCAAAATCGACCGCGTTATACGCTTTAAGGTGGGTCATATAAGCATCATAAGCCCGCGCCCCTAACACCTCCTCTGGCGTTTTCGCCATGCTTTCCGCATTCGAGGGCGTTATCATCTCGTTTTTCCAACTCGAGATCATACCTCTAATCAAATCGACCTGATCTGCATCTTCATCATGATGCATCAATAAGTCCCTGATTAAAGCTTTGGTGTCTAGGTCATCAAAAATAGAGAAGCCTGGCTTTAGACCTAACTTTTTATGCTCGCGGCGAATAATATTCATGCCCAAATTATGGAAAGTCGAGACGGTAAGGCCCTTAGTTTTACCCGGCAACAACTGAGTTACACGCTCTTTCATCTCACGAGAAGCTTTATTAGTGAAGGTAACCGCCGCGATATGACGGGCATCAATACCACATTTATTCACCAAATAGGCGATCTTTCGTGTAATCACACTGGTTTTACCTGAGCCAGCTCCCGCCAGTACCAATAAAGGACCGCTAATGTAATCAACTGCTTCACGCTGACGGGGATTTAACTTACTCATTTTATGTGCTCGTGCTAGGTGACTGAGAGGACAGGTAATGGAAAACCACTATGAAAAAGCTATATAAAACACTTGTTTGACGGCTTCAGGCTTCATGTTACAGTTGGTACTCAATACAGTATTATATACAAACAAAGGCCTAATGCGTTCAGTTCCGCCATTATAATTAGCTGAGGCACTATCCAGAATTCGTCAATGCGATACTCACATACTTTCCCTATAAAAATTCTGGTGTACTGCCCTGAATCTTCAGCTAAAACACATTTAACTGCTTTTCTTAAAGAGTCAGCGGTCCACTTTCAGATCGTCAACACCTTCAGCGCTGTGCAACGCGCGATGTCACAAGATCAAATCAACCTACTGTTAGTCTATGATACACCTGATAGCGCGCTAACGGATGGGGCCTTTTTGTACCGGGATTTTCTCAACTCCGCCGTACCCGTTGTCCTAATCCAGCCGTCAGTTTCATATGCTGAAGGTCAACACCTATTAGAGGCCTCCTTTGCCGATTACGTATCCCTAACCGGCCTAACTCAAGAAGCACTCATGCGCTGCTTTCGGCTACTAACTCAAGCACACATAAAAGAAACTGAAATTAATTATTTGCGCGAAACTGACTGGCTTACCCGCGTCCAGAACCGTACCTGTTTTTACAATGCACTAAAGACACACGTCAATAACCAGCAATTACGAGAGGGAGCAACTGCCCTCATCACGGTTGATTTAGACAATTTTAAAGGACTCAATCAGCGCATGGGAAATACCGCGGGTGATATCATTATTCGCAGCCTGTGCCATCGCTTACTAATTTGTGCGCTTAATAATCCAGTCTATCGCGTGGGTGGTGACGAATTTGCCATTATTTTAGAAATCAATAACAAAGCTAATATAACCGCCGAAATTCAAAAGATTATTAGCGCTTTGGTTGATACATTAAAGCCTGCCTTCCTATTAAATGGCGAAGAGCATATGTTAGGCACCAGTATTGGCATTGCGGTAGCGCCTAACCACGGCAGAAATGCTGATGCTCTAATCAATCATGCCAACCAAGCCAGAATGCGCGCTAAACGTAAGCATGGGTGTAGCTATTCGATGTATGAGCCCAAAAAAGACCCCAAGCCTGTGTTTGATGGCTTACTAGAATCAGACCTATGGGCCGCCTTGAAGTACGAGCAACTTGCCTTATATTATCAGCCACGAGTTGATCTACAAACAGGCGCCGTGGTCGGGGCTGAGGCGTTAATGCGCTGGCATCATCCAGAACACGGTTTAATTATGCCATCGGACTTCATTCCTCTATCGGAAAAGACAGGACAAATTGTTCCCATGGGCTTTTGGGCGATCCAACAAGCAGGGCGCGATCTAAAGACGCTGGGTAAGGCGGGCTGCCACCTCAAAAAACTGGGTATCAACTTATCATTTCGGCAGTTTCAGAATGATTATTTGGCACGCACGATTCAACGAATCATTGCACGCGATAACATTGATACCCAAGTATTAGAATTTGAGCTAACTGAATCATCCCTTTTCAGTAATGATGAGCATGTTCGTCACAGTATTGAAGAGCTGTGCAAGACAGGTATTGAGTTTTCGTTAGATGACTTTGGGACAGGTTACTCTTCGTTTGCCTTGCTGCAAAAGTTACCCGTCAGCACCCTCAAAATAGATCGATCTTTTATCGCCAATCTGCCCCATAATAACGATGACATTGAGATCGTTCGCGCGGTTATCTCGTTGGCTCATAACTTGAATATGACAGTCATTGCCGAAGGCGTAGAAACTAAAGAGCAACTCGATTTTTTAAAAACACATGAATGCGATCAAGTTCAAGGTTATTACTACAGCCAACCCGTGATTCTACCGCACCTCATTTCCATGATTAACGGACGTTCGACAGCCCTTCTCTAAAACCTAGCGCTTCCATGATAGCCGCTCGTTCAACGGAAAGCTCTTCCTGTAAATCGGCAATGGTACGCGCTACTTTGAGTACTCGATGGCATGCGCGGGCGGATAGTCCGAAGCGACCTGCAGCTCCGGCTAATAAATCGCGAGAACTTTCCGACAAGTTACAGATCGCATCGAGCTGCTTCGCTTCCAATACGTTATTACGACACCCTTGGCGTTCATATTGGCGCGCTAGCGCTTTAGAGACCCGGGTCGCCACTTCAGCACTGGTCTCGGCTTGCTGCCCATCTAAACGCAACAAGGTTTCTGCGGGCAAGGCCGCTACGTTAACGAATAAATCGATACGATCGAGCAAAGGCCCTGATAATTTATCCTGATAGCGACGTACTTGGTCGGGCGTACAACGGCATCGACCAGAAGGATCGCCCGCATAGCCACAAGGACAAGGATTCATTGCGCCAATCAACTGGAATCGAGCCGGGAATTCCGTTTGCCGAGACGCACGTGAGATTAAAATCTGTCCTGTTTCCAAAGGTTCTCGCATAACCTCAAGGACTTTTCGAGAAAATTCGGGCATCTCATCCAAGAAAAGAACGCCTTGATGAGCTAAAGAAATCTCCCCAGGACGAGGATGACTACCTCCTCCGACAAGTGCTGCTGGTGACGCCGTATGGTGAGGTGCCCTAAATGGACGTACGCCCTGACATATTCGATCCACTGATAAACCCGCGACCGAGTAAATCGCTGCTGCTTCCAAACGCTCATCTTCATTTAACGTTGGCAATAACCCAGGTAATCGAGCAGCCAACATGCTTTTACCACTCCCGGGAACACCGCTCATGAGTAAGTTATGGCCGCCTGCCGCAGCGATTTCTAATGCGCGCTTAGCTTGTACTTGGCCTTTAACATCCGACAGATCATGTCGATGTACCGTATTTAGAGGCACATCAGTCTCGGGTTCCACCGATTCTAATTTTTTCTGACCCGAAAATGCCGCGCACACATCCAATAGATGATCAGCCACGCGTACTTTTAGCTCGCGCACCAAGCGCGCTTCTTGACGATTTTCATTAGGGATAAGCAATGCCCGGCCCGCCTTTTTGCACGCTACGGCCGCAGGTAACACGCCAGTAACGCCACGTAATTCACCGGATAAGGCCAGTTCACCTAACAGCTCTATTTTATGGAGATTATCTGTCGGTATTTGACCTGAAGCTGCTAAGATTCCAACCGCTATAGCTAAATCAAAACGTCCTCCGTCTTTAGGCAAGTCGGCAGGGGCTAAATTTATCGTGATACGTCGCTGAGGAAACTCATATCCGGCGTTTAAAATCGCGCTTCGTACACGCTCACGGCTTTCTCGCACCGCGGCTTCAGGCAAGCCTACCAAGTTTAAAGCAGGTAGCCCCCCTGACATATGTATTTCAACCGTAACGGCTGGAGCGACAACACCAAGTTGTGCTCGGGTATGGACAATAGCTAGGGACACACATCCTTCCTTGGACGTAACAACAATAGAAACTGGACGATAACAGAAAACCCGCTTCCTTTTCAAACACCCGCGTCTAATCCAAAAACGCTACAAAGCCCTCCTGGACGATCCTTTATATATTTTCGAGGATTAATTGCTCTTGAAGCATTTCGCTACTTAATAACCGCCCGAAATAATCGCCCTGCATGTAGCTAACCCCTTGGTGAGTGAGTTGCATGCGTAAACCCGCTGATTGCACGCCTTCAGCCCCTAATGGAATATCGAGGTCGGCCGCAATATCAGCAATAGCCTCAAGCTGGCGTCGGCGCACCAGATTGGACGCCATATCAGCCACTAACTCAGCATCTAACTTAATCATCGATGGCTCAAGTTCTTTTAATTGCTGAATCGGCGGCAAATAATCACCCAAACGGTTTAGAGCGATACGATAACCTAGCGCCTCGATATCAAATAAAACACCTTCATGATCACGGGTTTCAATTGCATCCACCTCAATCAATACATGGTTACGTAAAGATTTAGGTAGGTGAATACGCTGTGACACAAACTCAATAAAGCCCGGCAGCTCTACAACCTCAGCTCCCAAGGTGAGAATAACGCCTTGGAAGCCTTTGTGCTGCGCTAAACGTGCTAATGGAAGTTCGAGCTGACCAAAAAGCCACGTAAGATAGGTTTGCCATCCGCCTTCACCCTCAAAGAAGGGCGCTAACAAAGGTTCATTACTACCTTGACACGCAATACCTTTAAATAAAGGCGTGAGCTGTGCCACTTCAATACGGTGGCTTCTCACACCGTAAATAGGACGAAAACTAATCGACATTTGATCATAGTCAGGTGTTACTAACCGCGCAAAATCATCCACTGTTAAGGCTTTACGCTGTCGCGCTGGATCGTACAAACGCACATTAGCCGCTTGGCTACGTTGTGCCATCTTCAATGCTTGACTCACAGCCCCCATCAACTCACCCGCATCATTTGCCTGCAGCGGAGCCAAAGCTACCCCGATAGCGATAGATAAATGAATTTCCCGCCGATCAACACGCACAGCATACGTCAGCAACTCATTTAATCGATTCGCAATACTTAATGCTTCTTCTGTACTATCTACGTGCCGCAACTGCACTAAAAAACGATCATCTCGTATTCGGTACAAGGTGTCATAGCGGCGTAAAGCCATTTGAAGACGCTCAGCCACATCATTCATGACTTGTTCGGCAGCATACTCACCCAACGTTTCCTGTAACCAATCGAAGCGCTCAATAGAAAGCTTAACGAGCGACACATTCTCTTTGTCGTGTAACGCTTGGGCGATGACTCGGTCCAGTGATGTTTTTAAACGAGGGACGTGTTCTGAACCGTCGCTCAGCTGGCCTAATTGGTAGGCGGTATAAACCTCATAAACAGGCTCAGCAACCATGAGCCAATGATTACCCTGTGGAGTGCACATCAGCTGACAATTCAAAGATACATCCACTGAAACAGGAATAGTAAACGCTTCACTTAATTCACCTAAATGCTCAGCGGCTCCCTGCTCCATTAAGAATATAATATGAGCCGACTGCTCCGGGTGTAGTTCGGCTAACGTTCTCCCTTCAATCTCATTACGAGAACGCGATAATAATTCAGCGAAAGCATCATTAACACGCGCATACACCCCGGGAGCCTCTAACCATGCAAGAAATTTTGCCATACTAAGCCTCTGCGCAATTGGTTTTAGCTATCGGTTCTCAGCATTTTTATCAACACCTTGTCTCAGTTGCTCTTGAATATCAGCAACGACCTTTTCTAGAGCATCAACTTTTTCGCGAGTGCGCGCAAGCACTGCGGATTGAGCGTCAAACTCTTCACGTGTAACGAGATCCATTTTAGACAAAGCCGTCTGTAATAGTGCACGCATCTGCTGCTGTCCGGGCAGTTCTGCACCATTATTGAACGTATTAAGCAATTGGCTAAATTGCGACGAAAGGTTATCTATCAGCTTTTCATTCATAATAATTCTCAATTTATCCTGTATTTATAAAACACTATAAGCAAATCGACTTGTTAGCAATTATCAATGCCTTAGCCTGACATTTCCAGCACACCATAATCGAGCATCATATTGGTGCGCGCACAAAATTCGAGCACCGCTTTGCATCATTTTTCACTATCCAATCTTTCCGAAAACACAAAAAAACAATGTAACCTCATGATAGATATAATAAAAACATTATAGGTATAGCTTTTGCTTAGTATAGCTTCAACCGTTTCGAGTCACCGGACCAGAAACGGTCTGGTGATACGAGAAAACAGTTTATAAAAGGGAGACGACCCATGAAACTCATTTCGGCAATTATCAAGCCATTCAAGTTGGATGATGTGCGTGAAGCACTGTCTGAAATCGGTGTGCAGGGTATTACGGTAACAGAAGTTAAAGGCTTCGGTCGCCAGAAAGGACACACTGAACTGTACCGCGGTGCAGAATACGTTGTGGATTTTCTACCTAAAGTTCGTGTTGACGCAGCGGTTGCTGACGACATTGCAGATCAAGTTGTAGACGCTATTAGTCAAGCCGCTCAAACAGGGAAAATTGGCGATGGTAAGATTTTCGTGATGCCTCTGGAGCAAGTTGTACGTATACGTACGGGCGAAACTGGCGATGACGCACTTTAAATAACTAAAGAATTAGATTGAGCCTATCGGAGGGCAATCGAGATGGAAGAGCTTTTAAACTCAACAGCGGGGGACTTAACCCAGCTGAAGTATGCAGTAGATACTTTCTACTTCTTGGTTTGTGGCGCATTAGTAATGTGGATGGCAGCAGGCTTTGCCATGCTAGAAGCAGGCCTTGTTCGTGCAAAAAACACAACTGAGATTCTGACTAAAAACGTAGCGCTTTACGCGATCGCTTGTACGATGTACTTGCTATGCGGTTACTACATTATGTATAGCTCAGACGCTGGCGGTATCATGCCAAACTTTGGCGGCTTAATCGGTGATGAGAATTCAGCTGAAGCCGTGTTAGGCAGCGGTGGCGATACTTATTACTCAGCTCGCTCTGATTTCTTCTTCCAAGTCGTTTTCGTAGCTACAGCCATGTCGATTGTATCGGGTGCTGTTGCTGAACGAATGAAGCTATGGGCTTTCTTAGCATTCGCCGTTGTCATGACAGGTGTTATCTACCCTGTTGAAGGCTACTGGACGTGGGGCGGTGGTTTCTTGAGCGAAGCTGGTTTCTCCGACTTTGCAGGCTCCGGTATCGTTCACATGGCCGGTGCTGCTGCAGCGCTTGCTGGTGTGCTCGTGCTTGGCGCTCGTAAAGGTAAGTACGGTAAGGACGGTTCAATCAATGCGATCCCTGGTGCTAACCTTCCACTCGCTACGCTAGGTACATTCATCCTGTGGATGGGCTGGTTCGGTTTCAACGGCGGTTCTGAATTAAAACTATCAGATGTTGGTGAAGCGAACGCAGTTGCACAAGTATTTGTTAACACAAACGCTGCAGCGGCTGGTGGTGTTATCGCTGCTTTGATCACTGCTCGCTTACTGTTTAAGAAAGCTGACTTAACAATGGCATTGAACGGTGCACTAGCTGGCTTAGTTGCTATTACTGCTGATCCACTGTCCCCTACGGCGCTTGGTTCTACTGTGATCGGTGCGATCGGTGGTGTCTTAGTTGTCTTCTCTATCCTAGCGCTTGATAAGCTACGTGTAGATGACCCAGTAGGTGCGATCTCTGTACACGGTGTTGTCGGTATTTGGGGTCTATTAGCAGTATGCTTGAACAATGCTGATGCGACTATCGGTGCTCAATTACTCGGTATCGTTTCTATCTTCGCTTGGGTGTTCATCGCTTCACTGATTGTTTGGTTAGTACTGAAAGCCATCATGGGTGTACGTATCACCGAAGAAGAAGAGTATGAAGGTGCTGATATCGCAGAATGCGGTATGGAAGCATACCCAGAGTTCACAAAAGGTAAGTAAGACCTAGGCTCTGAAACTAAAAGAGGCGCTCCGGCGCCTCTTTTTGCGTATGTCGTGAATTGATTCACTTAGCTGGTATTATGAGTATACTGGTCTACTATATTTTTGACGTTGTTGGCTGTCGATTATATCCGTCGACGCTATTAAGGAGACAATTATGAAACTGGTCAGCGCAGTTATTAAGCCGTTCAAACTAGACGATGTGCGTGAAGCATTGTCTGAAATAGGTATTCAAGGGGTGACCGTTACTGAAGTTAAAGGTTTCGGACGCCAAAAAGGCCACACGGAGCTTTATCGTGGTGCAGAGTATGTTGTCGACTTTCTGCCGAAGGTAAAAATCGAAGTGGCGATTGATGATGACATGACCGATCAAGTGATCGAAGCCATCACCAAGACCGCTAATACAGGTAAAATTGGCGACGGTAAAATATTCGTTATGCCTCTTGAGCAGGTCATACGTATCCGTACCGGCGAAACAGGCCCTGACGCACTTTAGTCTTTATCCTGACCAATAAAAAAAGCACCATCATGACATCCTCGTTTTTAACCAACGGGGGTCGTAATGGTGCTTTTTTATTTAACGCTTTCTACGCTTAAGCTAAACACTGTTTGCCGACGGGCTAGCCCTTCCATTCATGTTAAGTGTATTAGCCTAGTGACCAACAACAAACTAACGAGAAGGCACCTCAATCATAACAGCCAACCCCTTACTGTTCGCGTTTGTAGCTTCAATCTGCCCGCCTAAACGCTCAATAGCTCGCTTAGCAATACTCAGCCCTAACCCATACCCTTTTGCTTGCTGGTTTTGCCTATAAAACGGCTCAAATAGAGACGTTAGTGCATCGTCCGGTACACCTGTACCATAATCTGTAATTTCCACACGGATACGCTGCGCCCGAGGTCTACTGACCACGATATCAACGCGACAATCATCAGCGGTATGCTTCAGAATGTTCCCTACGACGTTACTCAGCGCACGGGAAAAGAGCTCTCCATTACCTAGGCCTATCCATTCGCCATTCATTCTTTCTGCGGCAGGTACTGATAACTTAACAGGCCTACCCGGCTGGGAAAATTGAACATCTTCCATTTCCGTTTGAATCTGCTCCAAAACATCAAATGATCCTTGGTTTGCATCGAAATGGTCTAAACGTGCTAATGAAAGCATCTCGTCAATTAAGCGACTCAAGCGTTCGCATTCCATATTCATGCGATTAACGATCTTGTCATCAATACCGAGCTTCTGCTCGGCCAAACCTGAAGCGGCCTGTAAACGAGCTAAAGGCGCTCGTAACTCATGTGATACATCTTCAAATAACCGTTGCTGCCCTTGAAGCGTTCGTTCGACATAGCCCGCCATGACATCAAACTCTCTCGCCAACTCACCTATTTCATCTCCTCGCTCTAGCAACGCAGGCTCAATCTGCAGCATGTGTTCGCCACTATGAAATCTCTGTACATAACGGCGTAGGCGATTAACAGGACGAACCACAATAAATGAAAGCAAAAGGCTCGCAACTAATGAGCCGATTAAAATAAATATACTCTGGAAAGAGAACAGTAATCCCTGTAATCGGCTTGTAGAGTCATTCAGTTTCCCACCAGGTACGACGACACGGTACTTTCCCTGATCGGTGGTCACTGTGATTTCTTGAGGGCTAGCAAATAATTTTTTATTCTCTCTGCCATACACTAACCCTCCCTTCGCATCATAGATCAAGAGCGGTAACGGGCCTAGCCCACGTTTTCCTTCATACCTATCATGGTCATGCTCGTTTGCGCTACGCACTGGAAGCGGTGGCGGAGGATGAGCCGGAAAGTATTCTGGACTATAGGTCGCCCCCCCTTCCAAACGTTCAATAACAAATTGCGCCATCTCCGTCGCTCGAAACTCATTCACACGCCGAGCACTATTACGCTCCGCTACTTCACCAATAACAATCACCGTCACAATAATGACGCAGAGACTCGTCAACCAAAAGGCGAGAAATATCTTCCAAAAAAGCCGATTAAGTCGGATCAAGTCTCATCCCTCACTAATAGATAGCCTTCTCCTCGCACAGTTTTAATAAACTCTTTATTACCCATGCACACGCCTACCTTTTGACGTACACGGCTTACATGCACATCAATAGCTCGATCATAAGGCGTTAGCGGACGATGCAAGACCATCTCAGTTAACTTAGACTTACTCAAAATCTCACCGGGATGCTGCATAAACTGATGCAACACATTAAATTCGGCGCTTGTTAACTCAATAGTGTCACCGTTACACCGAACCTGCCGCCTTGACGGATCTAGCTCGACAGACGCATACGTCAGTATCGTATCGGTTAGTGGCTGTTCTGCTAAACGGCTTCGTCTGAGTACAGAGCGAATACGCGCTAGTAGTTCACGTGGGTTACAGGGTTTTGAAAGATAATCATCCGCACCCATTTCTAAACCTAAGATTCGATCAATATCGCCACCACGCCCGGTCAGCATAATTACCGGAACCTGGAATGCAGGACGTAGCTGCTGCAATAGTTCAAGACCGGAAAGACCCGGCATCATGATGTCAAACACAGCCAAATCAAAATGCGTACCCGACTTAAATAATGTCAGTGCCTCATCACCGCTATTAGCGATAGTCACACTTAACCCTTCAGCAGTTAAATAGTCACTCAGCAACTCGGTTAACTCCACATCATCATCGACTAATAGTATCTGTGTTTCACTCATAGCTAATCCTTACATCAATGCGACGACGAAGTGCCGCTACTGTATATAAGCCATTGTAGCGCGTTAAAAATCGTTTAAACCATTGCCCATTCAACCCTTTACTTAACTTTACATGCCAGAAACCCAACTTAGCATTGCCTTAGTCCACAATGGATCCATCATTTGAACAAGGAGATACACCATGAAAAAAACAATGATTACCTTACTTACTATTCCAGCATTAATAATGGGTACTTTCGCATTAGCTGATGGCAAATATAAAAACGATGATTGCGAAGGTCAACGCGGTGATAAGCATGCAAAATACGATAAACATGATGAGCGCGGTGAGTCTGGAGACCGCATGATCAAACGTATGTCAAAACGCCTTGATCTATCCGAAGAACAACAAACATCGCTTGCGGATTTGTTTAAAGCACGTACGGAACAGCACACATCCATGCGGGATAAAACACGCTCATTACATGACACCTTACGCGGCCTAGATTCATCAAGCGAGACCTACGCTAAGGACCTCCAGTCAGCTAAAGAGTTAGCGGCAAGTCTAGCTGTTGAAAAAATTGATGAACGTGCCAGCATGCGCACTGATATTGCAAAAATTCTAACGCCAGAACAATTAGCTAAGTTCGAAGACGGGATGAAGCAAAGAGGCGAACGTGGCGATCACGAAAAAGGTCCTCGTTCAGAATAACCAACCAGCTAATTAGTCTCTATTCCAAAGGTCTGAGTTCCCTCAAGGGTTCCAGACCTTTTTTGTTTCTCACGTATTATCGCCCCGGGGATAAACACCAGATCAAACAATTTAAAACCATTTTCAGTATAGTCATCTTAATGTCATAAGAATTAGCAAGAATCTCCGGTCTGAATTATCATAGCGCGAGGATTTTAAAAGGGATGCCGCTGTAACATGTCACTTAAACGGATTAGCTTGCTGCTATTTTTATTAATAGCCTGTGCCTGCGCTATTGCTCTATCGCAACTGACGTGGAAGATCATAAGCCTTTCGCTTCCTAGCTCACCCCCATCTATTTCGTCTTCAGCCTCGGCGCCAACAGCATCCAATACTGCCAATAACGCTTTGAATACGGCGATTAAGGCCATTCGCGAACAATCCCTTTTTGGGCAAGCCATCGCCGCTCAATCGCCATCTCAAGCTCTGCCCGATCAAGAAGACATCAAACAAACCCGGCTTAATATTCAATTGCTTGGGCTTGTACATGGCACCAATAGCGTGGCGGTGGTGAACTACGAAGGCAAGCAAGGCGCGTACCTTGTCGGCGAAGTTATAGGAAAAAAAGGTGGCCGTGAAGTATCGCTGGCTACCATAGAAACGGATCATGTCATTATCTATAACAATGGCGAACCGGAAAAATTACTATTACCCAAAGACAAAGCCGCTCCTCGCGGCGCAGAAAGTAAAGCAGCTTCCCGCTCATCACCCAGTGCATCGCTGGATAAAACAATCGACCTAACCTCGACACAATACCGTCGTTTAGTCGGCAACGACCCCAAAATGACGCTCATGACTAATCCGCTATCATTGAGTAAGTTCATGATGCTAAGCCCCGTCAATGCGAATGGGGCCTTAAAGGGCTATCGAATCACGGCCGGGCCAGATAAGCGCCTGCTCGCTACCTCGGGTATCAATGCGGGTGATATTGTCACACACATAGACAACACGCCCGTGTCATCTTTGGATATCACTGCCCTTTACCAACTACTTCAAAGCGCTAACTCTGTATCCCTGACACTCGACAGAGATGGCCAGCCTCTCAATATGGATATCAAGCTGTAATGAAAATCTTTACACCACGAGCACTAACACCTCTTTTGCTTACCTTAGTCCTTATCAGCACAAGCCTGACAAGTGCGGCGGAAGAATACACACTGGATATGCGTGGTGTTGATATCCGGGAGTTTATTAACACCATCTCTAAAATGACCGGCAAAACTATCATTACTGATGATAAGGTCCGCGGTAAAGTCGACATCCAAAGCCCGACAACCTTAACCGAACAAGAACTGTACGAAATTTTCCTCGTACAATTAGGTATTAACGGTTATTCCGTCATCGATTCAGGCAGCAATATTTTAAAGGTGATCCCTTCTCAAGGCGCAAAATTGGAAGGGTCCAACGTTTCCCAACTCATTCCCGAGCGCAGCAGTGAAGAAATCGTGACGCGTGTCGTTGAAGTGCGTAATGTAAACGCCAATCAACTCGCCGCTACTTTGCGCCCTTTAATTGATAACCGTCTGGGTATCATTGCGGCATATGACACCTCGAATGTCATTTTAATCACCGACCGTGCGTCAAACGTGCGACGAATTGCTCAAATCATCTCACAAGTAGATCAGGCAGACTCTCAAACACTTGAGCTTATTCCGCTGAACAACGCCTCTTCCAGTGAAATGGAGCGTATTCTAACGAGCCTGATGAATGAGACACAAAAGGACAAATCAGGCCCGGCTCCGATGATCACCTCTGATAAGCGTACCAACACACTTATCGTGAAAGCCGATTCGACAACTCGAAGCCGCATTCGCCGTATTGCTAAAGAATTAGACAGCGAAGTCCAAACGAACTCGAACACCCGAGTGGTCTATCTGAAATATGCCAAAGCGGCAGACCTAGTCCCTGTTTTACAAGGGATTAGCGATACGATCATAAAAGAAGAGACAGGACAGCAAGCCGCCGCGGTTAGTAGTTCAGCCAGCAACCTACATATAGATGCACATGATCAAACGAATACCATTGTCATGTCTGGTAGCCCACACATCATTAAAACGATAGAAGATATCATCACTAAGCTCGATATCCGTCGTGCGCAAGTATTAGTCGAAGCTATTATTGCTGAAGTATCAGAAGACGCCTCTCGCGAGCTAGGGGTTCAATGGCTATTTTTTGATGCGGATGACGGTTCAACCACACCTTTAGGTGCCGTTAACTTATCTACAGACAACACGTCAGGCATTGTTGATATCTTAGCAGCCGCTACGTCAGATTCGGCTTCTACCTCGCTCGTTGGCAATGGTTTATCCATGGGCATTGGACAATTCAACAGCAACGGCTTTAGCTTTGCCGCCTTTTTAAACGCTTTAGATGAAGACACCGATTCCAACGTACTCTCAACCCCGAGTTTAGTGACGATGGATAACGAAGAGGCCTATATTCAAGTTGGCCAAGAAGTACCTATTATTACCGGATCAACCGCCAGCTCAGACAACAGCAACCCGTTCCAAACGATCGAACGTAAAGACATTGGCGTTATGCTCAAGGTCACTCCCCAGATTAACGAAGGTGATGCCATTCGCTTAACGCTAGAGCAAGAAGTCTCTTCATTATCAGGAGCTGTCGCTTCGGATATTATTACTAACAAACGTGTTATATCCACCACAGTGCTCGTTGATGATGGCGCGACTCTGGTTCTAGGCGGGTTAATTAACGAAGACGTTCAAGATACCAGTTATAAAGTCCCCTTCTTGGGTGATATACCCTTTGTTGGCCGTGCTTTTCGCTCAGATACGAGCACCCGAGAAAAACGCACCTTGATGGTATTTATTCGCCCAACGATTATTCGTGACCGTCATGCCGCCACCGAAATCAGCCGCGAGAAATATAACTATATTCATGCCCGTCAGGTCCTTAACAGCGAACGCGATACGTTATTTCCAGAAGGTAACACGCCGGCATTACCCTCGTGGGGGAAAACACAATCAAGCCCTCCACCAGGAGAACTTATTGGTAAGCCACCTGTTCTGGCAGCGGATCCCGTTAACGCTAAACCCGCGGCACAGCCTAGTAAGAAAAAAGCCGATAAAGATGAAGACGTAGGCGATCTATTCCAGCGGCTTGACGGAGACTTTTAGCCCCATGGCCGTTCAACCTGCATTTAGCTACAGCTTTGCCCGTAAGCATATAATTTTAGCCTTAGTCAGTGACGACGATCAGGCCAGCATCAGTTACTCTACGGACACTAGCACCGATGCACTGCTGGAAGTTGACCGTCTTTTTGCAAACCGGATGCAGCTGAAATTGGTACCTGCGGATGAGCTAAAAGATGCGATCAGCCTCGCTTACCAAGCGGCAGATAACTCGCTCGAAACAATGTCCGACATCAACGAAGTAATCGACCTTGATGCCTTAGCGTCCAGCATTCCTGAGTCGGAAGACTTACTAGATGCTCAAGATGACGCGCCCGTTATTCGACTGATCAATGCGCTCTTTGCTGAAGCGTTGCGCCAACAAGCATCCGACATCCATCTCGAAACCTTCGAGACCAGCATGTCAGTCCGTTTACGTGTCGACGGAGTACTGCAAGAAGTACTCAAGCCAAATCGAGCACTCGCGCCTTTACTTATTTCACGTATTAAAGTGATGGCCAAACTCGACATTGCGGAACGTCGTATTCCACAGGATGGCCGTGTATCGCTAAAAATGGCCGGTAAGGCATTGGATGTGCGGATTTCCACTATGCCCTCCATCCATGGCGAACGCGTTGTGATGCGCTTGCTGGACAAGCAAGCGTCGCGCATGAACCTAACGCATTTAGGTATGCCCGCCGATACCTTGCGAGCATTAACCGAACTGCTAGCACAGCCAAACGGCATTATTCTTGTTACTGGCCCAACAGGCTCAGGTAAAACCACAACGTTGTATGCGGGTTTATCAATGATCAATGACCGCAGCCGAAATATACTCACTGTGGAAGATCCAGTTGAGTATGCGTTGGAAGGCATTGGACAAACGCCAGTCAATAACAAAAGCGGTATGACATTCGCCAAAGGATTACGCGCTATTTTACGACAAGACCCGGACGTGGTGATGATCGGCGAAATACGCGATCCAGAAACGGCACAAATCGCCGTGCAGGCCAGTTTAACAGGCCATTTAGTGCTCTCGACTTTACACACCAATGACTCATTAGGGGCCATTACTCGCCTTATGGATATTGGTGTTGAGCCGTACCTTATCGCATCCGCTGTCAAAGGCGTACTAGCACAACGACTCGTTCGCACGCTCTGCCAGCATTGCCGCAGTGAATACACCCTCACGGATGATGATGCACGCGCTCTAGGCGATCAACAAGCTAGCCAGCGTATTGTTTACGAAAGCGCTGGATGCGACCAATGCAATCACACCGGTTACGCCGGTCGAAAAGGCATTTACGAAATGTTAATCATCGACCGGCCTTTATCCCGTCTGATACATGACTGTGCCGGTGAACATAAGATGGCCGAGTATGCTAACCAAACCCTTGTGAGCATGCTGGATCAAGGCCGTGATTTGGTACTAGCGGGCATTACCTCTCCCGCTGAAGTGCTGCGAATGGTCAAGGAGTCTGCTGACCATGCCATCCTTTGAATACCAAGCGGTTAATCCGCAGGGCAAAAAGCTAAAAGGCTTTCTTGATGCTGACTCAGAGCGCCATGCTCGCCAACAGCTACGTGACAAACAACTAGTCCCGATTAACCTGCACGAGAACCATAAGCAAGGCAGCAAAAAATCTCGCGGTGGTGGCCGCGTTTCAACGCGTGAGTTATCGTTATTCACACAACAATTTGCAGCGCTTATTCAATCGGCTACGCCACTAGAAGAAGCGATTCAAGTTAGCGCCAATCAAACCAATAACAAAGCGCTTAAACGCACCTTACAGGCCGTACGCAGCAAAATTCTTGAAGGCCATACGTTAGCCGATAGTTTACGTGAGCATCCTCGCGTGTTCCCGCCGATATATTGCGCCCTTATTTCAGCCGGCGAGCATTCCGGTGATCTCGCCAAAGTACTCATGCGCCTAGCCGATTACACCGAGCGCACCCAACAACTGCGTAACACTGTATCCCAAGCCGCCATTTACCCTATCGTATTGACCGTTGTAGCCTTAGGTGTCATCACGCTATTAATGGCGTATGTTGTACCTAAAGTCGTCGAGCAGTTTGATGGCCGCGGACAAGAACTCCCATTGCTTACCCGGATTATGATTGCCAGTTCCGACTTCATTATTCACCAAGGCTGGATGGTGGTCGTTGCCGTATTTGCGGGGCTGTGGGTATGGCGTCGTCTTTTAAAGAAACCCGCGTTTCAATTGCGGGTGCACGCAGGCATGCTCAAACTACCTATTTTAGGTAGCTTGATCACGAATTTAGAAACAGCGCGGTTACTTAACACCCTCAGTATAATGGTCACCAGTGGATCCCCATTGCTCGATGCCTTACGTATTAGTCAAGAGACTCTGAATAACCGCGTAATTCGCAACGCCGTTACTGACGCAACCGACCGTGTACGAGAAGGGCAATTATTGAGCAAGACCTTGAGCGATAGCGGCGTTTTCCCACCCATTTCGGTCTATATGATCGCCAATGGTGAACACAGCGGCGAACTAGGTACAGCACTAGAGCATGCCGCACGGCAACAAGAAAACCTGTTAACGGGCATGATCAATATCACCACCAAGCTACTAGAGCCGTTGCTAATCATCGTTTTTGGTGTGCTAGTACTTGCGATTGTGCTTGCGATTTTATTACCCATATTGCAGCTAAATAACCTAACACAGTACTAAAACCTATTACGTTTAACCGCTAATAGGATTTAACGAGGAAAGGAGTCAAAAAATGCATACCCCTCTTGGGCAATCACGCCTCCCGCATTTACAGTCGCGCCCACAACACCGTAAGCAGCAAGGCTTTACCTTGCTCGAAATCATGGTGGTTGTCGTCATACTCGGGCTGCTCGTTGCTATTGTGGCTCCCAATGTGCTGGATAACCAAGACCGAGCCATGAGCGAAAAAGCGCGGGCTGATATTTCAGCACTTGAGCAAGCACTGGATATGTATAAATTGGATAACTTTGTTTATCCAACGACAGACCAAGGGGTCGAGTCATTAATCACTCGCCCAACGATTAGCCCTGAGCCAAAAAACTACCGTCCAAATGGTTACATTAAACGCTTACCCAACGACCCATGGGGCAACCCTTATCAATACATGCAACCCGGTGAACATGGCGCGTTCGACCTTTATTCATTCGGTTCCGACGGAGATAACGGTGGTGAAGGCCAAGCTGCCGATATCGGCAACTGGTAACCCGTACCGCTCAAGTGGTTTTACACTGCTTGAGCTGTTGGTTATCGTTACACTTATCGGATTACTCTCTGCGGCAGTCATGTTGACATTACGCCCGACCGAACGCGCTTACACGGCTACCGATGCTGTGGACGAAGTACGTGAACAATTACTGACCATCAGCCGTAAGGCGATTGCGACGCAAAGCTGGTATGGTCTTAGCTTTGAAAACAACACCTACCAGCTATGGCACTATAGCGAGTCGGCATGGGGCGCTATCGCGACAGAGTCGCCTTTCGAACTCCCTCAGGAACTGGTGATCTCTCTTAATGTTAAAGGCAAAGAACTGCGGCTGTCAGATGAAGCTCTACTACCTCAAATATTGGCGGCACCCGATGGCTTGCTCAGCCCTTTTATACTCGATATCAGTGACCTAGACTCTACGGCGAAACTCATCGACCCCTATGCACCTGTGACCCCCCATGATCAAGAATAAAGGTTTTACGCTACTCGAAGTCATGGTCGCACTCTTTATATTAGCAGTGGCCGCCGCTGCACTGTCCCGGACGGCGGGCCAAGCCACCGATACAGCACAACAACTAGAAATCCGCCAACATGCAGGCTGGGTGGCTCATAACCAATTGAGCCTCTTACTGCTAGGCACTCAATCTGACCTCGATGGCGAAACCAACTTTGCAGGCCAAACCTTCTATTGGAAAGCGACGCGATCCACGACAGAGTTAGCTAACTTTCAACGTTTCACCGTGACGGTCAGCCAACCTATGCAGCCTGACTATATCCTCGCAACATTAATAGGCTTTCGCCATGAGGATTAAAGCATTCAAACAGCAAGCGGGGATGACACTGATCGAATTGGTTATTGCGGTTGCTATCACCGCTATTATTGGCTTAATCAGTGCTCAGCTATTAGGTGCGATGATCCAAAACAGTCAGCAAATCACCGATCATGCCAGTGAGTTAGAGCGTCTAGATAGAGGTTTGCGCGTAATACAAAGTGACTTTGACCAACTGGTAGTAAGGGGTGAAAGCAGCCTCGTTAGCGCTGAGGACTCCAGCGTTCCCGGACTACTGATCGAATTCACTCGTTTGCATGAACAACCTAATGCACGAGGTAACGCTAGCATTAATAATGACCAACTCGAACGCGTGCGCTATGTCCTTGAATCAAATAATCTCGTTCGCTATTCCACTCCTGTCGGTATCCCGGTTGATGAAGATCATTGGTACCAACACACGCTGTTTACCCGCCTCTCAGAAGTTAATCTATTCTTTCTCTACAATGAATGGAGTACTCGACTGACCAACGTTTCAAACAATGCGGCGACCAATACCGGCACGACACCGCTGGGCGCCATTCGGTTCGAGGCTGAAAGCGACCGCTGGCAACACCTAGAACTCATCAGCATGTTACGTACTGGGGCCAACCCATGAACCCCCGTAAGCAAGTAACTTCCAAGCAACGAGGTGTAGCACTCATCTTAGTCCTCGGTTTGATGGCTATCATTACGATTTTAGCGACGACTATTACCGGCATTGTACAGTTCAGTGCCAAGCAACACGTTACGCTCAAAGACATGCGGCAAGCCTACTGGTATGCCAAAGGTGGAGAAGTCTATGCGCTCAGCACACTGACAGACCTAAAAGACAAAAGGATACTTGAAGCCACCGACACCCAAGTTACTTTCCCTGTTAGTGGTGAAGGGCAAACCGGTATGGTTAGCTACCAGTTAACACCCTTACACACATGCATGAACATCAATAGCATGGATATCGCCTTTGAAGAACCGGATGCTCGAAGCACATTAAATACAAACGTCTGGACCTACTTCCTTGAAGAAAAGGCTAAGATATCCGGTGCCACGATTACTCAATTACTACAACGGGCAGCCGACTGGATAGATGCGGATACACAACCGAAAAATCCTTACGGAGCGGAGGCTCTCTTTTACAGCAGCCAGACACCACCTCAACAACCACCCAATAGCGCTATGTTCGCCATCGCAGAACTTAAAGCCTTGGATATTCTTAGTGACGAGGAAAACCAAGCCATTCTTCCTTACTTATGCACACGCCCCAATGACAACACCTTAGCGATTAACCCAAATGATCTAACGGCAGAACACGCTTACCTGCTCAGTGCACTAACCAGTGGTAAACTCGATGAAAACCTATCACTTAGCCTTATCGAAAGCCGACCAGACGACGGCTATGCTGAGCTCAGCACCTTTTGGGCAGAACCCGCGTTAAGTGACGTAGATGACAGCGTTAAAGCCAGTTTCACGTTAACGCGTCAATATTTTAAACTAGACACGCAAGTTATGTTAGGGACCGCCCCTTTTCGGCTGATATCGATTTTACGTATAGATACAGACGATACGACCCATGTTATAAGTCGACGTTATGGAGTAACGCCTTGAGTAGTATTCTGTTCATCCGCCCACAACAAACACCGCCCGAACAGGCGGATTGGCTATTGTACAATACCGCCAATAGCACGTGCGTTGAGCAGGGTGTTGTTTCTACTAGCGGACCAGCAAACGATGGCGCTCTGATAACGGCTTTGCGCCAACGCGCGGCACATGCGATGGTCATACTACTGATTCCTGGGCAGCACGTTCGCTGGTTTAACCAAGCCATGCCGAACAAGCAGCGCGCACTCATCAATAGCTTACCCTTTATGATCGAAGAACAGATCAGTACGCCGATTGAGCAGATTCATGTCGCGCCAGGACACTACCATGCAGGCTTTATAACGGGCTTAGCGACCCCTCACGAGATCATGCAGTCTTGGATAGATTGGCTAGACGCCATATCGATTGAACCATCGATTATTACGGCCGACTTTGAGTTGCTGACTCACACTATAAGCACGGACGCAGCGGCTTCTACAATCGTACAGATCGATCAACAGCGATTAATCCACTCGACGACGATACATGCCAGTGTTAGCCAAACCACCTATGAAGCACTCACGACTCACCTAACCTCAGAAGGAGAGCCACTTTCTGAACCTGCGGTCTTATCCTCCAGCGAATTTCTGGAATACTGTGCTCAACGATTCTCCCTCAAGCACTTACCCATCAACTTGCTATGCAACCAGTATCAGGCACAACACGCGGCAAAAAAATGGTTGTCGACCTTCAAACTCCCACTGTTTGCTACCGCTGCGTTACTGCTCATCGCCTTTATCGGTTTAATTGTCGATAACACGCAGATGCAACGCCAAGTTGATCAACTGGATAACGCGATGAAAACGGTTTATCAAACCGCGTTTCCTGATGCTAAGCGTATCAGCAATCCCGTCAGCCAGATGCGAGGAGCATTAAAGCAACTTTCTCAAGGCGGCAATGGCGCTCTCTTTATCGAATGGCTAGCCACCGCTGCCCCACATTTAAAACAGGACGGCGTCAGCGTACAAAATCTGCGCTTTAGCCAATCACCCGATCTATTACGCTTACAGCTACAAGCCAAAGACTATGCCACCATCGAGAAGGTGAATAGCGCGATAGTTCAAGCGGGGCTGCAAGCGGATCTAGGCACACTCACCCGAGGCCAAGATAACGTTAGCGGCCTACTCACGATCAAAGCGCCATAGGATATTCAACATGTTAAAAGAACGTTTTGCCGCGCTTAATCGAAGAGACCAGCAAACCCTGATGATTGCAGCACCGATTGTTGTGTTGCTTATTATGTGGCTAGCCATTATCAACCCGCAGCTGGAACGACATAGCCAACTCAGTCAGCAAATAGAGCGTAAGCAAGCCGATTTGTCGTGGATGCAACAAGCCGCCATGAGTCTCAACGCTCGCCAAAATAGCTCCCCTGACGCCATTGCCGCTGGCTCATTACGCCAAGAGGCGACTCAAGCCTTTACGCGCCAAAAAATCACCATTAACCGTATTCAGTCCAACAAAGATGACGAACTGAGCATGTGGGCCGATGATGTTCCTTTTGACCAACTCCTCACGGTCGTCGGCACCCTAACGAACAGAGGAATCACACTGGATCAAATCCAGCTCAACCCCACTACAGCCGGACGCGTTAATGTGCGTTTAACACTGACCACAGGCCGCTAATTGTATGAAACGTATTATTGGTTTACTCGTATTAATTTTTGTTATTAGTTTAGGCATCAGCACACCGGCTAACTACCTATACTCAACGGTAGAAGATCAGATTCAAGGCATGCAGTTAACCCAAATCAACGGCTCTATTTGGCACGGCTCGGCTGAGCTATCCATAGAAGGATTAGAGACTGGCGCCATTGAGTGGCATTTTAGTCCGACCACTTTGTTAACGGGCGGACTTGGTTGGAATTTCACATTAGCGGATCAAGCCGTTACCGGTCATGCAGCGGCTAAAGTGTGGCAGCTATCAAGCTTAAGTGCCCTTACCATTACAACCAGCACTCAGGCACTCTCACAATGGAATCCCGTCTTAAATACAATAACGAGTGACGTCTCAGCCGACTTGAAACATATCAGTGCTGAGCAATGCAATGACACAAGCGGAGAGATCCGGCTAGAAAGAACCTCTGTCATAGGTTTACCGTTGGGCTCTATTGATGTGCAGGTTCAGTGCGAAGGTGAAAACTATAGCGCTACATTTAACAATCGGGATTCACCTATTACATTAACAGGCAAAGCCCTGTTAACACCCAATGGGGGTTATCAACTTAACGCGCAATTACAAAGCAATGAGCCAGCATTACAGCAACAACTTTCCAGCTTATTAGGCGGATCACCAAGCGACCAGCGCTTTACCATTCGTGAGCGAGGTAATCTTTAAAGGTGTACAGTACCTCGACAACACTATACATGGTCACTAATTAAGCAACAGACACGTAGTATCAATATCGCTCACCGTAGGGGTGCCAGCTAAGGCCATCGTCACCTCTAACTCTTCACGAATAATCCGCAACATGTGCGCAACTCCCAATGCACCTGCCACAGACAGCGCGTAGAGCTGAGGACGACCCAACATGACCGCATTAGCCCCTAGCGCTAGGGCTTTAAACACATCCGTGCCCCGCTCAATTGCACCGTCGAGCACGAGCGGATAATCATCGCCTACCATAGCCCGAATACGCGGCAACATCTCAATGGTAGCCGGTACACAATCTAATGTTCGGCCTCCATGATTAGATACGATAACACCAGCGATACCTAGATCCTTCGCATGCAGAGCATCTAAAGGGCTTAAAATCCCTTTCAATATTATTGGCATATCCGTTTGGCTTAACAGCCACTCAATATCGGCCCATGTTGGAACTTCCGACATCATCCCTTGAAAAACGACACTCTGCGATGGTTCGAATACTCGGCTAGGTAACGGTGGACGATCCCGTAAATTAACAGCCTCTACGCCTTCTGGGAGTTCAAAACCGGCCCGTTGCGCGCGATTTCGAATACCATGTAATGGGGCATCTACCGTCACGACCAGCATGGTAAAGCCCGCGATTTGCGCACGCTTTATAAGGCTCAACGTAAAGTCCCGACTCTGCTGAAAGTACAGCTGAAACCACTTTGGGCCAGTTAACTCATCTGCAATCGACTCCATCGGTTGCGATGCTAGTGTACTCACGGTCATCGCCGTTTCTAGCACACTGCATGCTTGAGCGGTGGCAATCTCTCCCGACGGATGTACCAATCGATGAAACGCGACAGGAGCCAGCATAACCGGGTGACGGAACGACTCTCCCATCAAGCTAAAACTGGTCGAGCCTTGGGTACAATCGCGAAGCACGCGCGGCATGATCATAATATTATCAAGCGCCTCTCGGTTGCGACGTAGAGTCACTTCATCGGCGCCGCCACCTACTATATATTCATAGATACTGGGCGCGATAAACGATTTAGCGTATGTAGCGTAATCACTAACGCTGACCAAACCGGCAGGGATTTCAGATAATGCCGCCTGAGGAATATGCTTCATGAAGATACTCTTTACGTTAAAAACAAGGAGGGGTTAATACATTATTAGGTATCAACCCATTGCTGAATAAGATTCTGGTAAATAGCCGATAAGCGCATGACATCACTATGATCATGCGCATGCTGGGTCGTTAATGACTGGATACTTGTATCTAGATCAAACAGCACATCGCGTTGATCATGATTACGTACCATGCTTTGCATCCAGAAGAATGAGCTGACTCGGTGTCCAGCAGTAACCGGTTCAACCCTATGCAAGCTGGTAGATGGGTAAAGAATCATATCGCCAGCGGCTAGTTTAACTTTATGTGATCCAAACTTATCTTGGATACATAACTCTCCCCCTTCGTACTCATCAGGGTCGCTTAAAAACAAGGTCGCTGATAAATCGGTACGTACACGTGTCGCGGTGCCGGGCACGATACGAATCGCGTTATCCACGTGCAGCCCATAAGCCTCGCCTACAGCGTAGCGATTAAATAATGGAGGATAAATTTTCTGCGGCAAGGCTGCCGAGATAAATGTGCTATGTCGCGCTAAGGCATCTAGCACCACATCGCCTAATTGTTGACACAACGTCGAGTCGTGCTCTAATTGTTGATTATGCTTAACCGAAGACGCCTGCTGGCCCGCTGTCGCCGCGCCATCAACCCATTCAGCGTCATCAAGATATTCCCGTATTTGTTGCACTTGTTCACGGCTAAATACCTGATGAATAGGAATAATCATAAGACTCTCTTAAACAGTATCTATTTAAACACTAACGAGTATGAACTATAAAAGATCATATGACGAAAACAAGAAAGGAGGACATAAGCCCCCCTCTCATACTAAGCCAAGCTTAGAACTTGTATTTCAACGATACTTTAGCTGAACGGCCATCACCGATATAAACAATACTACCGCCACGATAAACCGCTGTGTAGTAATCTTCATCTGTAACGTTTTGCAAGTTTGCTAAGACAGAAAAGCTACGGGAGAACTCATAAGATGCGAACAGGTCATATACCTTATAGCTTGGCAATTTGATTGTATCGCTTGCCGCGCCATCGGGCTGACCACCAAACATTTCGCTTGAGTAGGTCATCGTCCCACCAAACGCGAACTTAGGCGTTGCTTGGTAACGCAACTGTAAGTTAGCGCTCTTATCAGCAAAGTTAGGTTTATCCGCTCCGATATAGTCCGGGTAAGATATCGAACCACCACGACCAGCAACAGCGACCGTCCCATCATAGTAAGAGTCTAGAATTTCAGAGCTCATGATAGCCATGCCAAACTGACCGCTCAATTTAGGTGTGATTTTACCTGATAAGCCTAACTCCATACCTCTAACACGGTTTTCACCTGTGTTACCTGAACCGGCCGTATCATAATCGGCACCTTCAATGACGTTATCTTTGGTCGTTTGAAAAAGTGCAGCGGTTAGTAGCAGTTTCTCATCCATCAGGTTCCATTTGGTACCGACTTCTAAGTTAATAGCTTCCTCTGGCTTAATATTTTTATACGCTTCGGTGTCGGCATTACACAAACCACCATAGCCACAGTTTGTACCGGCATCCGCTTCGCCACCATTGATGTTAGATGACGTGCTCCATGATGCATAAACGTTACCGTGTTCCCACGGAGAGAAAACGAGCCCTAAATGCCCATTCACTAAGCCATCATCATAGGAATAATTTGAGAACGCTGTATCGCCTGTTGCTATCGCATCTAAGTTGTAATCAAAGCGGTCGTAACGAACCCCACCAAATACTTCTAACCAATCGTTAACAGTAATGGTATCCATCAAATAAAGAGAAACAGTCTCCAGTTCTAAATCTGATGTCGCGCTGCCCTTAGTGACAGTGCCTGTCCAAAAATCGCTATCAATGTCATACGGATTATCGACCGTGCCCGTCGCCGTCGTGTCCACGGTATAAGTGCCGGACTTCACGCTTTCTTTCCCGTACTCAACACCCGCTACGATCGTATTACGCATACCAGCAATGTCTTTATCAATAACAAAGTTAGTCTGGTTGCCAACATAGTCGTTATCCTGCCAACCGGTGAAGTTACGCAAACCTGTTGGGAAACGATCACTCACACCCTGGTAAGCCGTCACGACGAATTCGTTTTTCGTGCTACCTACACGGGTCTTGTTTTCCAAGCGAATGTCATCGGCAATATCGTAATTCACTGTGACAGTGAAAATATCAGCCTCGCCACGGTGGAAATCCGAGCCATTCTGTACAGGAGTGTCATACTTATTTACGCCACCCGTATCACGGTTAATCGCGTAGCCAGTATCCGTTTTATCATCAGCTTTAAAGTGGTAGAAATCTGCAGAAATCTTCAGATTTTCAGTAGCTTGATGAACTGCAGACGCTAAGAAACCTTGGCGCTGCTCGCCCGCTGGAGCACGATTAGGCGTGTCAGAATCAGTGTAAAGCATGTTCAAGCGAACAGCGGTATCATTGCTGAGTACTTGGTTGGTATCTAATGTGACCCGCTTATATTTATCCGTACCTAAACCGGCTTCAACCGTCGTAAAGGTATCATCCATATTTGCTTTTTTGGTCACCGCATTCACAGAGCCACCTGTTGAACCTCGGCCCGCAAAAGTAGAGTTAGGACCTTTTGAAACTTCAATTTGTTCCAGCGCGAAGGTTTCACGTGTAATCAAACCGGGTTCACGTAAGCCGTCTGTAAAGATATCACTACGCGCTTCATAACCACGAATAATATAGCGGTCACCGAACGAGTTACCGCCTTCGCCTGTACCCAGCGTAATACCTGGCTGAGCACTTAATAGATCTTTAAGCTCTGTTTTACCCGACTCTTCGATCGCGTCTTTTGTAAGCACCGTCATCGTATGCGGTGTATCTGCTATATCGCGGACTTGGCGAGTATCAGACAACTTCTTAGCTTTATAAGGCGCATCCGGTTCAGCATACGGGTTACCATCTGCTGCGATACCTTGTTCTTCAACCACAAGTTTATCGAGCGTAACTTCTTCTGCATAAGCACCTTGGCTGACTAGCGCAGCAGAAATGGCGAACGCCAGTGTTCCTACTTTTGAAACAGATGATTTTTCTGCAAATTCCTTTCGCAGCGAGAATGTTGTATCCATTTTTTGATGAGACATGTTTACCTTTCCTTCCATAAGTCGTAGTGCTAATGGGTTGTTATGTATCGGCTTAGCGAAAAGCAGTCATGCTGATCACATGTCCAATATTCTTAAACAAATCCCAAATCTGAGAGCTGTCAGGGACTACACATAGTTTTGTAATTATTAGCGAAGATCTTTCAGGTAAAAACCAACCGGGATGTTGTAAGACATCTGTGGCGCCGTGATCTCGTCTGGAAACGGAGGAAACGGCTGTGCTTTTTTCAGCATTTTTAAGACGGCATCATCAAGTCGCTGAGACCCTGAACTACCGCTAATACTGTATTCCAGCACTTTTCCTGAACGACCCACCACAAAATGTAAACGTACTTCACCTTCCTCGCCTCGACGACGTGATGCGATGGGGTAGCGTTTATATTTTGCGAGTTTGGCTTGTAACAAAGCGTTATAACTTTGCAACGCGCCGGGGTTGCCGCCCGTTTTGTTAGACTGGCCTATCCCTGTCGAAGCTTTACGCTGGGCTACCGTGCTGTTAGTTTTCTGATCTGAAGGGGGGGAATCAGTCACTACAGCATCGCTAGTCGACGGTTTAGGTTCAGGCTTCACATCACGTGGCGGCTGTTTCTTTACTACTTTTTTAGGTTTCTCTGGCTTAGGCTTAACCTTAACTACTGGCTTTTGCTTAGGGGGTTCTGGTTCAGGTTTCGGCTCCGGCTCGGGTTCCACTTCGGGCTCCGGCTCTGGTAACGGCGGTGGAGGTTCTACCGCTGACACCTCAACCGTTTCTTGTGCTTCGCCTAAATCGCCCAGCATGCCTAAATCTATCTCAATACCCAGCTCACCTTTATCTTTAGCGCCCTCGGTTTTGGAATGCGCCAAACCGATAAAAATGAGTAGATGTAACATGACAGCCACGACGAACATGACGACCCAGTGATAAGTACGTATCACGAAGTTTCACCTCCACGCCGTGTTGCTAAAGACACTTTCATCAGCCCAACACTTTTAACGAGTTTCAACACATTTTGAAGCCGGTTGACCGGTAACGTACTATCAACTTTGACTAAGACGGAAAACTCATCCGGCGTTTCTGATTTAGCGAAAGCGGCATCAAGACCTGCCTTTAAACCGTCCTCGTCGACCAATTGATTATCGAGATACAGATCACCCGACATGTCGACTAAAATGGTAGCCCTGTCATCTGTATGAGGGATTTCACTCACAGACGATGGCGGCTGCAATTTAATCGCATCCGACTTTTGGATTTGCCCTGCTACCATAAAGAAGATAAGCATCAGGAAGACGACATTAATTAACGGGATTAAGTTATCATCGCCATCATTCTTTTTATGAACAGCTTCGTTACACAGCTTCATGGCAAAACTCCCGCCAACGACACATGGGTAGCACCCAGCTGCTTAAGCTTATCCAACAGCGTTATCATCGATTGAGTCATAACCCCTTCTTCAACTTCAATGGCATAAACCGCCTCGATATCCATCGCTATTTGTTGGCGCAACCCCTCCTCATTACTGAGAAGAAGATCAACGCCATCAAAATTGAGCGTACCGTTGTCATCTAGCATTCGCACAACACGGATGTCTTTGGGATCTAGTTCTAGCTGTGCATGCGTTGCTGACGACAAATTTACTTGTCGCCAGTGCATAAAATTGGATGACAGCATAAAAAACAACAGCAATATAAATACAACATCAATCAAGGGGGTCAGGCTAATAGCCCGACGGCGACGTTGTGCGGATTGATCAAGCTGCACGCTTGATCTCCTCGGCTTTCGCTTGGCTTAACGAAATTGACTGATGGCTCGTGAATACTTGAGTCACAGAATCATTCATCAATGCAGAGATCCGCTCAACCTTGCGTTCTAGCCAGGTATGAATCGCTACTACAGGAATCGCAACAATAAGGCCTACTGCCGTTGTTAATAGCGCCTGCCAGATACCACCTGAAAGCACTGAAGGGTCTACTTGACTACCGGCCGCTTCCATTTGCTGGAAAGCAACGATCATACCGAGCACCGTCCCCAACAAGCCAAGCAATGGACTCAGCGTTGCGATCACTTCAAGGGGACGTAAGAAGGCACGTAGCTGATTCATACGATTTGTTGCAACACGCTCTAGCTCTTCTTTCAACAATGTTAGGTCTGCACTCTGGCGTGACAAACCGTGCATAGCCATGGCCGTCACTTCCGATACAGGACGGCGCGTTTTAAGTGCCGCTATCGCTTCTTGATTTTCACCACGACGCCAAGCAGACAAACTCTTACGAACATCCCCAGTTGATTCAGGACGGAGCATCGCAAACTGCCACATTTTAACGAGAACAATACACAGAGCGATCACAGAGAAGCCCATTAAAATCCAAACAACAGGACCACCAACAGTCAGAAAATCTTGCAGCTTAGTTATAAAATCGACAGGGGTATCGATTGCACCTGCCATTTCTGCCACAGGCGACCCATCTATAGAAAGCTGACCCGGGTTAGTCGCTGCAAGTGCATCAGATACCGTGTTAACGGATGAACCATCTCCGTTGATACTCGTTGCAGGGACATTTACAACAGGATTATTGGCAATACCCGAATTGACAGCCGCTGAAACATCAGCGACTGAATCCGCTGGGCTTTGTACCGCTTCTTCTATCTTGGTTACAGCCTCAACGGGAGCTGGCGTAATCGGCCCCATTTCCTGTGCAGTTACGGCGGCGTTAACCGAATTTTCAGTACTCACTAGCGGCTCCATTCATTTGCATTTGCGGATACATAGGTGTATCTACATCAATAACGACTTACTAATGATAATGATTCGCGTTTTTATGATCAATAGATTTGTGTTTTTAATGAACTTAAACTAAGCATTTTTGTCCGGATTTTTTTTATGGTAATCAGAGGTTTGACGATTTTAAATGCGAGGAGTGTAATTTTAATTACATATCGTAGAATTTATGAAAATCAGTAATTATTTACATTTACTTTGTCGGTATTCGAAAACCTAGCGTCATATAATCAAAAGAAAGCATGCCAGAATTAAACGAGCGAGAGACTCACCGCTTAGGCCAGCCAAAGGAACTGAATTTACCTAATCCAGTTCCTTTTCAAGCATAGCGAGCATAAGCGTAAAACCAGATAATATATCTTGATTCTCTGGATTTAAAAGATGCTGAAGCGAGATACCGAAGGCAGCTGAAAGAATAAAGCGGGTAATAACCTGGGGAGAACAACCACCCAACACATCCTTCGCTAGCTCATTATAGTTAATACGGTTTTCAATAATGGTCGCGATGTTCGTTGTAAACGCATCTACGTGCGTTCGAAAAGTGGCTGAGCTCATTGCAACGTTAAAAAATTCTAAAAAGTTTCTATAGGTCTCGGGCCTATCGGTGAGAATGTATTTATTGTATTCAATAAGCTCTTTAATCTGCTGGCTAACACTACCGGTCTTTTGTAGGCGCTGTATCAACTCACTAGCGTAGTCCTCTTGCATGCGTTTAAGTACGGCAACAAACAAACTTTCTTTATTACCGTAGTAATAACTAAGCTGACTTAGGGCGACTCCAGCTTCTTTCGCTATGCCACGCAAAGTAACACTGCCGCAACCATGAGTAGCGATAGAAGCAAAGGCAGCATCTAATATTTTTTCCGCTGTCGTTTTCCCTTTTGGATAAACGGCTGAGTTAGTCACTGAGTTCTCGTTCCTTATAGAATTATAACGCTACCCTAGCACACTGATTAGACTCCTAGGGATTTCCAGTTCCTCTCAACACGGGTAAGTGCTGACAAAAAGTGCCTCATCTCAATCAAAAACGGCTGATAATCAATACCCGGTTCTCTGGAGATAGATTCTGAGATAGCGAGCATTTTAGCATGTTGGCATATCGCGGCAATCTCAGCTCCTGTCATGCCATCCGATTCATTGCTGAGCACAATAAAGTCAACATCCGTTGCTAATAACGCCTGCCGACAATGAACATGAAAAATCGCCTGCCGCGCCTCCGTATTAAGAGATGGTAAATCAATGATTAAATCGAACCTTCCAGGCCTGAGTAGCGCTTTATCAATCAAATCCGGACGGTTCGTTGCGGCCAATACAACAACACCTGCATCGGCATCCAGCGCATCTAATTCAAGTAAAAATTGTCCGACCATACGATCACCTAATTGGCCATCGCCGCCTCCTTGCCCTCGGGCAGGCGTTATTGCATCGAGCTCATCAAAGAAAATAATAGAAGGGGCCGACTGGCGTGCTCGTCTAAACACTTCGCGGATACCTCGTTCGGAATCCCCAACCCATTTAGACAATAGCTCAGGGCCCTTTGCCGTTATAAAATTATCCTCCGTGCTGTATCCAACGGCCTGTGCCAATAAGGTTTTTCTGGTTCCTGATCCACCCGTCAGCAACACACCTTTGGGAGGATGAGCCCCTGAACTGTAAAATCGATTTCTATAGGTTAGTGGCCATTCTAAAGACTCCTTCAGCATCTGTTTCTGCTCAGCCAAGCCGCCTATATCGTCCCAACTAATTTCCGCCACATCAGAGCAAAGTTCTCGAAGAGTAGATAACTTAAAATCTGTCAGCGCTTTTTGGAAAGCGTCCATCGTCACAAAAAGCGAAGCTCTCGTATTGTGGCTTTGACTGGCTTCTTCCAACGTAATCGCGTTACGTGCACAGACCATCGCGGCCTCTCGGCACAAGGCAGCTAGGTCTGCTCCTAAAAAACCATGAGTAATCGCTGCAATTTTCTCAAGTTCGACATCAACAGCCAGCGGGGTCAAGCGCGTATGGACTTTCAAAATTTCGAGGCGGCCTGCTTTGTTAGGCGGATTGATACTTATTTCGCGATCAAAACGCCCCGGACGACGCAGCGCAGGATCAAGACTATTGGGGCGGTTAGTAGCGGCCATAACCACTATATTTCCACGTGCGTTAACGCCATCCATGAGTGCTAACAGCTGCCCAACCACCCTTTTTTCAACATCACCTAAGACCGTTTCTCGATTGGGAGCCAGCGAGTCAATTTCATCAATAAATAGTATGGCAGCAGGATGCTTATGTGCTTCTTCAAAGACACTCCTTAATAGCTCTTCAGATTCACCATAGTGCTGTCGAATAATTTCGGGACCATTAATACTTAAAAAGACGGCACCAGTTTGCTGGGATACGGCTCGCGCAATTAATGTTTTACCACACCCAGGTGGACCATAAAGCAGTACACCACGGGGCGCATTTACGCCAAGCTGTTCGAAGAGGTCCGGGCGACTTAATGGCAGTTCAACCATTTCTCGGATCCTCGCCACCTCGGTGGACAAGCCTCCAATATCTCGATAACTCATTCCAGAATCATCGGGATCGATAATTTCAATTTCTGTCTGAGCGTTGATAATAACCGCCCCTTCCGGCACGGTTTCGACAACCCTAAAGCACTCAACATCACCTGAATCAAGAGGGAACACACACCCGGCGAGGGCACACAAACCGATAAAATCATCTAGATTCGGGGCAAGCACCTCTCTCCTATTTTCGGCCTTCTCTTTCGATTTGTACTGTCGATACCACGCGGTGAAAGGATTACCATGAAAGCAATGTCCAACAGTGTTCTTTTTCTCAGCAGCTTCTGTTTTTCGTCGAGTCACAAGTGGGGCTAAGACCAGCCTTTTTGCCACGTGGACGTCTACGGCGTCTAGGTGTACATCGGCTCTCTCACCCGCTCCAATTCGGTCACTTAATAGCGGGCTAAGGAGAAGTGATCCTTGAGGACATTTATCCACCGCGATTAACTGAGCTAAAGAGCGCCCTATACAGGTGATCAATACACGGTCGCCTACCCGCCAACCTAACCTAGCTAGGTCTTCTTTACACAGACCTACAGTATCATTACTTCCCCCCTCAAGGAGGGTAGTAATTGAAACAGTATAAGTCCCTTTTGTTAGTACATTCATGGCTAAGCCCCCTTCAACCATTACGCTGGCTTCGACTAATAGCTTGGCCAATGCCTGGCAACGCGGGGATACGCATACGCTTGATATCCTGCACCATGTAAGGAGCAAATATAAAGGTAAACAAACCATAACTAATGAAGGCAACATGGAAAGACCAAATCCCATTCAAAGCAAAGGGACCTGATTTAAAGTACGGCAGAAAGGTCAAAGGAAGGAAAGACAACCCCGAAAATAAGGCCAGTGTAGCCACCCATTTAGGGACGATAGGCTTTCCTTTATCATAGAAAACCATAATAAAGATTGCGATAACCTCTATGGTAGTAATCCAGTAAGTCATATCAAAGATATACCACGACATAAAGTGGATCGCTTTTATTAACTCAGGATCAACGAGATAAGCATTCTCTGCACACCACGCCCACATGGTCGGACACATGATCAA
>Ga0115007_10000099_pt1 | contig 49518 bp, 56 predicted proteins | sample ArcOceMetagenome_2_FD_87166 | JGI IMG/M metagenome (GOLD analysis project Ga0115007, IMG submission 87166) | Marine eukaryotic phytoplankton communities from Arctic Ocean - Arctic Ocean ARC135M Metagenome | ecosystem: Environmental > Aquatic > Marine > Oceanic | place: Arctic Ocean | collected...
GAAAAGGAATATGATTTAAATAACATTGTAAAAAAATATAGCGTTGTTGGTAATAATATTTTAAGTATGGATTTTTTAAAATATATTTTGTTAGATGAATTGGGTGTGGAGTTGAATAATGAAGATTATAAGATTAATATTATAGATGTAAATATTGTCATGTTTGATATAAATAAAAATGATTCAATTAATATTACGGATGAAGGATATAAAATAATATAATGATAATGAAATATTTAAAAAAACTAATTAAAGAAAATTATATTAATAATAATTATATATGGAAGGTTCCAGAATGGAAAATTCCCCCGTTAAATTCACAGAAAATAAACATAAACTATCTGATAAATGGGTTTTATGGGCGCATTTACCACATAATACAGATTGGTCTTTAAAAAGTTATATTAAAATTACAGAGGTTACTAGTGTTGAGAGTGTTATAGCATTGGTTAATAGTTTGCCGGACCAAATGATTAAAAACTGTATGTTATTTTTTATGAAAAAGGGAATTTTACCAATGTGGGAGGATCCGAAAAATTGTGATGGTGGGTGTTTTTCTTTTAAAATTACAAATAAAGCTATACCTGTTGTTTGGAAAAATATATCTTATATGTTAACAGGTCAATCGTTAACAAGTAATAAAAATTTATTACAAACATTAAATGGAATTACTGTTTCGCCGAAAAAATCGTTTTGCATTTTAAAAATATGGACATCGTCATTAAAATATCAAAATGTAAAAGAATTAAATGAAATAGAGGGTGTTTCTTTTCAGGGTTGTTTATTTAAGAAACATAAACCGAATTACTAGTTATATGCGATAAAATCTACTATAATCATTTATATTTATATATTAATGATTAAAAAAATAATAAATATATTTTTAGCTTTATTATTTTTATTGTTAAGTTTTAAAAACTTATCAAAACCTTATAATTATATAATAATAATATTGGGATTACTATTAATAATAAAGAGTTTGATGAAAGTATTTTATGATGAAAATTTTTTAAATGTAAATATATTATTATTTGGTCCATTATTAGTTATATTAGGTTTTACAAACAAACTAAAACATTTATCATTTATAGTTGGTATTTCGATTATTTTATTTTATATAAAAGAAAAATATAAGTTGGAATTATTTAATAAATTTTAACTTGGTAAAGGAGCGAGACATAATTTAATTTCACCCAAACTAGCAACTGCATATTTAACAATTAAAGGTAAATCATTTTCAAGATACATTTCGATGGAATTGCAAAGATTTGTGCATTTAATGAAATAGCCGAGATTTTTTAATGAAAATTCGCCCTGTATAATAGTATTTTCGTCTTGTTTTTGAATAAATTCGGTTATACCATCCATTTCTGTACGACTTAATTCGCAATTTGCAAAAGGACCTTGACAACGGAAGATTAATTCATTTCCAACGGATTTTATCTCCAGCCTACCAGATATATTTGATAAATCACGGATTATTTTTTGGAAATCGCTAGAAGGTAAATTAATAACAGAAGAGAATTGTACGCTTGGTAATTCTAGTTCTTCTTCATCTGGTTCAATTAATTTTAATTTTTGATTTTTTGATTGTTGTATTTCTCCATTTTCAAATTTTAATCCAAGATAATTAACAATACCATCAGAATATTCACTTTCTTCAATGTATATAGTTAATGTATCATCGTTGTCAATAGAATTGATTAATTTAAATAAATGAAACATATTAACACCAATAACAATTTTGGGGTATTTACAATAATAATATTCAAATTTTTCAGCATCTAAAAATAAATGGGCCAATATAGTATGAGATTTATCCATATTAATTATACGCATACCGTCTTTTTGAAATGTTATATTGGTTTCTAATAATATATCTTTTAAAGCTGTCATTAATGTTCTAAAAGGGGCAATTTGAACCGTTTTTATTTCTAATACATATTTAGATTTGTTGTTGTTCGACATATATATTTTTTTTCGTTTTAATCTTTAAATACTTATGAAAATTTTAACTTAAAATTAAAAAAACAAAAAAAAATAATGGATAAATCAGTGAATAAAGTATTAGAATTATATAAAAACTATAAAAATAATGAATTTGTTATAGATAAGTTGAATGAGGCATTATGTAATAAATTGCCAATAGAGGCATTATGTTGGTATAAACAGAATGAGAAAAAGAATACTATTACAAAAACAAAGTATATATCTACATTTATGAAAGGAAAGGTTCAATATTATTATATTTCAAAAACGGATTTATATATACAGTACGATAATAAGAATTATTTGCAAATAGATGAGGATGAGTTGTTGTATAAAATTCTCTCTAAAATAACAAAAAAGAAGAGCTTGTTGAATGACAAACAAGAAATAAAAGATATTATTATTTCTAAAATAAAGAAAAGTCAAATAAAAGAAGGAATACCGGAGTCAATTACAATTCAAAATATTATTAATTATTTTTATCCAATTCTGTTTAAAACAAAAGCAGAAGCAAAATATTTTTTAACGATTTTGGGTGATAATATATTAAATAAAACATGTAAAATAACACATATTCTCTGTAGTAATTCAAAAATATTTTTGAATCATATTTTATTTTGTTATAAAGATTATTTTAACAGTGACAATATAATTTCTTCATTTAAAATAAAGAAATTTTTAAATAATGAAGTATATGATAATTTTAGGTTGATAGATTTTAAAGAGAATATAAATAACAAAGTATATTGGAAATTTTTTGTAGAGAAAAATATTTTAAATATTGTTTCGGTTGCAATCCATTATTCGCAAAGATATGAAAATTCCGAAACATTTTTGAAAGACAATGTTGATTGTGATGTTAATAATATATTATTTTTTGAGAATAATAACAGAGACGATATTGTAAATATGTTTTGCAATGATTATTTAATAGATATTTCTGGTGATTCTTTAAAAGATTATGAAATAAAATATCTATGGTTTAAATTTATAGAAAATAGAAACATTCCAGAATTATTTGATGATTATTTTTTACAAAACATTCTAACAAAATTATTCAAAAATAAAAAGATTGTAATGAAAGATAATTGTATATTAAATAAAACACATAAAAATATTTATATTTTCCGGAAATTCTTGGATTTTTGGAATAAAAAAATTATACTAGATATAGATGATGAAATAGAGATAAGTGAGATATTTTATTTCTTTAAAAAATATTCAGGAATCAAAACAACAAACGAGAGAGAATTATTAAAAATAATAAAAATGCAATATCCATTCATTCCAATTACAAATAATAAAACTATATTTGGTTATAAATGCAATGATTGGGATAAAAGAAAATCAATAACTAAAACTATAAATTCTCTCGAGAATAAGAAAGAGATAAGTAAAATGGATTTGTATAAAAAATATTGTAAAAAGGTAAAAAAAAATAATATGGTTGTAAGTAAAACTTATTTTTTCGAAAATATTGATTCAATATTAAATGAAAATTGATTTTATTTTTTGTTTATTTTTTTCAATCAAAAAAATAAACAATGAAATTACAATTAAATAAATTCGGTATATTTATTGCTGTAATAACCATTTTATCATTGGTGTTTTGTTTTTATAATTTGTATAAAGATATAAGAGAAAGACAAAGGATAGAGACGCAAAGGAGGGAAATGCAAAGGATAAAAGATTTACAATTAGAAACGGAATTATCAGAGATTGAAATAAGAGCAATAGAACAACAGTTGGAAATTTTAGAATTTTGTAAAAAAATTTTAAATAATAAAATAAAAGAAGAAAACAATTTGTTAATTTGTTAATATTCAATTAACAATTAACGAATAAGTTTTTTGGTTCTTTTTAGGTTACCTTTTTTGCGTTTTTTTGTTATTTTTCGTCGTCCTCCTTTCTTATCTTTTTTTCCATCTTTATCTTTTCCATCTTTTTTTCCATCTTTTTTTCCATCTTTTTTACCATCCTTATTTTTTCCATCTTTTTTTCCATCCTTATTTTTTCCATCTTTTTTTCCATCCTTATCTTTTCCATCCTTATCTTTTCCATCCTTATCTTTTCCATCATCCTTTTTTTTTTCTTTAATTGATTTATTTAGTAATTCTTTAAACGCGGTTTTAAAACTTTTATTTGGGTTTTTGTCTTCAAAGGAATAATCTTGAAGTGACGTTCCTTCTCCATATAATTGTTCTAAATCAAATTTTTTATTTTGTTTAAACCAGTTATCCACCTGTTCTCCATTATAGTAAGTATGAACTGCACCACCACCAATATCAACTATATAAATATTCTTTTTAGATAATCTTTTTGCCCAACTTCCACCAACATCCATATTTTTCCCTTTAATTACAACTTTTGAACCACGCGGCCATACAAAAACTTGAACTAAATCCAGGTTGCCTTCCCTATAATTTTTGTCTATAACTTCTCGAATAGCCATTCTAATATATTCCATCGGACCCTTTTTACCTTCATTAAAGTTAAAAGGATTGTCTTCATCTTCATTAAAATTAAAAGGTTCTTTTTTATCCTTATCTGTTTTATTCTTATCTGTTTTATTCTTATAAAAAAGATTAATAGCAGATTTTTGATTTTTTTGATTTTCTTTCTTAATTATATAACCGTAAGCATTTATTAATAAAACCTTTTTTTTAGTGGCATCTTTAAACACATTTTTAAAAAGTTCTTCAAAAAATTTTATTGTCTTTTTATCGTCATTCTTTTTACCACGCATGTCAGTTATTACGTCGTTGTTTTTTGCACCAATGTCTAGCCCACCCGACTTTGGTAAAACCGTTGCATCAACTTTTCCTCTGGTTTGGCTCCAAGCTTGTGTTGTGGTGCTACCAATAGAAATTATTAAGTCATATTCTAATAATGTGTCTCTTATCTCTTTGTTGGGTTTTCCCGTGTCTTTCATACTATTCAGTAGTTCTTTCCAACCTTCGGCTTCACCCTTTGCCTCTTCATTGTGCGGTAAAAAATTAACCTGAAAATTTTCAACCTTATGCGGTCCCATTTTATCTTTCTCCATAGCAACCTTTCTCGAAGGACCAGTAATATAAAATTTTACCTTTTTTTTATTCATACTATATTAGTTAAATATTTTTCTAAATTATAAAAAAATATTAAGCTTAACGACGTTTTCTGGTACCTTTTCTGCGTTTTCTTTTACGTTTTGTTTGTTTATTTTTCATGAGACCTTTTGTCATTTTCTGGAATTTCTTTCCTTTATTTTTACGAGCAAGGTCAATGTATCGACCCAAATTCTTTTGTCTCTTGGCAGTGGCGCTCTTTTTCTTGGAAACAATATTACCGTTTTTCTTTTGCATCAAATGCTTTTTGGTAAGTGCTTTTCTACCGGGGTTGGTTTTGTATGCAGTGCTGTTCCAAACTTGACGTCTTGAACCTACTAACATATCGTATTTTTTTCCATTAATTAAATATTTTCCGTCATCTGTTCTTTTCCAATTTCTTCCTGTCATTATATATATAATAAATAGAAAATATTTTTATTACTAAATAATATCCAAACGCATATTTTATTTAATGTTTTTTTTTGAAATTTTCAATTTCAAAAAAAAACATTAAATAAAATATAAAAAAAACTTATTTTATTATTTTATTATTTTTATTATTTTATTATTTACATACTGTATAAATGAAATCAAATTTATATAAAAGACAAATTATTATGTTTATTGTAATGGTAATAGTAGGTATGTTATTCAATCCTATGAATATTTTAGCCTACCGTTTTTCAGACCTATATATATCACAAACTCTATTTTACGGTGGTTTATTAATGGCTTCGAATATGATGTGGGCGCACGAGATTGTTCATTATCTATCTATGGGACATTTTAACATGTTAATCTTTACAATTGGTATTATATTATCTATTGGTGTATCTATGCTATTGCGTCAACAGTTACTAGTGGATGATAAACAATGGTTGAGAAGAATGATACCACATCATTCTACAGCTTTAACAACTACTGAAAGATTATTAAAAAATGAAAACAACTTTAAATATAACCCACCATTATTCAGGTTAGCTAAAGAAATAGCGTTGGGTCAAAAAAGAGAAATATTATTGATGAAATCTATGTTGCAGGCGTGATTTTATTTAATGATTTTGGAATTATTAAATAAAAATATAAATTGATTTATTTAATAGTTATTAAAAAATAATATAAAAAAATATATATTAAATTAATATCGATGACAAAAACCGAAGATTTAAACCAGAAATATCAAAAGAAGACGGATATTGAGCATATTAAAGATGCGCCTGATACATACATTGGTAGCATTGAACCTGATGAAGAAAAGGGTTGGTTGCTAAACGAGGGTAAAATGATTAACACAACGTATAATTGGGTTCCTGGGTTATATAAATGTTTTGATGAAGGAATTGTTAATGCCAGAGACCATTATGTTAGATTAAATGGAAAGAAGAAAGATAAAAAGATTATTCCTGTAAAAAACATTGAAATTACGGTTGATAAAGAAACAGGAGTAATTACAATGTTGAATGATGGGAATGGTATTGATGTTGAAAAACACCCAGAACATAAATTATGGATTCCAGAAATGATTTTTGGTCATTTGAGAACGGGAACAAATTACGATAAAAAAGCAAAGAAGATTGTTGGCGGAAAAAATGGGTTTGGATTTAAGTTAGTACTAATTTACGCTAAATGGGGAGAGATTGAAACCGTTGACCATATTCGAAAAAAAAAATACAAACAACGATTTGAAGATAATTTGGGTAAAATTTGTAAACCAAAAGTAACAAGTTCAACTGAAAAGCCATATACGAAAGTATCTTGGTTGCCTGATTATGAAAGATTTGGATTAGAAGGATTGTCAGATGATATGTTTCAAATGTTTAAAAAACGAACGTGGGATATTTCAGCGGTTACTGATAAATCAATCAAAGTTAAATTTAATAATAAGGTTGTTCCTGTAAAAACGTTTGAATCTTATATTGATATGTATATCGGAACGAAAGAAGAAACGAAAAGATTATATGAAAAAGTTAATGATAGATGGGAATATGCTGTATGCATTAGTCCTTTGGATGAATTTACACAAGTCTCTTATGTTAATGGGATTAATACTAAAAAGGGAGGGAAACATGTGGATTATGTTATGAACCAGATTGTAAAAAAAATGGTAACATATATTGAAAAGAAGAAGAAGATTAGAGTGAAACCAATTACAGTAAAAGAGCAATTGATGTTGTTTTTAAATTGTATTATTGAAAATCCTGCGTTCGATAGTCAAACTAAAGAATGTGTAAACACGCCTGTTGCGAAATTTGGTTCTAGATGTGAAGTAAGCGATAAGTTTATTGAAAAATTAGCAAAAATGGGTGTTATGGAATCAGCAATTGCATTGAATGAAGTGAAAGCAAGTAAAGCAGCGAAGAAAAACGATGGTAAAAAAACATCAAGTATTCGGGGTATTCCAAAGTTGATGGATGCGAATAAAGCAGGGACGTCAGAAAGTAATAAATGTACACTAATTTTGTGTGAAGGAGATTCAGCTAAAGCAGGAATTGTTTCAGGTTTAAGTAAAGAAGACAGAAATTGGTTTGGTGTTTTCCCATTGAAAGGAAAGTTATTGAATACGAAAGATATTTCACAATTAAGAATTAATGCAAATGCGGAAATCACAAATATTAAAAAAATTGTAGGATTGGTTACTGGTAAAGTATATACTAAAGAATTAATTCAAAAACATTTGAGATATGGGAAAGTATTATTTATGACAGACCAGGATTTAGATGGTTCGCATATTAAAGGTTTGTGTATTAATATGTTTCATTCTCAATGGAAAGAGTTAATTGAAATTGATGAATTTCTAGGGTTTATGAATACACCTATTTTAAAAGCAAAGAAAGGGAAAAAAGAGTTAGATTTTTACAACGAGAGTAAATATAATTTATGGAAGGCTAAAAATAATGGCGGAAAAGGGTGGAAGATTAAATATTTTAAAGGTTTGGGTACAAGTTCTTCAAAAGAGTTTAAACAATATTTTAAAAAGAAAAAAATGGTAACTTTTAAATTTAGTGAAAATTGCAGCGATTCTATTGATAAAGTATTTAATAAACATAGAGCGGATGATAGAAAAAAATGGTTAGGGAATTATGATAAAGATGATGTATTAAATGCTGAAACGAAAAATATAACATATGAAGAATTCGTAGATAAAGAAATGAAACATTTCTCAAAATATGATTGTGATAGGTCTATTCCAAATATGATGGATGGTTTGAAAATTAGTACAAGGAAAATTTTATTTTCCTGTTTCAAGAGAAATTTGACAAATGAAATAAAAGTTGCACAATTATCAGGATATGTGAGCGAACATTCAGGATATCATCATGGTGAAATGAGTTTAATCAAGGGTATAATTGGTATGGCGCAAGAATATGTAGGTTCCAACAATCTCAATGTTCTAATGCCGAATGGTCAGTTTGGTACAAGGTTGATGGGTGGGAAAGACCATGCAAGCGAAAGATATATTTTTACAGCGTTAAATCCAATTACCAAATATATTTTTAGGGAGGAAGACAAGGCGATTTTAAATTACAATGATGACGATGGATTAAAAGTAGAACCAGAATTTTATTTACCAATTGTACCATTTGCATTAGTAAATGGTGGGAAAGGAATTGGAACAGGATTTAGTTATGAAGGAACATCTTATAACTTATCAGAAATCATTAAATATGTGGAAAATAAAATCGATGGTAAAAAGAATAATATAGAATTACATCCTTATTTTGAAAATTTTAATGGTAAAGTTATTAAAGATTATGGCAAACAAAAAAAATATTTGATTAAAGGTAAATATAAAGTTATTAGTGCGGATACTATTCAAGTCACAGAACTTCCGATAGGTACATGGACTACAGACTATAACGAATTTTTGGAATATTTAATGACAGATAAAACAAAAAATGGTAAAAAGAAAACACCAATTATCAAGAAAAAGACAGACATGTGTACAGATGTTCAAGTAGATTTTACATTAAAATTTTATCCGGGTATTTTACCGAATTTGTTATCAAAAAAACATGACGAACATATTAATATGGTAGAAAAGACATTAAACCTGACAGTAACAAAATCGTTAACAAATATGAATTTATTTACACAAGCCAATAGATTAAAAAAATATACGACGGTTTATGAAATCATCGATGATTATTATAATATTAGATATTTGGGATATAATAAAAGGAAGAAATTTATGTTAAATTTATTGGAATATCAATTAAAACTATTAACAAATAAAGCTCGATTTATTTTAGAACAGTGTGATGATAAGATTGATTTAAGAAAGAAAAAGAAAGAACAAGTCATTGCGTTACTGAAAGAGGGAAATTATGATGTGATGGATAATGATGAAGAATATAAATATTTGAGGGGTATGCGTATCGAACAAGTAGAAGAAGAAAATGTTGCAAAATTATTAAAAGACAAGGATACTAAAATGACAGAGTATAATATTTTAAAGAAAACAACATTAAAAGAAATGTGGAAAAGAGAGTTGAAAGAGTTAAAGGGTGAGTTTGAAAAATATCAAAGAGCTAGAAGAGTAAGACAATATGGCAAGAAAGGAAAAAAAAAATAAAAGAGTTAATATATAAATGAATTTTTCGAATAATAAAACAAAAGATATTGATTTTAAAGAAAAGACTATGAATTATGCTACTTTAAGAACAAAGTTGGCAATGTTGAGAACTTTTTTGTTATTTTGCGTTAGTATAAAAGCATTAATAGTTTTAGCGGCGGCGAAGCATTCATCAAAAATTATGTTTTTTGGTGCATCAATTTTAATTATACTTACGATGCAATATATTTATACGATTGATAAGTTAAATAAAAATGAAATTATAAACAATGTTTTTTTTGATTATTATCCATTAATTCTCATACCAATGATATTTTTTTTAATTTATACTAGTTGGATGAAGAAAAAATCGTTTTAATAATTTAATTAAACTCTTTAAAATATTTAATTAAAGTTATTAAAGAGTTTAATTAAATTATTATAAATGAATAAATTTTTTACTACATTTTTAAATAAAGATAATAGAATAATTGCAAATATTCCTTTTAAATATATGTTACATCCTCATTCTAAAATAGATATACCAAATGAACAGAGAATAAGAGATGATAATAAGGTTAAAGAGATAATAGAATTACAAGATTTATATAAAAAAAAACACGGACATTTTAATTTTTTAGGTTCAATAAATATTCACGAATGTGGGGAAAAATATTATTTGGTGGATGGACAACATAGATTCGCAGCAATGAAAAAGTTATTCAATAACCATGGATATGATGACTTGAGTGTCGTTATAGAGTTGACAAGGGTAGAAAATATTGAAGAATTAAAATATAATTATTCAATGGTTAATAAAAATACAGAGTTACCTGAATTCCCAGATGATATAGATAAAAATATTCCTGAAAAGGTAGCGCAATATTTTTTTATGGAATATCCTGATATATGGACAACGAAGAAAAGAAATATTAGACCTCGATTAAATAAGAATAACTTTCAAGAAGCGATAGGATATTTATTATCAAAAATAAATAAAAATTACAAACAATTAAATAAAGAAATATGCGATATCGAAGATTTAAAAAATATGATATTGGAAAAAAACGAGAGAATGTCAAATTGGCAGGTAGATATTTATGACAAAAATATTAGAAAATTAAAAAAAACACCGGAATATTTAGAAGAGTGTCATAAAAATAAAATTTATTTGGGTATGTATAATTATACAAATGAAGAATATGGTTATGAATGGATAAAAGAGATAGTAAAAGAATATACAGGAGAGATTTTAAAAAAAGCACCGAGAAAAAATAAAAAAAAAAAATACCAAAAAATTTAAGAAATGAAGTATGGAATAAGTATAACAATGAGAAAAATACAATGGCAAAATGTTATTGTTGCGATATAGAAGCATTGCATATTACAAAATCATGGCATTGTGGACATGTAATTGCCGAACATAATGGTGGACTCCTTGAAGTGGAAAACTTAAGACCCGTTTGTGGAAGTTGTAATTCATCAATGGGGACGCAAAATTTATATGACTATATGGAAAAATATTATTCAAATAGATTTAAAATTATAAAAGAACGAAAGGAACAAAAGAAAAAGGGCTATTTTTCTTCATTCTTTTAAAGCCGTGGTTAATATCATTAAATTTTTTTTTTATAAAAAAATTTAAAAATTAAAAAAAGGGCTTCATTTCAAGTGTATTGGAATGATAACTTGATTTTGGTAAATCAATGGGAGTAGCCAAAACACTAACCTGATTTTTGTATTTTATGTAGCCAACAGCTTCATTATAAACACGAGGTATAGCATAATCAGTAACGAAATTATTAAGCTCTATTATTTGTTCTCTTATATCATAATCTAAATTTTTAGAGAATTGTAAAAACATGGCTCTCATGATAGTTTTGATAACATCTTCATCTTGGTAACTAATTTTGAAAAGACCATTTGATTTTTTAGAAACTCCTGCTAAAATGGCGTTTTGAATTATGGTTATATTGGCTGCAGAGAAAAATGTTTTTGATAGCATAGAAGCATTAAAGTTTCCGATAAGTGCTTCTTTATAATCGGTTGATTTTTTATTTTCAGGTCTTTCATATAATAAAAAACGGTCATTATTATTATTTCCGGTGATATCTACTCTTCCATTCATATACAAATAACAAAGAAAAAATAATATAGTTAAATTATATATTATGGACCAGTTTAAGAAAACGGTTTTAATGATAGCATTATCTATTTTTTTAGGAATGTTATTAATAATGGCGATAATTATAAAAAATAGTTATAAAAATAAAATTTTCCCACCAGAGGTTGCACAATGTCCTGATTATTGGAATCCTGTTGAAGGTTCTAGAAAATGTAAAGCGACCGCTAATAATAAAGGAACGTTCCCACAAGGAACAGAATCACAAGAATTAGCAAACAATACCGCTACTGGAAGAATAGAAAATTGTAATTGGGCAAGAGATAATAAAGTCACATGGGATGGTATAACAAATTTAAATTTATGCTAAACAAAATATTTTTATGTTTTTATGTTTAAAAAAACAAACATAAAAATATTTTGAATATAAAATAAAATAATAAAATATAATGGATTTACTAAATAAAATAAATAAAATACCATTAGAAGTTGCTATGATAATTAAAATGTATATTCCTAGAATAATAATAATAATAACAAATAAGAAAGATTATGAAAATGAATATATGTCTTTGAGATTAGAGTACAATAGAGAGGCCCTGCCTTATAAAAGTATTTCCTATAAAAAAAAATATACGTTAGAATCATATATTGGGAAAATTATAAAAAATGATTTAAATTATATTTTTGAAATGATAATTAAATATAAATATAATCATTGGATAAAAATTAAAAAATATAGGTACAGGGGATATAAATATAGTAATTATATACATTTTTTAGAACAATTATGCATTAAGTTAGAATCGACTAAATGTAGAGAAGCGATAAAAATTTTTGAAGAAAAGAATGGAATAGTTCGTAAAAAAAAGCATAAAAAAATAAGACGTATAAATAACACATGGACAAATTGAATTTAAATTTATTATTAAATAGAAAAGAATGCGAAGAAACATTTATTAAAAGTTTAAATTATTTTGAAGAAAATAAAGAAAAATTATTAACAAAAAGAGGAATATATGTATATGGTGCTCCGGGTTGCGGAAAAACATATTTTGTTAGAAATATGTTAAAACAGTTGAATTATGATATTGTTATGTATGATGCAGGAGATGTAAGAAATAAATCAATAATAGAGACAATAACCAAACATAATATGTCTGATAAAAATGTATTGAGTTTATTTAAAAAAAAAGTAAGAAATATTGCTATTATTATGGATGAAATAGATGGTATGAATAATGGTGATAAAGGTGGAATAAATTCTTTAATTAAATTAATTAGACCCAAAAAAACAAATAAACAAAAGAAAGAAAACACAACCATGATACCGATTATATGCATCGGTAATTATCATATGGATAAAAAAATTAAAGAAATGATGAAAATTTGTACAACAATAGAATTAAAAAAACCAACAAAAAAAGATATTAAAAAAATTATTAATAATTTAATGCCAAAAATGGATAATAATTTTCAAGAAATAATTAATGAATATATTCAAAGCGATTTGAGAAAATTAAAATCAATATATCATATTTATAAAAACAATGAAGAAATATTAAAAAATAATTTAATAAATAAAATTTTTGAGAAAAAAAATTATAATGAAGATACTAAAAATATTACTTATCAATTACTAACAAATAAATATAATATAGAACATCATAATAATATAATGAATGAAACAGATAGAACGAGCGTTGGATTATTATTTCATGAAAATATAATTGATTATTTTAAAGATAAAGATAAAATTAAAAATATTGAAATTTATAAAAAATTATTGGAAAATTTTGTTTTTTCGGATTATATAGATAGAATAACATTTCAAAAACAGATATGGATATTTAATGAAATGACATCGTTAATAAAAACAATGTATAATAATAAATTATTTCATGAAAACCTAAAAGGACCAATGAAAGGACCCATGAAAGGACCCATGAAAGGACCCATGAAAGGACCCATGAAAGAATCAAATAAAATACAGAAAAAGGAAGATATTAAAGATATTAGATTTACAAAGGTATTGACAAAATATTCAACAGAATACAACAATACAATATTTATTCAAACGTTATGCAATAAGTTAGTAATGGATAAAAAGGATTTATTTTCATTTTTTATAAAGTTAAGAAGAAATAAAGATATTGAAGAAATTTTTAGTTTTTTTAGTGACGAAAATTACGATATATCAAAATTAGACATATCGAGATTATATAGATATATTGATAAATTACACGAAGACTACGATGAAACGGTAGTTTAAACTTAACATTTCAATCAAGGAAAGATTGAAATTCTGAAGCGGTTCTTGTTGCACCATCAAATGTTTTTACTACAGCGTTATTCTCAACCAAAACCAATGTAGGAAATCCGTTTACCCATTCTTTTTGTTCAGGTGTCATGTCACTCTGTTCTATTTCTTTTAATTCAACAGAACCCTTGTATGAGTTTTTGAATTTATTCCATTCAGGTTTCATATCTTCGCAGTGCTTACATCCATTCATTCTAAAGAAAACAAATGTTTTATCTGTGAAACCTTCTAAATAAGTAGTGCTTCCTATTCCCCATCGCATTTCTTTAAACAAACGATAAATTCCATAAATCACAATCAGGGTAATTCCTAATTTTGCAATATCAGTTTGTTTCTCGAATTTTTTCATAACTTTTTTCAAAGGTTTTGGTAACTTCATTTAATATAATAAAATAATTTAATTTTTTTAAAATAATTTATTTTTTTAAAATAATAAAAAAATTAAATAGAAACATAAAATTTTAGCATTTTTTTATCTTTAATGAAAACACTTGGTTTTAAATTTGTTTCTTTTACAAATTTAGGATTTGGGTTAACTAATAATTTTCTTTTGTCAAATGTATTATATTGATGAGCAAAGCATAATATGCTTTTTAATGGATTTAATTGTGCTAAAGGAACGGTGTAATTTTTTAAAAAGGCTTTTTCTTCTGCTAATTCTGCTTCGTCGTCATAACTAGTTTGTTCTAATAGTTTTCTTTTAAATGCAAATGTTCCTGCGGTTGCATGCATTGGACCATATGGTCCAAATTGATAAATTTTATCTAAATCATTAAAATAAATATAAACAACACTGCTTCCTACTGCCAATGCCTCTGGTATAGAATTTAATCTTTGTACTGCATGATGTACTCGGTCGGGTGGATAAAAATCATCGTCGTCCATATAAACAATGATGTCACCTTTCGATTTTTCGTGCATTAAATTTCTTTTACGACCCAATTTAATTTTTTCTTCGTATCTAAAATATTTTACGCATTCTATACCTTTAAACAAATCTTCTACAGAATCCTCTCCGTCATCAATGATAATCCACTCCATTATTTCTTTAGGATATGTCTGTGATTGGAAACATCTTATCAAATTTGGTATAAATAACCTTCTATTGTAAGTTGGAGTACATACGCTTACGAAAGGTTTTCCATTTGCTGAAACTTTTTTTTTTCTGTTTTTTTTTCCCATAATAAATATTATTAATTAAATAACTTTAATTACGTTTTATTATTATATTTATTATTTTTTATTTATTATTATATTTATTATTTTTTTTTTATTATTATATTTATTATTTTTTTTATTATTAAACTGCCAATTTGCTTGAATTTGGAGGGCATTTTTTTGTTAAACCTGCTTCATCTGGTGAAACTGATGGGGCATTGCAATTAGGATAACAATTACTTCTATGTTTTGGTGTTTTTGGTAAAAATTTAAAGAATTTCATTTGTTGGAGTCCCAATAATACAACTACTGCACCTGTAATTATAACTGGAATCATGTCTCTTTCTTTTTGTTTTATAAATGTAAAAATATTATGCGGACCTTTTAAATAAAGAGAAAAATTAGAAGCCCACATAGCAATTGCAAAAATAGCCCAAATGTATTTGTAATCCCAAATTATGTTAGCCCAAGTTTTCAATATTGTTTTGAGTCCATCTCTTTTACTTTCATAAGCACCTGTAAATATATGTAAAAACCATATTAATGTTAAGGCAAATATACCAAATGAGAAAAATATACCCAATATGAAATACAATACTAACCAGCCAACAATTTTTAAAATATTTAAAAGCCCAATCAATCCTTTAATAAGAAAATTATCATCTTCTCCGATTGGTCTCCTCATTTTTTTTTGTTTATTTGGAACATAATAAAGTCCCCAAGCAGCTATAGGCGAAATGATTGTCGAAATAATTAAACTAATTAAAAATACGATTGGGAAAACGAAGAAAAGTAAAATAGGTGTAAAAATAAATATAGTCATAAAATCTTTGACCCAGCTTTCTTTATTTATTTTACTTATTTCAGGGATAGTTCCCCAATTTTTTTGTTTATATAATATTTTCTTTACAAAAGAAAGTGGTTTATACCACAAAACTGTTATATATTTTAATGACAAATAAAACGGTAACATCAAAACAAACCCCAAACTAAATCTATCAACCTCTCCTTCTTTTTGCATAGAAGGTTTGTCTGGATATAATCCTTTTGATAACCATGGAAAAACAATTTTATTAAATTTATGTTTTTCCGTTTTATTTGTATAAACCTTTTCATTTACTATTCCTTCTAACGGATTTTTTCTAAAAATTTTGCTCATGGGTATATCAGTGCACGACAATCCATTTTTACTTAAAGCTAATGGTGAACTTTTAATTTTGAATAAAAATCCAGCAAATAAAAATGATATGACTGTTATTACGATACAATTTGCTATAGGCATCAAAATAAACATTTTAATATTTTTAATTTCTTTAACACATTCTTTTCCATTAAAAATGTTTCCAGGCTCACATTTACCACTTTCTAAACCTTCCCTAACATTATTTTTAAAAAAAACGTTTTTAATACCATAATATTTCTTTGATAATAAATTCAAAATATTTTCATAACGTTTCATTATATATAAATAATATTACATAAAAATATTATTTAAAAAATATATAATATTAGTATTATTATGAAAATTGAAATAACCCCAAAATTGGATTTTAACAATGTCTTAATAAAACCACAGAGAACAACCATTTCTTCAAGAAGCGAGGTATGTCTTGAAAGAAATTTTACATTTCAAAATAGTTCCGAAATTTGGCGCGGAGTTCCAATTATGGCGGCAAATATGGATACAACGGGAACATTTGAAGTTTTAAATATTTTATCTAAATTTAAAATGTTGACTTGTTTAAATAAATTTTATACATTAAAAGATTATATGGATTTTTTTAAACGATGTGAAGAATGTGTCACAGAAGATGATATAATAAGCCATATAAAAAATTATATGGTCGTTTCATGTGGAATTAGTAAAAAAAATTATGAAAATTTATGTGAAATTATGGATAATGTTAATGGTTTAAGATGGATTTGTATAGATGTAGCAAATGGTTATATGCTTAAAATGGTGGAATTTTGTAGAAAAGTAAGGGAACGTTATCCTAAAGCTATAATTGTTGCAGGAAACGTTGCTTCAGGTGAAATGACGCAAGAATTAATAATAAACGGGGGAGTCGATATTGTGAAGGTTGGTATTGGACCAGGTAGCGCATGTTTAACCAGAATGAAGACTGGGGTTGGTGTGCCTCAATTAAGCGCTATTATTGACTGTGCTGATGCCGCACACGGATGCAGCGGTTTTATTGTTGGGGATGGAGGAATTACGTGTCCCGGCGATATGGTAAAAGCATTTGGCGGAGGTGCAGATTTTGTAATGTGTGGTGGAATATTTAGTGGTCATGATGAAAATCCTGGAGAACTGATAGAAGAAAAAGATAATTTAAATAGAATAAAAAAATATAAATTATTTTATGGTATGAGTAGTGAATTGGCAATGAAAAAACATTATGGTTCAATGGCAAATTATAGAGCTTCTGAAGGAAGAGTTATAAAGGTTCCTTATAGAGGTTCTTTAGAAAAAACAGTTAGTGATTATTTAGGTGGATTGCGGTCGGCATGTGCTTATGTGAATGCAAAAAAAATAAAAAATTTACCAAAATGTACAACATTCATGATTGTTAGTCAACAAATAAATACACATTTAGTAAAATAATTAACTTTATTATATATATATGTTTAATAATGTATTGGCCGTGATAAGTATTGTTATATTATTATTTATATGTTATAATTTATTTTATGATATAAAAGATTATTTTTATACAAAAAATTTGAAAATAATGGATGCTTTGTTATCTAATAAAATAATTATTTAATATATATAATGAATATGACATTTGGAACTATGACATTTGGAACTATCATATATTTGTTTATGATAATAATTGTATTATTTTCATTTACATTTATATTTATGAATATGTTTATTGATATAAATAATTATTTAAATCCTAAAAAGGGTAGTGTTTTGGAAGAATTTATTAATGTGAGAATGAGAACATTTGAAGATAATTCTTTTAAAGAAATAATTTTACCAAATGTAGATGATTATGATTTAGAAATAGCTATACCTGTTGACCAGAAATTAAACGCTACTGTTCAGGGAAATTGGGGTTTTAATCAAGATGAGAACGGTCAGGGATTTAGTACTGGCGTTTATAGAGATGGTTATACCGCGGATGGTTCTATATTTAAAGGTATTAGTGAAAAAAGACACAAATATATGTTAGACCAGGGTCCATATGTTATAAAATATGAGATAAGGAAAAATAAATCGAATAAGCATGATGTTCGTATTTTTATTAACAATAAGCAAGTGTCGTTTGTTGAAAATGAAGGAATTTCAAGCGGTTTAATCAAATATATAGGAACAAATGAAACATTATTAAATAAGAAAACTGATTCTACTAGTGAAGGTAGAAGAAAAATAGATTATTTAAAATTTATACCAAAATCAAATCTTATTAAGAAAAAAGTTTAAAACAAAACACAAAACACAAAACACAAAACACAAAACACAAAAAATTATTTTGCAATACTTTTTTTAAAAGTATAATATATATCAAATGTTTATTTATATATTATATTTTTTAGCTATTTTTATAACAATATATTTTGTATTAAAAAAGAAAAAAATAGAAGAAGCTTTAACATTAGCTATTACTAATAATAATAGTGTTATAGAATATTCTGAAAGAAATAAAACAACTCATTCATACGAGGACCCTTCTGTGGCTAAAAAATTTTCCAAAGTAATTACCTCTGGACAAAATGATTATTGGGCTTTAGATAATTCTGGAAAATCCTGGCATAAAACACCATCTTCAACTTGGGTAATGAAAGATAAACAAAATAATTCGTCATTAAGTTTTGTAGATATAACTTCTGATGAAAATTCTGTTTGGGGTTTAACTGGTCCACTAGATAATTATAAAGTCTATAAAAAACCAGTAAATGCTTCTGGAGTATGGGTAGATGAAGGCAATGGAATAAAAATTAAGAAATTTAAACAAATGTCTGCCTCTGGTAAAGGATGGGTTTGGGCTGTGGATAAAACCGGAATAGTATGGAATATGAAGAAAGAACCAGGAGCAAATTGGTCAAAAACAGGAGATAAAAATGCAAAACAAGTTAGTGGTGGAAAAAATCAGGTTTTTATGATTACACAACACGATAATAAATTATATAAGAAAAGCATAGATGGTTCTAGTTCTTGGAATCCTTTAAATAAAAAATTTAAGTATGTTTCTGGTTCTAGCAATACATATTTATGGGGAGTTGAAATAACGGGAAAAGTTGTTAGAGCTGTAAAACCAGTAAACCGGAATTCTATTTGGGAAGAAATACCACACAGTACGGGTGAAACTTTTAAATATATTTCAGGTGGGAATATAATTGACACAAGAATAGCGGGTATTATTTCACCGGCAGAGGCAACCGCTGCAGAAGCTGCATCGACCGCTGCAGAAAGAGAAGCCGCTAGAGTTGCGGCTGCTAAAGCGGCTGGAAGTGGAGAAAGAGCAGCCGCCGCAAACCAACGTTCTGTCCCAGAGGGAACATCAACTGGAACATGTTCTTTAAATTGCGCAGCACCAACAAAAATCACAGGCGCGTGTGAAGGTGTAAGCAAAACAAACACTAATCCGTTCGCGAAAGATATTAGCGGTACAATAAAATATTTTAAAGCGTGTCCATATACTTGTTTAGGACCACAAGATACTGGATGGAACGATTATGGACCAGCAACGGGTATAACATATGATAAAGAAATGCACGGTTGTCGATATACACAACAATGTAAACAATGTGGGACGGTTAATATTGAAGCATTGGGTTCAATGAAAGAAAAAAAAAACTCGGGTGGTAATTATGAATATGAGTGGGTAGACGCGGCTTCAACCGAAACAACTGCATTACCGTTTGGACAAAATAGACAGTTAACAAAATGCGAGATAGATAAAATGCAGGGATTACATAATAATAATTGCCCACCGCCAACAGAATATACTTCTCAAGAGGAAAGTGAAGATAATTCTAAAAAAAGTGGACAAGTGAACGCTGCTGATACCACAATGGCAAATATGTTTTTGGATATAAATAATCCACACGATACCGGTAAACCCGATATGAGTTTGGAGGATTATTATAATAAGAGATTGTTAATAAATAGCGGGGAAAATAGGTTGGGCGGGAGTAAATCCGCTTATACTAATAAATATAAACCACAGAATAAATTTGGCAAAGTTCGATTTTTTAATTCTGTTTGGAAACTTTTTTAATAAAAAAACTTATAAGTTTTTTTATTAAAAAAAAGAGTTTTTGCAATACTTTTCCCAAAAGTATTAACGGGCATGTAAAAGACCAATTCGTCCAGATTGTATCATAATTACATTATATCTTTCTTCGAAAACAACTAAATCATAGTTATAAGTGTTTAGTTTTGAAATATTTTTTCTGAATCCAATGGCATTACCTGATAAATCGCAAATAAATTCTGAAGATGAGCCTATTGGGTCAATAGGCGGTGTTATTGTATTAAACTCGAATGAAATTTTTTTAAATTTATTAACATTCATAGCACCGGTTGGTTGATAATTTCTTCTATTGCCGTCTGTTGCAAAAGAATAAAAGTACAGACCATCTTTGGTATTTTTACCAGTTTTATTATATTTTTCCACATAATTATAAACACCGCTATCGAAAACATTCTCTCTATAAACGCCTTCTATGACAATACCCAAATCTATTAAAATATTTTTTACATTTTTTGAATATGTACCCAATGAACCTGTAATATAATGAGTGTTGGCATTTAAATATTGACCTGCTTGCGATATAATTTCGGTTGTTAATAATTCATTTTTTTGTGGTTGGATATCTTTGTAAGCCCAATTGGTGTAATTATTCCATTCGTTCCTTTCAAAAGCGTCGCTTCTTCTAAATCGCCATGTATAATTTGCGACTAAATCTTTACTTTCAATTTCAACGATTTGAGAACCAGCTTTTCCAAGGAAAGTATATGTATAAACTTGTTTCATCAATATCTTATGAGTGATTTGAGCCATAACTCTTTGCTCTTCTTTCCCTAAAAAAATATATGTAGAGATTAAATGTATGTCTGTATTCCAGTCATTTCTTGTTTGATTATATAATTCTGTGGAAGCAGCGTGGTCTGCGGGTGGTTGTAAAAATCTCCACATTTGATGTTCTGGTATATTTGGATTTGGGGCACATCGATAACTTAGACCATTACTATATTGAACATCATTTACATTATTTATGGTATATAGTCTTGAAATGGGTTCAAGAGTAATTCTAATAGATATTTCTTGATATTGTAAAGCAACCAAAGGCAATGCTAATTTACTTGAATCGCAAAAAAAAGCATCCATCGGTATATATAGTTTTCTACCCCTGATGCTTGGTTCCACACCGGTTTGGTCTAAATATTGAGCATGTGGATAAACATTTATGCGTCCATTGCAATTTTCAGGACTAGTGAGTTCTGGTACATTCCCTACCATTTTATCCCATAATTTTTTTTTTTCGCCAGAATAATCTCTTTCTTTTAAACAAGATAAATATTCTCCACTGTATTTGGATAGAGAAACACCCCCACTATAAATTTCAATTTCTCTGATCATGTGAGAACCAACTTCTTCAATCCATTTAAATTCGTATGGAATTAATTGATTTCCATCTATAACGGTATCATTATATTTAATAGGACTATAAATATCAGGGAGGTTTATGCATATAAAAGTTTCATATAACATATCGGCATATCTTGGTATTTTAAAATCTAAAACGGTTGGGCTATTATAATTTAATATACGATTACCCTCAAAATCTATTCTAAATTTTTGCATACCAAAATTTGTATATTTATTATAGGTTGCTTTAAAAAACGTTTTTTTAGGATTACCATTTAATATAATATTTTCATTACCTTGTGCAGTTAAATTCATTAATCCACCAGTCATAATTAATATAATAGAATATTTTATTTTAATATTAAATTTTTTTATATTTTACTATAATAGTATATATGGCAGATCGATTAAAAAATGTTGCGAGTATGGCGGAGAATTATTCAAATAAAATTATGGGAAGCAATTGTTATTTAATAATAGTTTATTTATTATCAATAGTATTTATTATTATATTTACGTATTCTTTATATTTAAGAAAAGAATTAACTAAACAAACAAAAAGTTTAATAGCTATGAAAAAACTTGGCGAAGACGACGATAAATCTATATCACCGTTAACCAATGGGGATTATAACATAGAAAATAGCAATGGTTTATCTACAACTTTAATTGATTACTATGTTTATGGCAGTTATAACAGTTGTTGTACTGGCGAAGTTATAAACGGTTATGTTAGTATTGAAGCGTTGAAAACCGTAATTAATTTGGGTGTTCGATTATTGGATTTTGAAATATATTTTAAAAATGGGAAAGTAGTTGTTGCTGCTGGAAGAAATAATATATATATGAAAGATACATATAATGAATTAGAAATTGGAACGGTTTTTTCAGAAATAAAAAAAAGTGCTTTAAGAGGTATTGGAAATGGTTCCGACCCATTAATATTAAATTTTAGAATAGTTAGTAAAAATCCAAATGTATTTCATATTTTAGAAAAAAAAATAATGGAAAATTTTTCAGATTATTTAGTAGGTAAAAATTTACCAGTAGAAAATTCAAGAATGAGTGGAAATATATTTAATACACCACTCAAAAATTTAAAAAATAAAGTTATCATTTTTGTGAATGACCCATATAAAAATTCTTCTGATAATGCAGGGTTTATGGAATTAGTAAATGCATGTTCGGATTCGAGTAGTTGTGATGGTAAAATTTTATTATACGATGATTATCAAATACAAAATGAAGGTTCGCCTAATTCATATATTGAGGAATCTAAAAGTAATTTTGTATTAACTACGCCAAATGTTATGGGAAATAATTCAAAATGGTTAATGCATCATAAATGTGGTATTCAGGGTGTTTTAATGAATTTTGGCGGTGGGTATCACAAGGATTCTTTAAAAGGTTATAGATTAAAATTTACAAATAAACAAAAAGCATTCATATTAAAACCAGCTCATTTGAGAAGCCGACCTAAAAAGATGTTACAAATAGAACCACAAAATCCAGGAATGGATCCGACGCAAAAACCACGTACAAAACAAATTGGTGGTCAAAATGTCAATCTTGGAAATATATAATTATTTTATCAATGATATATATCATATGGATTGTAAAATTAATTTCGAAGAATGTGAATTGGCTATTCTGCGTTCAGCAATCGATTCTATAGATAAAGAAAAGGGAAGAAAAAAAATAAATAATCCTGAAATAAAAAAAATTATAGAAATAGTTGAAAACTTTTTAAAAAAAAAAAAATTAATATGTTATGGTGGAACAGCAATTAATAATTTATTACCAAAAGACGCCCAGTTCTATAATAAAGATATAGAAATTCCAGATTATGATTTTTTCTCTCCCAACCCTTTAGAACATGCGAAAGAATTAGCTGATATATATTATAAAAAAGGTTTTACGGAAGTAGAGGCAAAGTCGGGTATTCACGCAGGAACTTTCAAGGTATTTGTAAACTATATTCCTGTAGCCGATATTACTTATTTAGTTCCGGAATTATTTAAAACATTAAAGAAAGATTCAAGAATTAGGGATGGTATTTATTATACATCGCCAAATTATTTAAGGATGTTAATGTATTTAGAATTAAGTAGACCTCTTGGGGATGTCAGTAGGTGGGAAAAAGTATTGAAAAGATTAACATTATTAAATAAATATTTCCCATTAAAAGGCGATGATTGTGGGTCTGAAAAAATACAAAGAATATTTGAAATAGGTGTAAAAAAAGAGAAAATTTTTCAGGGGAAAAGTTTAAAAAAATATTTAATATCAGATGATGAAAAAATGACAAAAAAAAAGTTGAAAGAATTACAAGAAAACATTTTTAAAATAACATTAAATACGCTAATAGAAGAAGAATGTGTTTTTTTTGGTGCTTATGCAAATAAATTATATTATAAAACAATTAAAAGAAAATCAAGAAAAAAAGATATTAGTAAAATTCCCGATTTTGATGTTTTGTCAATAGAACCTGAAAAAACGGCGACCAAATTAAAAGAAAAACTTATAAATAATGGTTATAAAAATGTTATTATAAATAAAAAAAAAGGCGTTGGTGAAGTAATCGCAGCGCATTATGAAGTAAAAATAGGACGTGAAACTATTATATTTATTTATGAACCAATAGCTTGTCACAGTTTTAATGTTTTAAGATTAAATAAAAAAAACATTCGGATAGCTACGATTGATACTATGTTGAGTTTTTACCTGGCATTTATGTTTGTTGATAGAGAATATTATATGAAAAATCGTATTTTATGCATGTGTGAATATCTATTTAAGACACAAAAACGTAATAAATTAAAGCAAAAAGGGTTATTGAAAAGGTTTAGTATAGATTGCTATGGAGAACAATTAACTATTGAAAAAATGCGTGCGGAAAAATCATCAATGTTCAATAAATTAAAAAATAATAGAAAATCCAAGAAATATGAATGGTGGTTCTTGCGCTATATACCACAACAAATAACCGAAAGAAAAAAACTAATGCGGAAAAAAACAACAAAAAAAAACAAAAAAAAGAAGAAAAGTAAAACAAGAAAAAACTAATATAAAATTTTAAATAAATTTGTAAAAATTTATTTAAAATTTAAAGTTCGCTTAAGTATTTGATAGTTTTAATGATAGAATAATAGAATCCACCGAACAAGACAGTAGTGAAAACCATACCTTTTAAATTATAATTTCCATTTCTCTGGAAGAATGCTTGAAAATTATTGACCATGGACTTTTTGAAGATGGGTAATTGAAAAACGAAATACATAACCATAACAAGCAGAGGGGTTTGGATTTCGTCATAAAAATATTCCATTTGATTTTTTTTTTCTTCTCTTTTTTGTTTTATTAAAGTTTCCATTGTTTCTTCATCCTGAATATAATTTACCTTTTCAGCAGCTACACTTGGAACAAAATTTGGTCTAGCGGTAAAATCGTGCGTAATTTGTTCCATACTCATTGGAATATCGCGACTTTGTAAAGAAGTTGAACCACTACTAGATGCTTGTTGCAATCCTTCAATGATTTTATTGATAGAATCTTTTGATAATTCCGTACTTTGTGCATTGTTTGAAATATTGTGTTGCTGTACTATTTTTTCATTACTATTTTTTTCTTTAACGTTAAGTGTAACAGGGTCTTTATTTTTTTCTATACTCAATTCATTGGGCAATGAAGAAATACTTGTTGACATTATATAAATTCTAAAAGATTGGTTTAATTTTATTATTACGCAAAATTATAAAAATTATGCAAAATCAACAATTTTTTTTGTTTTATCACATGTCTGCGCATTTTCTTTATATTTATAGCATTTGTTGTTAAATTTAAATGTTTTACCTCTAATACTATCCATTTCCGGTCCCTTAAAACGTAAGCAATTTCTATCAGTACACGCCTTTCTAAAGAAAGTGGCTAAACCGAGCCCTAAAAGGATAGAAAAAATAACTTTACCAAATCTACTATATATTAATCTTCGAACAAACATTAATTATATATAATAATTAATATTTTAAAATCATCGTCTTTCTTCTACAGTATAGCTTTCAATCTCTTTTTCATTTGTTGGACATTTAACTTCTTGTGGTGTGAACCCAAAACATGTATCGTTTTTCCCTCTATATTGAATTTTATCATGATTGTCTGGGGTAGGATATACAAAAACGGTTTTGGTATTTGGGTCAGTTATATAATTGATGAAAAGTCCAATCGAAAGACTTATTAAAAAAATAGGTAAATTTATAAACTTCATATATATTTAATTTATATTATTCTTTATTAAATTTATTAAATAAACTGATATAATCAAATAGGCTTCTTTTATTTTCATCTTTTGATAAACATTTTTCTTTTATTTCTTCTCTTACTGCGTAAGGAATTTCATAAAATGTAAAAATCCGTTTTTTCTTGTATGTTATAAGAACATAATGGTCTCCATCATTTCTTTCCATGAATGAAAGAATGATATAGTATTTTGGTTTGAATGAACCTTTATCCATGATTTCTGTAGAAACCGTGTCACTGCAAGAAATAAGACTTTTTCCACCATCTTCATAATTTTTTTTTAATAAAACTATTATTTTAACATTTAATATTTTTTCCAATTTTGAAATAGCATTTGAGTCTGCCCAGAAATTTTTTTGTTTTACGATAATTTTTAATTTTTCTAAATTATTGATATCCTTCATAAATTTAAAATCTTGAAACTTTATTATTGCTAACTTATTATCTTTCATTAATTCTTTACTTTTTTTTTTTAATTCGTCGTGTTGCGTTTTTACTTCTTTTCTTTTATTTACGGCTTCAATTAATTTATCTCTTTCGTTTTCACTTTTATATAATTTGGCCTTTTTTGTTAAATCGCTATATTGTGATTTAAGTTGAGAGCTTTCTTTTTTTAAACTAGATAAATCATTTTTTATAGAAATTATTTTATTATTTAATAAATCAAAATTTTCTTTATATGTTTCATAATTTTTTTGTGACATAGAATTGGAGAGAATATTTCTCAATGATAGTACACTAATATTAACATTTATATCTTCTAAACTATCACTAATTGTTGAAAATAGACAATCACTTCCCCCTTCATTATCAACAATATCATATTTATTATTTTTGTAATGTTTTTGGACCCATTTACTTGATTCTGTAATTACAGATTCTTTTATTTCTTTTTTATATATTTTTTGAAGTTTTTTATCAATTTTACCATTAAATTCTCCATCGAATTCGGTAAGTAATAATTCGATTTTGTCAACTTCTTCAATGTTTTCTACAGCTTTTCCTCTTTGTCTTTCTTTTATTTTCTCTTCCATATCTTTTTTTAATTCATCAGATAATTCATCATCTGCTAATTTAAACTGCTGTATAAATTTACTCTTTTTTAATAATCCAATTAGATAATCACTATCAACATAATCAAATATAACCGGACCTTCGATTAATGAAATATCTAAATCACCATCTTTATCCATATATGTTGCTATTTCTGTGGAATAAAATTCGAAATAACCAATTTTTTCACATTTCTTTTCTTCTATAATCAAATATACGGGTGTAAATAAAACATTTTTTTGTTTGTATAAATCATTTATTTCGCCAACTGTTAGACAAACATCAATCTCAAATAATTGCATTTCAAAAACAGATACGCTTCTACCGAGGTCATTTTCCTCAATATTTTTATCTACTATATATTCAATATCATCATTTATTACAGATTGAATCATTATATTTTATTTAAATATTAAAAATTTCCTTAAATAACTATCTGATTCTAATTCAGATAGATAAAACCACATCAATTTTCTTTTTTGTGTAAATTCCTCGTTTTCTGGATTTATTTCAAATAGAACAATATCTTGAATTAACTCTGCCTTTCTCTTTTTTCTTTTTGTTATGGCGTAGTAATCTGCTATCATTTCTAAATCTTTTTTAGTATAATTATCATCATAATATAATTGTAAAGAAATAATTGAATCGAAGTCAAAGTTATTGTAATTTCTTTCTAATTTGTTTTCAACAATACTTATTATTTCATTATGAATTATTTCATTATTAAATAATTCATTCTTTTTATCTTTTGAAAGATTTTCTTTAATATTATAAAATATATTGGAATTCATATAGTTTATAATTGATAACTTTATTTATATATATTTTCTTTATATATTTTCTTATTATTCGTATTCGATATCAAGTGCCTCGAATAAATCACCTAATTTAAAAATTAATTTTTTACTAATACCGGAAGATTCGATTAAATTATAAATTTCAACAATTTCATCTATAATAAAATTATACTTATCCTCATTTTTAATATCTTTGCCGATATTTGATAAAATAATATTAATATTTTCAAACACTTCTTCCATAATTTCGATATTTTTATTTTTTGTTTCGTCTTTCATTTTTTTTATTAATTCATACATAATTGAAAACATATTCTCGGTTGATAAAATATTATAACTAAATAGTTTAGTATAGAAATCAGTAAGAGAACGTCTTTTTTCGTTTGTTTTATTTACTTTACAAAAATTATCATAATCTTTTTCGTCTACGACTTCAATATTATTAAATAATGTCATATATGATTCGAAATTATTAATACATATTTCTTCCATAATAGGAAAATTTTGAATTAATTCATTATACAATTTGGCGTATAATTTAACCCAAAATTTATTAACACTACTGATATCAAAAATAGATTTCCCGATTGAAATTAAAATTAATTTATTTTTAGAATAGATGAAATGCTTAATATTCATAATAATTTCTTTCGAAATTTGTTCAAAATTTTTTTTTGTTAATTTGTTTAATGATTCTCTTATTTTATCTAAATTGATTTCATCTTCATCTAACTTATTTATAAATTTTGTTTTTTTAAAAACTTTACCATTAATAATAACTTCCTTTTCTTGTTTCTTTTTTCTAAAAACTGGTGTTTTCCTATAAGTTGGAGCGCCCACTTTTTTTGAGATAGCATTAATAACTGAAATGCTTTCAATGTTTAATTCATCTATAGTATTATTTATTTCAATATCTTTAAAATCGACGATTTTATAGACCGACATATTAATAATATTTGTGAGTTTTTTTTTATATAGTTTTATAATTTCTTTTAATATTTCCAATAATAGTCATCGATATTACAATAATATTCAAATATACTTAAATACAATAAAATAAATTATTATTATGAATCAGCAAGAAACTAAACGAGCAGAAAATATGAATAATGGAAAAACAAATTATTCAGCGGATGATTCCACGGATGATTCCACCGTATCTCATTATAATGAGATTACGTCTTGGGAAGACAAGGATTTAAACTTAAAAGATAAACTTTTAAGAGGTATTTATTCTTATGGGTTTGAAAAACCCAGTTCAATTCAAAAAAAAGCGGTTATGCCTTTTATTTACGGTATTAATGGTAAAAGGAAAGATATTATTGCACAAGCACAATCTGGTACTGGTAAAACAGGTGCTTTTGTTGTAGGTTCGTTGCAACTTATGGATGAAAATAATAAAAATACACAAGTATTAATTTTAGCACCTACACATGAATTAGCGAGACAAATAAAAAATGTTGTTGATAGTCTAGGTAATTTTTTGAATATTACTTCAATATTATTAGTTGGTGGAACATCGGTTGATGAAAATAGAAAACAAATTGAGAAAAAAAAACCACAATTTGTAGTTGGTACACCGGGTAGAGTGCATGATATGATTAGGAGAAATATTTTGGATGTTAGTAAATTAGATTTGCTAGTATTGGATGAAGCGGATGAAATGTTATCAACTGGATTTAAGGAGCAAATGGGAAATATTTTACAATATATGCCGGAGAACTTACAAATTGGGTTATTTAGCGCAACATTAAATGATGATTTGATGCAAGTTGCGAAAACATTTATGAGAACACCGATTAAGATTTTAGTAAAAAATGAAGAATTAACATTACAGGGAATTTCACAATATTTTGTAAATTTAAACGATGATAGCGAAAAATATGATACACTAAAAGATATTTTTTCAACATTGACAATTTCTCAAAGTATTATTTATTGTAATAGTACTAGAAGAGTTGATGATTTGGAAGAAGCAATGTTAGAAGATGAATTTCCAGTAAAAAAAATCCATGGTAAAATGACGGAAGCTGAAAGAAAAAAGACGCATGCCGAATTTAAAAGCGGTAGTTGTAGAGTTTTAATTACGTCTGATTTATTTTCTAGAGGAATCGATGTTCAACAAGTGAGTGTTGTTATTAACTTTGATATTCCAAAGAGTGAATATACATACTTGCATAGAATTGGGAGAAGCGGTAGATGGGGTAGAAAAGGGGTCGCTATTAATTTCCAAACAAAATATGATATGGAAAAATTGAAAAAATTTGAGGAATTTTACAATACAAGCATTGTTGAGTTGCCGTCCAATTACGCAGATAATTTGAATGTTTAAACTACTTTTCTACTTTTCTACTTTTAAAAAAGTAGGACAAAACTATACTTTTCTACTTTTAAAAAAGTAGAAAAGTGTCTATTCGTATTTTTACTATACTTTTTATAAAAGTATAGTAAAAATACAAAATGAAATTAAATTTTAAATATCCAATAGAATATCTAGAACAAAAAAAGGAATTAACGAAATCTATAAAAAATGATTTAGAATTATTAAAAACGTACGACGATAAAAATAAACCAATTTACGAACATCTATTACAACCCACTTCAATAGTTGGAAAGAAATCTATAGAGAGATTTTCAAATTATTACACAACTGATATAGATTATTTAAAAGAAACACAAAAAATTAATTCTCAAATGGATAAAGTAAATATAGATAATGCTTTAATAGATAAGACCTTTAATAATTGGAATGATATTAAAAATGACGAAGAATTTATTGATAAATATCAATATATTGGTTGGGATAGATTTAAATGGTTGAATTACTCTCAAATGTTTTTACATATTTTAACAATTTATAATTTATTTTCACCATTATTTAATTTATTTTCCCCTTTATTACTTTTTATAATGCCGTATATCATTTTAAGAGGATTGAAAATGAAAATAACATGGGGGACATATAAAAAAATATTGTATATGCAATTGCAAAACCATGCCATCGGGCAGCTTTTTACATCATTTCATAAAGTTAAATTAAGTCAAAAAGCATATATACTTTTTTGTGCTGGAATGTACGTCTTTAATATATATCAAAATATTTTATCATGTAAAAGATTTTATAAAAACGCCTTTTTTATAGCTGAAAATATTGATACATTAAGGAAATATTTAAAATATACTATTGAAAAAATGAAGACTTATGAAAAAATAATTGAAAATAAAAAAACATATGGAAAATTTAATTCGGACCTAGTAAAAAATAGAGAAGAACTAGAAAAGTTTTTAGAAAAGATAAACAATATTCCAAAGAAATGTTTAAATATTAAAAACTTTATGCAATTGGGAACAATTATGAAATACTTTTATACAATTTATGATGATTTTAATCTAGAAAATATTTTGAATTACTCATTTGGATTCAATGGATATATGGATAATATGAAAGGTTTATATAAAAATCTCTCCACTAAAAAAATTAATTTAGCAAAATTTAAAACGAAAAAAAGTGTATTAAAATTTAAAAAAATATTCCATCCAAGTATTAAAAATCCTATCAAAAACGATATTAACTTCAAAAAAAATAAAATTATTACTGGACCAAATGCAGCAGGAAAAACTACAATTTTGAAATCAACAATTTTAAATACAATTTTTTGTCAACAATTCGGCATGGGTTATTTTGATTCAGCAACAATATCGCCATTTAATTACATTCATTGTTATATAAATATTCCCGATACTTCAGGAAGAGATAGTTTATTTCAGGCTGAAGCAAGAAGATGTAAAGAAATATTGGATATTATAGACAAAAACCCTAATTCTAGACACTTTTGTGTGTTTGATGAACTATATTCAGGCACAAACCCTTATGAGGCAATCAGCGCAGCAGCAAGTTATTTGAAATATATAACAAAAAAGGATAATGTTAGATTTATGCTAACAACGCATTTTATTAGATTGTGTAATATTTATAAAAATGATAAAAATATTGAAAACTTTTCAATGAAAACAGATATAATTAATGATAATCCAAAATATCATTATAAAATTCAAGAAGGTGTTTCAAAAATAAAAGGGGGTATAACAGTATTGAAAGAAATAAAATACCCAAAAGAAATTTTGAAAAATGCAAAAAACATTTTAGAAAAACTTTAAACTATAAAAAAAATAGTAATATATTTATCTCGTTTAAATATTAAAAGAATAATATTTAAAAAATATATTATATGAATATTTTGATTATTTGTTTAGCACAAGTTTTATTAAGTAGTATATTACTTTTTGTTTATTTTAAATCAAGAGTTAGTAAAGTTGAAGAAAAATTAGATATAATGTTTCAATTAGTTCAAAGTCATTCCTCAAATCAACAACAAGATAATATAAAATTTTATGAAAATAATACTCAAAATAACCAAATAAATGAGACAGTAGATGATACATTGTATAATAAACCTGACGTAAATTTAATTAGTATTTCAGATAGCGAAGAAGAAGATAGCAACGAAGATAGTGATGAAGATAGCAACGAAGATAGTGATGAAGAAGAGAGTGACGAAGATGGTGACGAAGAAAATATTAATGAACTTATTATAGGAAAAGATATAAAAAAGATATCTTTAAATTTAGAAGATGAAAATAATGAAGATATTCCAATAATTTTAGAAAAAAAGGACAATATTGAAACATTAAATCAAGAAAATTTTGACATATTAAGTGAAGAAAATCTTGAAATATTAAGTCAGGAAAATCTAAACGCTGAAATATTAGAAGAGGTAAGTGTTGACTTAACATTAGAAGAAGAAACAGATTATGATAAACTTAAAGTTGTAGAATTAAAACAATTATGTCAAGAAAAAGAATTGCAAAATTATAAAAAATTAAGAAGAAGCGAATTAATTGAATTGTTACAAAAAAATTAATATATATTATACATATAAATGAGTTGGGGTACATGCTATTCAGGTTCAAACAATATTCATCCTAATTATCCAGCATTAATGAGTGATGGTAAACAGTTTACTTTATTTAATCCGGCGTGCGATTTAAATGAAAAATTAAAGAAAAAAACTGGGATGAAAAATAATTATGAGTATAGACAATTTTTAATTTCCAATGGTGTATCTTTAATGAATAAAAATGGAATGTCTTCTTGCAACGAATCTTCAGAATGCGTTGATAATATGTCAAATTTGAAATCTTACGGCAAATATCTTTATAAAAGTATAAGTGATAATAAACAACATTATGGTTACGAATCTTCTGATTTAAAAAAATTATATTTAGAAAGAAAAGAATTACAAAATTCATACGTTGCACCCATTGTTACTCAAGAAGAACTATTAAGATTAGCTTCTAGAGGTTAATTATCTTTAAAAAATATTATAAATATTTTTTAAAGATAAATATTTTTTAAAGGATATTATTAAAAAAACTTAAATATAATGATTATAGATATCAAATGAAAATATTAAGTATCGACGTAGGTATTAAAAATTTAGCATATTGTTTAGTAAATTTTGAAAATAATGAAATATCAATTGACGAATGGGATGTAATTAATATTTGTAGAGAGAAAAATACCATTTGTGGCGAAAAACTTAAAACAAAAAATACTGTTTGTGGAAAAAAGGCAAAGTTTTATAAAAATGAAAAATACTATTGTAGCGTCCATTCAAAAAACAGCGAGTTTTTAACACCAACAAATGACATAAGATTATTAAAAAAGAAACTTTTAAAAAAAAACGCCAAAATTTCTATTAAAAAATTAATTGAATTCTGTAAAAATAATAATTTAGAATATATAAAAATAAAAAAGGAATATTTAATTCAAAATATTATCACATTTTTAAACACCAAATACTTAAATAATGTCGAAAAAATTAACGCCAATAATCTAAATATGATACAATGTGGAGTTTTATTAAAAAAACATTTAGATAAAACTTTTAAAAATACGCATATTGATAGAATAATTATTGAAAATCAAATAGGACCGCTCGCATTAAGAATGAAAATGATGCAGGGAATGATAACTCAACATTTCATTGAAAATAATTTAGAAAAAATAGAATTAATAAATGCCTCCAATAAATTAAAAGATTTTTTAAAAGGAAAATCCACATATAATGAAAGAAAAAAATTAAGTGTTACTATTACTAGAAACTTTTTAGAGAATGAAATAAAATTAAATAATTGGATTGATTATTTTAATAAAAATTCAAAAAAAGATGATTTGGCAGATTCCTATTTACAATGTCTCTGGTACATTAATCACGTTGTCAAAAATGAAAAATAATAAATTTTTAAAATACATTTTAAAAATTAAATAATTATTTATGCGTCATACTTAAAATTAAATGTTCTATATTAAACATAATGGATATTCAAGAAATAAATATAGGCGAATCAAACGATGGACCAAAATTAAATATTATTGAAAAAGATTTAACAAGCAAGAAAAGTGTTAATTTTGGACCGGGTGCTGATTTGTTAATGAACCCTAATAAACAAAAACAGAAAAATAATAGTAGTAATATGGAAATTTCCGATATAAATGAAATAAATATTGGCGGACCTTCCTTAAAAGATGCACGAAATTCTTTGTTCGGAGATATAAATTTACCAAAAGACGATAACATTAAAATTAATTTTAATGAAGATGGTAAAATAGGCGATTCTGAAAATTTTATAAAAAAAGATATTTTAAAAAATGCCGCAAAAAAAGAAAAATCTGAATCAAACGATGGATTTAAAAAATTCAACGATATTCCAGTTAATCCAAACGTTGTTCCTCCAAGACAACCAAAAATGTCAGCAAAAGATTTGCTTCGAGAAAAATTTAAATATTTAAGACTTTTAGAAACAATCGAACAAAAGGGCATTACTTTAAGCAAAAAATATTCCATGGATTCGCATTTAGAAGAAATGAAAGGTGAATACGAAACCCTCAAATCAGAAAAAGAAAAATCAAACAGTGTAAAATTCCAAGGTAAAATGCTGATGGCTTGTGTTTCTGGTCTTGAATTTTTAAACGGGAGATTCGACCCATTCGACCTAAAATTAGATGGATGGGCAGAGGCTGTCAATGAAAATATGGAAGAATATGACGATGTCTTCGGAGAATTACATGAAAAATACGGTTCTAAAGCAACTATGGCTCCCGAACTTAAATTATTATTTATGCTCGGTGGTAGCGGTGTAATGCTTCATATGACAAATACAATGTTTAAATCCGCAATGCCCGGTATGGACGATATCATGAGACAAAACCCAGACTTAATGCAACAATTCACCCAGGCAGCCGCTAGCTCAATGGGAGAAAGCAACCCCGGATTAGGTGGATTTATGAATATGGTAAGTGGTAACATGCCACAGATGCAACCCCCTAGAGGTAGTCCGCCCGGACCTAACGAAGGTATGCGAATTGACCCGCCTCAAATGCCCCCATCTTCGAGACCGGATATTAATATGGCTCGCTCCAACGTAAGAGCCAATTTCAATGATTCTGAAAACATGGAATCAAATTTTGCATCTGTAAATGAAAAAAGAAAAGAAATGCGTGGACCAAGCGATTTAAGAGATATCTTATCTGGATTGAAAACGAAAAAGATTAATTTGAGGGAAAATAAACCGGGTAGTACTGTCAGTATTGACGAATTAAATGATATGAAATCTTCTATGAATAAACCTAAAAAAAGCAAAAGAAAACCAAAGAGTGAAAGAAACACTATTTCGTTGGACCTCTAAACTTTTGGGAAAAGTTTGACAAAACTCTACTTTTGGGAAAAGTAGGACAAAACTCTACTTTTGGGAAAAGTAGGACAAAAGTATATTTTTGTCATACTTTTTTTAAAAGTATAAAAAGTATATTTTTGTCATACTTTTTTCTAAAAAGTATAAAATTGATAATTAAATCTAATTAAATATATTTCAATAATTATATTTAATGCAAAAACCATTCTTAAAATGGGTAGGAGGAAAAACACAAATCATTGATAAAGTTCTCTCCAAATTTCCAAATGAAATGGAAAATTATTATGAATTATTTCTCGGTGGTGGAAGCGTTCTTCTCGCTTTACTATCATCCAATATCATTGTTAAAGGTGAAATTCAAGCATACGATATTAACGAGCCATTAATCTATCTTTACAAAAATATACAAAGAAACCCATCCAAATTATATGAAAAAATTAAAGAAATTATAGAAATATATGATAGTTGCCCATATATCGATAAAAAAAACAATAAACAAAACAACGAGAAAACCAATAAAAAAATTAATAGAAAACCAGAAACATTGGAAGAAGCAAAAGAATCGCGTGAAACTTATTATTATTGGTTAAGAAAACAATACAATGATTTGCCGGATAAATTATCTATTTTGGGTTCAGCATACTTTTTAATATTGAATAAATTGTGTTTCCGTGGTGTATATAGAGAAGGTCCTAATGGATTTAATGTTCCTTTTGGGCATTACAAAAAAACACCGACAATTATAACAGAAGAAAATATTCATATAATAAGTAAATTAATTGAAAAAGTTAAATTCAAATCAAAAGTATTTATTAAAAGTTGTAGAAAAGCAAAAAAGGGAGATTTTGTTTATATGGACCCACCTTATGTACCGGTTGATGATAAATCATTTGTTACATATAATAAACGCGGTTTTAATGAAAAAGACCATAAAAATGTTTTCAATATAACAAAAATGTATGAAACAAAAGGCGTCAAATTTCTGTTGAGTAATTCTAATGTTCCGTATGTGCAAAAACAATATACCGATGAAAAAATAACTTTGGAAGAAATAATTTGTAAAAGGGCTATAAATTCCAAAAATCCGGCAGCAAAAGCAAAAGAATTATTAATTTATAATTAAAAACATTTTTTATGCGTTAAATATTTAGTAACTTTCTAAAAATAAAATATGTGTATATTTATATAATGTCACAAACAACCTTCCATGTGACCCAAGCAAAAGGCAAAAACAACTACCATGTGCAGGAAATAACAAAAAAAAAAGGGATGTTTGGCTGGTTGTCCAAAAACCAGGCCAAACAAACAACGCATACGACAAAAGAACAAAAGGACAAACTACTACAAATTCAACAAAAATCGAAAGAACGAATGCAACAACCCCATCCATTCCCCGCACTGGCATTGCAACAAACAACAACAAAAAACAAAAAACAGCCCAAACGACCAAAGAGTACGACAACAGGAAAACAGTCCAATCTAGCCAATCTAGAAAAAATAAAACTACAAGTGCAACAACAACAACAGCAGCAGCAACAACAACAACAACGGCAATTGGCCTTACGACAACAACGAAGACGGCGACAACAACTACAACTACAACCACCACCACCCACAAACCCTCCAACACGTGAACAACAACAAAAACTGAACCAGGAAGACGGTTTGATGGCCAACCCATTAGAAGTAGTGGAGTTTGGGGGTGGTGGTCGCAAAAGAAGACGCAAAAAAAGAAGAACCAAAAGAAAATCCAAAAGAAAATCCAAAAGAAAATCCAAAAGAAAAACCAAACAAAGACGCAAGAAACGCAGAAAGACCAAGAGAAAAAGACGTCGCAGCAGAAAACGCTAAATTTTAAAATAATTTCCTTGAAATTATTTTAAAATTTGAAATTATTTTTTATTGCGTTAAATATTTAGCAACTTTCTAAAAATAAAATATGCGTTATATATATAAAATGGACAACAACAATACCCAAACAAATGAATCAACAGAAGAAACACACCCCAAACCAATCACTACCCCCGCAGAAGATACCCCAACTAGTTTTACATATAAAATTGGAAAATACGAAGCAAAAATCGCTAAAGAAATGCCCAAAGATAAAGATGGCAACCCAATAACTGTATCAAAGTTTCTGGAAGAAAATACCCATGAAGTATTGAAAGGATTCGTCGAATTTCATCACATTGGACAGGAAGACGAAGGAAAAAAAAGAACCAAAGCCCCAGAAGACGAAGTTGATGGACTTATCACTGCGCTTATCGCCGCCGCAAAAGAGGGAAAGGTAGACAAAGAGGCCGCAGGAGGCCGTAGAAGACGCCGCAAAAAAAGAAAATCCAAAAGAAAATCCAAAAGAAAAACCAAACGAAGACGTAAATCCAAGAAACGCAGAAAAACCAAAAGAAAAACCAAGAGAAAAAGACGCCGCAGAAAACGCTAAAAACTCTAAAATTTTAAAATAATTTTCTTAAGAAAATTATTTTAAAATTTATTGATGATATCTGAAAATTTAACAAATTCAATTCCTCGTTCTTTCCAAAAAGCCAACATCTCCTTTTTTTCAGTTGAAATATCTTCCCCAAATACTCGCGTTTTTCCATGCGTCAATTCATATTCTTGATAGGCTACGCATACTATCTTAAGAGGTTTCCCATACAATTTTGGAATTTCAGCATATTTATATGGCACACCAAATACTTTTTCTCCAGCAGTTCCAGACGTTGTCCAATTTCTCGTTTTGACTTCAATAATAGCATCTTCAATTTCCCAATCAGGTTTATAACCGTTTATATTTTTTGGTCGATAGACGGTATGTCCATGTGAAGAAAGAATTTCGGCAACAATGGATTCTCCTAGGATGGTTGTCCATTGAGAAGTTTGGTTTTCCGGACCTCTACCAATAAGCAAATTACCCCAGTTTTTTTCAACCTTATTCATTCTTTCATTTTCTTTTTTTTTTGATAAATTACTTTCAGTATCAATAAAAGGGTTAGAAATGCACCATTTGCAAATAGCATTCACCGAACTTTCAAAATTCATACAGGATGGTTTTCGATACAGTGTCATTTAATATTTTTATATTTTTAACAAAAAAAATATAAAAATATAAAAAATCAATTTTAAAAGAAAAAAGTAATTAATAATATATGTCTGACGAGTTTATCGAGGTATGTTCCATATGCCATGAAAATATGAATATAATAGATGATAATAATGAAATGTATGAATTACCAGAATGCAAACATTATTTTCATACAAATTGTATTTTAACATGGTTTAGGGCAGGCCATAATAGATGTCCATTGTGCAATAATGAGGGATTAAATAACAATAATATGAGTATGAATTTGATAAATAATACTTTAGATAATTATTCATGGCAATACAAAAGAAAGTTATTGAATGAAAATTATGTAGAAATGAGAAATTTTTCGAGAAAAAAGAATGCACCAAAAAAGTTGAAAAAAAAAATTGAAAAATTAAAGAAACAAGAAGAAAGATATAAAATTGTGGCAAAAGAAGTTAATGAATTTCTTAATTCAAAGCCAGAAAACATGAAAGTTACAGAAATAATTTCAAAAGTGAGAATTTTACGTGGAAAAAAATGGGTCCTAATGCAAAAGATCAGTAAAATGAAAACATATATTGGTTTATCAAATCCAGTAATAAATATTATTATTCCAAAAAAGGTAGAGGTTTAATCTGGTAATAATAAATATGTTATAAAATTATTTATTATGGTAATATAATGGTATTAGGATTAATATTGTATGAGACTGTTGATTTATTATATAATATAGGTTCATTGACGATTAATAGTACAGTTTATGTTTATAATTGGTATTATGCAATACAAGATGTACCAAAAGAGAAGGAGATAGAGATGTTAAAATTGCGATTAGAAAATTTAGAAAAAAAATTACTTACAAATGGGTCCAGCGAAAATCATGAAGAAACAAAAGGCGGGAAATAAAAAAACAGAAATAACTAATAATTTATAAGGAATGAATAATACACAACTAAAACAGTTAAAACATTTATCTTTTTTTTGTCTTTTTTCTAATAATTCGATATTTACATCATATGATACAAAAATATTATCGTATATATCATCGGCGGCACCGGGTAAATATTGAAAATATAATTCTTCGAATTCGTTATCCAAAACCATTAAAAATTCCATTGCTAACGAGTTTAAAATCATATTTTGTATGTCGTTTTCTACAAAAACAACCCACATATTAGCGCCATATACAAATAGAGAAAAAGAAAACTCTTGGAATGTATCTATGATTGAAGTAATACTATTTACACGATTCATTTTTTTTAGACTCAAACTATTAGTGATGTTGTCCCATATAAAAAACGAACGAGCAAAATAAACAATGGAAATGCCACTAATCATAATTTTATTTTCAAGAGAACCATTCCCACTACATAATTCACCGTTATATTTTTTATTTTCATTAATAATTAAAGCTATATATAACAACCATTGTCCTATAAAAATCAATACGGGTAGAGCAAATATGAGAGAGAAAATATGAGAACAAAATATTTTATTTGTTTTTTTTAATTCTTTATTTAAGTAACCTCGTTTTATATGATATTTAAATAGACTAAACATCCCGAAAGAGGGTGTAGCTTTAACAATTTCTTTTTTTTCTTCAGATGTCATTTCTTCGTCATAATCTCTTTTTAAAGGTGAGTTATATCCGGGTGAAACTTTATGAATATGTTCACCACCGAGCAATAAGTGGTCACACATTTTTAGTTTAAAGTTTTTGAATACGAGCGGTATAGCTTCACAAACATGTTCACAATAAGTTTTCTTTTTATCAATGCTGTCAAGTGAGTCTGTTTTTCTTGGATTCATTCTTTTTTGATTCATTCTTTTTATAATTATTTTGTTTGGTATATTAAAATTTGTATTGCAACCAATTTTTATTTCTTCTGCGAATTCAGATGAATTTATTTTTTTTAACATTACTTAAATTACTTAAATTAAATTATTTAAGTAATTTAAATAAATTTTTAGTGTTCGAATTTACCGTGTTCGAATTTACCGTGTTCGATTTTTCATAGTTTTATTTCTATAGCTTTTAATATTTTTTTTTAGAGATTTTTTCCCACCTTTTTGTTTTTTCATTTTTTCAAATGAACCGGATATAAAAGATATTTCTGGTGAGAATTTTTGTATTGAGGATATTCTTTTTATTTTTTCTTCGTCTTCTTCTTTTTCATTTACTTCGGGCAATTCGGGTGGCGAAACAGCACTTTTAAAATTTTCTGATATTTTATTTAAATTTTTATTGAAATTTCTTTTAGATAAATCGCAATTTAAGTTGTTTCCAATGTTACCAAAGAAATCGCCAATCATTCTCAAAGCACTTTCGTCTTTACTTTCATTTATTAACTCATTTGTGGTTAAAAGGTCTTTAATATCTAAATCAATATTTAATTTAATTTTTATTATACCGGGTTCATCTCCGGCTATTCTTTCAATAATAAATATTTTCTCTTCTTTTATTTTTTTTCCATTTTTTTCAGTATAATCGTTTGGCTGTGTTAATGGAATGAAATTATATTTACTAATTGTGAAAACTTTATCATCTGTTGGTTCAACTAATTTATTAGGGTTATTATAAAATTCTTTTTTATCAACGGTACTTTCATTTGTATATTTAATTTTTACTTCTTTTGGAAAAAAATCATCATTTTTAACAAATTTTTTTCTAACAAATTTTTTTATTTCATTTTCAAACGTTTCTTCATAACTAATGAATTTCATATCTTTTATTTCATTTTCTTTTTTAATAACACCATTAATGAATTTATAATAATCAATATCATTATTTATAAAAAAATCTTTTTTTGATAAATTATATTTTCCAGAACTTATTTTTCCGAAACTTTTAAGTATATTATCAAAAAATTCATAAGCATTTTTTTTGATTGTTTCGTTTTTTTTTATATTTTGATTTTCCAATGTTTTTAAAAAATCTGTTTTATTTCTATTAAATAAAGTATTAAATGCAATAACGTTTAGTTGGAATACTTTGTCATTTATGTTTTTTATAGCATTTTTAGAAGAAACATTTCCTTTTTTTAAAATTTTAACAAATTGTCTATACATAACTTGTTCATTATCTCTTATTTTTTCGAATTCTGTTTTTATTTTTTCGAAATTTTTATCTTTTATTTCGGCATATTCATCTAGTTTTTCTTTTGGAATACTAGCGTTATCTTCTAAATTATTTTCAGGGTTATCTAATAATTTTATATTTTTTAAAAAAATGATGATTCGATAAAATTTTACAATCAAGTTTTTTTTGTTTTTTACATCGCTTGTTAATATTTCTCTTAAGTTGAATTTTTCTTTAAAAACACTGGTGTTTTTAACTTCAACTATAAAATCGTTTTCACTAGACAGTCCTTCAAGTTTTTTTAATTTTTTAAAAGGAACATTTTGAATTATCTTTATTTTTTTTTTTGTTTTATACAATTGACCAGTTTTATCATTTTTTTCGTATATAAAAGGTGGGTCATTAAATATAATTTCAAAATTTACATTGGGTTCGTATGTGTAATCCCATTTTCTTACAATGCCCTTTTTTAAATGATTTGGATGTTTTTCATTAAAATACTGTATTTTATCATTAACAAATATGCGTGTTAATTTATTTTTTGTTTTTTCTCCAGAATATTCAAATTCTTTGTCACCCGCGAATTTGATAATTTTATAAAATATTTTAATAATATATTTATTTTTATTTTCCTTTCTTCTATCACTATCTTTTTTTCCTATTCGCTTCTTCGATTTTAAATCGTCATCCTGCTTTTTTTTGATAAGAATCTCTTTTTCAGCAGCAATTGCAGCTTTCATTCCAATTTCTTTTCTTTCTTCTTTTGTATATTTATCTTTCTTTGTATAATCTTCGTTCATGGGGTATATAAGATATATTTATAAGATATATTTATAAGATATTTTTTAAATTATATCTTATAAATTAACTTGAAAATTTGACATATTTCTTAACATATCTTTTTTTCTATTTTTTTCCTTGGCCTTTTTAAGGATAGCGGTTGCTTTATTAATTTCTTCTTCTGTAACTACACCATCCCCATCTAAATCTAAAATATTTTCATATTCTCTATATTTTTTTGGAATTATACATAATTTACTATCTTCATTTAATAGATAATCTATTAAAACGTTAAATATACCAGTGATTGCTAATGCGATTAATATATCTTTCGTTCCTAACCACGTTATTGCAAAAATTAAAATATGTCGTCCCAATGATTTTCTTAAGTATTGTTCTTGAGATTTGCTAATATCAATTTTAACATATCTTGACCCAATATTTAATAAAATCATAACAAAACCAGCAAAAAATTTACTATTATTAACCCTTTGTAAAAAAGGAGCAAGTGGTCCTAAAATACCTTCTATCATTACTAATATTTACACACATTTTTTATTTAATTTTATTTAATTTTTTTATAAAAAATTAAATAAAATTAAATAAAATTAAACATCTTGAGCGCCCTGTCGAATTTTAATAGCTATACAATAAGCTTTTGCAAACAAATTATAAAAACTAGATACTTTTGGACATTCGCCGCCGGGTGCGCTTATTTTCAAATCATCTTTCATTTGTTGTGTTTCTTCGGCAGCTCTTTTTTTGTTTGATGCATCAACCCTACACTCTCTCCAACCAGTTGATTTTTCCTCATGATATTTGTTGCAATCTTTTTCTCCTTCGGATAGCTCCTCTTCTTCTTCCATACCTTCAATACTAGTATTAAAAAATAGACAAACTATTATGAAAGATAATAATAGTGCTAATAATATTATAAACTTTTTATTTAATTTAATTCTTTTCATTATTTTCATTCTTTTCATTATTTTCATTATTTTCATTTATAATATTATTATATTTTTATTGCTTTGTAGCTCCAATGGTATTTTTTTCAGATTTTGTTTTTAAAAATCTGTCTAAATCAGTCAAATTGTGTTTGAAACTATTTGTTAAATTACCAATAAAGTTTTTGTTCAATACCTTTTTAGATATCATATTAATTCCTAAAAACCCTTCCTTATTATTAAAATCTTCTTCCTTTTTCTCTTCTTCCTCTTCTTCCTCTTCTTCTTCTTCTTCCTCTCCTTCGCCCTCGACTTCTTTATTTTCTTCTTCCTCTTCTTTCTTTTCAGGCAGTTCCTCTGTCACCACGTTTTCCACACCAGCCCCTTCTTTAAAACCTTCTAATGTATTATGGAACAATACAATTATGATTAGTGCAAAAAAGATAGAACAAGAAAAATCACAGTAGATGAGGGTATATGCTAAAATAATAACTAAAGCAGCTCTTCCAAAAATACTAGTAGTAATATCTGTTAAAAAAGAAGGGGTCTTGTACATTAATAAAATTAATACACCCGCGAAAAGTAAATTTAAATTCTTCATTTTAAGTTTTTTAATCATTCTATATAAATTACTATATATATTTTTCAAGTTATTATAAATAATTTTTTATCTCTTTTTTTTATAAGAATGAGTTCTACTTTGGGATTTGCAGATTTTAATAATGATGGAGAAATAAAAAATGTATATAATGAATCAAGTAAAGTGAAACATAACAAAACATATAAAAAGAGGGAATGTAATAAAAAAAAAATTACAGGTGAAAAAGTTGAAAATTTCCTAAATTTAATGAAAGATATGGGAAACGACGATACAAATGACGGAACGGGTTTAGCAGATTTCAAACCTCCTCCAAAACCTTTATTAACAAAGCAACCGGACGAAAATAAAGAAAATCAAATAGATGAAGACGTTGGACCAGACGATTTTGAAAAGTTAAATGATTATGCCGCAAACCAAAAATATTACAATCAATATATCCCATATTATTCTGAATCTCAAAACAATCCAAATATTTCTGGTAATAAAGATGTGTTTTTTGAGAAGTTGAATTATGTTATTCAAATGTTAGAAGAAAATAAAGACCAAAAAACACACAATGTAACCGAAGAATTAGTTTTATATATGTTTTTAGGCGTTTTTGTAATTTTTGTAGTTGATTCTTTTGCTAGGTCAGGAAAATACACTAGATAATACAAAATATATCTTTACTTTCTTTAGGATGATATGCGAAATTATAGAAATATAAAGAATTTACAGGTTTTGCTATATAACTATATCTATCCAATAATAGTTTTAAAATAATATTATTATTCGATAAATTTTCTACTAACAATATTTTAGAATCCAAATCTTTAGAAATAAGACTCATTGATATCAAAAAACCCAATGTAAATATATTATTGTTAGTATCGTCATCTTTATAACTAGAACATAATTCTAAACTATTAACACCATCGTATGTAGTGTATGGATTTTTAAATACATAGAAACATTTGAATTTTTCGTTAATCATTAATACGGTTATTTTAATATGTTCTTTTTCAATTAAATGAAAAAGATGACCTAAATTTAATGTAATGAAACATTTGAACTTTTTTTTACACTGAAAGAAAAGCTGATAAAAACGGTTCATATTTGATTTATTTACAAAAATAATATTAATATTAGGCTGGTCAAAATTATAGCACATTTCCCAATTATCTATTTTAAAAATATAATTATTATAAGTTGTTAGTGGAACAATCATTGTTCTTTTATTTTCTCTTTTAAAAAAACAAACAATATTATTACAATTATTTCTTAAATGATAATAATGTGTGAATATTTGGTTAGCAGCATACATTTTTTTTCTGTGTTTTTTATCAACGCATAAATAATCTACATAATTAATTATCATTTTATTATCATCTATATAACATTCCAATGGTTTGGTGGTCATACATGATAAAACATTTCCCTCGTATGTTTTCATTGATATAAATGATTTATCGTTATGTGTTTCGAAATTGTCAAAAATATTTTCATTTGTAGCATTGTATTTTTCATAATTATGTGGCATGAAATTATCCCTTATGAAATTACCAAAACTATCTTTTTTTTCGGGTTCAATTGAATCATAATTATAAAATTGGATTGTTTCATCATAAAATCTATTTTTTTCAGGGAGGTCCTCATTTATAATACCCGGTGGGTTTAACCAATAAAATAGATTATGTAAATGAAATACAGGTTGTCTTGACCAAAAAGGATATTTTAACTTAAAATAACCGATAATAATAAAATAAATAATTATAATTATTATAAAAATTTTTAAAATTTTTATTCTAACATGGTCAACCATTAAATATATTATAATATAAAATATATTTAATATTAAACTTTTAATAAAAAACTTTAAAAAAAAACTATGGTTTTTTTAATACATACAAATATTGATATTCGTAAGCACATGATTTCATATCTATTTTCCCTTGTAATATAAATCCTACCGATTTAGCAAGCGATAAAATTTCCTTTTGTTTTTCCATATATAATGTGTGTTCGTTTTGTCTGACATTTCCAGATTTATCACTTTTAAAAGTTTCTTCAAATATAGCTTGATTTTTATGTTTTTGTAATTTAAAATCAGCTTTATATTGAAAATTTTTAAACTTAATAATAGAATTTGTTATTCTTTTTTTTGCATATTTTTGTGGAGAAACAACTGATAAAATATCAGCGGCGTTGATTATTGGATTAAATTTATCTCTATTTACTAAATGTAAAGTCAGGGTTCCATCTGGTTTTAACCAACTATAAGCATTTTTAAAAAATTTTAACTTGTCCTTAATATAATATATTGTAAAATAGGTACATAAAATGTGTGTAAATGAATTTGCGGGATGATTCATGGAATTCAATGCATCTTTTTTAACAATGTCGCATTCGGGATGTTTTTTGTTTGCTTTTTCTACCATAGATGCTGACTTATCGATACCTTTTATTTTATATCCTTTCTTTACAAATTTTTTTACTAAATTCCCTGTGCCACATCCAATATCCAAAATTTTACTCTTTTTTTTATTTGGTTTAGTTGTATAACAAATTTCTTTGAATTCAAAATCAGTTTTATATCCGTCTCTAACAATTTCATCATAGTATCCTACATAAAAATCGTCATACAATTCATCATTCTTTTTTATTTCAAATGGTTTCATTTGTGTAAATCCTTCCACCGTTGGATTATTTTTGTTGTATTTATTTAATAATAGTAATATTAATGTCATTATTATAAACAATTTTACCCAAAAAGAGGATTTATCAAACTTTTTCAATAAAATAGTCGAGTGTCTTTTAATGAATTTAAAACATAATTTCATATTTTTTTCAATATAATTTTTTTTAACCATATGTATTAATATATGATTTTTTTTTATAGAAAAATATATAAATGAATGAAATAGTTGATAGAAGAAATATAAAAGATTTTAAAACAATAACATTTTCAAAATATAAAAAATCAGATGCTAAAAAACAATTAATAATTTCTTTAATATCTGGGAAATTGGAGGATGCGAGTTACTGGTCTGCAGAGTTTATTTCAGCGGGACAATTTTTATATTTATGGGAAATATTTATTTTAGTTATAAGTAAAAATATTCATATAGGAAATCCAAAGTTGCCTATTTATTTAGAGATGAGGATAAATGTTTTTAAAGATATTCTTAATGGTGGTTATTCTGATAATATCTTAAAAATGAGAAATAATGAAAAAATCAGAAAATTATTTGCAGAAATTTGTTGTGTTATTTGTTATTCAAAAAAAAAGAATTCTTTTGATGTTCCAAAAATAAATGAGTCTGATTTTGATTTTTTTTATTTAACAAATAAACTTTCAGCTAAAAATAAAAAATATGGTAGACAATCCTTTAAGAATGAAGACCCTAGTGAAATTTTTGTAGCAATAAATGAATTGGCTTGGAATATAAGTAACAAAAATAAAGATACTTATAAAGCTATTTATTGGGTAGAATGGATTTTGGAATATCATAAAATATGTAAAAAAAAGAAAATTCAAAAAATATGTGCGAGACGACAATATCCTATCGATGATAAATTCAAAAAAGAAATGGTATGGATAATTTGGGATGTAATTTTAGTAGAATCTAAAAAAAGAAACAATGGTTTAATTAAAATTAACACTGCTTTATTAAATATATTTTGTTTAAAATATCAAGAAAGTATAAAATTTAAAAGAAAATTATTGATATATTATGCTGTGTCTATTTTAACAGAAAGCTACGATTTAAATTTGCCTGTTTTACAAAATACTGAAATCGCGGAAAAAATAAAATCAAAGATAAATATTATTTATAAAGAAATAAAAAAAAGCGAAGAAAAACCAAGTACTAATTATTTATTTAACAATAGCATTACAAACACTAATTTAGAAAAAACAATTGATAAAATAGATAAACTTGCTACATTAACCTTTATACCTCGCGTTTAAAATCATATTCTATGTCATTTTTAATTTAAAAATTAAAATTACTTAAAATATTGTTTAGGAAAAATAAAATATCATATTATTTTATAATGCCAATTGGAGGATCTAGAAAACAACGCGCTTTGTCTGTTCATGGATGTGGTGGTAATATGAAAGCCGGATTACCATCCAGTGTAGGAGTACCGCTTGCACAACGATTACGATTTCGAGATTGTAGTTGCAAGATTGCTAAAGGTAAGGGAAAATGTGCAAAAAAATAATTTTATTTTTTTTTAATTTAAATAAAAAAAATAAAAAATAAAAAATTATTCATTGTCTTTTTTAATTTCAATATCTTTTAATTCAATCAAATTTTTAATTTTTGCTCTCTTATCGTTATGCATATCTTGACTTTCTTTCAATATAAAATTTCTTAATATTTTTAACATTGTTCTGCTAATTGTATTATTTATTATTTGAAAAATTTTAATAATTCCACCCGTTGTTCCTATTATAGATAGTATGTCTTTATCATCATTCGTTCTCAATATCCAAACATCCGCTAATATAGACATTAATATAGAATTCGTAATTACTAAAACTATTTCTAATATTAACTTGAACCTTTTTTTTATAACATTATCTACTTCATAATTAGGTAATTTTTTTATATCTAAAAATAAATCTTCATAATATAATGGTTTTGATGCTGTATAATAAACAATCCAAGTATAATTCCAAAATAAAATAGCAGAAGATACAAAAACAATGATTGGTAAATAAATCAATGTTCTAAATTCTTCAAATGGTATAATAGCCAATATACCCATCAATGGTAAAAAATACCTTTTTATTGGTATCTTTTTGCATCTTTTTTTACAATCTTTTCTACAACAGTTATTTTTACAACTGCACATAATTATTAAATTATTTTGATTAATATTTAAATAATTTAATAATATATTTTAGTAATTAAGTTAATTTTATAAAATATAAAATATGGATAATTTCTATATGGAAAAAATGCAAGAATCAATTACAAATTCTTTTAAAGATATGTTATCAGGTAATATAAGCCCTAGAACCATTCAAACAAAATTACGAGAAAATATTACCAACTTAACGAAACAATCAACTGAAAACAGCACTGGTCCAATGAATAGCACTATAAATATGGCGAATAGTATATCTGAAAAGATACCAACTAAAGGTTTTAGTAAATGGAATATTTTTAAAATTATTTTTGCCATTTTTATAATTGGTTTATTAGCTATAAACGTATTCACATATGTTAAATATGGGAAAGATGCTTTTGAATATTTTTTAAAAGAACCTGAAAACACAGAAAAAAACACAGAAAAAAACACAGAAAAAAACACAGAA
>Ga0115007_10000103_pt1 | contig 48598 bp, 52 predicted proteins | sample ArcOceMetagenome_2_FD_87166 | JGI IMG/M metagenome (GOLD analysis project Ga0115007, IMG submission 87166) | Marine eukaryotic phytoplankton communities from Arctic Ocean - Arctic Ocean ARC135M Metagenome | ecosystem: Environmental > Aquatic > Marine > Oceanic | place: Arctic Ocean | collected...
TATTCGGTTTATATTTTTCAAACGTGTTGGGATTTTGTTGTCCGAATAGATTGGGATTTTGTTGTCCCAACGTATTAGGTTTATATTTTTCAAACGTGTTGGGATTTTGTTGTCCGAATAGATTAGGATTTTGTTGTCCCAACGTATTAGGTTTATATTTTTCAAACGTGTTGGGATTTTGTCCCAACGTATTCGGTTTATATTTTTCAAACGTGTTGGGATTTTGTTGTCCGAATAGATTGGGATTTTGTTGTCCCAACGTATTAGGTTTATATTTTTCAAACGTGTTGGGATTTTGTTGTCCCAACGTATTAGGTTTATATTTTTCAAACGTGTTGGGATTTTGTTGTCCCAACGTATTAGGTTTATATTTTTCAAACGTGTTGGGATTTTGTTGTCCGAATAGATTAGGATTTTGTTGTCCATTGTGTGGTACTTGTTTAGATGTATTTTTACTAAATATGTGAGTTTTGTGTACATTATTGTAGTTATTTGTATTACAATGTCCTATTGTATCCATTACTATGACTCTTTCAGGACGTAAATAGTGTTTTATTATGACTCAACTATCGTTGCGTATATGCGTCACATATACGTTGTTTTTAATATCGTGTATAAATACAACGTATATGTATGACCGTCGAATGTTACCTATGGATGTTATTCGATTGATAGTTAATTATAGTTCGTTGAAAGTGCGTTATTGTTGGTCGTTGGTTTGTAAAGACTTTAAAATGACCGATTATGAGTGGAGTGTCTATGGTCGACAATTTTCTTTATTGGTTCCAACGAAAGAAAATGTGCGCGGTCTATGTCAACGTGAATATGTTGTACAAAATAAGATTGCACAATATCCTCATCATCTATGGTCCGAACATTTGTGTGAACCTCTGAAAGTGTGGTCTCCATGGACGCCGTCACGATTCTGTCAAGAGCGACGTGGTGCGAACGGAAGATGTTCTGGAGGGTTTATTTTTTTTCGTAAATATTCCTTTATTGATTTTATTCGTCGATTGAAAAATCAATTTCAGTTGAGTTCGTCTTGTTTTCGAGTATTTCAAAACCGCCAGGGTATAACGGTGAATGTACACAGTAGACAAATGCCCATGGTTTATATATGTAGCGTTTCGAAGCGACGGATACGTAAGATACATATGACTTCTGCGTTTAAGTCTACTAAGTCGGTGCGTGCCTTGATTGCCTTTCACATTGCTGCTGGTCACTTGTATTTGAAAGTCCGTCGTTTGGAGTTTTTGACTTAGTTCGTGGGGGTTGTTGTTCTGGTTCACGACGTCGTTTTTTACGATTGACGCTTGTGGTTGTTTCCTGTAATGTTTTCCAATGTGAAACTAATTGTTGCATATTGGATAGGGCTGGATTCATTGTTTGATGAATATTTGTTTGTTAAATAGTCACATGTGGCAATTCTTGCATGAGGACGCGTTCAAAATATTCACCGTTTCTTACGAAACAATATTTGGCAAAATATTCGATAGTCGGGTTTGCAATCGCAAGTTTAACAACAACGTAGGTTGTAATGACATCAACACTATATTGATATCTTGAACTAAATACAAAGACTAACGTGACCAGTGTCCATAGTTCGCCAATAATCCAGACCATATATTTCAATCGACGTTTTTCGCGTGGAATCATTTGTACTGCGAGAGAAGTGAAAAGAATCAATTGTGTAATGTCGGAAGACCACAACATATTCCCACAGGCTCGTTTCGGATATCTCCAAAAAATCCACCCGATATCGGAATCGATTGGAATCTCGAATTGTTCTAAACAATTCGGAGTAGAATCTGGGATTATGGTCAATAGTTGTGCGATTGAAAAAGCTGGAATGAGAAACATTTGTGTCATTAGTCCTTTTGCAATAATGATTGGTTGTCGGTAACAACAAAACCAAGCACAAATGACTAATAACACCCAGAGATAGGTACATATGTCTACCATCTGTCGGAGGGTCACTGTCGTTGGTGATGGTATATTATATTCCTGTATCCAATCGTTAAAAAGTGAATCATGTAATGGTTGAATGATGGTTCCATTCAGATATGTCTGTTGGTACCAATATTGTCGTAAGGAGACAAGATTGGTGAGTATTAAATTGACATACAAAATAACGAGTGTGGATATCAAAAATCGCAATGTACGTAATTCCGGCTTCATTCTGGGATTTTAAAATACGACTATATACTCTATTTGCCAATGCTTAACCCAACGATGAATAATACAAATAATTCTACTATAAACGAATCGGACCCATGGGTTGAATCCGGAGCAATGGTCTATGTGGCATTGACAGTTGCTACGTTTTCGGCCATTATAACCTGCTGTACTTGGTTTGTGGTACATAATCCTGAGATGTGTCGATGGTGCCGACATCGTCAGTACGAGTCGGTCAATTACGAGTCGGTCAATGAGGGCGAAAATGTGGAGCTCCGCACGAAAGAATCAGATGAGGACGACGAGGAAATTTTATTTGAAAATGACACGACGGTCCAACCTGTTTTTACATTCGCTGGTTCTTCGTCCGAAGGTGACGAAGGTGATGAAGGTGAAGGTGATGAAGGTGATGAAGGTGGAAAAACGGAGGGACCATTTGTGTGAATTTAGATATTGTCTAAATTCGCAATTCCCCGTTGTAATGACCAATCCCATCCTATTTTTTCGAGAAATAACGTCATAATGATAACAAGACAAGCAATGACAGTGAAACAAGCTCGGTATTCCAGTATGGTGGTCGAACATAACCAGGGTGACACGTCTAACGATACAGAAAGTATAATTGTCCATGCGATGGTGAGTATTAGTTGGTACGCGTAGATGTGGATGAGACATGATAGCCTGGAACCAGTCAGAATGACTTCTCTCTTAAATTGTTGTCTACGTTTGTTAATGGCACGGAAAGATTGAATGAGAATGGCTATTATGGTCAGATATTGATGTATGTGCACATATTGTAAATCGTTATGTGTACATATGGTGGTTTGGACATATCTATGTCCGAGTTCAACAAATAAGCGGTCTACCCACCACGATAGGATGATACACCATACCCATGGAAAAGTTGAATCGTATAAAGTTAAATATTTTCTAAAAAACATGGTTTGATTGTTACAGTATAATATTAAATACTACTCTCTGCGTCTTTTTCCTGTTGATATCGTATTTTATCAGTGGTGGCCATTTCCGTATAACGTTTTTTTTCTTCATTTGAAATTTTCTTCCAAGCTTCTGCAATGTCTGTCATGAGTTCGCGCGGTGATTTGTCTGGTGCTGCCATTGCAACTTCTGCGCGAACTGCTTTCATAAAAAAAGCGTACGAAGAACGAGGTCTTTTTATTTTCGTTGGTGGTGTGTAATTTTCCATTTCTTGCGTGTATCGTGCCTTGTCTTCGGCCGCTTCCGCTTCGTATGGACCTTTATCACCGACTATTTTCCACAATGCTGCTATACGTTTTGATTGTTCTGGTAATGACATTTTTTCACCATTTCGTTTGAATTCCTTGCGTTGTGCACAAGCGAAATACAGGAAAGCGGTCATTGCGCGTTTTGGACGGGCGGGGTCTCGTTGACGTTTTTTTGTTTTTCTTACCATTTTGTACGAACTATCGCCATGTATATAGTCGAACACTGTTTGTTATCATTGGATTTTTAGGAGGGTACCATTTGCCACTTTACTTGTTGCATATTTTCCAACAATTGTGTCATGTGTTGGTATTGGACAATATGTTCTTGTTGGTACGCCAATATTGCATTGACGTCATTTTGTAACGACATCACTGTCCATAAATTCCCCAGTGCAACAATAACGAATACAAACAACATCGCATCATATAATCTACTGGATGTTGTTTCTTCGTCCCGTTCTGGGTCCAGGAGTGTCGGCATTGGTGTTGTTGGATATTCTCTTCTGGACGTTGGTGGTGTATCGTTTTCATCGTCAGACATTTGTTCCTAGTATTTTTGTTTATACTCAAAAGGACAACTTATTCAAATTGGATTTTTTGGTTGAATTGGATTTACGTTGACGAACTCCATTCGTGTTATATTTTTTCACGAATTCGGGTAAGACCGATTCTGCTGATTCGAAATTATCACTATTTTCTTCTGTTTCCCCTTGATTCGTCGTGACGAATAACATTAAGATACTCCCTACTGTCAACGTGATTTGTACGTAAATTGCGGTGGTCACAAGACTATTTGAAATGGACAATACGGCAATGATATCGGCAACAAAAACAAGACACATGAGGGAACCTAATAATATGTTTTCACCTGATTGTGCCATTATGATAATGATGGTATCGATAACCAAATGTGGTGTTACTAACATGGTCCAAGAAGATTCGGACAGCAGAGTGATATTAATTAGGTAAGCAAAGGGTAACGCCCATGAAAACAGAATTCGTATGCGTTGTGTCGCCGACGATATAAACATTGGTCCTGTTACAATTAAATATACTGACCACGTCTGTAAGAGGTCAAATGTCGAAACAATCCCGATTAATACCACTGTGACGACACTGGCTGGTAATGTCTGTATACATCCGACTTGGTCGATACAACGCCAAGTTGCAATTGTTGCCAATAATAAAGAGGATAGATTTATTAATGACACTATACTTTGCGCTCCTAATGCCACCAACCACGCGGGTTTCAAAGGTAACAGGGAACAAATCAATATTATTCCATATAAAAAATAGTTTGCTTCCAATATACCACTGGCTTTGTGTACAGAATCGGAGGATAGTTCCCGGACGATTCGAATGACAATTGAAAAGACTAAAATTAAAAAAACTCGTAATCTTACGGTGTTGTGAATTTCGGCAGTCATTGTCGATAATATTCACATCGTCGCCTGCTAAATAGTTTTTTTTGACGGCGTGTGATGTGAGTGACTAAGGAGATAATCGTGGTTGACGGATTTGATATTCTATTTTCCGCACAACGTTGTTTTTCAATTGTATTTCTATTATTAGATACCAAATATGAAAGATTGTTTTTATAAGACATGTGATATTTCCAACCAATTGAAAATAAGTATTGGATTGTGCCGTTATGATGTAGAATAATATCATATTGATAAGAATGTTCAGACAACACCAAACAATCAGATTATATGCCGGACGAACTTGAAACATTGGTATGTAACAATGTTCGGACACTAACATAACCACGGCGCAACAATGAATAATGACGTTGTCGAATAACAAACACGGTATTGTACATATCGCCACTATTACAGGTGAATATTTCACCAGAATTGCCGGAATTCGCCAACGAATTGGCGTTAAATTATACCAGGAGTCGGCATCAAAACGATGGAGATAAAATATATTCCAATTCAAACCAAATGCCATCGACCTTCCTACAATCCACGCCCATAATGTGGCAGACATTGCAAACCAGACATTCATTTTGTTTGAATGGGAACTTGTAAATAGCAATTTTAAATAGAAAGACCCAAATGAATCCAAAAAATATTTCGTTGATCAAAAACGACTATATAAGTTAAAAATATCATCTTAAATATGGAAAATTGGAATAATTTTGAACCAAGTGCGAAGCGCCAGAAATCCAAATCATATACGTTTGCATCACTTCCTAAAGATAAATGTCAAGAGACTCCTGACATTTTACAAGTGGAAACTGCTCAAACTAAACGTCCGAAAACCGTAATGGTTGCGGAAACGACTTTCTTTAATCAACAAAACAAAGATTTTTGGCAACGAGCAGATTTGTCACACTTACGCCCATACGATTTTCCTTATGTCCGCGCACTCTTACAACAGAATCCGTGTGATACTCTGTCTCCTGAAGACCTCAAACATAAGGAACATGTCCGTACTTCTATTCAAGTTGTGACACGTGCTTACGAAGAGGAATATCTACGCGAACCGGTCCGTAAAGAACGTGGTTGTATTATGGGTGAACAATGTCAGGGAATGCATTTACCACATGTGTCTGATGATGCGTTTATTGTTCGTGAATTTTTGTTACCAACGGAAGAGGAGGAATACAAACGCACGGGTAAATTACCAACGGAAGGTCGACTTTGTTTAATGTGTAAACGTTCTGAAATTGCACGTGCTTTTATCAACATCCGTGCAGACGGTATGGGGGTTAAGAACAATGTTATGTTACAAGATTACCGAAATATCGTGGGAGAGGAAGGAGAATATTGTATGGAAGACTGTATTTTGTCATCTCCGACCATCTTTCAAGGAATCTTGGAACCGGTTATTCTACATTTGCGAAATGCGTACCGACTTCGTATCCAGAAGGGTGTTCGATATTATGAACAATGGCGAATGAAATATCCCGGACAACAAAACCATTTTTTAACACAGGCGCCCGGGAGTTAAGTCTCGGGCGAATTTGTCCTTTTGAATTTGAGGATGGGTTTCGAAGAACAATGCCAGAACAAATATTATCAAATTATTACGCTGGTTCGAAATACGAATGGTTGTTTATCGGTACCTTTTGGGAACGATTGCAAACAATTGTTGATATTGAAGTTGTTTACCACTGGTCTCCGCCGAATTTGGAACATAAAATGGTGAAAGCATTTGTCAATATCATTCACCATACCATCCAACTATTAGAACAAGAACGGGATGCGAATATTGTATTTAACCTCAACGTATATTTTGACGCGTACGTACCACTCATGTGTGCATTGGAAGATGGAACCGACGTTCGTCGAGCATTTCACGAATACAAACCATCCACAGAACACGTTTTACACGAAGGTAATCTACCAGATATCATTACATTACAACTCGATTGTTCTTTTTGGAACGAAAATAAACAAAAAATGCAACCTATCGTTCATCTTATGTGCAAAGCTCTACCACAACGTTGTCAAATTCGCAATTTACGTGAAATAATCTCCAATTATTGCAAAACGGACGACCTTGTCCACAATTTCATGCGTTCTGCTCTATTATGTTCACTGTTGGGAATGTACAAACATTCTAAAAAGCGCCCTTCGTGGAAAGTAAGAAAGGAATTGATTCGACGTTTTATCTATTCCAAACCAAATCGAATGCAAATACAAGAGTGGTTGTTTACCTCTTATCAACATCTCCTTTTTTATGTCATCAAAGATTTTTTGACCTTTTCGATGCGTTTAATCCCAGCGTTGTACGAAGAACTATGCGCGACATACAAATGGGACGTGTTTGAAAAAACAGTGCATACTGCAATGGATTCTGTTCGTGATATTGTGGAGCAGAATATCCACCGTTCCAATTCCATTGACGATTGGCTCAGTCAAATCGAAACCACATTGACACATGTGAATAAACAACAACTTGGGAATTTATATCGACCACAACGTCAATCTTTTTCGCAAAATGTGATTGCAGTGTGTGAACGTCTGGACGAATCGGCACACAACGTCAATCCTCACCGTGTGTTCCCCTTAGAATATACTCATCTGATACGTAAGATGGCGGCACGTGTTGAAAGAGGCGACCCACATATCGAATGGTTGAAATTTTTCAATGTGAAACAGACAACAATTGATACTCTTGTTATCATGTACAACCACTCTGGACAAAATACGTACAGGACAGAATTGCGAAAACTATTAACAAGTTCATCCAGATATGATTTTGAAGCCATCAGAAGCTTATTTTATATTTTTCAACAAACGCATTATAATATTCGTGTCTTTGATTTACCAGAACATATATATCAAAAACAATGCGTCTCACTACGGCGGCGTTATGGTCTCACATATGACGAAGAAATACCGCCCCACGTCGGAATTGTCTATCTTTGTCTCGCTTGTCATACATTTAAAGGATTTACTATTCAAAAAAATGGCAAATGTACGAATTTATTTGCAAACGGACATCATAAAGTTATCGTCGACGACGAGACATTGAAATGCTATTGTGGTCGTCGGTGCGAAAAGGCCGATACCAAAAAACGGAAACGGATAGTGATTGATGATTTTTTGGATTGTGACGAAATGGAGGAACATCGGAAAAGGAGAGTCAAGAAAGACTGGAAATCTCAACGGAAAATGATGCAGAACGATTTGTGTGCCAGTACCGAATGTGTACAATTTAATATGACAGGGGTCTTACTACAATTTCAAAACAAATTGTACCTTTTTTGTCCTTCATGTGGTAATCCGACACAGTACAATAAAGAAAGTATTGACAAAAATGGTATTACGTGCGGTCAATGTTTACAAGAGGGAACACTCTACACCTCTGTCAATTGTCATATTTGTGGTATCTACCGAGGAAAAGACTCCTGGACAGCTATCAAAACGGTCGGAGAATCGAGTAAAGAAACAACCATTGCAATTTGCAATGGTTGTTACAAACCATGGTTGCGACAATACGAACAACCAATTCCAATGGTTGTGATTGAACAACATAAAGATAAATTCCAAAAAACAATAATAAAAAAACAATAATAAAAATCCAAAATGATTCGAACAGAACATATTTATATTCCATCACTTGTATTAAATGTCAACTGTGAATGTTGTTCAAGAACAAACGTGGACTCTACCACTCACTACTAATCATACACACGCATTGGAAGAAATAGACAATTATGAACTCTTATGGTGTAGTGTCTGTATTATCTCTTTATGTACATTCGTATATACGTTCTTAAAAATCAAGGCGTAGCATACGTCCCTTAGAACGTTCTGACATGACTGGTAAAATACCTAACAGTTCGTCCACATCCCATCCCATTCGTATGACCCTCTCTTTATCATAAAATCCTGCTGATACCCATTGTGTTAACGTCGGTGACCAATTTCTCTTGATATCTTGCAGTGGAAATTTAAAACATTTCCAAGTCTCAACATTAGCACCAAGTCGTGCGAGTACAGACCAATCGAACCCCATGTCTACTAATTGATGAGTAGAGAATTTCATTTCGGACAATTCTACAATAGTCATCCGAATCGATAACAACTTCTGAGCATCCAACTCCAATTCATGTTGTTGTTGAATCCATGTAAACTTGTTTATTTGGGATGGAATTATATTCATATCAGTCATATGCTTCCAACGAAACCCAAACTCCAATATATCAGTACCCGAATATCTGTCATGTATTTTGTGCCAAGGAATCCGCTCTTGTACCGCATCTACGGGAGAAAATCCGCAATTTTGAATAAATGAAAGTTTTTTATTATGATTCAAATGGTCGTTAAAGGTGGTAGCTCGTGGTGTTAATGGGGAAACAAGCCGCACTATCTTTTCAGTCAAAGAGAGAGTGGAGACCGGTGTCAATTGTCGACATTTAATTCGTGCCTCGACAGCGGCGTCCATCGCGATTTCTCTATCCATACCAATATCTGGCATAGAGGAGGTATCCTGAACACAAGTGGAACAGGTTGTTTTAAATGTATGACCAAAAACACAAGTCAAATGAAAAGAATGACCGCAATCAAACACTGCGATATTTTTACTACCGACGTCAGTATTGCATAATGTACATAACATTTAAAAATAAAAGGTGTCTATTTATAATAGAAATTATTTGTTTATCGTTTACTTTTTTTTGCCCCCCTTTTTACTACTGCTACTGCTGCTGCTGCTGCTGTTGCTGCTGTTGCTACTGTTGCTACTGTTGCTACTGTCCAATTCTGGCGCGACAGGTTCACGTGCACAAATCATATTGCACCGATGTAGTACAATGTCGACGGAACTACCTGGACGAGAGTAAGACAAAGCGGTACCCATAATAAAACGAGAAGCAAGTTCTTTATCATTCAATTCTGCTGCCAATTCGCGAAACGGTGTCACAATGAACTGCAATTTGTCCCGAGGAATGCCAGTTTGCAATGCTCTATTTTTACGCTGTCCTTTTCCAGACGACATGGGAATGTCCGCACACAGAACGTCACCGGGATATATAATGGATTTACCATTATTAAAAATAGTATTCAATCCTGCCATTGTCATAACAAATCCCTGTTCGAACGTGTCCTTTTCTGGTGTGAATTCGGTGACAGCAACACCAGCATATTTCAACCCGGACAGGACTGCCGCTTTTCTCGGATTGTCACCACTGTTTGCGTTCAAAATACCAGTGACATTACCACGTCCATCTTTCGCTTGCAAACCATTTGCAAAGGAAAAGACGTGCATTTGATGGTCACCGTAGCGACGAATACCGGGAGCATTTGTCTGCATCAGAACTTCGCCTTCCATCACTTGGAAAGCTTCCGCTTCACCAGCAGTGGGAAAATAGGGGTCAATCACATTACCATACTTAACATGTTGGTAATGACGGATGTCGTAAACAACATTAATATCGAAAGAAGTTGGTCGGGCAAAAGGTTTGATGCGTCTACGTTTTTGTGAAGAGTACATGATTTAGTAAATTTGAAGTGATTTATATACGGCATTTTTGTTTATATACGCATGAGTACTTCGATGCGTTCCAAAAGTTTACATTTTTCGGTGACGTGACATGCCGATTTGAGAACACCACGAATCGGTGATTTCATGGTAACTTGTGACACAATCCCCACCGGAATCAAATAGGAGGCCTTTTTATAATCTTCGCAACAATCCATCGTCGGGACAACTTCGAAATAAACGGGTGTCACTGGAAATGCCTCGCGTACACCACTTGGTCCTTCGAATGTTTGGATTTTAGTTGTTCGTTTAGAAACAAATGCCAGCCACAAACAATCTCCACGACGAAGACGTCCCTCTGGTGGTTTCCACATTCGTGCTACTCGTGAACGTCCACGTACGTTTACATTCAATAGACGCTGCCATTTTGAACCAGTATCCATATCGTTGTTTAAAATCCCAAAATAATTAAAACTATCCAATACTTTATCAATTGTGTCATATTTCAGATTGTCCTTATCAGTGCCACTACCACCGACTTTTGTCGTCCGTAATAGATAATTAAGTACTGGGATATTTGCAACAACATTGTGGGAACCATGGTGCTTGGTCATCGCCGCACGCTCGTCGTTACGCTCAACGAATAAAACATCTCCCTCGGAATAATGTTTCTCGAAGCCACGACTAAACGGACGTGCAAAAAGAGGAACGCGTGCTGTTGAATTAACCATCGGTTCCGGTACGTTATTATGTAACGTTGGATTCATGAGTGCGCCTACCGACGGCTTCGAACTGTAGTCGCTCCCGACAGCGGACGCAGATTTAAATGCGAATGATGGTGTTGAGTTGACAGAACCCATACCAGGTGTCTGACTGAGTAGTGATGCCATTGATGCCATTTTTATTGTAACAAAATATACTTCCTATTTATACTGTCATACTGTACAACTTGTTGCAATAAATCCGATTTTGGATTTTCATCATCAAACATATAAAGGTTTACTATGGTAGATACAATGACCAAACGTCGCCGTATATCTGGACGACGACGAAAACGAATCTATCTTAGTCTTATGTGTTGTATCTGTTGTATCTGTTATATTGGTACTTGGTGTTTTTTACCAACCCCACCAGACACCGTTGCCATCTATTGTTTGCAATTTACATGTCAACACCCCGCCGCAATCAGGATTGATTCTGTCTCGGACGAAGCAATATACACCAGGATGCTCCAAGACAACGTTGACAATGTCGTCATACTACACAATGACCTTATAATACCCACCGACTTTTGGGGGAAAATAGAATCAATTATAGACTCCGGTCCCGAAAATTGGGAAATGTTACAATTATGGACCGACAATAAAATTATACAACGTTACATGGAACATATCGACGACACCTGGATATCGTGGATGCCAGAACATACTTCGAAATCTGCTTATATTTTGAATCGACAAGGGTTGCAAAAATGTAGAACCGGTGAACCAGTAACAACATACACCTATACCAACGTAGTGGTCAAAACACAATGGGAGGTGGAATTCACTACCGAACAACCGCACACCCACCCCCACAGTACAACACTACTGATATCGACAACGTTAATTAAAACACCCATCGAACTTGAACAGGAATGGAATAATTGGTCGAACGACTTAACATCGGTTCGACCAATGGGCGTTATTTTCAAATTCATTGTTGTCGTCCAGACACAAGAAATGTTTGAACTTGTTTCCGGGCGAATGTGGAACGACGACGTTCAAATTATCATTAATCCACAACCTTTTTCAAAATTTACATATATACAACAATTTGTCACACAAATGTCAACATTTGACCACGTGATATTGAAAGATTCCGACATTCGATTAATTGGATTCCCTTTACAAACATTTCTTCGTCACAAAAACGCAGTCATCAAGGGTGCATTACGTCAAACGTTACAAGGTCACACTGACCAACGCCAATGGTTTAAGTTTCAAGATGGATTTCGGTGGAAAACAACCAAAACAACACAATTTATGAATATGGCCTCCGAACCAGTACCATTTCTCGAACAATTTTTTGTTACTTTCGATGGGACATTTGGACGCTGGTTCTTTGAAAAAACATTGACAGAACAGATGTTATCAGACGACGGGCATCGAACGCAATCAAATTGGGGATTAGATACACTCTGGTGCAACGCGGCCCGAGAATGGTCGCCCACGCGAACGTCGTGTTTACTCATTCCTGTCATCGCACAACATGACGATACTAAACAAGTTATACTCTGGAATACATCAGAAGAGCGAAAACGGACAAACAAAAAACAATTACAAAAATACTTACTCGCATTTCCTCAATGGGTTTCTCATCATTCAATAAAAATCAAAAAAATCAATTCTTAAAAAAATTATGTAGGAATCTTTGGCTGGTTCCGGTATCGACCGGTTTCCACCTGTCTATTCCCTCTACGGTTGGTTCGAATCGTACAGTTTCTAAGAGACTTTCGAACGAACTTTTCCCATTTTCCTTCAACCAAGAAACACACTCTGTTGGGGCAACTTCGTTAAGTCGGTGGAGCACCATGTATTGACCAGTGTCCGAGGTCAATACAAATGGTTGGGCTTGTTCTTCAACCGGTTCGGTCGGTTTATCGGGGGAGTGAATCGGTTTTTGCTCCTCCTCATGGTTAAGAGTAAACCATTGTTCCCATTTAGCGATTGTATTTTTTAACGAATCGATATAATTTCGGTGTGCAGACAACTGTTCAAATAATAAAAGCGTATTCGGTTTGTCAGTGTCCGAGGTAAGGTGCTTTTTTTGTAAATGTTTGAACAATACTTCCATAGGTTGTTCTGTACGTCGGTGGCGTACCCGTTTCCAAGAGGAGTATCGGGTGTGGTATTCATCCAGGCATTCTTGAATACAAGTTTCAGTCCAATCCGTCAACGATTCAAATGTACGAACATAGGGCTCCTTTTCAATTAAACCACTTTGACAAAAAATGGGTACAGATTCTCCTCCCGGTTTTTGCCATGTACATTTCCAGATTAAACCACCTCTAACCACAGCACCTGTAAAAACGTGTTTTTTGAAAGTAAAATAGAGAACGTCATCGACGAAAATAAGACGTGCTTGTAATAATTGTTGAAGACGTCGCATAATAGTTTGTTGGATTCATATTACTGGATTTATTTGTCCTTTCACTTATTCGCAATAGATGTTATAAAAATGGATTATAAATTTATATAATGTGTAATGTTTGTCAGGAAGATAAAGTTGATTTTTGGACAGAATGTGGACATTGTTTTCATTGGAAATGTTTTCCAATCCGTCAATGTCATTTACCCTGTCCAGTGTGTCAAGTCACATTAGGACGTGCTTGTTTTGACAATCAATCACAATCATGGATGGTGGCCGTGAATGCGAATGACAAACTACATTCTTGTTATAAAATAGTCAATTCACAATTTGTACCCCATTTTGAAACACTTCGTACCTGGTATCGTAAGGATGGACGATTAAAAAAACTTCGGGGTATTCCCGTTAAAACTAACATTAGTGTCACATAGTTGTAGTATAAAGCTCAACTGGTTTACAACAACAAAATTCACAATATATGCAACGAATCGAAAAAATCCAACATCGTGCGAAATTATTCGTATTCGATTTAGAATTTATTGGTGACATACAGGATTTAAAAACGTGTCATATTTGGGAAATTGCCGTCTTTTCACTGGAAAGAAAAGAGTGTTTTTCCCGGGTCGTCGACCCGGATAGTACGTTAGATGTATTTCCCGTCCCACCCATACCAGAAATACCACGATTAACGCGCGAATTTTTGACGCAAGAGAATGCTATTTCGTGGAAGGTTGCTTTTCGAGAACTATGTGACTGGATTTCGATAGAAACCCAGAACGGAGCAATCCCGGTGTTTATTTCTCACAATACCTTTCGTGCCGATAAGCCAGTGCTCGAATTAGAATGTCGACGCTACGAATGTGTACTACCGTACAATTGGTATTTTTTCGATTCTTTACATTATTCGAGAGATATTATGCGTAACCGTGGTAATTATTCGTTGTCCGGCTTACACGAACAAATTTTCAATACACCGATTCAAAGTGCACACAGAGCTGAAGCTGATGTCACTGCATGTGTCGATATTTTAGGACATTTGACCAATCAAACTTTCGTATTGAATGGACCCATTTATCCAGCTTATGCCACCTCTCTCCGCAGTATCCGCTGGGTCGGGAGGAAAGCTGAAAATACTTTGGTGGAGAATGGGATTTTGTCAACAGAATCGTTATTCATGGTAATCTATCAAAATATTCGCTTTGATTATATTCACAATTCCATTGATTCTTCTGAATCGGTTCAACGAACATTACAACAATTGTTATCACAATTACCCGTTGAAAATATCACAAACATCACAGACGTCGTTAACACAATGTTAAAGTCGCCGTTCAGTCTCGCCTTTATGTAACCGGTGTTAGTAACCTACTGACGTTATCCTCGATGACGTCCAATAACGCAACAATGGTCACATCTTGAGCATAAGTGATTTTCAAATTTTTCAGACCTTGAATCGAATTTGTCAGATAGTGTTTTATTCGTTCAGAATCAGAGTGTTCATCCCGAACACTTTCAATCGCTTTATCGTACAAATTTTGTATCCGACTAATGTCGGTACTACGCGTTTGAGCAGCCCACCAACGTTTAATCCAGGGTGGAATCCAAGTTGAGGGTGTGTGAATCCGAAATAATGTTTCTGTAGTATCTAAGCGAACATGCGATTTTAAAGATTCTAATACTTTTAAATTTATAAGGATAGTTTGTAAATCACTCATTATATTATTTTAAACTACTACAGACTAAATACGCGAAAAACGAACAAAATATGGACCCTTCTTTTTGTTTTTTCGGTCACTCACAAAACTTTTCATATCTTCTCCATTCAATTCAATCGACTTCAGATTCAACTCGCTACCATCTTTCATTCGAATTGGCGTCTCATTTTTACCACATAACGCTTCCCAATTGTTCTTTGTTAATCTACAGGACAAACTCATCAATGATTTCGATTCGTCTATTTTTCGGGGTATGAGATGGACAATCAATCCCTTTGCTTCGGTAACTGACGAAGATTGGACCATTTTTATATATTCCTTCATCGACAAGTCTTCCTCTTTTAATTCACCCTCCATATTATCAGTATTGATACAATTAGGTGGACGGATGTTCATCTTCATCGCATTATCGTATGTGTTATTGTCATAAACAAATGATTTTTCCGAAGATTGTACAACCGCAGATGGAGCAGAGGGAGCAGAGGGACTTGACGGTTTCGAAGTACCGGACAGCTTGTGGTAAAGACTTGGTAAGCGTCTCGTAATCGGCATTCCATAGGATTTACGCGCTTTCATAACAGAAGACTTAAAATCTTGTTCAATCGACTCGTTCATCGGTAAACACGTAAAATATTTCTTATTAAACTCAGCAAAGGTGGGGACTGATTTTTGTCGACGGGAACTCCTTTCGTACATTTTACAAGATTCTAATAAAGTCAGAGACATTAATATTACTGTCACGTACGTTACATTTATAGTGTTATTTTATCAGTTAGTTTCACAGAAACAATCGAAGAGTCCGATGACGAATTGTCAATCTCACGTGCCAATAATTCACATTGGCATTCCGCCATCACAGATAACGTTATTTTATCTACAATATATACTTCTTCATTATGGCGAAATAACGTCCAGGCATCTTCCTCCACTTCAGAAGGGTGACTATGAAAAAATGAAATAACACGATACGCTTTTCCTTCAATTTCCACACGAGTTTGCACACATTTATTTGGAACAATACGAGTCATTTTATAACTTCAATGATAGACTAAATACCTAAAACATAAGTCCTGATGGATTTTGTACAAGTTGTCTTTTACGTCGACCTCGCGTTGGTACCATCAACTCCAAATCCGGTTCGTCGTCTGGTTCAACTGCAGCTACCGCATAGGCGATTTTAGGCAGACGTTGAAATAACATTGCTGACACAATGACATTCATGATATGTAATACACATAATCCAAGTGATGAAAAAAACCACCATCTGTTTACCAGGTAACGTTGTTCATGACAAACAGAATTACATCCCCAATACCAACAATAAGCAATAGATGGTGCTTCTGACAACTGGTCGGCTTCTGGTATATTACCAGATGTGGCGGTGGCGGATTTATTTTGTATTGTTAGAATGTGTTGCATATTATGTGTTTTATCCAACATTAACGATTCCAAATTTCCTGTCTCGCCCAACTTGATGACTTCGTCAGGGTCATCACGCCATCCGTAGGAAAACACATCCGCCCAATTCATATATTTCTCAATTGTTCCCGGCGCAATACCTTTGTATAATCCACCACCCCCCAGGGTTGTACTTGTACATGTGTTTTGACCGGGTGGGCAATTTTTTTTCTCAATATCAACCAAACGCATCATGGAACCCGCGGTTGGTAACGCCATTGATGCACGATTTCCCCAAAACCAAAAGGTACAATCACCACCAGATGGTGAGGCATATGTAATGGCACGTTCGTGGACATGTTCAAAACGAGTCGTGGGACATCCGGTGGATTGAGAAATGTCGGAACATGTTTTCTGCATATCATCACCAATTATTCCCAAGTTCCACGCGCGTAATATGCCAAATGTCCCCTGTAGTCCACACGACACGCCGAAAAAGAGAAGACACACCAAAATTGCCCGACGGGTTGGTCGACCTGCCGTGACAAACCCCAATAGACCAATAAAAAAAGTTGCTGACGAAATACAACACTCCACGATGGCATAGGTGTACGGCATATCCGTCTCATCATAGCCAGACTGACCTGACAAATATAACTGGTTATATTTTGTCATGTAAAAAGTCACAGCATAAGCAGCAGAAGCACTCAATCCAATAAACGTACATAGACAAGAGACAATCGTTATTAATCCTTCCGATTTCATTTACATACTCTACCGACACTTATATATAGATTTTTTTTATCCAAGTCGTACTGAACAAAATGAGACATCGTGAATGTCTCATAATATCTTAATATCTTTGTACAAGACACTTTCCAAGACACCGACTCAAGACACTCAAGACACACAACATGGTTAGACTACACCATGCAAAAACCGGGGTTGATATTGTACCAATAAACGTATTGGACAATTTGTCACACTCACATAATCCCAACGTCGTCCATGTATATTCTCCCAAAAATCCACTCATTATATATATAAAGATACCAAACATAACCATCACTGATGTCAGAGATAGACAAAGGAAAACTTTACAAACCTTACCACATATTGATGGACACACATTTCGTTTCAACGGATATTGACAAATTGTACATTGACGTTGACGACTCTTTTGGTTAAATTCATCCAGACAGGAGTGATGTACAACTGCTTTACATTCACATGGTGAACTCTCCGAACACTCTTCGAAGCATATATAACATGTTTTCGGGAGCAATGGTTTGGAACTATCCATTTAGAAATGACAATTGTTCTATTCTATAATTTTCTTTTCAAACAAAAAATCTACGGTCTACTTTTGGGACGTGTTTGTTACATAATTTAAGCATTTGTTGGTTTATAATTACAGACTACCTTTGAAAGTAAAAATGTTTACTTTCGCTACTCAAAACAAAATAGGCCAACGTGGTGAAAATTTATTTTTAAGTAAATATCCTGAATGGCGTCGTAACAATCAAGGTACTGACTGTAAAGAACCCGATTTCATAGACGAACTCGGGCGTACATTGGAATTAAAATTTGATGTTTCCCTTCGCGCAAGACGTGATGTAGATGGGTGTCAATTGAATTTTTTTATGGAAACGATTTCTAATGACCAAAAACAAACACGTGGTGGTGTGTTCAGGGCTAAGGATGAAGGCGTTATTTTTTACGTCTATATGTTTGAAGAACCATTTCGAGTTTTCGTATTGGACGTTGCAAAAACATGTGCACGGACAAATGAGCTGATAGCTACGAATAGTTATCGTAAATGTCGTATCAAAAATCGCTACTACTTTACAGAAGGTTATCCGTTACCTATCGAAAAGTTTCAAGATTGTATCGTTGACTTGTCGTGTCCTTAACATCGGATACATTGTTTATTGCGCGCGCATTTTTCACACAACTCAAACATACATACATTACAACTCACAATATGGTTACCACATATATGTTGACGACATACTAAACAATAAAACATAGTATTGACCAAATGAATTCGGGAACAAATGGGACACATTTCAACCATTGATTGATTTAAAACCACGTCTCTCCATTTCATTGGTGCGTTGTGCATGTCGGAGCTGTGTTGTGCGAACAGTCCTGATAAGCGCCATCGTTGTTGGTCAGAAGGTGTCAAAAAACGAAAGACCAGACTTAACAAAGGTCGGGTATCAGATATCCACGAATCCATAATAATACAAAAGTTGAATAAAATAATACAAAAGTTGAATAGATAATACTATCAACTTAATTTTAATACAAACTATGTTCTACACTCCCTGTTGAAAATCATCCATATGTGGTAAGAAACCCTGGGCGTTATGACCTAATGGTTAGTTTGTGGATTTAAATTATGTAATTGATGATTGTTCCATAATACATAACAAAATGTGTTCACTGCGTCCGGAATAGCACCCTCACATGAGAAATGACGTAGACATAATACCTTTAAATCATGCCAAAATACATTAATATTATTTTTAGTATTTTTTTCTAAATCGTTTAAATCTGAAAGTACCTTATAATCTGACGTAAATCTTTTTAATGTCATTATCGCTTCCATATAATTGGTGACTTTTTCTGCATACCATTGGCCAATCGAACTTGGGCGTCGTTCCCACGACCGATTATAAGGCGAATTACGCATGTACAAGTCGTGCATTATAGAAGACACATGTTTGTCAAATACACCATCGTATGCACTTGCATAATGTTGATAACAAGGTTGGTTTTTCTGACAATTTTTACAATTAATGACCAAAATAAAATTCCACATACATACGTTACACGTACCATGATTATCTAAGCTACCACCTTTATGTGTTATCATAGGGTATATAGAGTAGTTTCCAATACTCCCCTCTGGACCATCCTTCACTGTTTGGTGCCAACAGTAGGGACACGCATCGTTTTCCTGCAAACAATTCATTCTTTTTTCCTATTCTAAATTAACGAATAACAGGTATAAATATTGAATAGAATTAATATAAAACAATGTTGCATGCAGAATTGACTCCGGTTGAAAAAAACATCAAACAAAAACTGGACGGTCGGTCGTTCAATCGTATACAGATGCAAATACCTTTCAATGAGTCGTCCATCATATTTTTGGTATCAAATACTCGTAACCATTCCTCCTTTTGGACAAATTGTCTCATTGAATTGGTCAATCATGACCTTACCAATTTCGGTGGTCGTTATATGTACCCGAAATTGAAAAACCGCAACAATGTATTCCAAGATGGTCTTGTCCAACTCCCTAAAATATTGAATTATACTGGTAAGCTGGGACGAGCAGATATGCCTACGAAATGTTGTCTCCGTGTTATCTATGGTAGTGGTGGTGGCGTTGACTGTGATGCCGGACCTTTAAATGTTCTGGTTGATTCGTTTCGGGATTCGATAAAAGGACAAAAATACAAAGATTCGAAACCAGAATTTGCTGCGTTTTTCGGTTATTTCGAATGGATATGTCCCAATGTCCCTCCTGGTGGAATTGTGGTCTGGCATGGTTTTCACACAACAAAGGGTGATAAAAATTCCATCACACCAAAGGCAACCATGTTTATGGACTATACCGAACACGGTGTTCTTGACAAAGAACAAACAAACCATTACACACGTCTTATTCGCGCGCAACCGTTTGACCCTGGTTCGGGTACATTAAATGCACGTAGTTCGAGAGCAACGATTGAGTTTAATGCTGCAAAAAATATCCCCCAGTCTGTACAATTACCGGATACACGCATCACTGGTGGTTCGCAAGACAATACAAAAATAGGGACCATTATGGTTAGTAGAGAAGCTGTCCTTCACCAAGGTTATGGTGTTATAGTACCTTGTCAACACGGTACAGAACCACCCCCTGGATGTTTTCCGTGGTTTATGTCAATGGATGAATTACTTGCTTATCAATTACTCCGTAGAAGATGCAAAGCCGAATTCGAAAGATTCTTAACATATTTTGTCTTTGAAAGAGAAATGCGTTTTCTAACATGTTGGCTCTTGTACCATTCCAAGAAGCGCGGATTTGCCGAACTCTGGAACATCATGGAACAAAATACCGAATTATTTACCCAAAACTCCAGACAATTTCGGTGGACATGGATTATCCATAATATTATTCAACAAAACGGGAATCCTGAATCAGTCTCAAGACTGCAAACAATGGCTTGTGCACCAGGTACAAAAAACCTCTCTACTATGTCCAAAGAAGAAATTATCCAGTTCCATTATAATTCGTGGGTTTTTCTGTTCCGAAATGCGCGTTTCCTCGACATTGGAACAAGACCGGGCATGGCACTCTTTCGCGAGCAATCTACGTGCTGGTTCGCAATGTTTGGTGGTAAATTTCAAAATAAATCAATGACGTCCACCATTGCAGCTCAAACCATACTCAACAATAAATACTACATGTATTGGAGACTTGGAATGGGTTCACAAAGTCCACATAAAACTCAGGGACCCGCAATGTGTGAGGGGTCGTCCCTCAGTGAGGTACAAGCGTTTATTCAGAAGAAAGTAGAAGATGGTCCGGTGGCACACTTACACCGTCGAATGGCCCAAGGTGGTGGGAAAATAATCGCTGGTGATTCTGGCATGGGTGCTGGTACAACATACACGGCAGGAGCAGCACACTTAGAACTACAAACTGGTAGTTTTGGCTCGACGTTGGCACTGGCATTTTATTCGGACCCCTTGGTCGTTTTAGAACGTTTTAGAGTCAAGACACAAGCAAGTTGGGGTGCTGGACACGTAGACCACAATGTCCAATCCAGACCCACTATGATTCAATATGTTCATCAAGATGCCCAGCAAGATACTGGACACACTAAAAAATAATAAAGTCTCTTGTCTCTTGTCTCTAAAGCTTTAGAGAGCCAATAATTTCGAATGGATTTGAATTTGTAAAGAGTAAAGGGATATATAAGTTATATAACATTGGGTAATAATATGTTTTTTTTATTTATAATCCTACAAACGGTCGTCTCACAGACCTTATTTCAAGATGTTACATTTGCGACATTTGAAGAGTTGGTACTTGCAAAAGCGCCGTCCGATGACGCACGCATTGTATTTGCCCATGGAAACAGCAAAGTTATCAACCATTGGAATACAACCATCTTTCAGACCAATGATGATAACTTATCGAAATATATGGGAATCAATACCAATACCATTTCACTGATTTCACTCACAAAAAATCGCACGGATTTTGATACTTGGCTTTTCAACGAAACGATTATCGAACCAAACGGTGATATCGTTTTTGATATTTCGGATTTGTTGGAGTTTCAAGTAAAGTCAAAGCCTCATGTTTTTGCACAAACAACTCTGATGCATCCCCAATTGAAGTTGCCTTTAGACAACAATATCTATAAAAAAAATGTCAACGTGGTTTTATTTTTCAGAAATCACGCCGAAGCAATGACACTGGCAGGGTTGATACACACTATGAATTATTCCAACGTTACTTATCAATGTTGGGATATATTACAATCCGACCCACCCGTCGCTATCGACATGATACCCAGTATCGGGATTACATCCAAAGTCTTGGAACATCGAATCCCACTACTACAAGTCGAAGCCAATGAAAAAACATTACGATGGTTTATCGAAGCCAATTTGAAAGAACTTGCTATAAAAGAAGCTCGGGACCAGTACAAATGAAATGGTTTTTTTTATTGCTGACTATCGTACACGCGTCAATGCAATTGAGAATTCGTAAAATTATTGAAGAGTCTGTTATTTCTCACGTATATGTTACCCAAGTTGGTGCTATGTGTGACCTTGTCGCATCACGTCTTGCATACACAGGTTTGGAATTCCATCACCAACACGATTGTACAAAGGCGAATATTACGAGCAAATATGGTACAACTTTAACAGATTTGTATGCGACCTTCGGACGCATCGATAACTACCCGACCGTAATTCGCACAACGAAACGAGACATGGACAGGAAAAAAGTATGGTGTCTTTCAGACTGTCACATTCGAGTTCTTTTGGGCAATACCATTCGAGGCTGGGTCAATGAACATAGTCCAATTATATCTTTAAATACCTGTTGGAAATACCGAAGAACAAGTGGGGTGGGGTGTCTCCCAGTGTCCAATGTTACTGTTGGGACATTTGAAATGGACGACACTGCAGTGGGGCGTTGCTTTCTATGTCTACGAGAATATGACCGGATGTTAGAACAGTATCAACAAATGAACACCGAATATATACATTTAGAAGCCAATCTATATAGAGAAATAGCACTTGTCTGGAGATTTCAAATGCCCTCCATAATAGCAGCTATAATAAAAACACCAGTTATAAAGTTTTAATAAAAATTCCACGTTCTTGTAACATTGTCCCGTACAATTTGTTCTCCTGTTCATACGCGTCATTTGAAGCTGTTAACAACGTACGATACTTGATAAATAAATATTGTAGATGTTGTGCAGTTCGTCGATGTGACCTAATAATAATAGTGATTAATAGATTGTGACACCGGTTTAAATCGGCAGTAATGTGATGCATCCACAGCTCTGAAACTTCAAACATCATTGTGGCTTCATTTGTATATGCATCTACAATAGTAGAGGGCATTTTGTGTGAGATAGCTGTACAGGCTTCAATGGTATGTATATGTCGACTCGTTTCAATTTGATAATTACGTAATGTCAAAATCATTTCGTGTTTTGATAAAAACAATTCGTTTTCCCTGTCCGAAGATGTCTTTTTTGCTACTAATGCTGACATATACCCATCAATATATATATTTAGTTGTGTTTCATTATGGACCAAATGAATGTAATTTTCGCGGAAACAGGATTTTACTCGATTCTCGAGTGTCTCGCGCGAGATTGTTTCAAGCACATGTGGGACACAAAATAATAAACTTGTATCTTCCATTGATTGGGAGGATACCAATGTAAACAGATACACCAGGAAAAATCTCATCAATAGTTATATTTTACTATAAATACTCAATTTTAATTGACAAATGATATGGTTGTTTTTATTAATAGTCTCTACATCCGCACTTAACGAACAATATATACTGAATTGTCTTGAATTAGCAAACCCGTACCAAACAGTTTCAACCAGTGAGAACTTATTGCGTAAAACAGACGTGTGTCTTGCAAGAGTGTACATTACATTTCCACCGGAATATCGTACAGAAATGATAAACAAAATTGATGAATGTATTGACGACTTACGTGAAACCGAAAAATCAAGACCAGAATATCGCACCATACAGAAATCAATAGGAGAAATCACCGCAAATATCGGTTCATCTATAGTTGATTCACAACGTACCGTCGAACGATTAGAAATATGTGCAGAACCATTGAAACGAATCACAAATGTCGACATTTACGAAGAAACTCGTTTAGGAGTTATCAAAGACGAATTCATTACAAACATGCGAGACGCAGACACTTGTATAGAACAATCTGTCCAACACATCCAAACACAAACCACCGACATCGAACAAAAATTACAAACGTACTTGTCCCAATATAACCAATGGACAAATATCACATCCACACGTCAACATCAAGCACAAAAATGTCAACAAGACATCAAAAATATTGCACAAAATGTATTCAAACATATTGTTCGCGAATGAGTTGGCGGACATCTTCGAGTTTTGTAGAAAACGACATAGACGCCTGGTTACGTTCGAGTAAAGCAACTTCGCTCATTACATTTGAATGTGATATATTACGTGTTTGTTCTGTATAGTCTGAAATGATAGGTGTTATACTACCCACGTCTCCCAATATCACATTCAAACTGGACAAATGGTTTCCAATTAATCGTAAACGTCGCTCATCGGATAAATTTACAAAGGAAGGAATATTGAATGGGTTGGAGAAATGTTTGAGTCGAAACATCAAGACAATAATATTTCGCTGAATTGCACGCAATTTACGTCGTGCCTCATTGTCACGTTCGAAACGTCGATGTACAACAGTGTCGTAGTTTTGTAGTCGTTGATGATAATTAATCGTCTCGTTTAACAATTCGCGCCTAATTGCATGTTCAGACACAAGAAATACATGACCATTAATTAGACAATTCGAAATGCGTACTGGGATTAATATTGGATTCGTGGAGGATTGTAGCTCAATGTCAGTACAGAGCGAAATTACGGTTTCAACATGTTCAATTGAAATGGCCATAGACACGAATAAAATTAATTGGAATATGTAAATTTTCAAAGTACCAATCATTATTAAAAAACAAACGTATATAAGTACAATATTTTATTAATATTAATATGAAAATACTCAGTACAATAATATTTTCTGTATGTCTACTTCAGACAAATTCGAAATCGTTCAGAGGTATTCTGAACGCAGTAACTCCTGACCAAGACCCACACGAGATTGCACCCCCCGGTAATAGTTTCGTCGAGCCGACACATCAAGGAGACATTCCACACGCTGCTGCGCGTGGAGCAAGCGTCATACAAACAGCGTTTGTCATACAAGACGCATTGGCATCCGGACTTCGTAAAGAATTCGGGTTTTTACAAGAGTCTATCACTAAATTTGCCGATGGTGACGGTTTCGTAAGAGAAGGAATTCCCTTTTGTAATGGACTTAAAGAAGCCACAGAAATCTTTATCAAAAACGAAATGCCAGCGGGGTATAGTTCGTTCACCAGCGAATTGGCTGCCAATGACGGTTTTGGACGAATTATGCCAATTGTCGCCGAGCAACAAATCTGTGGTAAATCCGGATGTGAAGAAGGTTCGTTTGTTGCACTTATTGCTAACAGAATCAGCTCTCTTGGTTATTATGTTACACATTCGGACATCTGCGCCGCACGTACAGACATTTCGATTCCAGATACTCAAATTAAAACTGCTCGGACGTGTATGTTAGAGTCAAACTCTGTCGTAAGACGTTCATGGGCATGTCCAGATACCGCTTACGTCAACAATAATGATTTGTTTCAAATGAACACATTGTGTTTTGAAGGAAATTATGATTCGAATGCATGTTCGAGAATTAAAGTCACGTTTGCATTTCCTAATGAAGCCTCGTCAGAAAAATATATCTGTAATTATGACCCCATTGAACAAGTGTGCTTTGTTCGAAATGAAATTATGAACAACATCGGTTGTGTCGAAAAGGTGAGTGAACGAATTGACAACGATTTCGAATACGTTCACTCAGATGCACATTGTGGGTCCGAGGGTATCTACAATAAAGTCAATGGAACATGTGACGATTTGTGTCTTTACGGTAAGAAGAACACCGAAGACGAAACATGTGAGGATACCTGTAGTAGTGGTATTACCCCCGATTCAAACGACGTTTGTCCAGATGGTAGCACTTTAATTACCGGTGGTGACTACATCCATGGCGGGAACGTCACAAACGCCACCGACACCATTGAGTCTTACGGGAACGCAGTGCGTCGTCATACGTCGTATGGAGTCATCGCAAATGGTCCAACTGAAACGACAGATAAAACGTATGTGACGGGTGTCGTCGATGGGGGTGGATGTCGTACACTACGTCAATACGCTGCAGCATTAAATGGTAACGCACAAATCAATGCTTTTCGTGATAAAGGAATCTTGGAAGCTAAAAATAATTGGAATAACATTATTAACCAAGCTCGTAGTTACCTGGAAGCATACGCCGAAATAGCTTCCAATTTTTACGAAATGTCTTTGAAAATCTTCCCATTTATCGAATATGAAGAGTTTGATGAATGTCAAATTGGTACAACCGAACTTCAAGACAATGATTACGGCACGCGTGAAAGTCCAAGATGTGATAACCTAGACAGTACGAGAGAGAAACTTAATGCAATGCCGCTGTCGTCACAAGCTATTCGACGTTCAAAGTGTTTTTGTCGAATGGGACAAATGGGACCCGTGTGGGAAAACGAAGACGTGCAATACGAATTTGATGAATTATACCTCCATATTGATGACGCGAAGCTTGGCGAACATTGTAAGAAAATCGTAAATCTGGAATCGGCCTATCAATATTGTAAATCAGACCTAACAGAAACTTCCAGATGGAAAGAAGTATTGCGCGACCTCGAACCATCCTATTCAGCACTTTACACCACAAAGGAGAGCTCAAAAGCCGAGAAAAGTGAAATCGAAGCTGCGAAGGGGGTAATGTTTGACCAACTCGAACAAACTATGCCGTTAGTCAAAGACGGATACGAACCAAACTGTGGACGGTTGATTACATCCCACACTGGACCAACAGCCAACAGAACGGACATGTTTTCAAACAAAGGTGCAAATTGTCTACCATTTGCAAAATTAAACGAAATTATATACCGCTTAGAATTTGAAACGTCCCAATTGGAAACAGGAAAGGTTAGAAATAGTGCATTCGAACGTTTCTCGGACGGACTGTGTCGAACAAGGGATAAATTAGAGAATACTTATTACTCATTCCGTCAATTAACCTATAAATGGGACCATCCTATCGACACTGATGGTTATGGTGCGATGGCAACGCCAGTTTCCTCATCGATAGTTGACCATTGGACCAACTACCGTGTTAAAACGGAAGTTCCCGGTGCGCAGAATCGTTTGAAAGGTAATGACGATAGAGATAAATTGTATTGGAGATACGTTGATTCGGACAACTCAGCGTCAGCGGATAAAGTTCGAACACCCATGTGTTTTGTAGACTGGACAAATGAACTTGCAGGTTCCACCGCAAGAAAAGATTTCAGAGGGTCGTCGTACGATGACCCTTACGAATTATTCCTCAGAGAGGTTAGAGAAGCGGAATTTAACGTAAATGTGGCATTAGCCGCAAAATCGCGAGCCATTTCCGAAAACGGACTAATATGGGACGCTATTGAGACAGATTTAACGTCTGTGGACACCAATCGTCTTAGTTGGGACATTGCCATTGAAGTTGCCGAACATTTCATGCGTATTGTCACAACTGACGAAGATGACGATTCCGTCGATAGTGATGACGTGGGTGCTGATAAGGACGAAGGTGGTGAGGGTCCATCGTCAATGGCAACAGGTAGTGCTTATAGTAGAGACAACACCAATACCTCGATGAACGCCGATGCGGCGACGGATGCAGCAAACAAACTTATTTATGAGGAGGCGCAAATCGCTGTTGATATGCAAAATACAGCATTACAAGCACTTATAGCAAGTCGTGCAGAGACTACATTATTAGAATCTGACTTGTCATTTGTAGAGTCACAGCTTGTATTCATACAAAAACAAATAACGATAGCGGGGTCCAATACAGGTCGCAGAGAAGAACGTCCACAGCGTGGTGGTTCTCGTGGTCTAAGTAGTAGTGGACCAATTTCCGATTCCGACACCGCTTTTTTGAAGGCGTTTGGTGATGGCACTGGTGCCACTGGAACCAGCGAAGGTGAATTCTGGAATGATGCTACTGGTGGCATGGAAGACTCCTCTCTACCCGAGCACAGTTACATTCCACCATTGTCCATCGAGAATATTGACTACTGTGATTCTACACCACATGCATGTACAAATGGCGGTGATAATTGTGCCTTTTTCTTCGGCGAGAACATAGTTATAACAAACTCCCAACTGACCGAGATTATGGGGGACACGGACCATAAACACTGTTGCTTTGACAAAGCAGGCGAAGAGACGACTGTTAGTGCCACGGCCACGTGTACTCCAACCCTTACAGGTGTTGAATATTGGAAAACACTCAGAACATATTGGGAGTTGGTCAAGGGCGATATATTATATTTGCTTCAAAAACAACAAAGCACCTGTATTGTAATGCCACAACATCTCGATGCACCAGTTATCATCACTAAACAAACAATAAACGGTGGTAGTATTGAAGATGTTGTTTTAGGAGAGATTAGTAATTATGAAATGTTCAATTTCGTACTGAGCGCAGGGGAAAGTATTTCATTTAGTGCGAGAGCTGGCGCGGCTCTCAACGCCGACTCAAAACTAATCATATTTTGCGGAGGGGACGAATATGGGTCGGTAGACATAATTGGTCTGGAGGAGACTATCATTAATGACCTATCTTCACAAGCATCTGGCGTACCACTTTTGAGCGGCCTTGGTGAACAATGTTATGTCAGAGAAATGTCAAAGGACATTTCTCTTTGGTCACAAAATGATACATCAGGTGTAGAATGGCGCGTTACGGGTCATAATGGAACAGATTATAATACACTTGCATTTAATACAGAAGACACGTTGTTTATGGGTACGTGGACGAAGATTTACGATGAAAATTCGGAGATACTCCCAGAGTCATTGTACATTGAGATTGACCACGTTTTCGATAGAAGCACTTTTTTCGAAGTAATGTGCAGTTGTATGGTCGGTACCACCTGTACCAAAGAATTATACGCTGTTCCTGATGTCAATTTACAAAACGTTGACATTTACACAGAGACGCGTATTATCGAGATTCCTACTGAGTGGACAGAGGTCCACTTACAGATATTCGGTGACAAAATCAATGGTGCTAAACATGAAAACCTATGTTCTGGCATCACCTCTGATATGAAAATAGGTGACAGAATACAAGTTTGGAATGGTGAACCAGCGTCGTCGACCGTGACTGAGGGAGACATCACGCGCGGTGTAATTGACCTTGGCCAGGGTGACCTCCTTTGTGATATAGTTCATACTGGTACCGATGGTGACGGCAAATGCTTTTTTGATTATGGACCACAGCTGGATAGCGACACACCACCAAAGTTTAACGTAGTGATGACACGTGGTTCTGAATCCAGTGCCAATGAGCCTACGATTGATATTAATTGTCAGGGTTTGGACGGTTTGATTAGTCTTGTCCCATCTAACTCTAACTCTCCAATGGGAATGTTTAGACGAATGAAGTTAATCACGAAATCTACAATATTTGGTGATTTGGAAACAATTAGTCGAACCAATTTCTGTGCTGAATTTATCTGTACAGACTTGAAGAAACAATCCTTGCAAATGTATGGTGATGGAAGTGTATGTTGTGTAGATAACAACGTAGAGACGACTTTCATTATTATTGGGGATGCGAACACCGTTTTTACTGTAAACGATGCGGACGATGTTAATGTAGACACAGAAATAACAATGTTCACAAAAGCCGAATTGAATACTATTGGCAACCATATGAAAACTTCGCAAAGCGACAAGTTAAAAGCCCTTGGTGACAATTTGCTGGGATTTACACAAACACAAAATGTGTATGTGGGAAGCGCGGTAGGTTCTATCATTGTGACTGTCTTAACAGCTGACAAGTCGGTGTATGTGATACATAATGATGAATTTAGAACAATCGCCAAGACTTAATCCGATACGATAACGGCTTGATATTAACGAAATAAATGTATTAAAGTAACTTAAATAAATAATAAATGAATACGATATTTCTATATTTGTGTGTATTTATCCACTCCGTCTCGAGTTGGGATTGTTTCAATTATGCATTGTCTTATCCGGACTCTTCCACCACAATTCATATTGAACAACGTGAACAATATTTGACAAAATTATGTGATGCCATTCATACCTGTCATTCTAACCCTCAGCTCATTTCCTATGATTTGTATATTAAAGATGTTTTAAGATGTTATGATTTACGAGTCTATAATTTCGATAAAAATATATTGGATATACATCGACCCATTATTTCTCAATATATTTGTTCGATGCGTGATAAATCTCTTGCTGAAATACATTACGATACTTTGGATTTGAAGGTCAAGGATATGATGACTTCTATTATTAATGTAATTCGGATACGGGATTCTTATTTGCGTGAATTCCAATACCCAACTATGGGAGCAGTGATTGGTGACGTATTGTTTTTATTGAAGAGTACAAAACAAACATTTGCATTGTCTTCTTCTAAACAACACATGGCTATTAAATCAATGTGCACAACTACGCGTCGTCAAATTGAGTCAGTGCATCAATTACAACAGGAGTTATACGACGGGCAACAACAAATACAAAATTTAACAATGTCTATTTTCTTACAAAGAATTGACTTTGATGATTTTGTTGTCACTTTACAAGAAAATGTGGTGGCTTCGTTTTTAGAAATAGAAAATGATGATGGATATTTATATTAATTTATCTGAATCATTGTTCGATTTGGTAATTTATGGGATATTTATAAAACTATCTGAAATAATCGTCGTTAAATTCCTTTTGATAATTTGTGAGACATGACGTAAGAATATCAAAAGAATTCATGCGAACAACTTCTGTCATTTGAGTCAATCGTTCTTGTTCATTTTTGATTTGTGTTAGTTTGGACCATCTAAGACTATCTCTTTTAAGTTTTTGTGCGACTTGTTCAAAGGTGCGAGCGTGTCCTGACAACGTTCCGCGAATTTTAGACACTTCATATCTGGCGCTACCTTCTTGGTCTCCCAATAAAGCATCTGTGGCCGATGGGTAATTTCCTTCTGCGGCATCCTTTTTCGATTTATGAATTTGACTTGCCATGACATCTCCGTGTGCTTTCATATCAGCGACAAGTTTCATTCTTGCGACACGCCAATCGTCCTGGAGACCCCCAATGACAAGTTCGTATTCGTCTGCAGCCCTGGACGCCTTAGCCATACGAATTCTCTGCTGGTGTGGATAATTGAAAGATTCAACGAACGATTCCAAATTATCGTCATTTGGACTAATTGCACATCCGGCGTCGTGTAATTTCTTTGTGATTGCACGTCTCCATGAATGTGCGTTCGAAACATATTGATTATCTGCGCTTGGTGGTTTAATGAAATCGTTCGCGATTTCATTTAAAGCGGTGTTGAATTTTTCACATGCACCGTCTATACCAGGGAATGTTTTGACCATTTCCATCCAGGCCGATTGACCAGCTATGTCTGATTTGTAGTACAACTGACCTTCGCCGTAAATATCATGTGCGTAATCGAAAGAATCGTCCTCTGCGCATGGTATTTCCCCGTCCCTTGACGTACATGTTCCCCAATCTTTCCCATCTTTCGCGTTGTATAATTTCAATCCTTTATTGCAACGACTCAATGTAATTGTTTTTTGCTCACCACCGACTTCAGAGGCTGAGACATTTTTCATCATAAATGCAATGATTGTTGCAACCGTGATATATTTCATTATTATGTTATATATTTCAACCTTTTTATAGTTGTTTTTTTTAGAACCAATAATCAGTATAAACTTTGCAAATATTTTGAATAACCCCAATGTTATACGTGTGTTTGTTGTTCGTATTGGTCGTATTTTGTACCGGACAAACTTTGATTGATGACATCGCTACCAAATGTACCGGTCTAATTACAAATCCTATCGCATTATCCTCATCAAAACACCTGAAACGTACTCTGGACGTCAATTGTTTCGATTATTACAATGTTCGTACTTCGAACGAAATGATATTGAATTTAACAGTGGTTTATGACAAAGGAATAAACACTTTTCAAGAATATCTGACGTCGGCTTCTTTAAATGAACAAACCCTCTACGCTGCTAAAAATTGGCTGTCGATGGTCGTTACTGACCCATACAGTTTGTACCAACGTCAAGCGAGAGAATGCAATGCGCAATTGTTAATGTCACGTTTCGGAAGTGAGGATGTCCTTTCTGAACTCCCTGTATTCCTTCAAAGTTTGGAATATATGGAATCTTGTTTTTGCGACGTAGCTGATTACGTTACATCTGCGTCGACTTCACTTCTGTCTGCATATGATGTCCGTATTTTGGAAGCCGAAAGAACCAGGTTGACAATGTTAAATGCGTACAATAATGTAAGCCGAAGTCGTGGAGAGATTTCCAAAATAAAGGAAACGTTTGCAACGAATATTATAGAAACCTTCAATAAAGTATATTCGTCAAACTAAGATTTCAATGACCAGTATTTAAGAGTGTCTAATGATTGAAGATGTTCTTGTTTGTTATATTAGTTATCATTGGGAAAACAACCGGATATGTTTGGTTACATGACAATTGTACGGATGATGTTAATTATATGGTACCGATTGAGAATGAGACAGTATTGGACCCATGCGATGATGGAGAATGTTGGACATATTGTGACCATCTGGAATGGCAGGATGCCACTGGCGTTGGTGGTGATTTTTCAATGAACCATTTAGAATCCGAACAACAAGTGTGTATTGAGACGGGATGTGCTGATTTTCATTACGCACATATCAATGAAATACAATTATTGGAAATGTGTGCCATTGACAAATGTCACGTCGATAATAACGAAGTTGAGCGTGTTCGTCCGTGTTCGACATTATTGATACAAGCGTCCAAATTATATAAAGATGTCTCCGAACTAAAATCGGAATTTGAACAGATGTATAACATGAACCGGTCATTGGTCGAGAATTCCAAAAGTCGTTTCATCACTAATATTAATAATATGTTGACAAGTGAAAATACTATGTACACGGACTTACAAAGTGCGGCAACAGAGATGACTAAAATTTTAGAGATAAAAGAACCTATGCGCGAAATTAATATGGTCGATGCCATGGAAGAGGCGATGTTAGCATCTACAGAACATTCTAATCAGATGACCACGTTGACTGGACAAATGACAGAGGAGTTGTTGAATATGGACCTTATGCTGTGGGACATATACAGAAAGGTTAAATTGAGTACAACACTGAATAGTGCATTGCGGGTTATTAAAGATTATATGGACGATTTACGTTCACGCGTAGTTCACCAATATGTGTATGGACCTGATGAATGCCCCGATGTTAATTGGTTAGTGTCTGAAATTGAGAGTGAATGTGTATTGTGTGAGAATGGAGCTTGTCACTGGGGTGATTCGAATTTTACATGTATATGTGACATTGGTTGGACTGGTCTTCATTGTGAACATCTTAAAACAAGATGTGCCGAAAATCCGTGTATTTCTGCTGTACGTTGCGTCGACGAATATGAAACATTTCGCTGCGAATGTGAGTTAGAGTGGACAGGTGGTCATTGTCAGACTCTGATTAACACGACACTTGGGTGTGATGCGTCGCCTGACCATCAACCATGTCAAAATGAGGGATTATGTGTGACTGAAGAGGCTGGGTATAGTTGTGATTGTACTGTTGGGTTTGAAGGTCTCAATTGTCAATACGCACTGAACGATTGTCACGAACAAAACCCATGTAGTCATGGTGAATGTGTATTTGAAAACAATCGAATCTCTTGCGATTGCGATATCGAACCAACCTACAAACAACAATTTTGGAAGGGTACGACCTGTTCAATTCCACAAGTGGAATGTGATTTTGACCAGGACCAGTTGGCGGCCCAAAGTTTGATTCATGGTGCACCCTGTAGTGGTCAAGGTGTGTGTACATTAGATTCCGACAATAATGGTTGGGGTTGTTTCTGTTCTGATGGTTATATTGGTACCCGATGTTCTGTCTCGGTCAATGAAACAAACAAGTGTATATTGTATAATATACCGTGTATTCATGGTTCGTGTCAACATTGTTCAAGTGATAGTTCTTCTTCTTGCATGTGTGAGTGTGAAGCTGGTTATGAGGGTGAACAATGTTCTGTTGTGACTAACGAATGTGAGCCAACACCCTGTCACAATGGCGCGACGTGTATTGATTTACATACTGATTATTATTGCGATTGTTCTTCAATACCGGGCCTGTTCGGTGGGGGGGTTTGTGAACAGAAAATAACGTGTTCAGATAAACCTTGTGGTGAATATGAAGTCAATATGGTCTCATGTAATCATTTTTCGTCGAAATTATCGGGGATTGATTGTACTTGTATGTCTGGGTGGTTGGGTGAACGATGTGAGATTGATGCACGCACTTGTTCAGACAGAGTATGTTTGAATGGTGGAAATTGTGCCATGGGCCATTCAAGTGCGTTTTGTATTTGTCCGGAAGGATGGGAGGGAGAACGATGTGAACGGATACCACCCTTTTGCGACCACAATCCTTGTGGAAGTAATGGTAATTGTTCTATATCTGGTACGGGTTACGAATGCCATTGCGACCCTGGTTGGGAGGGAACCCAGTGTAATTATAATATCGACGATTGTTCACCCAATCCTTGTGCACATGGTGCCTGTCAGGACAAAGTGAATGATTTTGATTGTTTATGTGCGGATGGGTGGAGAGGGAGACATTGTGATTTGGTATGGTCACCCTGTGATAATGTCTCCTGTCCACGGAATGGTCTCTGTCTGGATACACGGTTGGAAAGTTGGACAGAGGATAGTTTTCTTTGTATGTGTGCTGCACATACCTGTCAGTTACCTTCCCTTGGTCAAACCAATTCGGACACGAAACAAATACGAACAAAGAGTCATTCCTATCTCTTATGGGGCTTTGTTGTTGGTACGGTGTTGATGGTGGTTGCTGTTCTGTTTGGATATTGTGTCTACTGTCATCCTGTGGATAAACGAGTTCAACGTCAAAATTTCAAACATATCCACAGTTTAATTTAACTGTATATAAGATGATGTACGTAGTAAATAATGGACACCGTCCAACCAATAATAAACACTGGATTTCGACAATTCACAAGAAATGAAGCTGTCGCAGTGATGGATGCAAAAACGGCAAAAATTAGTGAAAATTTCGAGCGCGAATTACGTGTAATACAGGAAAAAATACATACAACTGTCCGCGAATTGGTTCGGGACCAATTAGAACTATTGTCAAAGGGAGTCGGACAAAATACAGCCGATATTCGTCGAATACTGGACCGTCGACGTGACGAAAATGCGTCAAACGACGGACTTGAGGCAATTGTGAGAAAAAATACAGAAAATATTAAAATCATCGATAGTAACATCAAAACTATCGATAAAAATGTACAACAATTAATAAATTAATCATTTTTTTTTCACAATTTTTAATGGTTTTGCTACTTTGTGCAAACGTTTAAATTCATCGAAAAAACTGGTCGCGATTTCTGGGTCATGAAATATCATTATATTTTCCAAATTTGTCACTGCCGATTCTGTCACGTTGAACGAACCATTCATGACCCAGAGCGGCTGACGTTCGGCCGATAATCCAATCAAAAATTTATGATGCATCAAACTTTTGAAACGTCCACGTCCTTCCCCCATTGTACGAATTACACCCCCTTGGAAACATCCTGACAATTTAGAATACGCCAATTGGTTTTTTTTACGAGTGGTTAGACGGTCTTTGGTGCAAATAATAGACACTCCGCGAGTGTGTTCGGCCATAGCTTGGAGAACACGTTTATTCGACAACCACGCAATACATCCCACCACGTACACTGTGTCTTTATGTTTGATATTGCGGACAATCGCGTTTTGAATAGCACGACCGTCAAAGACAATGGCTATTTTTTGCTTACCACGTTGATGTATACACTGACGTTTTCGTTCACCATCGTTTGCCTGTTGGTTCAAATCTCGGTTTCGTTTTGACATTATTTATATTTTTGCGTATATATAGGAGATCGTGAGAAACAACAGATGGATGCACCTGCGATTTTTATTCAGTGGAAAAACGGACAATTACCAACAATAGCACATATTCAAGCTGCTATGTTGACAGGAGATGTTCGGGGTCTCGAACTCGTTGCTACCATGTATCTACAGGCACGACGAACAATTAAAGCCATGCAGATTTTTTCGGACGATAAATATCTTCAATTACTTCTGGAGGCAGTGCCCAAAACATGGACACCCAAAGTGGTCAAAGTACTCTCTATTACATTACCTTCAAAATATCCACAACTTGATTTGTATTTTGAATCAATTAAACAATTTGGACAACCAAACAATCGACAATTGGATAACCGTGAGTCTAAAACATCGGTAGTCGAACCGTCTACATCTGTAGTCGAACCGTCTACACCGAGGATAAATCCCAGGAATTCGACCACCAGCAATATCATCCAATCCGTCAATCATGTCGAGGATGTCGATTTAATTATGGCCAATCGTCAAAAACCATCGGTGTGGGTTCTCGTCAGAATGTTGAACGCCTCTGTCCCCATTGAATGGGTCCAACAATGCGCATCCAAATTAACCATCGCAATCCACCGCCAGGAACAAGTTGAACAAGATGCCTTTGTTCTTCTTGATGACGACAACACGCGCCATGTACACCACATTGACAACTCTGTCACATCATTTATGCGCGTACTTCATTCTTGTATGAGTGTAGACACGAGTGTAGACACGTCGCCTTCAATTATCACATGGCAATTTTCACAGTCAAAACACGCAATTCACTTACAACAACTCGCAGAAAGACTCAAACAATTATGTCCAACGAAACCCATCGAATTTGCAATATTTGCTTGTTCATTAGGTCTACCAACAACGAAATTAATGAAAACACGAGATTGTATAGAACGTTGGAAACATTCACGATTTAACACCCTGTCTTTTGATATTGTCATTAAAATGCTCCTTCGACCTTTTTTTCTCACATCGTCAGGGGAAAACGAAACCTCAGTCTTATTCATTCACTACCTCGAACACATTCAAGAATTTATTTGTATCGAAGACAACAAAGTCGACGACGTGGAAAAATTTTTCTTTCAACAATATTATTCCTATCCAACTCGAGATGAAATGAAATATATCTGGAGTAGAATCGAAAAAAATGCAAACATGTATAAATGAAAGTATAAATGTCTATATTCTCAAGAGATATGGAAGTCCATATCTTAATACTAAGTACCATGAATGTTGACATGACACGTGAATATATGTCTCAATACGAATTAGATTTCGATTCGACAGAAGGAACAATCTGTCGACTACGAATGCAACGAGACCAACCAATGTCGGTCTCGTTATGGGTGTGTTGTCAACATCCAGTTGTCGAACTCTTAGCAGGTTCATTCGTTCCACACATGGACGCTTGTATTTGCTTGTACCATGACCACGATGGATTATCTTGCGTCCGAATCGAAAGTGGAATGAAATTATTACAAGAATACCATCAACACATTTTCATGATGGCGACCATCCTACCGACAATTCAACAAAAACATTCATCAAGAGTTCGACATTATTATAATGAAAATGGGTTCGAGATTCGACGACTCACACAAACGTTGCATAAAAACGTTGAAGAGATTTTAAAACTACATTTACAAGTGAATAAAACGTTATAATTAAAATTTACTGTTCGATATCGTCAGTATCTAAACTACTATACTTCTCCTCCTCCGGACCATCAACAATACCCAACCAAATCAAAACGTTTGGAATTCGGAACCATATTAGAGCAACAGCGTATGAAGCGAAAAACCCGCCAAAAGAAATGTTACAGTAGGAAGTCGCACATGCCTGTGTATCCGTTACGCCTACCATGACAAAGCGTCCGAGTCCGGTGTCGATTTTGTCGCACATTCCTTGCCACGCGACGGCAGCCCAGACGAACAAAGCAAACGAAACAATCATCCAAACAATATTGAGTCCAAGAAATAGGCGTTGAGTACCCTTCGAAGCAACGACTGACGATATCGAAACGTCGCTGGGTAGTAACATCACACAAGTGTGAGCACCGAAAAGTATTGCACGAATAGCAAAAATGCCAAACGTAGCAGCTCCCAATGCTGAAAGTGGAGCGGTGTATCCAAATGGAGCACAATCACCGGCGTCCGATGTTTTAGAACAGGAGGGTGCACTCACCCATCCTTTCCACTCTCCGTCAGTATCGCCCTCTTTTACGATTGGTTCAAACAGTTCATCATTGACGTTGTAGTCATTGCATGGCGATATTGACGATGCGGCGGCCATCGATGTGGCGTCCTGTAATGCTCCTTTTCTAAAATTATTACATTGCGTTGGCATTTTTATTTCGAACCCTCCGAATACTTGTTTCAATTGACCTTCACGGTCTGGGTCTTCTGTAGCGTTGTATGTATCAAGTACGAGATTGGAACCTGGGAAATTGGCGGCATCCATATCAGCACCAAAAGTGATGAGTGTTAATAGAGCGAGTATTGAAGAAATCGTTGCTAACACAGCTCGTGCGATATTTAGATTTTTGGCGATTGTCATTTCTGTCCTAATTATGTATGCTTATATAGTGTCTACTTTTTGTCTAACGTGCAACGTTACCGTTTAAAAATGTAATCTGTAATGTTGTATTACGTTGTTTTGTATTTTCATGATGTTGTGTCAACGTGCTCAAGTCAGTTTTTTGTATATACCAACCGTTGTGTAATGCCCAATCGGTGATTTCCATTAACGAAGTTAGTACTGTACCACATCCTCGTACAGTTATTTCTGTAAAATTCGAGGATATAATCTGGTCAATGATAGCAACGGAGTTGTCATCCCGAGAGAGTGTAAATTCAATCGATGTTTTATGAGGGTGTATAATAAGAGTAAAGGATGATATACCTTCTTGTGTCGGTTCTAAGTATAATTCAACCCGATGTCCACGACGTCGAAAAGTGTCTGCAGCAAACAATACATACAATTTATCACCAGTAATCGTTTTATATTGGAACATTTGACCGATGTCTACCATTGACTGGATTTTCCCAATCCACTCTTGTTTCTCTGCCATGACGATTCACATTTGTAAGTATATTATATACTTCAAACCAATTGTGTCGAAACACCAATGTTGGATGTATTTAATGTGGGAAGCACAATGTTGTTATGGTCATTTAAAAAATAAAAAATATACTGTTATTTTTATGCAGATTTATTTTTTTTGTATGGTTCAAATGTTTCGTTTTCACGACTACGTTTGTTTGTGTTTTTATGAACTCCTTCTGTGAGACCTTGTGGGTACGTCATGTAGGGTGTCGGTGTGTTTTCCATTTGTTGCAAGATGGAATCGAGGGGTGTAAATACGGGTTTTCCGATTTTCTTAGACCATTTGTCGGCAACGTGTTGGTCAATATCCGATTCAATAGTGTATCCATCGCGAGTACGTGTTGCGGTAGCATTTTCTTTGGTACTGGTAATAAAACGTGAAAATTCGGAATTTGCAAGTATATTTTTGTAGTGGAGTTCATCCCCCCCTGGAATACGCTCAATCACTTTAAAGATATGAAACCATTTCGAATTAAGTGGACAAGCAGTTAGGAGTCGTTTTCTGGCGGAGTTTACATGTGTTTCGGCCGCGATAGTTTCAAAGACACTGTCTATCCCACCAGAACTATGTGCTATTATATGTGCGACGTGAATAAAGACTCCTTCGTTGTTAATGATGCATGAATCATATTTGTGTTTTGTATTGGACTGTGTGTCCAATACAGAGAACTTGTTGTTGGATGGTTCTGAACCAGGTGGTGTGGATGGTTGTTTGAATTTCTTACTCTTGAATGAATGTTTTGTCATTTTTAGCAAAAAATCTTCAATGTTGTTGGTTGACGTCCGTCCTTGTTCTAACGGAATGCGTGAATTGATTTTTCGACTTAACTGACGTAATTTGGGCAATTTGACATAATCATAGGAAACTTCTTCGCTGTTATTGGGATTACCAAAGGTCGGGGTTGATTTCTCCATGGACCAGATGGTGTTTAAAATCTTATGTTCGATTGGTGAACGGAATTGGTCTGCGAACAATGATAACGTAAAGAGAACCATCTCTTCGGATACTTTGAGATAAGGTTCCAAATCTGGAATCATTTCTTCCTTAAAAGGTTGACCATAATGCTTACCAGTTGGGACGTTACAAACAATTTCAATAGCAGTCACGATTGCTTGATTTCGTGCAAATAATTTAACACGTTCCCAATCGCGTGGACCAGGTCGAATAATCGAATTTTTGGACATTGACGACTTGAAACGTGGAACCAATATGTTACTCGCTGTAGAATCGACATCTTTAATAACTCGGCACCAAATTGCCTTTTCAACGAGCATGACACGATACTGTTCTTCTTTACCTTCTTCGAACAGCAAGTTGCGATGTTTTTTGTCCTCTGTGGACATCATGCGTTCACCGTTCATACAATCGTCAATGTCGCGACCGCGTCGTTGCTGTTGTTCAAAGTTTCCCCAGAAAAAACGGGTCTGTAAGGCTTCTTCGACATCTCCTTTGGCATCGTTGGTGGCACCCATCCAAACACCGACACATTCCGACTTGGTGATGCGTGAAGAACGTTTACCAGTTCCTTCGTCTTGGCACCAAGTTTTACATGTTACGCGTTGTGAGGTCAATTTTTCCTTAAACATAGCTTCTTGCGACGAATCGGCATTTGGATTTTTGGCGGAACGAAACATTCCAGGTGGTGCTTCGTGACAAACGGTGACAATGTCGTTGCGATTACCATCGACAGCGTCCGATTTACCAGTTTGGTATGTCAACACTTCGGTCGTTCCTTCAATTGATATTCTTTGCATCAAATCGAACAGGAATGACTTTGAAGTTGCACCATCCCCAGCTTGAAAACAATTCAAATGTAACCCGAAATTACGTCGAAACGCGTCGTATCGTGCGTGATGGATTAGATACATCATTCTGTGTGCCGTTGATATCAAATAATATTGTTCATATCCCTCGAGTAGAACAATAACACGGTTTGCAAAGACAGATAGCGTCGGGTCCTTAATAGAATGGTGTACAACTTGATGTTTGGAGGTCGTCCGCCACGTTAACATTTTCGACACGACTTCGGAGATACAGGCATCCGGGTCCAGACATTGCGTTTGCATTGCGTGAATAGCCCAGGTCTGATGTTCGTTATATTTGGCCGCAAATATGTCTGGAATGTGCTCTACAGACGCACAATTAGTTATGTATCGGTCTTTAGATTGGTATTCCAGCGTCGAAAACGCTGAACGGTCTGCTAATCCATCGAGGCGTGCTCGTTCAATATCGGCAGGTGTACGAATGTCGTATTCTGTTTCGCAATTAGCGTCATATCCTAATACTTTGCGAGGTATGGCACTCTGCGATTCCATCCATTGTTGATGGTCAGGTAAGTATTTTCCGCAGAATACTTTCGGATGAACCGAGGAAGGCGTCAATCGAATGACATGTTCCGTCGTAGGAAATCCAAGTAGAAGGATAGGAGTATATTTGGTGTCGTTTTGTGTATACACTGCGCGGTCCTTAAACTTTTCATCAGCAGTGTCCGGAATCAAGTCAATGGCTCGGTCGAATGTAAATACACTACGTGGGTTAGCAACGTTATTAACCGAGTTAATGGGGTTTTTGGGGTCGAGAATTTGGTCCAAATGTGATGTAAATTGTTGAGTTCCAGAATATCGGTCTGCAACAGTACGAACGTACATTTCGACTCCAGAAATCTGGGAATATTTCTGGTATGGTTGAAGACCAGAGAGTGGGTCGACTTTTCGTGAATTTGACTTTCGGTCAATAGAATCATTGTGTAAATTCGAATTTTCGGTCAATATTTTGGAGAGTGCGTCACCAAATTTAATGTCTTTATGCAGAGAGACCGCGTGGATAATATAGGCTACAGCGGTATCTTTGAGAGTAGCGGACGGTATCCACTGTAACCAACATTTGACATATGGAAACTTATCACTTGGAGCCATGTCATTGGGTAAATTCATTGTATCGTAGACCATCTTCAAAAATAATTGGAAATGAATCTCATCGAAACGAGCCTTAGGGTCAGCGTGTCGCACGTCGGAAAACTTAGACGCGGCAGGACGCAACATACTACGCGGGATATTGATACTAACATAATCTTCAATGCCAGACGTATATTCCAAATCCGTCGGATTACTCCAAGAGTTATCGCCCCATAATGCGCATGTTTCCATATGAATACTACTCATTTGTGATATTGTTTTATACAATATTTTTGATAGTTAGATTTAAACCGTCTTATGCGGAACAAATGTTTTAAATCCCAAAAAAAATTAAAGGTGATTTATATTTAGGTGTAAGACTATGTTCTATTTCACATGGATTTCACTTTACCGTCTCTTACACAAGAAAGTTTCAGCCGATGGTATAATAAACGACTACCACGTGATGATGACATTGACGAACGGGTCGTTTATCCAGGAATTAAACTTTCCTGCTCAACAAAATCGAGAGATTTACGTTCACAAATCTCACCGGAACATGTTTTTATTACCCAAGAAAAGGATTCGACTGTATTTCACCACAAAGTTCTTGGTTCTAACAACATGTTTATCGATTTACCTAAACGTTTATACTCACATTGTTTTCGTAATATCAATATACACAGTATCCCGAATGACAATCGAATTTTAGTCCGACTGACCGAATCGACGTCAATAATACTACCCTTTATTCCAGACGACTTTGTCAATCAGAAAAGAACAAAACGTTCCCTCAATTCACGCTCTAAGACAAAACAACGGACCAACAAAAAAAGTAAACATCATCAGACCACTACGTCATCAGACATACCCTATACAGGATGGGTGTCGCGGGTGTTGTCACCCGCAACATCAACGGCCGCGGACAGTGCAATTGACGAATTCAGATTGAAACAATATATACGTGCTCAGTTGAACGAAAACGACGAACAATTAGCCGCGTGCATTCCCAATCCATTTGCTGGTGCATTGACCATTGATGACATTAATCAACATCCAGATAAGCAAATTGCACTCGATACTATTGTACAGTTTGTCCATCATTATGCACGAAATATCATTAATTAAGGACACACGAGGATGAAGGTCGGGTTAACTGACTCTCTAAATATTCCGTGTACAAACAACAACCAGGTAAATCCGTCTCAAAGGTCGACGTCTTACCAAAGAGTTGTTGTTCCGTTGCTGCCAAAGAAGCATGTATCTGGAGAATAGTGACCGATTCGCTGACCTCCACAGCTTCCGGTAATATACCGTGGAGGTCTTTTCGTATAACCGCATGCATAGTCAGGACTTCCTTAAAATAGGTAGTGGTGGAGGACGGGACAGTTGGTGGGACATAAAACAAAGAATTCACAAGTCGGAGCGTACGTTGGTAAAGCGTTTTGGGAGTATAGTATTTGAAAAACGACATAACTTCGGTCACTATATGCAAATACTATAAATACTATATATAACAACTTATTATAGAGAGAAGATGTTATCAGAGATAGACACATGTACACATGATATCAAAATGTTCTTAATTAAACTTGGATTCGAATTGACTCCACCAACACGATTACACAATCATAAACTAAAGCAAATACATCATGATATTTTCGAAATATCAACACAATTCAACCACAACCCCGTCGATATCTTCGACGGTGCACAATATGTCTTTTTCCAATGCACTGGACATTGGCAGGACGTACGCAACTTAGACGAGCTTCACACCGCATCAACGTGGACCAAACAATATTTAACACGTTATTTTTAAGATTCCGCTAAATATTTTTCCAACCACAACAACCCTTCCGATTGAAAAGGTTGGGAAATAAGCAGTTCCTCAGCAGGCGATAACGGGATACCACGATGTTTGGATAACATGCAATCTGCGACAACCCAAGCTGGTGCTGCCTCCTGACGAACTGTGCATACATCTTGTTCAATCACACGACGGTCACCGCCGTAAAAAATACGCTTACCCACTGTATGTGTCCCAAACGTATACGACATTTGATGAGGTCGATGTTGGTGATGTCGAACATTTGTGTCCAAAAAATCAAGAGCAAACATGACTATAAATATACATAATTGGACATTTATAGTCATGATTAAGTGCATCATATTTTTATTTTGTATTCAACTTTACCAGGCTCTCGATTATTCACAATGTCTTCGACAACAATCAGACACCGTCTGTAACTACATGAGGCAACACAATCGCTCGTACATTGGGCAAGAAATGACATCACGAGTGAAATTATTAAAAAATATCAAGAGGGTTGTCGACGGTGTTGAATTTGGATTGACATCGCGGTCCGACCGATTCTTTCATGAGAAACAACGCAATATCCATTTAAAAAAACACCATATCGTCAAACGAAGTCCTATTCAACAACACGTACATTTGACAACATCACCAAAATTACCACCCATCGATTGGCGTAATATCAATGGGAAAAATCACGTCACACCCGTCAAAGACCAGGGTTCCTGCGGTGGATGCTTTGCGTTTGCATCCGCTGCCGTCTTAGAGTTTTGGTCAGACACCTCGATGGGAACACCGACGTCTCTCTCCGAACAATCACTCATGGATTGCACATCCAATTCTTATCAACCAAACGAAGGATGCGATGGTGGACTCATGGAATATGTATTTGAATATGCAAAAACACACCCAGTACCTCTTGAATCAGAGTTTCCATACAGAAATTCAGAACATCAATGTCCACAGAGAGAATTGACACGTGTCAAAGTCGACAATTACAAAGTATTAACACGCTTAGAAAAAGCAGATGCAGAAGCAGAATTAGAATGGATTCTACATACATACGGTCCAGTCTCGGTCGGTATTGATTCGACCAATATCGATAATTATTCTGGTGGGATATTTAAAGCACACATGTGTTCGACAGAAATTGACCACGCAGTAACAATCGTTGGATATACCAAAGATGCCTGGATTATTAAAAACTCTTGGGGACTTAATTGGGGGGTCGATGGTTATTTATATTTGGAACGGGGGGCGAATGCATGTGGAGTTGCCGAATACATTGTCTATATCACCAGTGCCAATCCAGAGTCAAAGACATTGTCCACACAATGGTCTCCAACCGACTATTGGTAGTTACGACCACATCATCCAACCCATAAAAAAAGTCCAAGAAGAGAGACCAATAGCAAAGCCAATCAATTGACAACGTGTACTATATCGACCACTAATCTGTTTGATTGACCTTTTGATTTCTGTACGGTGTTCATCTAACGTCGAGCGCATTTCTCGAAAATTTTCGCTCGATTGTATAAATAATTCCGAATTCATTTGAATCACATGTGAGACTTTGTCATCCAATTGGGCCACACGGTTATCCAACGTCGTCACGCCCATTTCCAGCGTTTTCAATTGAGAAGCGAAAGTTTGGTCTTTTGCAGATAACAACATTAACAATAATAAGTCACACATTTATAGTCAATATTGTTTTACTTAAATTATATTATTGGTATTTGTTATTGGTATTTGTTATTGTTATTTGTATTGTTATTGTTATTGGTATTGTTATTGGTATTTGTATTGTTATTTATTCGAGACGTGCGCGTTTTGGAGAACGTGTGTCGGTAGTGTCGGTAGTATCGACACCACATTCATACAAGACACCCCCTCCTCCAGAGTCCATTGCTTCTGGATTAGACATTACTCGAATACCATACTGGAGTGGAATTTCCAATTTCATACCAAATCCACCGTCAGGCATAAAATAAAAAGAGGGTTGAAGAACCGGGGCGATTTTAGCACCACGTTGAATCTCTAACGTCGTAGTGACATCCACACCAGCTGCATCTTGGAGAGGGAGAACATTTGGCGTTTCATTATCGTCATATGGGAACTGACGCTGCGTAATTTTCAATTGGCGGTAGTCCTTATCTTCTTTGTTGGCAACAGGTGAATTAAAGATATCTTCGACCATTCCACGATAGGTCGAATCGTATGATTCGCCTGTGTCTGAGGAGACTTCCTTCGCGTTCTCAGCAATTTCTTGCTTCACTTTCGTCAATAATTCAGGGTCGTCAATACAATGTTGGAGACCGTCGTTGACCATTTTGGTATAATAATCAAACATAGCAATAGACTCAGGGTCATTAATATCTTCTTTCAAAGTCCCCGTTAATTTTGCAGTAGCTGGCGTAACCCCCGCAAATTTCCCAAGTGTACCAGTTTGAAGGTCATTCCACTCCAATGTTGTTGGAAATGTACGGTGGGTAAAACGACGATTTTCAACATCAGTCATATTGACATATTTTTTACCGGTCTTTCCTTCAGTAGTACTGAACAAATAGTCACGATTATGGGTTTCAATCACATCCATGGGGACATTTGCACGACCACTGTTACCAGTCGAATACACCACAATATCAGGTGTCAATGTATACGTGATACCGTACTTATCCTTACTCATGCAATAAGGACGCATTGAGAACACCATAGACAAAAGCGCACCAGAATATACCGCGGGGGTATCCGGCATTTCTACATATTTCCCACCAGAGGTGTGGACATAACGGATGGCACGAGGAGTGCCATCTTTGTTAAACGCGCGACATTTAACAGTAATTTTGTCAGAACCGTCCACCGTTTTCAAGGGGATTGTAGCCGTCTTGTAGAAAGATTCACGCGCCTTTTCTTCCTGCTGTTCTGGTGTTTTGGTTTTGTAGTACTTTTGAGCTTTGGTTCGAGCGGCACTGGCAGCGCCACCAAGGTCCTTCTCATACATTTGGTCCAAAGCCGACTTGTTCAATTTTTCCATCTGTGCAAAAAAATCATCGCGCTCACTTTGATGTTCATCGTTACCGCCAGTTTTCAACAACGTGGCCGTAATATGGGAAGTTTCTGGGGTGGTTGAAAACTTCGATTTTAAATAATTACCACCACTACCGATATGGGGCCATTCCACCATACAAGGTGGAGACATTACTTTGTAGGCGTAGCCAGCATTGTTCGACAAATCGGTAAACGTTTCTTGTTTACCCGTACGTTTATTCAAACGCTGAGATTCACTTAACGTGATTTCACCTTGGGTTCTGAAATTTAACATATGAAATTTGGTCATTGTAAACATTTTTTTTTTGATACTTATTTTGTGTCCATCATTCCGAACGAAACATATTCCATACTTTTATTTTTTTTCCTACATTCTCTATCCTAAAATATCATAATTGTGTTTTTTTTCTGGGAATATTATTTCTATCCAATATACAACTATAACAGATATCACAACATCTGATGTATAATGTTGGTGCCCGGCGACAAGTGCAATACCAATCACAGTACTTATGAAAAAACGGAATTTATGTGGTGATGTTAATAGCGTAATACCCGTATGACCACTAAACATCATATCGGAACAATTACCCAGTAAAATCATCTGTAAGACTGTGCGGTTCACACAAGGTGTCACGCCATCGACACTCGGCACAATAGTCACAAATTGTATTAGACCTTTAAGTAAATACATCATGGAGATTCGATATAAATACAAACTCCACTTCGGAAATGGTGTTACCGTAATTCGATACAACACAGATACAAACGGTATAATATTAGAAATGATAACCAAAGTTTCAGATTTCGGAAACGTGAAGAAATCATGGACATAGGGATAGGCAACAACATTTACCATCGAAACATAAGACAATGTGAAATAAAGAACCAGTGAACAGAACAAACACAACAATGGACGATACATCAATAAATTAAAATAAGTTTGTTTATAGTCAAATCCGAAAAATACCAGAAAATTCTCAACTGATTTGGAATAATCTCAACTGAATGGAAAATTGTCAACGATTTGGAAAAATCTCAATTGAATAGGATTCTCAACTGATTTGGAAAATCTCAACTGAATGGGAAAATCTCAACTGAATGGGAAAATCTCAACGATTTGGAATCTCAACTGATTTGGGAAATTCTCAACGATTTGGAATCTCAACTGATTTGGGAAATTCTCAACGATTTGGAAAAATCTCAATTGAATGGGAAATTCTCAATGATTTGGAATCTCAATTGATTTGGAAAAATTCTCAACGATTTGGAATCTCAACGATTTGGAAAATTCTCAACGATTTGGAAAAATTCTTAATTGAATAGGATTCTCAACTGATTTGGAATCTCAATTGATTTGGAAAAATTCTTAATAGGATTCTCAACTGATTTGGAAAAATCTCAACTGATTTGGAAATTCTCAACTGAATGGGAAAATCTCAACGATTTGGAATCTCAACGATTTGGAAAAATCTCAACTGATTTGGAAAAATCTCAATTGAATGGGAAATTCTCAATGATTTGGAATCTCAACTGATTTGGGAAATTCTCAACGATTTGGAATCTCAATTGATTTGGAAAAATTCTTAATTGAATAGGATTCTCAACTGATTTGGAAAAATCTCAACTGAATGGGAA
>Ga0115007_10000107_pt1 | contig 48207 bp, 41 predicted proteins | sample ArcOceMetagenome_2_FD_87166 | JGI IMG/M metagenome (GOLD analysis project Ga0115007, IMG submission 87166) | Marine eukaryotic phytoplankton communities from Arctic Ocean - Arctic Ocean ARC135M Metagenome | ecosystem: Environmental > Aquatic > Marine > Oceanic | place: Arctic Ocean | collected...
GAAGAAGAAGAAGAAGAAGAAGAAAATGAAGAAGAAAATGAAGATGATTTAGATTCTGAAATAGAAAAAGAGATTGAAAATATAAAAAAAGAATTAAAAATGGATCATAACCAACAAAAGTCTGCAGAAGAGGAAAAAGATGAAATTGATAAAAATATTATGAAAACATGTCAAGTTTTAGAGGAAGAAGTGTTAGACAAAGAAGTTGATAAAATCAATTTTGCAAAAACGGTATTATTAGCTCAAAAAGCAGGAGTTTATTCTACGATTGATACTGCTAGCGAAGAAGAAGAGAATGAAGAGTTGTTTAATAGTCCACAATTAATTCTACATCCAAAATTGTCTCCTCCAGTATTTGTCGGAGACAAAAACATCGAGTGTAAATCAAAAAGTGAAGAAGTCGAAGAAGAAGTCGAAGAAGAAGTAGTCGAAGAAGAAGTCGAAGAAGAAGTCGAAGAAGAAGTCGAAGAAGAAGTCGAAGTATTAGTCGAAGAAGAAGTCGAAGAAGAAGAAGTCGAAGAAGTAGTCGAAGAAGTAGTTGAAGAAGAAGAAGTTGAAGAAGTAGTCGAAGAAGTTGAAGAGGAAGAGGAGGAGGAGGAGGAGGAGGAGGAAGAAGTTGAAGAAATTACAATAAAAGACGTTGATTATTATACAAGTGACTCAAAAAATGGAAATATTTATAGTATTTTGGATGATGGTGATGTTGGGGACACAGTTGGATATTTTAAAGAAGGTAAAGCTTTTTTTTCGTGATTAATTATATATAATAATGGCAAATTTTCTAGATAATATAAAAGATTATGATATTTTAAAATGCCCCGCAATAATATTATATATAATTTTACAAATTGTAATATTATCAATTGATATATTTTTAAAGAAAGACCTTGTAAGAGCGTTTATACATTTTTGGTTAGGATTTGTATTTTATTTAGGATATGAAAAAGAATTGTGTGTAAAAGGAGATAGATATTTAGGGGGTGAGCAAATACTCATGGTTTTAGCATTTGTATTTTTCCAATTTTTCTTGATAAATTATGCATTAGATATTAATAAATCAAAAACTTATATAGAAAGTGATAAAATAAAAAGAGAAGAAAGATTGAATTTGGAAAAAAGGGAAAGAGATTTGGGGTTTTTAAAAAAGGATTTGGGATTGGACCATGAAAAACATAGATATATTAAAGTGGAGTATACTGTTGATGGGAAAAATGTTGTCATCAATAGTAAATATAACTTTAAAAAAGGAGATGTAATAACTTTGAGCGATGGTCGCATTAGAGTTGTGGAAGAAGTAAAACAAGAAGGGTTTAGCAATAAAGAAGGATTTAGCAATAAAGAAGGATTCTTACATTCTTTTGGTGATTTTTTTGGATTAAATAAATCAGTACAAGAAGATTCTATTGAAAAAACAGAAGAATCTGTATCAGAAGAAGTATCAGAAGAAGTATCAGAAGAAGTATCAAAAGAAGAACCTAAAAAAACAAGTGTTTATAATAAAGTATCTTCCGATGTGAAAAGTATGTTAGGAATAAAAACAAAAACCATTTTGCGTTTAAATTCACCAGTATCAAATACACAAGGTTATATTTTAGTAAAAGATAAATCAAATGGTGATGAAAATAAAGAGTTTAAAAAAAATGAAAAATTAAAAAAATTATCAAAAATAAAAGAAGAAAGGGTAAAATCTGAAAATAAAATAAAAGATTTGGAGGCCGAAATTGAAAATTTAAAAAAAAAAGAAGGAAATGTAGAAGAATTTTCATTAATAGAGGGTAATACAAATAATGATAATAAAGAACTACAAAATTTAGAAAAAGAAAAAAACAATGAAAAAATAAAAATAAAAAATCTGACTGATTTGGAAAAAGACATTGGAAAACAAAAAAATAATCAAGAAAATATAGATGAAGATATTACATCACCAAATAAATTAGAACAGATAAAATTGGATAAAAATGATATTAAAGAAACTCAAGATAGTATTTTACAATTTGATGAAACATATCAGAAAAATTTAAAAAATACAAGTAGAGACTTTGGAAAAATGACAAGAAAACTATCACCTTATATTAAGGATTCTTTTAATGCCGCATCACCACATTTAGAACAAGCTTATAATGCAGCTTTGCCGCATTTATCCAGTGTATTTACACCTGGATTATTCCAAAGAGGAAAAGTACAAAATAATAACGATACAATTAGACCTGCAAATGCCGATAAGGGAATTGTCGAATCATCTTTAGTTGACAATTCTAGTGTAGAAAAACCAGTTCCTAAAAAACCAAATCAACCAAATTTTAAACCAGATAAACAACTAAATTTTGATATGTTGGACAATAGAAAACCAACCGTTCAACCTGTTCAAAAAACAATCCAACAAAAAATGTAATTAAATATTTATACTATATATATGGTATTTAACAGATTGTGTGCCCCTGCCTTAATATATATAGTATTTTCAATATCACAAATAACAATGGATAGTTTAAAAGGAAACTACAACATTGCAATGGTAAAATTATTTATATCATTATTATTTACAATTTTATTAAATCATTTATGTCAAAGGGGTTTAGGAATTATATCATGGATTATTGTGTTTATCCCTTTCATGCTAATGACTTTATTGGCCGCTATTTTGTTAGTTATGTTAGGTTTAGACCCAGCTCAGGGTAAATTGAAGGAAAACGAAGCCAAAAAAAAAGAATTGGATGCTAGAGAAAAGGCAATTTTAGATTATCAGATGACACATTCGAAAGATGATTATGTTTTAAAATTTGAAGAAATGGAAAAAAAATAATATATTATAAAAATTATTTATTTTTATATTATATACAAATGGTTTTTGGTCAATTATGTGCACCAGCATTAATATATATAGTATTTTCAATAACTCAAATAACCATGGATAGTCTAAAAGGCTTATACAATGTTGCAATGGTAAAATTATTTATATCTATTTTGTTTACTATTTTATTAAATCATTTATGTCAACGGGGTTTAGGAATAATTTCATGGATTATTGTATTTATCCCCTTCATGTTAATGTCTTTGATTACTGCAATTTTATTAACAATGTTTGGCTTAGACCCACAAACCGGTAAACTAAAATTAGATAGGGAAAAAAAACAAAAAGAATTAGATGCAAGAGAAAAAGCTATACTTGATTATGGTATGGTAAGAAGCAAGGATGATTATATGAAAATGTTACAACAAATGGGATATAATAATGTTGAAATTGTTGAAATGAGCAAACAATGGAACCCAGAATATGACGAAACAAAAGCAGCAACTGAATCAGAAAAATATAGAAGCGGTACTACAATGAATAAATTACAGTCTAGAATATTAGCAGAAGAATTATATTACATTATTAGACCATCTGTTAATACAAATACAATCAATAGTGGTTCTTTAAAAGATTTGGCTTTTACAAATGGAACAATGAAAGATCAGTTTTTAAATTTTTGTAACGTACCAATAGACACTTATACACAAGATATTTACTATAACTTAAACAGATTGGGAGTATTTAACGAAGCTGATGATGAACAACCCAGATTAATACGTCAAGCATTTGAAAGTATGAAAGAGTGGGGTTCTTTAAGAAGATATGACGGTACTTATAACCAAATACAAAATGCCGAACTTCAAATTTATCAAGAATATAGAAATCAATTAACAGTTTTAAGTTCAGATTGGATAAATACATTAATTGAAAGTTATAATACCCGAGTTAAAGAAGAATTAGATACAGGTAAATATAAAAGTCGTTGTGAGAAAATTAACTCACAATTAGACACGTTAGCATCTGAAAGAGGTTTATCATATTCTGAGTTTAGTTTTGATGATTTTGTATCTTTTGATGAAGATGCTATGAGATATGGATCTAGAGAAGCCACTCAAGGTTTACCAACTTCATGTACGGACGAAATGAAAAAATTATGCAAGACAGAAATAGGTGGAAGATGTAGACCATGTTCTGAAAAAGAAACAAAAATGAACGGTACTAAATTAGAAGTTTTATGTCCTGTGAAATGTGATAATAGCCAAACAAGTTTTGCGGATGATAACTTTTTAAAATGTTCTGCTTGTCACTTATGTGCTCCAGATAGTGATACAGGCGATGGTACAATAAAGGGAGAATGGACAGATATTTCATCAGTTATTGGTGCTAGTGGAAAATCTGCTGTATATATCCCAAGTAGCTGGGATTTAACAAATCCAGTAAATAGAAAAGATTGGTGGACTTATTTATTCGGTAAAACCCATATGGATTATTATCGAACTTCTTCTTTTGGTGCAAAAGACCCTGATAATCCCCCTCCTGATAAAATCGGAAGTCGCAGACCTAAACCCGTTTGTTTTGAAAAACAATCAGGAACTTATATTCAAGTATCATCGTCTAGATGCGACGAATTAGACTCTCAGGATGTAGAAGGTATTAAATCTTGTGATGGTGACAAAGACGGTGCAATCGAAAGTGTTTATATTTATACAGTACAACAAGATGGTAGTGTTTATACAAAAAGTAAACCTATTTGGTTACAATTATCTTGGCCTGTATCAACATCTGCAATACAATATTTCAGCGAACCAATTTCAACTGGTCAACCTAGACAAGGTGTCATTTTAAGAGCAGAACTTCAAGATTATACTTCAAAAAGAGCAGCAGGTGCATCAAAAGAAGAATTTGATGCTAATAAATTAGAAGAAGCACAATTAAAAGAAGCGACAACTTTTAGTTTTGATAAAGAAGCAGGAGCAAGAGAAGCCAATTCTTCTTATTATTTATCAAAAAATGGAAAACGATTATTTAAAGTTATATTTGCAACAGGTGTTTCCACTATTAATGGTAGATTTTATTTAAAAGGTGCAAATGGTAAATATGTAGGTAAAAATATTGATACAGGTAAATTAACTGCAACACAAGATACTGTGTCAGGAGCTTTACAATTTATTAAAGGAGAAGTCCCAGTATTTGAAAATGATATAATTAAAAAAGTTTATTTAGGTAGATTACCATCTGGTGAATATTCCGGTTCAAATGGTGATAGTCTTGATAATTACAGTAATACTTCTCATTTATACAATATTATTAAAAATAATAAAAGTAAAGGAGATTTGGTGGGAGCTGTAGACCCTAATGTATTGAATTTAGTGGAACAAGCCGTATTAATCTCTACATCCGATAAAACCTTAATAAAACGAAAATTTGACCAAATGAATGGAAAAGAGTTGATATCAACTTTGATTAACTTTAAAGATGATGGTACATTTTATAAAGGGAATCCATCAGCATCAGGAGGTATAAATTTTGAAAATGCATATGAAGACTATGATATAAAAAATAAATGGATATCAAATGGAAGTGTCGATTTTTTTAACGCAAACCCCATGAAAAAAGATACTTATTTAATATTGCCTTATCCAACAGATGTTCCACTATCACTTTCTCAACCATTAATTATTGATTTTGGTGATTTGGTATATATTAATACTATGGATATTAAATCTTCTAATTTATCAGAATTAGACCAACCAACTGTTAAAAATGGTAATGGTGTAAATATTGTTCCAATGCAAACTAATTTCTTAGATAATTCAGGTAATACAATTACTTCAAGTGGTAAGCTTTTGCACGATGGAAAAAGTCCTGATGAATTATGCACAATAAGTTGTCAACATCCGGAATATCAAGATAATATAGATAAAACAAAAATTATAGGATTGGGTACACAAAGTATAGTTGGATATGGTGGTGCGGGTAGCGCTAATCCAAATGGTTCTTGTGTATGTTATGTAGAGAAAGATGCTCAATCAACAAATATAGGGACAATTACACTTTATTTTGATAGTAATATGCAAGAAAAACACACAGGAACAATTACTGACAAAGACATTGGTCAAACCAATTTACAAACAATTGGTAAAGTTGGTAGAATAATGAAAATAACACCGATAACTGGTAAAAAATTAAATATTAATGATATTAAATTTACGGGATTTAAATATACGGAAGGAAGTCAATATATCTTTTCAGTAGTACCATATAGTACAAAATAAACGTTTCAATTATATAAAATTTATAAATAATTTTATATAATATTTATATATGATAACAATCTTATTAATAATATTTTTAGGTATAATAATATGTTATACTTTTCGTATATGTAAACTGAAAAAGGAAGGTTTTAGTATTTTTGATGGAAGTTTTTTCGATTTCGGACAACAGAAAATGTATATGGAATTTAGAAAAGGTGGTTCTGGTGATCAAATTGGGGAAACAAATAAAGGATTTACACATGAAATTAAAAATATTGTTGGTGAATTAGGGTCTAGTGGAGGGCAAGCGGAATATAAAGGGGAAACATCATTTTCACAAAATTTAGATTCTATACAAGAGGAAAATACTGTGATTGTTTCCAAATCTTTTAAAGATGCAACTAAAGCACTAGATAAATTAAAAAATGTTGGGACTTATGCTATGAATCGTACAATTAGTAAAGAAGAAGCCTTTGAGGCTTGTTTTCAGGATAATGATACGTGGTCAAATGATAATTATGCAGTATTGGTATCCAAGAGTACAGAAAAAAAAACTAATGGTCGAGGTGAAGACCTATATAAACCTGCTTGCGTTGGAGTTGCTTATAGTGGACCAAATAAGTTATCAAAAAATGGTACATATTATTTATTAGGTAATTGTGTGAAGGAAGGAAAAGGTGACTGTCTTTATTACATGGATGACGTACATAAAGGAAAAACATTTTTTAATGGAATGGAAAAAGTTCCTGACCCTTGGAGACCTGTTGGACAAAATGCAACAACATTTCATCCTATGATTATTGATAAAGTATGGTATTTAGATAAACAGTCTCAAGGTTCAGTTTCGGGAACGGCCACTGAATATGAAAAAGCCAAAATGAAAGATGTTTTAAAAATAGCCGTTTTAGATCCTAAAACATATGATAATAACGCTGAAATGGTACAAAAAGCTAGAGATATATGTTCAAAGGGACTTTTAGCAGAATTTAGTAAAGTAAATAACACATCTGAAAAAACTGGTAATTGGTTTAAAGATCCAGAACAAGGTACTTATAAAAATGTAAAATGCGTTGGTTTTTCGATAGATGGTGAAAAAAAAGAAGAAGATGATAGTTTTATCAACAAACCAAATATTACTTTTTACGGTATTCCAGAATCGAATTTAAGTAATACTTTTAAAAAAGTAGTATTAGATTTAGATTCTGCTTCTGCTGATGTTCTCAAACCATATATTTTTGAAAAAACCGGTTCATTGACTAATAGTTATAAAATACTAAACGCAAGTTTACATGGAAGTGGGTGTGTCAATACAAATGATTGTGAAACTAAATGTGAAGATGATGAAGGATGTATTGGATATCAAAAAACTGCAGACGGTTATAAAATATTAAAAAATGGGTTTGAAGATGTAATAAAAGGAGATTTTGTTGATACCGACAAACTTTCAAAAACACGAGATGTTTATAAACATATATCGAAATATGATACGTTAAATAAAAATTTTATTGATATTGAAAAAACAAATGGAAGTAATAATTTATTTTCAACTATTATTAATTCGAATGATAATTATAAAAATATTATCGAAACTGAAAAACGAAACGTGGATAAATTAATTTCTAATCTTAAATCCTTACTTGAAGAAACAGATATTGGCAACACCAGTAACGAATTAACAAAATGTGAAATTTTAAAAAAATTAATAAAATATCATGCTGAATATCATAAATTATATAAAAATGGTTCTGACGATGATAAATTGAGAGATGATAGACATGGAAAAAAAATTGGATTAATGAAATATTATGAAGATGCCTTTAAAGATATGGAAATAAATCAAATAAGAAAAAGTTCTGGAAATGAAACAAACATGTCTCTAATATCAAAAAGAGGAGTTTCAAATAGTTGGTGGGAAAGGTTATCAAATTTCTTTGTTGAAACAAGAGGGATAAACAATCAATCATTTTTGTCGGGTGCGAAGAATATGGATCAATCGTTAGTGAAAAGAGAAATAGCCATTAAAAAATTATTAAAAAAAAATTATGCTAATTTAGATGGTTGGAAAATAAAAAATGTAGAAGAACAAGGTGACTTATATACAGGTTTTAATTTTGAAGAAGGTAAAACGATTTGTAAAGGAACTGGTGGAATTGGTGAAAAAACAAAAGGTTGTGACCTCAGTAACGTACAACTTACACTCATCGGTAATAATAAAAATTTTTCAAATAATGACATCGCAGGTATAAATTCATATGAAAATTTTTTCGATATATTAAATGATGATTGTGGTAATTCGGACAAAGATAAATGTATAACACACATTGATATTTCAAACATAAAAATAGAATTTGAAGGATATTATGACGAAGGGTGGGCTTTTCAAAATAATGGTAATTATTCATTTGCAAACTTAAATTTAAAATCAGGAAAGTTTGTTGATGTTCAAGATTTATCTTGTAATATTGGTAGTGAACTTGTAAACCGAGACATTAAAGCTGCAAGCATTTCTAGCAACAAAAAAATAACTTTTTCTGGTTGCAAAGCTTGTGATAATAATAATTTTAAAGCTGTTTTTGGTGATTTTCAATGCAAAGTAAAACATGGAACTGGGTCCAATTCTTGTCCTTCTAATTAGAATAATTTTATATATAATTTATATATGATATTATTTTTGTTTTTTTTATTAATCATATTAGTTATTATTTTTATTTATAAAAATAACTTTAGTAATAAAGAGGGAAATACAATATTTTTTAAAACTATAGAAAACAAACAACATTTAACAAGAGATAGTGTAACCAAAGAAATCCAAATAAATACATTTGGTGATACAGATAAATGCACAAAGCTACAAACAGAAATTAATGATTCTTTATCGTTTAATGATATTTTAACATATTTTAAAAAAAGTGAAAAAAAGCCCAATTTGGGTGAAATAAAAGATAGTTGTAATTTGAATGATTATGGCAATACAGGTATTAAAGATAGTAATAATATTTCATTTGATGTAAATACAACTTTATTGGGTTCAAACAAAGATGTCGTATGTTCTACTAATAAAAAATTAAAAGGCAATTTATATTGTAAATATGGTGGTGGTGATGAGGGTATTGGCGAGTTAGAAATAATTGGAGATATTTCATGCGTAGATGTTAGTGATTTTATAGATGAAAATTGGTACAAAAATGTTAAAAATTATAGTTTTGAATATACAAATGATGGTTCAAAAGATATATTACATTATATTTGTAAAAGTGGTACTGGGATAAACGGAGTTGTTGATAAGAATGTTGGTAGTATAAAAGCAATTAATTGGAGGGGGCCAGCATCACAAATTTACGAAGAAACAAAGTGTAAATGTCCAGATAAAAAGTTTTATTATGGTGGGAAATGTAATGCAAAAACACAACACTCAACAGATGAAAAGAATGAAGATGTAAATGGTAAAAAGGATAGAATAATATCTGACCACCCACTACCTGAATGTAAGGGTAAATGGTTGCAAGTTGAAAAATGTACAAAATTATCACCAACAACAAAACCAACCTTTAAAGCTAAATTTATTTACGAACAAGGTAATGGTATACCAAGTGGTGGTAGAAATGATACTACATGTACTGAGTCGGCTGCAAAAAACGGTGTTTTAAAGGAAGAAGATGATTATTACAAAATTTTTGATTGTGATACTAGTTGTGGGAAATGGGTAGCCGATAGTTTTAACGTTTGTGGTTCTAATTTAAATACATATATATACAAATATAAAGATGAAATAATAAATAAAAAAAATGAATGTTTTTTTGAACTTCCCGAGATACCAGGTATTAGAAATTGTCAATCAACACCAATTCGGCAAAAAGGTGAATACAATAAACCGCCACCCCCCCCACCACCAAAATGTAGTGTACTCCCTATGTCAATGAATGGTAGTAAACATCCACGCGGTTGTCCGGGTGCAGTGTGGAGCAATGGTGGGGCATCACGAAGCTACTGTACCAATGGTAAAAGGTTCCCGTGGTGGAAAGACTGTTGTAAATGGGATAAAACTTGTGTACCAAAATACAAGCTATCATAGAGAACATGTATGGGATATTAAATATATAAAAAACTTATTTAAAATAATATTAGTATTATATAACAAATGTCTAATTTAATAAGTGGATTGCTAATAGGTGGCTTTTTTACATATTGTTATTTTTCAAAACATCCAGATAAAGCAAAAAAATTAGCTACAGATGTTTCGTGGTATGTTGTTTCAGGATATCATAAAGTATCAATGTGGTATGGAGATACCTTTGTGAGAAAAGAAGATGATGAAGAAAATATAAAAATAAAAAAAAGAGAAATAGAAATGATAAAATTCCATGGATATAGTAATGGAAATATAGTAGTGAGAGATATAAATGTAGAAAAAGTGAAATATTTAGTAGAAAATCACGAAGTATGTTTTGTAGGCAAAGAAATTGGTAATAAACTTTATTATAAAAGGTTTGAAAATGTAAACGATGATTTTGATGAAAAGGAGAAAAGTGAAGAAGAAAGTGGTGATGAGAAAAGTGAAAAAGAAAGTGGTGATGAGGAAAAAGAAAGCGGTGATGAAGAAAAAGAAAGCGGTGATGAAGAAAAAGAAAGCGGTGATGAAGAAAAAGAAAGCGGTGATGAAGAAAAAGAAAGCGGCGATGAGGAAAAAGAAAGTGGTGATGAGGAAAAAGAAAGTGGTGATGAGGAAAAAGAAAGTGGTGATGAGGAAAGAATTCAAGATACCATTGAAGAAATTGAAGCGGAAGAATCAATGGTACCATGCGTGCGTCATTTTTTACAAGTAGAATGTGTGATGGGTAAAGAAAAATATGATATTCACGAACATATATCAAAGTACTATATTACAAATAATATGATAATGGATGAAATATTTATGAGATATTTTATGAAACATTGGTATGATGTAGAATTGGATGAAGATTACAAGTTAAAAATCATTGATAAAAATGTAAATCTATTAACTTTAGAAAAAAATCAAAAAATACTGTTGGGAAAGGATGATTATATTAAATTGAAAACAAATATATTATAAAAATAATATAAAATAAAAATTATAATAAAATATTATAATGGAGTCTTCTAGGGTCGAATCATCCTCAAATGAATCAAAAACATTATTATCTGATAAATGGGTTCTTTGGGCTCATTTACCACATGATACGGATTGGAGTTTATCGAGTTATATTAAGGTGATGGTTATTACAAATTTAGAAGATTTGGTGATGATTCAAGAGGTTATACCTGAAAAAATGGTAAAAAATTGTATGTTGTTTTTGATGAAAAAAGATGTAAACCCAACATGGGAAGATCCAAAAAATAAAGAAGGAGGTTGTTTTTCTTTTAAGATAATGAATAAAAATGTAATAACTAGTTGGAATAAGTTGCTTATAAAAATGGTAACAAATAACATATCAAAGAACGATGATTTTTTGAATTCAATAACGGGTGTAACAATTTCACCCAAGAAAACATTTTGTATAGTAAAATTATGGATGGATGGTGTAAAATTCCAATCAACAATATATTTAAATGAATCTGATTATTTAAACCCACGCGGTTGCTTGTTTAAACGTCATTTAAAATAAATATTTTAAAAATTTATTATCTATTTTTAAAATATATGAACATACAAAAAATAGTACTTTTTCTATTTATTAAATTTTTTATTTTTTACGAAATACACTTGTTGAAAAAGACCAAAGATAAAATGGAAAAAATGTTTTTAATCTCAATAGTTGTTGTACAAATCATTTACTTAATAATCTGTTTTTTTGGTATTTTTAATAAAAGCAAAATACTTATAACAATGGAAGAAACAATACATTTTCTTTTCATTGTATTTTTAATAGGTACAATATTTTTCAAGTGTAAAAAAAATATAATAATGTTAAGTATAATAATAGGTTTATTTACAATTTTATCAAGACTATTTTTTTATGATAAAAAGAGGGATTCTGGTTGTTTATTTACTTTATCTAAAAATAAAAAAAGTAAATGGAATAAGTTATTGGATGGTGTATTACCTACATTAAATTTTGATTATATTTACCCAAGTGTGTTATTAATAAATATATATTATTATTATACATGTTAGTTGGATGGTAAAGCTGCTAAACAAAGTTTAATAGAGCCTAATGAAGCAACCGAATATTTAACGACTAAAGGTAAATCATTTTCGAGAAACATTTCAATAGAATTACACAAATTGGTACATTTAATGAAGTAACCTAAATTTTTCAAGGAAAATTCACCTTGGATAACTTTGTCGTCTTGTTTATGTAAAAATTCCATAATACCATCAGACTCGGATCTTCTTATTTCACACATAGCAAAAGGACCTTGACATTTAAAAATGAGTTCATTACCAACAGATTTAATTTCAAGTCTTTCAGAAATATTGGATAAATCTCTAATAATTTTTTGAAAATCGGAAGAAGGTAAATTAATAATTGAAGAAAAGGTAACTTCTGGTAAAACAAGTTCTTCTTCGTCGGGTTCAATAAGTTTTAATTTTTGATTCTTACATTGTTTAATATCCCCATTTTCAAATTTTAATCCTAAATAATCAACAACACCATCACTATAATGCGATTCTTCAATATATATAGTTAAAGTGTCGTCATTATCAATAGAATTAATAAGTTTAAACAAGTGAAACATATTAACTCCAATAATAATTTTGGGATATTTACAAAAGAAATATTCAAATTTACTAGCATCTAAATATAAATGTGCTAAAATAGTATGAGATTTGTCCATATTAATAATTCGTATACCATCTGGTTGAAAAGTAATATTTGTTTCTAAAAGTATATCTTTTAACGCGGTCATTAATGTTCTAAATGGTGCAATTTGTACTGTTTTAATTTCTAGAACATTGTTATTACTCATATTATATATTTTTCAGTAAAAATCTTTAAATACTTATTATTTTTATATGTAAAAAATAATAAATTAACATTTCTTGTATTTACCACGGGTATTGCGACATTTACGACGGGTTTTTCTAACACCACTAGCATTATTCCTTTTATTTGTCATACCTTTTCTCATAGCTTTGAATCCTCTTTTCCCCTTATTTTTACGAGCCATGTCAATGTATTTACCCAAGTTTTTATTTTTCTTGGCAGTCATGCTTCTAGCTTTGGATACAATTCTCCCATCTTTTTTTTTAATCAATTTCTTTTTAGTCATGGATCTTTTTCCATATCCAGTTTTGTATGCGGTTCCATTCCAAACTTGGCGAGGAGAACCAAGAAGCATTGCGTATGTTTTTCCATCATCACCTCGATACGAACCATTTGGCATTCTTTTGCAGTTACCTGTCATTATATATAATAAAACGAAAAAAAAATATTGCTAAATTAAATTCTTTATTTATTATTAACGAAGGGGCTACCCTGTATTTTTAATAAATTGATTTGAAATCTATTTAAAAAAATGGCTTTAATAAATAAAAATATGGATACAAAAAAAGAAAATCTCGCCGAAAAATATCAGCAAAAAACTGATATCGAGCATATTTTAGATGCTCCGGATACGTATATCGGTTTAGTTGAAGAAGATGAAACACGTGGTTATACTTCTATAGAAAGCAAAGATAATATGATGGAACTTTCCAATAAAGAGTTTAATTGGGTACCCGGTCTTTATAAGCTTTTTGATGAAGGAATTGTAAATTGTCGCGACCATGCTATTCGACTAGGTGAACTTACAAAGAAAAAGGAGAAAAATATAATACCTGTAAAAAATATTGAAATTACGGTTGATAAAGAGACCGGTGTAATTACAATGATGAATGACGGTAATGGTATTGATATTGAAAAGCATCCCGAAAATAATATTTGGATTCCTGAAATGATTTTCGGTCATTTGAGGACATCCACAAATTATAAAAAAGATGAAAAGAAAATCGTAGGTGGTAAAAATGGTTTTGGGTTTAAATTGGTTTTGATTTATTCGGAATGGGGTGAAATTGAAACAGTGGACCATATTCGTAAAAAAATATATACCCAAAAATTTCTAAATAATCTGGGTACAATCGAACCACCAAAGATTAGAAAATCAAGTGTAAAACCTTACACACTTGTGCGTTTTAAACCTGATTATAAAAGATTCGGTTTAAAAGGTCTAACTGATGACATGTATAATTTGTTTAGAAAAAGGACATATGATATAGCAGCGGTAACAACCACTGATGTAAAAGTAAAATTCAATGGTCATCATCTAAATATTAAAGGTTTTGAAAATTATATAGATAGTTTTATTGGTAAAAAGTGTGAAACAAAAAGATTATATGAAAATCCAAATGTAAGATGGGAATATGCGGTTTGTGTATCACCATTTGACGAATTTAGACAAGTATCGTATGTAAATGGTATTAGTACAGGAAAGGGAGGTAAACATGTAGATTATATTTTAAATCAAATTTTAAGAAAGATGGGTGATTATATTGAAAAGAAGAAAAAAATTAAAGTTCGTTCAGCTTCTATCAAAGAACAACTCATGTTGTTTATAAATTGTGTTATAGAAAATCCATCTTTTGATAGTCAAACGAAAGATTATATGAATATTCCAATTTCAAAGTTTGGTTCAAAATGTAATGTTTCTGATGTTTTAATTGATAAATTAGCAAAAATGGGTGTTATGGATGCAGCGCTTAGTTCAACACAGTTGAAGGAAATATCTGGTGCAAAAAAAACGGATGGTAGGAAAACAAGAAGTATTAGAGGTATTCCAAAGTTAATTGATGCTAATTGGGCAGGTGGTGTAAAATCGAGTCAATGTATTCTAATTTTATGTGAAGGAGATTCAGCCAAAGCAGGTATTGTATCGGGTTTAAGTAGAGAAGACAGAAATAATTATGGGGTGTTTCCTCTTAAGGGAAAGTTATTGAATGCTAAAGATGCCAATATCAAAAAAATCAATGATAATGCCGAAATAGCTAATATTAAAAAAATCATGGGATTAGAATCTAATAAAAAATATACAGAAGAGGAAACAAAAAATAAACTAAGGTACGGATCTATTATGATTATGACCGACCAAGATTTGGATGGTTCACATATTAAAGGATTATGTATTAATCTATTTCAATCTCATTGGAATGATTTGATTAAAATAAAATCATTTTTGGGATTTATGAATACGCCAATTCTTAAAGCTAAAAAGGGGTCAAAGGAACAACAATTTTATAATGAGGCTGAATATGAATTATGGAAAAAGGAAAATAATGATGGTAAAGGGTGGAAAATCAAATATTATAAAGGATTGGGTACAAGTACCGCAAAGGAATTTAAGGAATATTTTGCAAAAAAGAAGGTGATTACATTTAAGTATGAAGAGAATTGTGATGACAAAATTGATATGGTGTTTAATAAAAAACGTGCAGATGATAGAAAAGATTGGTTAGTAAAATATGACAGAAAATTGGTTTTAGATACAAATAAAAAGGAAATTACATATGAAGATTTCATTGATAAAGAAATGATTCACTTTTCCAAGTATGATAATGAAAGGTCTATTCCAAATATGATGGATGGACTGAAAACTAGTTTAAGAAAGATTTTGTTTTCGGCATTTAAAAGAAATTTGGTAAATGAAATTAAAGTTGCACAATTTGCTGGTTATATTTCGGAACACAGTTGTTATCACCATGGTGAAATGAGTCTTAACAAAGGTATTGTTGGTATGGCGCAAGAATTTGTAGGTAGTAATAATATCAATCATTTACTTCCAAAGGGACAATTTGGTACAAGGTTAATGGGTGGTAAAGACTCAGCTAGTGAAAGATATATTTTTACAAATCTGAACAAATTGGCGAAAACAATATTTAAAGAGGAAGATATGGCGATTTTAAATTATATGGATGACGATGGTACTCGAGTTGAACCAGAATTTTATTTACCAACAATCCCTATGATTGTTGTAAATGGTGGTAAAGGTATTGGAACTGGCTTTAGTTATGAAGGTCTGAGTTATAATCCTAAAACAATTGTTGAATATCTGAAGTGTAAAATAAAAGGGAAAAATACATCAAATATTTCATTTGAACCTTATTACGAAGGTTTCAATGGAACTGTTAAAAAGATCGCTCCTAAAAAATATCTAATCAAGGGTGTGTATCAAATGATTAACTTCCAAACTGTTAGAATTACTGAATTACCGATTGGTACATGGACAGTTGATTATAAACATTATTTAGAAACATTGATGGATGATAAAAACAAAAAATCAAAACCACTAATTAAAGAAATTGTTGACTTATCAACAGATGCATTGGTAGATATTAAAATTAAATTTCACAGAAGTGGGTTACAAAAATTAATCACAAAAAAATGTGAAAATGGTTGTAATATGTTAGAAAAGAAACTTAAATTGGTAACAACTAAATCCGAAACAAATATGTGGTTGTTTGATAAAAACCAAAGATTAAAAAAGTATGATACTATTAAAGAAATTATAGATGAATACATTCTTGAAAGATTTGAAGGGTATAAAAAGAGGAAACTTTATATGATTTCTGAATTGCAAAGACAAGTTACTCTATTGTCAAATAAAGCCAGATTTATCGATGAACAATGTCAAGATATTATTGATTTGAGGAAAAAGAAAAGGGATGTTGTAGTTGAATTATTAAAAAGTAGAAACTATGATGTAATTGATGGAGACAATGAATATAAATATTTAAGACAAATGAGATTGGAAATGGTAGAGGAAGAAAACATGTTAAAACTGACAAAAGAAAAAGACGAAAAAATGAAAGAATTGGAAATATTGAGGGAAACATCCGAAAAGAAAATGTGGCTTAGAGATATTAAAATGTTTGAAAAGGAATATGAAAAATATTTGATTGAGAGGGGCGATAGATTATTTGGTAAGAAAACGAAGAAGAAAATTAAAATTAAAAAAAAAAATAAAAAATAACACATTGAAAAACCATTAAAAAACCATTAAAATCATTTAAAAATGTAATAATATTTTATAATATTTTTTTACAATATTATAAAATTTTATAGATTAAATTTCTGTTCAATTGGGTCTTGTATATTTCTTCTTATTTCTACATCACTAAATATTCTGGGTTTTACTTCTACATTATTATTTCTAGAAGGTTGTTCAAAATGACCTCTGAATTCTAAAGTTTGATTTGTATAGGTTGATTGTGGTCTATCAATTGGTGTAGCTAAAGTTGAAATATCTTTTTTATATTTTAAGTATGAATCTAATTGACTTTTAACACGTTTTGAACAGTCATCGATAACTAATTTATTTAAATTTCCAACTTGATTTGTTATATTATTTGGTAAATGTTTAGCATTTTGAAAAAATATACTTCTCATTATTATTTTTATAATATCTATCGGTTGTTCTTCAATAATATGTTTTTTGTTTGTACAATTATATACTTTACTTCTTATTCCATTTTGAATAATTTGAATATTTTCTTTACAAAAAAAAACTTTTGATAATGTACTATTTTCCATTGTACCATTCAAGGCTTCTCTAAAATCTGAGGATTCTTCTACTGGTATTTTATCTTGCATCGCAAATCTTTGACTAACCATATCCATTTCATCATTCATAATATTTATAAGACCATTATACTTACTATCATATTCCAAATTTTTAAATGTTTTATCGTTTTTTACACCAAATTCATTTAATAAACTAGAATTTTGTAACAAATCATTTATTTTCCACTGGCTTCCACTTTTATCTTTATCAAAATTGTTGTATTTTTTTAAACCGGTAAAGCCTTCTATTGTATTATTCATTATATATATTATAATATAAATTATAATATAAATTATTATCTATTATTTTTATATATATATATGGGTTTCCAAAAAACGGTTTTAATAATAGCTTTAGTAATATTGTCAATTTCTATTATTGTTTTATCAATTTTTATATCTAGAAAGGATGATGAAAAGACATGGCCACCTGAGTCATCAACATGTCCTCCGTATTACGATATTAGTAACAATAGCTCTGGTACGTTTTGTATTGACAACAATTTTAATATACATACAACGGTTGTTGATATATCTGGGGCTGTTGCGGGCGGAAATTGTGGAAAATTTTATGTTCAATCGAAAGCCGGTACTAAAATGAATTCAAAACAAAAATGTGATTTTGTGCAAAAATGTAAAGTTAACTGGGAAGGGTGGTGTGAAAAACCGAGTTATTCTTATTAATTCCTAAATTATTCTTTATTAAATAATGAATTATTTATAAACATAAAATGATTTTGGAATAAATATTATACTATTGGATTAATGATATGTATAAAAGATTATTTACAACATAATACCTTAAAATGTACTAATAGAAATAATTTTAATATATATATATATTTGTAAAAAATAAATAATTCATTGATATATAAAAAATGGAATACAACGTATTTTAAAAATATTATAAAATGTGATAATTACTTTGTTTTTAAGGAAAAACATTGTTGTGTATATAAAACGCGAATATTTCCAACATATTTGGAATTTTTAATTTTTTTTTTATAAAACATAATTAGCAAAGATGTAGAAAAGTTTTGAATAATATTTTAAAAGTATATGGATATGAAAAAAAAAGAGTTAAAAAAATAAGGTTAAAACATAATAGATGGAGCAACTAAACTTAGTTCATTTATTAGATAGAGAAAATGAACAAAATAAATTAATAAAAATATTGGAAGATTTTGAGAAAAATAAAACAAATTTATCCTTTTCAAGAGGTGTTTATTTATATGGTAGTCCTGGTTCCGGCAAAACGTCTTTTGTAAAAAAAATATTAAAATCATTAAATTACGATATTATTTTTTTTGACGCAGGCGATATCCGAAATAAATCGGTTATTGATAACATAACTAAACACAAAATATCAGATTGCAATATTTTATCTATGTTTTATAAAAAAAAACAAAAAATTGCAATTTTGATGGATGAAATCGATGGTATGAATAGTGGGGATAAGGGGGGTATTAATACATTGATAAAATTAATAAGGCCTAAAAAAACCAAAAAACAAAAATTAGAGGATCTTACTATGGTTCCTATTATTTGTATTGGGAATTATCATGTGGATAAAAAGATAAAGGAATTGATAAAGGTATGTAATACAATCGAGATTAAAAAACCAACTAATAATCAAATAGAAAACATACTTACTTTGATAATGCCGAACATAGATTTTAAATTTAAAGAAAATATTTCGAGTTTCGTTCAAGGTGACCTAAGAAAAATAGAATCAACATATAAAATTTATCGAAATCATCAGGATTTTTTGAAAAAAGAGATTATACAAACAATGTTAGAAACCAAAAATTATAATGAAGATACAAAAATTGTTACACGAAAATTATTAGAAAAAAAATTTAAACTAAAAGAACATATTTATAGTATAAATGATACAGATAGAACAAGTATTGGATTGTTATTTCACGAGAATATTGTTGATTATTTAAAAGATATTGATAAACAAGAAGCAATTAATATTTACCTAACTGTTTTAGATAATATTTGTTATTGTGATTATATTGATAGAATTACTTTTCAAAAACAAATTTGGATTTTCAATGAAATGAGCTCTTTAATAAAAACCATTTATAATAATAATATTTTTCATAAATTTAAAAAGGAAAAAAATGAAAAAATAAAACCCATAAAAAATGAAACGCGTTTTACAAAAGTATTAACAAAATACTCAACAGAATATAATAATATGATATTTATTAAAAATCTTTGTATGCAATTGAATATGGATAAAAAAGACATGTTGATATTTTTTTCGCATTTAAGACAAAAACATTCCGTAGACGAAATAATAGAGTTATTTAATAATGACAATTATGAAATCAATAAATTAGATATTAATAGAATTTATAGATTTATAGATTTTAAATATAATGACTAATTACAGTTTTCATTACAGAATGCTACCAAAGAATCAACGTCTCTTTCACCAGAATATTCAACAACCTTTTTATTATTTTCATCACATAACATAATTGTTGGAAAACCACTTACACTATTTTCACTTGTCTCCGAATCCTTAGAATCTATTTTTCTACAGGTTTTAATACAAGTATCACTTTGAACTTTTTCCTTGACTTCTTCCCAAATTGGATTAAATTTTTCACAGTAAGGACATCCCTCCATACTATAATAAGTTAAATTGGTTGCTTTACCAACCATACCTTCTCTAACTTTTAACGCATCTAAAAGATTTCCAGATAAGAAATTTTTCCTTGATATTAAATTATAAATTCCTAAAGCAATAACAATTAAAGTGACAGCTTGGACACCAACATGCATTTTATTAAATTTATTCATAACTCTTTTTATTAGTCTTTTAAAATTACCCATCATTGTATATATATATTAGAAAAAAAATTTATACATTCATATAAAATTCTAATAGTTTTTTATCTTTCACCATTGAAGACGGCATCATATTTAAGGGTTTTACAAATTTGGGATTAGGATTAACCAATAATTTATTTTTATCAAATGTATTTTTGTCGTGTGCAAAAACCAATATCGCCTTTTTTGGATTTAATTGGACAAGAGGTATTTCATAATTTTTCAAAAATGCTTTTTCTTCTGCTAATTCTGCATTATCGTCATACTTTGTTTGTTTTAATAATTCTCTTTTAAATGCAAATGTTCCGGCTGTTGCGTGTCTCGGTCCATAAGGACCGAATTCATACATTTTTTTCAGATTTTTAAAGTAAATATATACAGCACTACTACCTGCAGCCAATGCCTCCGGTCTACTTCTCAATCTATTTACAGCATGATTAACCCTATCTGGTGGATAATAATCATCATCATCCATATAAACTAATATTTCCCCCTTTGATTTTTCATGCATCAAATTTCTTTTCCTTCCCAATTTCATTTTTTCTTCGTATCTAAAATATTTTACACATTCAATACCTTTGAATAAATCTTCAACTGAATCCTCACCATCATCTATTACAATCCATTCCATTAGTTCTTTTGGATATGTTTGTGATTGAAAACATTTTATTATATAAGGTATAAATTCTCTACGATTGTATGTTGGAGTACATACGCTAACAAATGGTTTTCCATTTGGAGAAACAGTCTTTTTCTTTTTTCTTTTACCCATATATTATTTAATAACAGTATTTTATTAAATAATATTTTTTAATTAATTAATAATTGTTATTTAATCAATTTTACATATAAGTGTTGTTAAAATAACAGAAAAAACACAAAATAATATTGGTGTTAAAAAACCGTTTCCATTTTTGAAATCACGATAAATTAAACCTAACATTACTCCTAATGGTGCTGTTTTAGCCAATACATCCCTCATAAAAATATTCAAAAATGGGCTGTTTGGGTTATAAGGATAATATTTATCAATTGCTATAGCGTTTATTAATAATAATTCAAACAATATATATAACTTATTTACAAAAAACATTTTTTTAATCCAAGTCCGACCATATTTGGTTGTGAAACTATATCCAAATAAAACATGAAACCATGTCTTAAAGAGAATAATTAATGGTATAGCAATTAATGCTACAAAAAAAGGTACTCCTGGAATTAAAAAGAATAGTAGACCAAAGATGCAACCACCGATTGGCAAATTTCTTAATAAAAGTGACCCTAAATTGAAAAAACCATCAAAAACCACAGTCATAGCGGCGGGTCCACTATATTTTGACATAAACGCATATTTTAAAATCCATGCTAAAACAATTATAAAGGGTGCTAATAGTATTATACTTTGATTCATAAAAAAAGATATTATAGAGAAAACGTGTATGACCATAAACATTTTGGTTGCTACACCATCATAATTCGTTTCGCTATTACCAATAAAACCTCCTATTTTTTTAAAAATTGTATTAAAAATTATATTAACAGACCTTGTACTGTTACGCATAACATATGAATAAAATTGTTGGAATCTTGGACCACCTTCTCCACTGTGCATCCAAGTAGAATCAGTATCTGGACCTTTTGAAAAGAATGCATACGGTCCTGCTTCAAATCCGTATCCACCGGATTTTTCGTTAATTGTCACTTGTGTTATTCTATATCTTTCAAGTCCACTGTAATCCAATGTCATGCCAAAACCTGGCTTCGAACGTAAATGATTTACACCCCCCGGCTGATCTTTTTCCTCTAACCCTACCCTAAAACCTTTGTTTTGGGTGGTGTCGGTGCTGGCAGGTTTGTCAGACGTCCATCTCATAATTTTTTCAATGTCACTTGGGCCCTTGACCACCGCCTCAACTGTATCGGTTGAAGGAGTGTCCTTTGTGTTACCAGATTTTTCACCCAGGTTGCCTCCGCTTTGTATTTTGTTATCAATATTATTTTCTAAAAGCTTAAATAAATTTTCAAGTTTATCTTTTCCACCACCCCCCATGACGGTTTCTTCCGGATGATAGTGTTCTCCACTACTGTGAGCCATTTTTTTTTCTTCTTCCTCGTTTTTTTCTTTATTGTTTCCACTACAATCAAACATTGTATATGGTGGACAATATTTATTTGTTGGAAAATCATATTCACGTGATTTTTCTTTTCTACTTCTTAAAGCCAATAATGTAGCATTTACACCAAATAACCAAGTTAACATAAGTATCAAACTTCTAGTAAATAAAAATGTGGTATAATGGCTTAAATCATTGACTTCAACATAATAACTATCCTTTTCGGCTTTTTCTTTAGTTATACCAGTTTTAAAAAAAGGCAAAAACCAAAATATTGGTTTTGCGTACAATGGATTTACAGCAATACCTGGAAATTTATTATTAAATTCTTTTTTTTCACTATCGCTCATTTTTAATAAATCAACATTCGGTCTTTTTTTAGGATTAAGTATATATTCGCTGTCTTCATCTTCTTCATCATATTTAATTAATAATCCAATACTTGTATTATTGAATAAATCTTTTCTTGAATATTCTTCCATAAACTCCTTTAAATTTTTAACCGACATGTGTTAATATATATATATAAAAATAATATATATTTTTCTTATTTTAAAGGATATAAAAAAAATCCTTTATTAAAAAATATATGAAGATAGATAATACACCACAATTTGATTTTAAAGACGTTTTAATTCGTCCTAAAAGAACGATTTTATCATCAAGGTCAGAAGTTAATTTAAATAGGGATTTTAAATTTCCTAATACAAAAACTAAATGGAACGGTGTACCAATTATAGCTGCTAATATGGATACAACAGGGACATTTGGCGTATATAATGTATTATCAAATCATAATATTATTACATGTTTTCATAAGTTTTATGATTTACAAGATTATAAAAAAAAAATGGAGGATGATGGGTTAGATTCTAATTATTTTATGATATCAACTGGAATAGATGAAAAAAATTTACCTAATTTAATAGAAATAGTAAATGTTACTAGTGCTAAATGGTTATGTATTGATATAGCAAATGGTTATATTAAAAAGTTAATAGATTTTTGTGCAAAGTGTAGAAGTTTATTTCCGGATATGATTATTGTCGCAGGAAATGTAGCAACACGAGAAATGGTAGAAGAACTAATTATTAACGGAAAGGTTGATGTAGTGAAAGTAGGTATAGGACCTGGTGCGGCATGTTTAACAAGATTAAAGACTGGTGTGGGTGTACCACAGTTAAGTGCAATTATTGATTGTGCAGATGCTGCTCATGGTTTAAATGGTTCAATAATAGGAGATGGTGGTATTACATGTCCTGGTGATATGGCAAAGGCTTTTGGAGGGGGTGCAGATTTTGTAATGTGTGGTAGTGTTTTTGCGGGACATGATGAAAATCCGGGAGAGTTAATATTGGAAAACGAAAAACATTTTAAAATGTTTTATGGTATGAGCAGTGATCATGCTCAAAATAAACATTATGGTAAAATGGAAAAATATAGGTCAAGTGAAGGACGAGTTTTAAAAGTGAAGTACAAAGGTCAATTAGTTAATACAGTTTTGGATTATTTAGGTGGTATAAGGTCAACATGTACTTATATAAATTCAAAATGTATAAAAAACATGCCTAAATGTACAACATTTTTATTAGTTGGTCAACAATTAAATACTCATTTGGTAAAATAATATTATTTTATAATTATATATGTTAAATAATGTTATTTATTTGATAGTGATTTTAATAATACTTTTTTCATTGTATTATTTTATAAAAGAAATGTCTATAATTTTAAATAATTGGTGGTACAGTGAAAATATTTTTACAAAGGGTTATGCTAGGATAAAACAAATTCAATATAATCTTTTTTAATCAGCATACATTAAATTAATATTACCACCAATAATATTAACTACATTATATCTTTCTTCAAATACTTTCAAATCAAAATTATACTTATTGATATCCTCCATATTCTGTCTAATACCATAAGCTTCACCATCTACGTTACATAAATATTCAACATTCACGCCAGTTTCACTAAATGGTGGTTCGATTGTATTAAATTCAAATGTAATTCTACCGTATTTTGTCATATTCATTGAACCACTTGGTTGATAATCGCTTAATTTTGAATTAATACAGAAATTATAATGATACAACCCTTCTTTCATTGGTCCAGAAGTTCTTGCATATTTTTCAATTAATGAAAAGGCATCAGAATCTAATGTATTTTCTCTATATTCTCCATCAATTTTCAAAGCGAGGTCACTTAATATAACTTTATTATTAATAACTTGATTATTGCTTAAATCACGTGTTTGGTAAAACCAAACTTGACCATTATTGCTAAAATCAGTAATAGGTAACGGTTTAATATCTTCAAAATCCCAATTTGTATAATTTGACCATTCATTTCTATCTTTTATATCAGATCTTCTAAATCTAAACATATAGTTGGATACACAACTTCGTGAGTTTATATTTAAATTTCTACTTCCTGTAACACTAAAAAAATCATGTTCTTCCACCTTTTTAATTAAATAAGATTGATTTTTTTTGGCGATTTGTTGTCTCTCATTTTCTTGTAAAAATATATAATTTACCATCAGATGTACATCCCAGTTATGAGATTCATTGTTTAATGTTGGATCTGATAGAGGATTCTCGGATAAATCTAATTTTTCAGGTCTTCTTAAAAACCATTTAAAATGATGTTTGTCTTGCGAGGTTAATGGTGCTACCCTATTTTTTTTCAAACTTAAAACAGAATCACCACTCAAACTTGGTCTAATATTATTTAATGTATATAATTCTTTTATTGATCTAAAGGTAATAGATACATAAGTTTCTTGATATTGTATTCCGACAATGGGTAATGCAGTTTTAGTACTTTGTGTAAACCACGATTCTAACGGAATGTATAATAATCTTCCATTTATGGAAGGAGCAGGATTATTATTATGATGCAAAAAACTTGCGGATGTTGGATATTTATTATCATTACCAATAGCCTTGGCTGGGTCATAAAGTTCTTTAACATGTCCTGTCATTTGGTTAAAAACGGATTGTTTGGTGAGGTCTCTATCTCTATGATTAACACATTGAATATATTCACCAGAATATTTAGCTAAAGTTGTTCCACCCGCCCATATTTTTATCTCTTTTATCATATGTGTTCCCAAATTCTTTATCCATTTAAATTCATACGGATAATATTCTTCGGACCCATTATTATCTTGATTCTTTATATAAAATCCACTATATATTGTTGGTAATTTTATACCAATATAAGTATCAGAAATTAAGTCACCAGTTCTATCTAGTTTAAATTCAAAAGTTTGTTCGGTATTAAATTTTAACGTTTGTTGTTTTTTTTGTTCTAATCTTATTTTTTGCATACCAAAGTTAGTATGTTTTGCATATGTTGCCTTAAAAAATGTTTTTTTAGGATTACCTTGCAATATTACATTTTCTGTACCGTATGATATTAGATTCATTAGACCTCCGGTCATTCTATTTAAAATATAATAATAAAATTATTTTAAATACTATATTTTTTAGTAAATTAATAATATTAATATAAATTATACAATGAATAATATAATATTGCAAGGTAATATTAAAAAAAATATAATGAATGTGGTAGGAAATTTAAAAGATAACCCCACGAGTATGTTTGCAATAAATATTTATTTGGGTATAATGATTTTTTTAGTATCTTTTTATTTTTTTTATTATATAAGTTGGGATATAGGTAAAAAAAGAATTACAACATGTAATAATGTTATAAATAATATAAAAAAATTTTCTGAAAAAAAAGGTCCTCCGGATTATTATGTTTCTGAACCAAGACTAACAATGAATTATGGAAATTATGATGCTTGGAAAAAATGTAGTGAAGCGGGTGCAGGATTAGAAACTAAAAATAAAGACGAAGAAGGGAAGGAAGGTAATGATTATGTATGTGAAAATATTAAATTAAAAGACCATTTTTTCATGGGTTGTTATAATGCGGCCGGTTGTGGTGATGAATGGCAAAGTTATGTTGATAATAGAAAAAAGGTAAAAGGTGGTACAGTATTAGAAACAGTATTAAACTCGGGAGTACGTGTAGTAGATTTTGAATTATTTTTAAAAAAAAAGGGAGATGGATTAGTGGTTGGTAATGGGATACCCTCTGAAAAAAATAAATATTATTTTAAGGGTTCATATAATGAGATACCATTTTCAGATATATTAAAGACATTGAAAGAATTTATTAAACAAGATGGAACAGATAAAATTTTTCAAAATCACCCGTTATTAGTTAATTTAAGAATAGGTTCGAATGATCCAAATATTTATAAAAAATTAGGGGCAGACCTTAATGCTGAAGGATTATCCGAGTTTACGCCCTCACCTTACCATCTATTAAAAACATTAATAAGAGAAAATGGTTCCCCATTAGGTGAGAATGGAAGTAGTTATAGAGACATTGTTGACACACCAATTAAAGAAAACAATGGAAAAATTATTTTTATATTAAATGATAACCCATTGAATCAATTCGGTAAATACATTGAAAATTTAGGTACAGAAATAGAATCTGATAATTTATTAAATTACATGTGTGTGACTGATTCACAATATCTTGGTATTGGTAATGCTATAGTTTCTTCTAGTAATAACATTATAAATGCTCATAATAAAGCAGAGGTTATAAATGGGTTTAAAAAATATTTAGGGATAGCAATACCAGATTGGAGTAGTATTATAAAAAACCCCGATTATTTTAAACATATGTCTATGGGATGTCAGATTTCATTATTGAAATTTAGTTTAAATGATGTAAATTTGAGAGATTATTTTGATTATTGGAATGAAAAATCAACTAGATTAGTCATAAAACCACGCAATAACTCTAAATTTATCGGAACAAGCGAAGATAGCAAGGATATTATTGAAATAAAAAATAGTGCTCCTATGACAATACGCCAAGATAAAAGTATTGATCCTAATTCACAAATTGATGAACTTAGAGGTAAAAAAATGGCAGGAAGTAGTTTTGACCAAGCAGCCAAAGAATTTACAGATGGAACTAAATAAATAATCTAACTATTTATTAAATGGTTAAAACATGTACAGATAAAATGTCTTTTAATGAATGTGAATTAGCAATATTAAGAAGTGCGGTAGAAAATATAGAAAAAAAAATGGGAAGGGAAAAAATAGATAACCCAGAAGTTAGTATTATTATTGGTATTACCGAAGATTTTATACGTAAAAAAAAAAGGATATGTTATGGTGGAACCGCAATTAATAATATATTGCCCGAAGTCGAACAATTTTATGACAAAGATGTAGAATTACCCGATTATGATTTTTTTTCTCCAAATCCAATGAAAGATGCAAAATTATTAGCAGATGTATATTTTAGGAAGGGGTTCAATGAAGTTCTAGCAAAAGCGGGCGTTCATGAAGGAACTTTTAAAGTTTATGTTAATTATTTACCAGTTGCAGATATTACATATTTAGTTCCCGAATTATATAAAAATTTATTAAAAAAAAATATAATTTTAGGCGGGATCCGTTATTGTCCACCTAATTACTTAAGGATGTTAATGTATTTAGAATTGTCTAGACCAAAAGGTGTCCCATCAAGATGGGAAAAAGTATTAAAAAGATTAGTAATATTAAACAAAAATTATCCATTGGAGGCAAAAAATTGTGATGTAGATGATATACAAAGAATATTTGAAAGTGGTTATAAAGGAGATGATGGTGGTGTAGTTAATGAAAATAGTCCTGAAAAAATATTTTTAATATCTAGACAAACATTATCAACATTGGGATGTATATTTTTCGGAGCATTTGCGAATCGTTTATATTTAAAAAATACAAAAGATTTAAAAAGGAAACCTATACCAAAAATACCCGATTTTGATGTATTATCACTAGAACCAGAAAAAACCGCTGTCATATTAAAAGAAAGGCTCGAAGTCGAAAATATTAAAAATGTTAATGTACATAAAAGGAAGGGTCTTGGTGATATTATTGCACCACATTATGAAGTTACTATAGGTAGGGATACTGTAGCCTTTATTTACGAACCATTGTCATGTCATAGTTATAATTATCATGTTATAGGTGGTAATCAGTATAAAATAGCGACATTAGATACAATGTTGAGCTTCTATTTGGCTTTTTTATTTACAGATAGACCTTATTATAATGAAAAAAGGATTATGTGTATGAGTCATTATTTATTTAAAGTGCAAGAAGCAAATCGTTTGAAACAAAAGGGTATTTTAAAAAGATTTTCTATCGATTGTTATGGTAAACAACATACTTTGGAAGAAATTATTGAAGGAAAATCAATATTAAATAAAAAATTTAATAAAAATAAAAATTTAAAAATAAAAAAAAGACCATACGATTGGTATTTTTTAAAATATATTCCTTCTAGAAAAACAGTAAAAGGTAATTTGAAAAAAACAATAAAAAAACTAAAAAGAAAAAAAACAAAAAAAACACGAAGATTATTTAACTTTTTATAATTATTATAATGTCAACATTTTTTGGTTTTCCATAAATGTTTCTAACTCCTTAAAATAATTAACTTTTTCATCATTATACATTTTATCTATTGTGTCAACTGAAAAAGACATCAAACTTCTATTTCTCATTACTTTACACAATAAATAAACTATTATGTTTTTATCTAATACATTATCACTAACTTCTTTGTATTTTTCTTTAAACTCGCTGTACAATTTCATATACATTATACTAGATTTTACACTTACCCAATTATCCATGTACTTTTCAAAAAAATTTTTAAATTCTTCGTTTTCCATTAAAGAAGTTAAATCCCGCAAAAAAATATTTTCGTTTAACATTTTATTTCCGAATTTTATTGCATTTTCTGATGTACTAATTATACTCATTTATATTTTTTGTTTATATTTTTCTATATTGTTTGTTTTAATAAAAATATTTCTTATATATAAATGGACCATCCAATGCATATGTCATCTGACAAAACAAACCCATGTACTGATATTTTAAGCGATGAAGAGTATTTAATACATATGATACCACATCATCAAGTTGCTATAGATATGTCGGTTTTATTGAAACCTAAAACTACTTCGGTTGATATGCAGATTTTGTGTAGAGAAATTATAAGAACACAAACATATGAAATATTCGAAATGAAAGGTATGCAAAAATATGACGACCATCGATTAAAAAATGACATTATAGAAAGGGATTCGGTTGCAACAATTTTGGATGTATATAACCCAACTCCTGCAAATTCCAAATGCAATCCTTTGTTTTTTAAACCAAACGATCATTCCAAACATATGGAGACTATGGAAATAAATGACACTAGTTATTTAGAACATATGATACCTCATCACCAGGTTGCAATTGATATGAGTAATCGTTTATTGTTACATACAAATAATTCTTATTTGGTATATTTTTGTCGAAAATTAATTATTGACCAACAAGGTGAAATAATATTTATGAAAAATTTATTGGAGAGCTATTTGTATAAAAGCAAATTATTATGGTGACTTTTATTTTAAATATTTATCACAACCTGCAGCATGTCTCAATGTTAGTATATTATTAGCACTTTTTTTCCAATCATAGCCAGTTGCTTTTTTTGACATGGAATAAATATCTCCGTTTTTCAAATCAAATATACATCTTTCTCCAATTCTTTGTCTATTTTGATACCATTGAAAATGTAAAGGAAACCCGCTTTCATTATCTTCACCAATCCTAGCTCCATAAACATCCAATCTTTCACTATCGCCATGAAAACCAATTCCAGTTTTTAGTAAATCATAATAATAATTACCTTCGCAATTCAAATCCTTTTCACCAAAAATAATTCCAAATTCTTCTCTTACATACTTTGTTAAAGGTAATCTATTAAACGATACAACCGTTCCCTTTTTGTTTTCATAATCCGGTTTTTGGTCATTATCTTTAAAACATAAATTATGTCTTGCATGTTTATTTAATACTTTTTGTCTCCTAGTATCAAAATACTTTGTATCTTTTTCCAATACATCATGTTCATTAAACAAATCAACTGATGTTTTACCTATTTTTCTCAATATATGATTTACACCGTCTTTAAATACCAAAACACCAGCTAATACTTCGCAATTTTTACCTTCTGGTAAATAATCATTTAATAGTTTAACGTAACAATCGGCTTCGGGATATCTTTCTTTGATATTTTTAGCACATTGTATCAACTCTTCTACGGTTTTACCTTTACCCTTTGTATTATCACCCAATATTTCCATACCAACATGATTTTCAACTGTATGACTATATGTTAAAGTTGCCCCTTTTTTACCCTTTTTCTTTTTACTTTTCTTTTTCTTTGCAACTTTGCTCTGTGTTTTTGATTCAGCTTCCATTTTTCTTTTCATCAATTGTTCCATTAAACTCATTTTATATTTTTTAAAAATAAAAAATATAATAAAATATTATCAATTTATTATAATTTAAGTTATAAAATCAGTAAGATATAAAATCAATTTACAAGTTCGGTACTTTTAATAAGTGTGTGATTAAACTGAGAACGACACATAGGGCATTCTACAATTGGGTTACTTTTAAATGACCTAGAAAAACAATTACAACATATTGTGTGTGTACAAGTATCAGATTTTATCATTTCACTTTTGGGTTTGTTATCATAACAAATTGGACATTCTTGTAACTGACTTTTATTACAGGATGGACAGATGTGTTTATCATTCTTTGTACTACCAAATACAAACATTCCCTTTCTAACACTATCACCCTTTTGCCAAGATTCATGACAGTTTTCACACATACCACCACAATCTTTATCAATACATTCTCTCCTATTTAAACTACAAATTTCATTACACACTTTGCAATGCAAATATTTAATATCTGGGTTTTCGAACTTTTTAAAATATTCATCTTTAATATAATCTGGTAATTTATTAAACAAAAACCTGATTTCATGATTTTTTTTATAAGACTGTTCATCCGATTTGATTATCTTATTTTCCCATTTTCTTTGTTGTTTTTCCATTTGATTTCCTGTTTTTATAATTGACTCTGAAATTTTATTTCTCATGTCTACCCATACAGGACCTGAAATTTTAAGGATTGATTTCCAAACCCATTTATTTCTTGCCTTTACACATATAAATGGTTTTCCACCGAAATTATTATTTGTACTATGATCAATTCTTACTTCACCATTTCTAGTGGATTTTGCCTGAATTACACTGTTGCTTTTTGAGGTAATAAATTCCATTATTATTATTAAAACTTAAATTTATTAAAATATTAAAATCAATTTTTTAAATATTCAAATAATTTTTTCAATAACTTAAATATAATTTATTTTTTTCATATAAATGGAACGACCCTCTTGGGATTTATATTTTAAAAAAATAGTTGAAGTAACGAGCGAAAGATCATCATGTGAAAGATTACAAGTTGGTTGTGTTTTAACAAAGGATAATAGAATAATAAGTCAAGGGTATAACGGATTTTTACCCGGGTGTCCACATAAATCTGTTATTAGAAATAATCACGAACAAGCAACTGTCCACGCTGAACAAAATGCTTTGTGTGATTGTGCAAAAAGAGGTGTGAGTTGTTTAGATGCTACAGCTTATGTCACACATTATCCTTGTATAATATGTACTAGACTATTATTAGCAAGCGGTATAAAAGACATAAAATATATTAATGACTATAAAAATGATGAATTAGTTTCTTATTTTTGCAAACAAGCCAAAGTAGATATTAAAAAGATATAATAAAATATTATATGTACATCTGGTAATTGTTCGAAATGGTTAGCTCTATATAGAGTAATGGTAATAATTTTTATCAGTATGTTAATAATGAATGGACCAATTAAAACTCACTAAAGGTAGTTAATGTTTTATTTGAAACATAATATAAAAAGGAAAATAATGATGTTTTAAATAAATATCCAGTAAACTTTGGATTACCATCTTGGAAAAACAAAGAAGGTGCAAATCTTAATAATAGTTTACCGACAATAGGTAATTGAAAAGCAAAAAATAATATTGCAATAATAATTGGTGTTTGTAGTTCATCATATAAAACATCTAATTTATCCTTTTCATTTTTTTCATTTTTATTTCTTTTCATCATTTCCTCATAATCCATGTCTTCTTCTATGTAATCATGACTCTTTGTTGTTTCGGGTATATAATTGGTTTGTATTTGTGGATCTCTAGTTATCCTTTCGGGGTGATGCGGTATATCTCTATTAGGTAAAGATGTCATGTCGCTTTCTACTGCTTGTTGAATGCCACTAATAATTTTATTAATTGAATTTAACGGTATTTTTTTCCCGTTATTAATTTCATTTTTTTTTAATTGGACATTTGGGACAGTTTCGCGTATTTCTCCAGGTAGTTGTGCTATTGATGTGGCCATTATAAAAATAATACTAGAATAATTAAATTCTAGTATTACGCAAATCATTCTGTTTCTATAATTTTTTTGTTTTTATCACAACTTTGTGCATTACTTTCGAATGTATAACATTTATCGTTATATTTGAATACTTGGTCTTTTATTTTTTCAACGGATGGTGCGTAGAAGACTAAACAATTCCTTGAATTACAGGCCTTTCTAAATAATGTTGCAAAGCCTATACCTAAAATAGCGGAAATTGCATATTTACTATATTTACCATGTAATAATCTTTTGAGCTTCATATATTATAGCATTAGATTATTGTACAGGATATTCCCGTATTTTAGTTGCATCTATTGGACATTTTACTTCTTGACTTTTCATTTTATAACAAGTATTTGTTTTATCTTTGTATAAAATCTTGTCTTCATTGTCTGGGTTTGGGTATACATATATTGTATTAAATTCAGGGGTTTGAATATATACAAGAAATAAACCAATTGCTAAACTAAAAATAAAGGTTTGTAAATGAAAAAACCTAGATACTGCGAACATATAATATAATTAAATATTTTAAAATTTGTTCTTATAAATCTTTAATAATGAAAAAATACGAACATTTTTAGTTACAGTTAAAACATAGAAAATCAAAATAAATATTAGTGTAAAAACTTTGGAAAAAATAATAAAAAATAATAAAAAATATTGTAATTATATATGTGTTATAGTTTCGAGTCATCTGTTTTTGCATTTTTAATAGCAATGACAACTGTTTTTTTTATGTATTTAAGAAAAACAAAATTAGATAAACTTTTAGGACCAATAGTTTTAACTTATGGTTTTATTCAGTTTGCCGAAGCATTAATGTGGTACGACCAAGAATGTGGAAAGATAAATAAAATAGCAACATATTTTGCGTATTACATATTAGTTTTACAATTATTAGCTACTGGAATTGGTATATATTTAACAGAAAAAAATCCAATTGGTATATTTATTGGAATAATAGTTTTAATATATTTTTATGTGACCATGCCAAAAATGAAATGTTCAAAACCATATGGTAATGTACCACATATGTTATGGGGATTTAAATATTATAGAACCGGATTTATTTGGCCATTAATCTTGATTTTTATTTTATTTTTATCAAAAATAAAGAAAATATATAAATTTATAATATTATTTTGGATGTCTTCAACATATTTATATTTTTATTCTAAACAAGTTGACATAAAAAATTTATTAAAATTATATTATGACATATCTAATACTACAATTGGTACAAAATGGTGTCATTTTGCTAGTTTGTCAACTCCAGGACTATATTTTATTCAAAATTTAATATATTAATTTTTATTACATATTTTTACGAATTTTATAAAACTTGGAGCACTCGTCAAGTTTAAATTCCGCAACTAATTCTATTTCTCTTCTTAGACAGTAAATATCATCTTGGGTATATATATTATCTATTACTATCGAATAATTTTTATTTACAAATGAACTCCAAAAAGAAAGTTCATGTTTAACATGGATTGAAGTACTGGTAAATGTCTTTTTATATAAATCACTTAATATTTTTTTGGCGATATCATAATTATAATAATTTAAATTTATTATAATTTCACGTGGAATAATATATTTATTCATTTTTTTAATAATATTATTTATAAATTTTATATCAATTTATAATTCAAATTCTGATAATGGTTTTAAATCACCCATGTTTTTTATTGATTTTTCTGGAGACTTTTCTTCTTCATTCGGTTTTTGATATATATTTAATCCTTCTGCATCCAAACTACCCGCATTATTCTTTTTTTTTCCTTTATTTATTTCAACTAATAATTTTTCCGAAATATCTTTATTTATAATTTTGGGTGCTTCAAATTGAATACAATAATTATTGATTGTATTTTTTTGCTTTTTTAAAAGTAATTTTTTCTGAAATTTATTTAATTCTTCAAATTCAATACCAGTGAATTTATATTTTAAATTGCGAATTATTTCATTTAATGGTAATAATTTTGTTTTATAAAAACCAATAGCCTCCTCTAAAATAGTATTTGGTTTCGGTTCTGTTCTATATTTTATTATTAAACTTTTAAATACGCTATTTAATTCATTAAATGTTTTCATATTTTCTTTAATTAAAACTTTAATTTCTTCTAATTTTTCTTCTTCACCTTGAAATTTATAATGTAAGTATTCGTCTAATTTATTTTTAAAAAGACTATAATACTGGTTTTTTTCCTTGTATTCTTTTTTTAACACATTAAATTTTTGAGTAGTAATATCTTCTTTTTCTAATTCAAAAATATTATCTAATTTTGCCTTTACTATTTTTTCCTTTATTATATTTAAATCTTCTGTATAAATATTAATTTCATCAGGTAAAAATATTGTTATTGATTTTTTTAAATGTAAATCTAAATTACATTTATCTGTTTTTGAATTACAATATGCATGTAATTCCCTACCGTTTTCTTCAAAAACAGTACCACCATCTCTTTCACATTGAATGCAATATTTTTTCATTTTTTTAATTTTTGAATTTTTTTTTTTAAAGGTTAATTTATTATCATCTTTTATCGATGAAATCCTTTTCTTATTTTTTTCAAAATATGCCGATTTTAATTTATAATATTTTTCAAAATATTTAATATATTCTTGGTCATCTTTATCTATATTAATTTTTTCCATTTATATTTATATGTTAAAAATTTTTATGCATTAATTCATAATGACTTTCGTGTTGTGGCAAATTTGTTATCATTTGTTGATGCATTTTAGCTTTGTTTAAATTTAATTTTTTGATTTGTGATAATATATAATATTTTTTTTCATGTTCCTTTTTATCCAAATCTTTTCTCGTTGGTTTTGTTCTAAATTTATAATATAAAAACATTCCTAAACATGAAGAAAATAGAATAAATAATGCTAAATTAAATAAATTATTATTGTTATAAATTTTTTTTTTATTACAAATTTTTAAAGAACTATCTAAGAAGTATTTAACACCTGGTTCTATTAATTTAGCTGTATTCATATATATAGTTATATGTGTATTATAACAAATTAATTTCTACATAATATCTATATGATAGGATCTTTTATAAATATTTCATTGGTAATTTTATTTATTAGGTTTTTTTTTGTTGAAACTTGGAATAATTATGGTAAATCACAAATATTGAGTGTTGGTGTTTTTATCATTTATACTATAATTTTAATTACTCTACAGGTCAAATATGGTGTAGATGTTATAGAGAAACGGTGTAGTTATGGTTATGAACAAATTGACATATTCAAATTATTTGTATATATATTATTTCCTAATTTAATGATCTTCATGTTAATGTTTGCTATATTAAAAATATTTCCGGGTTGGAAAGCACCTTTTTCTAACACATTTGGTTATTTTTTAGCATATACGATGGGAATAGATAAAACGTTTTCTAGTTTATTAGCAAAACCAGATGGTAAACCAGAATTTAATAATTCCATTGAACAAATTCTTGGAAATAAATCTTTAATGATTAATCAATTTACAATTGATAATTTTACAGAAACGTTTAATGAATTTGTCAAAAATAAATTATTTGATGTTGGGGAATACAAAGGCGAAAACAATATACCTACTGATTTTGTGGAAAGTATTAATAAACTTGTCCAAAAGGAAAAAGTTGCAAAATTATTTAGTGCAGTAAGTGCTAAAGATTTAGTAGCGGAACATATATGGTATATACTAACTGGTTGTTTAGTAATTACCATAGTAAAAAATACAATGGGAGAATTAAATTGTAATTTATTAAACCTAGGAAAACAAGACTAAAATAATATTTTAGGAAGGGCTAAACAATATAAAACAAATATATAACTTAAAATAGCTAAAACCAATGAAAATAACCAAATCGGTAAAATAGTTTTTCTTTGGGAACCTAAACCAAATTCTCTTAAAGAACCATCTTTTTCATATAAAAATGATGGTTTCATACTTTGAAATATATAAAACACAATAGTAAATACAAAAATGGATACTAATGGTAAATTTCTTCTAATTAAAGTTCTCAACATAATAAAATAAGTATATATTTTTTTAATAATTTAAATTCGAAATTATTAAAAATTAAAATAAATCATCATTTTCACCAAAGTCGTCATCATCTGCCATTAATATTTGATCATTTTCTTTTCTCTCGTAATCATCATAATAATCTTGCATTTCATGACCATATATTTCTCTCCTATCTTCTGTTGTTTCATCTATTATACCTAAATCCAATTCATTTCTTAAATCCCCGATTATTTCTTCTATTTCTTCTTGGTATCTATTTTTATCATACTTAAATAGTGCTGATGTTTGTCCTACGTTCCATTTTCCTAATCTGTTGTTTTTCAAAATATTTTCAACATCTCTTTCATTTCTTGTTAAATTCTTTAATTTTGTCTTCATTTTCTCCTTTTCTTTTTCCTTAGCCTTTAATATTTTATAGTTTATATCATCATTTGATAAATTTATTATATTATTCTTATAATTTATCATAATTTGTAAATATGATTTTATTATTTCACCTACCTTTTCATTTCTGGTACTTCTTTGTGTTCTTTTTATTTCTATAACTTCATCTTCGTCTAATAAATTTAGTTTTTCTTCGTCATATTCAACATATTCCATATTATGAGATGTTTCAATGTAAAATGTTAAACAAAGTAAAAATACAAAATACAATAATGATTTATAAATATTTCCATTATAAAAATTTATATCATTATTAATTTCGTTTTTATCTTGTATGTTCATTAAAAATGGTATATTTTCTACAAACTTCAACAAATATTCGGATTTTTCGACAATAATATCCAACACCATATTTGTTTCTTTATCGCCAATATTAGAAATCAAGTCACTTAATTCCTTTTCTATATTTTTTTCTACGGTTATGGAATGGTCTGGTGTCAATTCCCAATGTGCACAACACTTCTTCTCTTTATAATCTATCTTATTTTTTATTATGGTTGGATATACCGTCAATATGTTTTTAATCATTGTTTTCAAAAACCTTCCTATTTTAAACCCAGTTTCATCATCCTTTGATAATAATTTATCTTCCCCAACTAAATTCCAATCTAAAAAGGTATTCATGAAATTTAATATATTTTTTTTACCCTTATCATTATCTTCTATTTCATAACTAATAAAAAAATCTCTTAATTTTTCGATTTTTTGCATTATTTTTTCGTCCAATAATTGTTGTAATTTGAAATTTTCATTCTTTTTATCACCATCGCTCATAAAATTACTATGATTATTATATTTTTCCAATATTGATAATAATTGGTTAAATTCATCATTGGATTTTTCTTTGGTTTCTTCTTTGGTTTTTTCTTTGGTTTCTTCTTTGGTTTCTTCATTATGTTTTTTTACTTTATCAAAAAACAAATTTAATGTTTCTTTACTATTAAAAATATTTTTTTCAAATTCAATTTTAACCATGTTTTTTCTGTTTACTAATGTCATTAATTGGATAAACTGTGTTTCTGTATATTTTTTACCTTCGCTTTTTAAAATTTCAATATTTTCTTCTAAAGTATTGGTAATCTCAATATTGCTTTCGGTACCACCGCATAATTCTAGGACACCATCCTCTAATATTATACCAGAATTAAATAAACAATGTGTCAAAAATCCATTATATATTGTTTTTTCACTAAAAACATTCGGTATTGGGGGATATTTTAATTTGGTATCTTCTAATGAAATTAATAATGTCCCACTAGTTAATAAATCAACATTATTTTTTATACGTTCCATATTTTTTACCAATTCATTATGACTATTAATTGTATTATCTTGTCCTATAAAATATGCATACACTGATATATCGTTTGTACTACAACAACTATTTTGCAAATAAGGTATTATACCATTATCTTTATATGAATGTAATAATAAATCCTGATTTTCTATAATATTTCTGATTGATTTTTGTATTAAAAACGAGTAATTTCTTATTTTTTGTTGTAAATGGTATAGTTTATCGAATGCATCATAGCTACCACTATTAATATTTGAGGTTAAACTGTTTTCAAATGTGGAAGCAATATTGCTAGTTTTGGTTTCTTCATATGGGTTTAATATAGGTAAAAAAGTATCCCATTTACTTAAATCAAAATCTGTTTCCTTTTCAATTTCAAATTCCTCTAATAAATACAATTGTTTATCTTTTATTTTCTGTTGTATTTCATCATTATCAAATGCATTTTTTTCCAGTAAAGTATGCATATTAGAAACAAAAGAATCGATTTTTTTCCTTGACGGCAATGCATTCCAAGGTCTATATACACTATTTTTTAGTTTAAGCGTAACACAACCAATATATGTTAACAAAGATAAATCACTTTTGTCTCCAATAGGATAACCAGTAAACGATTCTAAACACCCTTTAAATGGTTTCGTGTTTGTGATACTTGGAATAGATATTTGCAAAGTTAAAGAATAATAAGCCATTGTTGCAACCATTAAATTCTTATCGTAATATTTTTCAAAAGTTTTAACAGTTTTACCTTTTGTCAATAATTTTTTCGCATCTAATTCATATTGATTGCGTGTTTTTATTTTTTTAATATAATTCCCAACATTTTTAATAATTAAAATAACATATGAATCTTTCAACGAAATATTAATATTGGTATTAATTGTTTTAATAATTTTTTTGATTTGTTGAGACAATGGTGATTCAAAGTTGCCGTCTTTTGTCGTTGAAATATTTAAAATAGAAATTTCTTCTTCAATAACTCCTCTAGATTTAACCTTAAACCCTCCATCGGTATAACCTTCATCATTTGATGCTTCTATATATTTAATAGTATATCCACTGTGTTTATCAACTATTTTATCACCATCATTACTTATGATACCCCTCTCTGCTGCAATTATTTCTATTTGTCGCATGTAATTATTTTTCAATTGATCACTGTCATTTATTACCACCAAAGCTAAATCATGATAAAATGTTGGTAATAATGGTAATTCAGTTGATAAACAGTAAAACCAATATATATTTTCTCCAGTATTACCGGGATCATTTTTTCTACAAAATTTTTCTACAAATTTTATAATATTTTTATTTTTTTTAATAAAATCTCCCTCCGATAATATGTTATCTCTTAATGTAACCAATGGAGAAACTAAATATTCATTATCTTCCAATTCGGAAGAAATTTTTCTATATAATGTGTTATTTTTAAGAAATATTTTTTTTTCTAAAATAATTAATTGATTCAACCTTTTTTTGTATTTTTGTATTTTTACATCAATATTGCCATAAATTTCATCAATGTAATCGTCAAAATTATTATCAAAATGTTTTCTTATTTCATCATTTAAATTTTCTTGAACAAGTCTTTTACTTTCAGATTCTTCTTTACAATCATTATTTAATCTTAAACATTTGTTTTTTAAATTACAGAATGATTGTTCGGTTATATGTCCATCTAAATTTTCATCTATCATCCAGCGATTTCCTACTCTTTCGTAATATTTTGGATTTACCAAGTCTTCGGATAGTATTGCATAATCACCCTCAACGACTAATTTTTTACCAAGTAATAAAGCATCGGCTTCTCTTTTAGCTTTTATTTCAGTCATACCAACATTTGTTTTCAAATGGTTTATTAAAAAATCTGAAAAATCTTTTACATTCATACAGGATTGTTGATTTTCAAATTCTTCAATTATTTGATATCGAGTTTCATCATATTTATTATCAAAATATATTTCTTTTTCGTCATCTTCAGCTAATTCATCAATATCAATGTATTTTTTTGCCAATATAAAGTTTTTACCACAATCACCCTTTTCTTCTTTTTGCGATTCTTGAACTTCATCAACCAACTTATCTACATCCATACCAATTAGGTCTTCATTTGCCTTGATAATTAGAAAATTTAGTAATTGGGTATTATCTAAATTAAACATTTTTTCCAGTGTTTCACTATTACTTAATATGTTTCCTCCATATCCGCTTTCTTCAAGTAAATCGGTTTCATTAATTATAAAATTGAAAATACGTATACTTTGTAACTTACTTAACTTACTAACATAATTATTATACATACCTATATCCCTTTGAATCCCATTTTTTAATTCCATTTCTCTAAATTCTATAAACAATGCTATTTCTTTGTATAAATTAAATACTATCCGTTCTTCGTATATACCAAATGATTCCAAAAAATCCACAACACCTTCATACGAATATTTATTTTTCAATATTTTACCAAAATGTTGGTCCAATTTTAACTTTTTGAACAAATCAACATCACTTGGAAATATTTTATTTAAGAATACTTCATATGTTTCTTCTGTAATATCATCAAAGTTTAAATCGCTTACAAATTTATTATAAGTTAAGTTAGTTAATGAATTATCATATGAATCATTATTATTTATTTCATTTTCTTCCCAATCATCCATATTTATATTTTTTAATTCTATATTAGAACTAAAATACTTATATCTTTGAATATTTGCATTATTTATATGTGATTTTTCCATTATATTTGTTTTGTGTAAAAATAATTTAGAATAATGAATTAATTGTGGACATGTTAAAAAACCTTTTACTTCTATTTTATGAGATTCCGTTAATGGGTGCAATTCATAATTTTTCGAGTATTTTTCGGGTAATATAATTTTAGTAGTACCTTTATTTACACGTTCTGATAAAAATTTAGTAGATTTAATTTTAGTTCCATCAACCGCATGACTTTTAAAATCGCTTAAATTTTCAACAATTACATCAAAATGATTTTCAACATATTTTGATGTTACTATGTTTTCTTTATTATCATTTTCTTCAAATGAATCCATTAATTTATAAATATTTCTTATCAAGTAATCATACTTACTTTGTTCATCGGGTACCTCGTTCTTTTTATAGGTATGGATAATTTCCAAAAAATCACTCAAAAATGCAGATAGTTTATATTCATAAATGTCATCTTGGTTATTATCTTGTCCATCTGGAAAATCATATACAAATTTTTTATGTTTTATAACAGGTATGACCCAACGCAAATTATGTTTTAAATCTTTAATTCTTTCAACTATAGATGACTCATTTTCAACTTTTTTTATACCCTCTATTATACCCCTGCTGTTTTTTATGGAAAACATTTCTCTCAATTCTGTAAATCTTTGAATTATCTTATGTAAATAATTTGTCATGGTAGGTGTTCTTTCGTATGTTGGTACATTTGATAATAAAGAATCTAATAAATCATTTTTCTGTTCTTCAATGCTAAATCTTTTTTCTCTAATGTCAACTTCTACTTCCTCGCGTATTTCATCTAAATCTTCCATAAATATGAATTCATCACCTTCTTGAAGGTCATCATTTAATTCTTTTTCCACGTCTTCTTCCATTATTTTATCATCATCACCCCTTTGTTCATCCATTTGTTCATCACTTTGTTCATCACTTTGTTCATCCATTTGTTCCTCAATTTGTTCATCACTTTGTTCATCCTCAATTGATTTTGAAACTACTTTTTTATCAATTTCTTCTACACGCTCAAATGGAGAGGTACTTACTGTGATATCAGGATTCTTTATTTTTTTAATCGATAATATTGGTAATATTTTTGGAATACCCTTATAATCAAAATTGATATACAATACCTTTTTTTCCTTGTAAGTAGTAATTTCTATCATATCATCTTCTAAATTGGTAATTTCTCCATTTATTATTGTAGGTATATCACCTCCAAATGTTACAGATATATATTTACCAGGTAACAAGTCGTTTTGTCTAGCATAACCTTTTTTCTTTGGATGGTCCAATATTTCAATAACTTCTATAGATTCGTCCCTTAATACACCATTTAATAAGTTGATTTTGAATGTGTCGTTCATCTGTGGATTTTTTATTTCAATAATTTCATTATCTAAATATGTAATAATAAAAATTTTATCATTTAATTCATTATTCATTGGAGAAACTATTCTTATAATATCTCCCAATTCAAACGAAATCATCTCTTCCGATATATCTTCCATTATCTTATAATTAATATAGAAATTATATTCTTAAAAATAAACATTATAAAATTGATTTAAAAGTTTGATTACATAAAAATTATTAAGAAATAAAAAATGTATAAATTAAACAGTATTGATATTACTAAAGTAGTTGAAGATTTTGAATATGCAAAAGGTATTGGATTAAAGGTTCGCTCTTTCAATGTAGATAAACCAGGAACAAAAAAATTGTACATGTTGAATTATAACAAAGAAGTATGGTCACCTGGAATTGAAAATTTTAGGTCGGTTATTTCAGATGGAGAAAAAGTTGTATGTTTTTCCCCACCTAAATCTTTTAAATATGAAGAATTTCCACATAATTTTGATATTTTTACAGTTGAAGAATTTGTGGAAGGTACTATGATTAATGTATTTAATTACGATGACACATGGATGTGTTCAACAAAAAGTATTATTGGAGCAAGATGTAAATTTTTCAAAGATTTTTCAAAGACATATAGAACATTGTTTTTGGAAGCAATGACTCATATTGGTCTTGAATTTATGAATTTGGATAAAACATGTTGTTATTCATTTGTAATGCAACATCCTGAAAATAGAATTGTTGTTCCTTTTAAAGAAATGTCATTAGTATTAATTAAAAAATACAAGTGTGATGGAATTAATGTAAATGAAGTGAATACGTTTGATGAATTTGAAGGAATAAATATAAAAAAACCGGTTTCATTCGAAAAATACAGATCGACACATATTAGCAATTTAAAGGAATTATTTGATTCGGAAGATAATAATTATAGAATGATGGGTATTGTAATTAATTGTGGTGGAGATAGAACAAAAATATGGAATCCCAATTATTTGAATGTAAAAAAATTACGTGGAAATAATCCAAAAATCCAATTTCAATTTTACCATTTACTAAAGGATAAGCTAATTATCGAATTTTTGAAATATTATCCTGAATATAAAAAAATGTTTCAAGATTTTAAATTAGATTTATTTAGATTTACTGAACAATTGTGGAGAAAATACCGAGAATGTTATATTTATAGGAAAAAACCATTGAAAGAATTCGGTAGACAATATCGAACGCATATGTTTAAAATTCATCAACTATATTTGAGTGATCTAAAACCTGATAACAAATATACTGATAAAAAGTTTATTATTGATTATGTAAATAAACTAACGCCTTCAGAATTAATGTATTCAATTAATTATGTTTATAGAGAGCAAAAAGTAGAGGAGGCAGTGGTCCAAGCAAGTAAAGATATAGAATTAAATATATTTTAAATATTTATAAATTTGGTTTAATAAAGATTTTTCCTTATTTTTTTTATTTTTAATAAAATAAAAAAAATAATAAAATTAGTTAAATGAAGAACCGTATGCACCCGAAGTATTAAGAGAAACGTTGGTGTATAGAGCAATCATTTGAGTGAGGGTTTTTTCATTACCACCTTGACAAGCCTTAATGTGGAGTTTGAGTTCGGTGTTTTTGACACCAGAGGTGGTGTTTTTGAACAAAATAGAAATATTGACCAAAATAGTTTTGGCGGTAGTAGAACCATCCCAGTAGGCTACAGCCAAACTATTTTGACCATTTTCGACTTTACCAACATAGTCCTGGGCAACGACAGCGGTATCAGCAACCTTGGCGAGTTCAAGAACAAGACCGTCGAGAGTCATCGAACAACAAAGAGCATCAGAACCGGTAGATGTTTTCAAACAGTCATTAAGGTTAAGGATGGAACCAAGAGTATCAGTCAAAGCAATATAAGAACAACCATCCCAAGCATCAGTAGTGACACCCAAATCTGATTCGATATTGGATTTTACAAGTTTCTGGACATTGACACCAGTCTGGGTAGCAGTACCGGTAGTTGCAATGGCGCGTGTCTTGTCAGAAAGGAGTGTAACAACTGAGTAACCATCTCTAGCACCGTTGGTAAGCTGGTTTCCGTTCGATTTCATGCTAAGTTTTTTAGCACTATTTTCAGAAATATTTAAGGTTCTATCACCACCACCTCCTACAATTGCCGAACTGTAGAAAATAGCAACAAATTCTGCATATGATAAGCAGTAAGCACTTGAAATATCAGAGGTATCCCAAACATTTTGACCTGAAGCATCAACACGTCTCATTTGGGCATCAATTGCTAAATCGACGACGTGGTTAGCTGAGGCAAGGGCTGTTGAAAGTTCAGCCGGACATACTCGAGCAAATGTAATTGATTTCATTATGAAATAGTGAAAGAAAAAAAAATATATAAAACTACTAAATATAAACTACTAAATATAAATGAATTTAATTTTTATAAAATAGAAATTAAATGTAGAAATTAAGAAATTAAATGTAAAAAAGCAATGATAAAAATTTAACTAAAACCAGATACTTGAGATGCAGCTAAAGAACCAAATCCTTGGGGGGAAGGAGTTGTTAATTCTGCAAAATTCTTGGAATTTGCATGACTAGATACCTTAATGTGAAATTTAAATTCGGTATTTTTAACACCAGCGGTCGTATTTTTGAATAATAAAGAAAGAGCAACATATCCAACTTTGTCGGCAGTACTACCGTCTAATTTTGTCATCATTGCAGACCAAGCAGTAGCAGATGTTGAAGTTGCATAAACGGCATTTTGAGCAGAACTAGCATCCGAAGCTGCTAAAGAATGTTGGGCATCGTAAACTTTGGCCAATTCAATAGCCAATTGTTTTTTAGAAAAAGAGCAACAAGCGACAATTGCAGAAGCAGAATCTGCTGCACAACTCATAAGACTTGCTAAATTTTTCATAGGTTGAAGTAAGTTAAGAACTTCGGTGTATGAACATGTATCCCATCTACTGACTTTTGCACATAAATCTTTTTCTATATTTGAAACAACTTTATCCATAAGATTGATACCTGTTAAGTTACCAGATGATTCAACAATTAAGCTCATAACTGGACCATTAATTGCAGGCGAACCATTATACATTGTACCAGCTCCTAAAGGTGAATTGGTAAAGACAATTGCTTTTGCGTTACTTTCGGAGATAGCAAAAAGAGGATCCGATTCCAAGGGAGCGTTGAAAAATGTGGAAGAAAAAATCCCACCATTAAAAGTATATTCACCCATCCCAGTAGTTGGGTAAAACCCACCACTAACATCCTCAGAAAACTGATTCGCAAATCCTAAATCAACAGAATAATGTTTCGCCTCAGCAAGAGAAACAGAAGGTAATTCGTTGGGACAAACTCTAACAAACGTAATCGATTTAGCAACCATTATACAATAGTTATAGAAAAAAATTTAAAACAGTCTAAATTGTTGTGTATTATGTGAATTTAAATTTAGGTTCATAGAATAACGCGCTCCTTTATTTGCATATTGTAAATTTGTTAACTTATTTGGAAAGGATGGTATAGTAGTTTCAATAAATCCTTGTGTAGAGTGTGAGAATTCACTATGACTAACACTATACCCATTTAAAACTTGTCCTCTTAATGGAAAATAATGTCTATGTACACCACTAATATCTTGTAATAATGTTTGTTTAAACCCAGAAGGGATACCAGGTGTAGTAGTTTCACTTTGCACGGGTCTACCGTGAAATGTTATTCCTGGTTCACTAATATCTACGGAAGCACTATCTGCGCTACCTCCCAAACTTAAATTAGCACCTATACCACCAGATGTTGAATACGCTACAACCAACGAAGTAGTAGGACCTGGTTCTTTGAAGGGCATAATACTCATTTTTTTACTACCCATTGAATCAGTTGATACTGCTTGGTCATAATCTAAATATGAAAACACACCTTCTTTCGCAACACTTAAATCACTTGTTAATGTAGTAACTGCAGTGGTACCATCTGAAGCGGTGGCATTTTCATCAGCGGCTCTTCTTAAAGCTAATCTTTCTGCAAAACTGAGAAAAGTACTTGTCCCTCCATTCAAAATAATATTATTTAATTTTTCTAAAGTGGCTTTATTTGATGCATTATTTCCGGTATCAGAAGCTTTTTCACTAGAAGAAGGAGGATCGCTAAATTTGAATTTTTCAGCATCATCTCTTGTCTTTGGATTCATCAGGACAGATGAAGATATTCCAGTATTACTTGAATAATGACTTCTAAATACAGGTTTGTTACTATCGTTAATGGTTTCTCTAATCATCCAACTTCTCATAGGGTTAGTATTGGTATGAATATGATATCCTTTGTATCCATTAATAGGTGTATTATCATTTGAATGATTATAATTTATACCTGTACTAGGATCATGAAAATGTGTTGAATATTGCATACCACTAGCATTTGGGTTTGCAAACTGGTTATATGTAAAACTCATTTTATATAAGTTATTAAAAAAAAAATTTAAAATAAAATGAAAAAAGTATATATATATGTCTTTAAAAAATAGAATTAAAGGTGATAATTTTTCAATAGAAACATTTCATTTGAATACTAAATTTAGAGATGATTATTATAAAACACCTTCTACGAAATGTACTATACCAATGAAAGATACCAAAAAATTCCAAGCAGTACGATTATCACAGATTTGTTTACCAAATAGTTGGTATGTTTTTTCAAACTTATTGGAAAATAATTATTTTATTGTTCAAATTGAAAAGGAAGGTAGTGACAATATGGAAATTTTAGAAATAGTAATTCCTGAGGGAAATTATACAGCTGAAGAATTGGAATCATATTTAAATACTACTTATTTTGCAGATTCTGAAAGAATCTATGGCTTCAGAAAAATTAGATTTACAATTAATAAACATACATTGAAATCACAGTTTTCATTGGTTGATTGTTCAATTGAAAGTAAATTAAAATTTGATATAATTTTTGTAAAGGAAAACACATCAACATTAATGGCTACATGTGGTTGGATTTTAGGATTTAGATATGGTAAATACTACAATATAAGAGATGAAATTTATTCAGAAGGTTTGTATGATGGAGGTGGTGACAGATATATTTATTTTTGCTTAACAAATACAGAATTGGAAAATGCGAAAACAACCCATGTTATTTCACTGGATAATGAAGTAGAATCAACAGACTCTATACACGTATTGTCAAAAATATATTTAAATAATGGTAAATTTTCAATAAATATAATTGAAGATAGAGATAATGAAATATCATTTAATAAATCTCTAATTTTAGGAAAAGATACAACTTTAACTAAAGGTGTTGC
>Ga0115007_10000109_pt1 | contig 47890 bp, 32 predicted proteins | sample ArcOceMetagenome_2_FD_87166 | JGI IMG/M metagenome (GOLD analysis project Ga0115007, IMG submission 87166) | Marine eukaryotic phytoplankton communities from Arctic Ocean - Arctic Ocean ARC135M Metagenome | ecosystem: Environmental > Aquatic > Marine > Oceanic | place: Arctic Ocean | collected...
TAAATGTGCTGTTGATATAGTGATACCTCTTTCTCTTTCTTCTGGAGCTTTATCAATAGACGCGTAATCTATAGCACTTGCAAAGCCTTTTTTTGCCAATACAGTAGTGATTGCAGATGACAGCGTTGTTTTTCCATGGTCTACGTGGCCGATAGTTCCAATATTTATATGCGGTTTGTCTCGATTAAATTGTTCTTTCATAAGATTACACCCTTTTTATATGTACTTAAATGTCTTCTTTTTTTATAAGATTTTCTTCTAAAGTTTTTGGTAATTGCTTGTACGAATCAAATTCCATAGTATAATTTGCTCGCCCCTGAGTCTTTGATCGTAAATCATTTGCGAATCCAAACATTGATGATAAAGGAACAGAGCATGTGATAAATTTTGTATGATCTCTATCATTGATGCTGGTTATTCGCCCTCGCCGCGAATTCAGGTCTCCGATAACATCTCCCATCCATTCCTCTGGAGTTATAACTTCCGCGGACATATAGGGTTCTAATATAACAGGACATGCTTTTTTAGTACCTTCTTTAAATGCCATTGAACCAGCTATTTTAAAAGCCATTTCATTAGAGTCTACGTCGTGGTAACTTCCATCCAAAAGAATTACGGATATGTCAATAACAGGATACCCCGCTCGAATACCCTTACTAAGGGCCTCTTGAACACCTTTTTTAACAGATGGTATATATTCTTTAGGTATATGACCACCGACAACTTTGCTCTCGAATTGAAAGCCCTTCCCAGGTATTTCAGGAGAAATTTTTAGCCATACATGGCCATATTGACCTCGCCCACCACTTTGCTTTATATATTTCCCCTCTACAGTAACAACTTTAGTAATAGTTTCTTTATAAGCTACCTGAGGTTTTCCAACTTCCACTTTTATGTTATGCTCTCTTTGTAGTCTATCTACAATAATATCTAAATGCAACTCGCCCATTCCAGCGATTTTAGTTTGCGATGTTTCTTTATCAATAATCAATCTTAGTGACGGATCCTCGTGAGCCATCTTACTCAAAGCAACACTCATTTTCTCGTGCTCGTTTCTAGAATATGCTTCTATAGCTAGCTCTACAACAGATGGTGGTATGTCTAAAGATTCTAAAATTATTGGATTATTGACATCTACTATAGAATCGCCAGTCCTTGAATCTAATCCTACAACTGCAGCAATATCACCAGCTTTAATCGAATCGATATCCTCTCGTTTGTCCGCAAACATTTGAACAAGACGACCTAAACGCATTTTTTTTTGTGTACGAGTATTTAATACATATGAGCCTTTGTTTAAAAAGCCTGAATATACACGTACATAAGCTAATTGTCCATATTTATCCGTTATTATCTTAAATACTAATGATGAAAAAGGCTCTTCAAAATTAGGTTTGCGAACAATGGATTCACCATTTTTATCCTTCCCTATTGTATCAGGAACATCTATGGGGGAGGGCAGATAACTAACTATAGCATTTAATAAAAACTGAACACCTTTGTTTTTAAATGCTGATCCACAGCAGACAGGTACTATCGAATTACTTAACGTACCGAATCTTAATGCATCCGTAATAACACTGGGTCCTACATTTTCATCTTCTAACCATTTTTCTGCAAAATCGTCGCTACAGTCGATGCAACGGTTTATTAGAATTTTTCTATACTCATTGGCAAAATCAATTTTATCTTCTGGAATGTCACCAATAGTGTAAGTAGCACCATAATCTTTACTTTCATCGTTGGACCATATGATACTATTCATATTCACCAAATCTATTATCCCTGAAAAATCGCGACTTGAGCCTATTGGAAGACTTAAGACGACAGGGTCTACTTTAAGCCTTTTTCTGATGCTATCAAGACAGGCAAAAAAATCCGCTCCTTCTCTATCAAGTTTGTTGACAAAACAGATTCTAGGGACTGAATACTTATCTGCTTGCCTCCATACTGTTTCAGATTGCGGTTCTACACCTGCTACGCCGTCAAAAATAATAACTGCACTATCTAGTACCCGGAGGGAACGCTCTACTTCGATTGTAAAATCAACATGCCCTGGTGTATCTATTATATTAATTTTATATGGAGTACTATTTTCATCTTCATTATAATACCATTCACATGTTACTGCTGCAGATTGTATTGTAATGCCTCTCTCACGTTCTTGATCCATATAATCAGTAATTGTTTTTCCGTCATGAACTTCGCCAATTTTATAATTTTTTCCTGTGTAAAATAAAATCCGCTCTGTTACAGTCGTTTTTCCAGCGTCAATGTGAGCAATAATTCCGATATTTCTGAGATACTTAAGACTTTCGTTTGAATTCATATATAATCCTAGAGATTAAAACATTTCTACCAAAGATAATGTGCAAAAGCTTTATTCGCTTCTGCCATTTTGTGTACATTTTCTTTTTTCTTAACAGCTTCACCTTTGTTGCTTGACGCATCGATCAACTCGTTTGCTAATTTTATATACATGTTTCTTTCAGAGCGTTTTTTTGAAGAATCTTTTATCCATCTAAAAGATAACATTAAACCCCTATCAGCTGTCACTTCTACAGGAACCTGATAATTCGCCCCACCGACTCGTCTAGATCGCACTTCAATTACTGGCTGTATATGTTTTAATGCTTTCGTGAAAACATCTAAAGGTTCTGATTTTGTAGTTTCTTCTATTAAATCAAATGCTTTATATATTATTTTTTCAGCGATAGATTTTTTACCTTTGACCATAATAATATTTATGAATTTTCCAACGAGCTGACTATTATACTTTGCGTCAGGTGAAATTTTTCTTTTTAAACTTCTACGTCGTCTTGACATAATTTATTTTCCTTTTATTATTTATTTTTTTTTGTTCCGTATTTAGAACGAGATTTTTTTCTATTTTCTACTCCTGATGTATCTAAAACTCCCCTAACAATATGATATCTCACACCTGGAAGATCTTTGACTCTTCCGCCTCTAATCAACACTATTGAGTGTTCTTGTAAATTATGCCCTTCGCCAGGTATATAAGCTGCTACATCGTAACCATTTTTTAGACTAACTCTAGCGACTTTTCTTAGTGCAGAGTTAGGTTTTTTCGGGGTTGTTGTATAAACTCTAGTGCAAACACCACTTTTATGAGGACATTGGTTCAAATGAGGTGTGTCGGTTTTCTTTATTTTTCTATAGCGCTTTTTTCTTATAAGTTGATTTATTGTGGGCATAGTTATTTTTTCCTTTTATACAAATAATCTCAATGAGCTATGATATTTATTATACTACATCTTTTTTGATAAGAATTAATTTAACAGGTATATCTTTCAAATTGAACGCCTCTACAATTTTGTTCTTAATGTATTGCAAATACGTCCTTTTAATCTGATAAGCAAACATATTTGTTACAATAATAAAACTTAGAGGAATACTACTTAACTGTTTCCCAAAATACACTTTTAATGATTTGTTGTTGATAAGAGGATGTCTTTTCTTCGTTATAATTCGCAACAACATATTATTAAATATAGATATACTAATTCTTTTTAGTTGCAACTTATATATATTAACTACTTTAAATATTATGTTTATCACATCATTATGATTGAGAGAAGATATAAAATGTATTTTTACATTTAATAATGTCAAATATTTTTGCTTTAAAAATTTTATAAAACCTTTTTTATCTTTAAGTAAATCTATTTTATTGATAACGACTATTACAGGTCTGTAAGATTTTACGATATATGCAATAATCTTTTTATCCTCTTTTAATATAGAACCGTGTATATCAGTCATGAATATTACAATATCTGATATTTTAATAGTATTTAAGCTAAATTTTACAAAAACTGCTTCAAAATTGTTTTTAATATTATTTACAATACCTGCTGTATCAGTAAAGATTATCCTAATTCGCTCATGTACATATTCCGTCAAAACGGGATCTGTCGTTGTGAAATATGTATTATCTGTAATATGCCGTTTATTCTTATATAATGTATTTAAGAATGTTGATTTTCCAACATTAGAACGCCCAATTATCGATACACGGACATTACTCATGCTCTTTGCTGGATGAATCTCATTCTTTGAGCGGGAAAGGCTATGGTTGAAAATATTATTAATATGTTTTAATAATGTATTTATCCCTTTCCCTTGATGAATAGATACATCAATAGTATTAAGGGATGGGGTTTGTTTTTTAATATTTTTAATAAAAAAAGACTGTTTTTTATCAACTTTATTTATAACTATTTGAATATCTTTGCAAAAGGTTTGACAAAATTTAATTACTTTTAAATCGTTATCACAGGAATTGTGATTGTCAATAACAACAAATACAGCAGACGACTCTTTAATTGCTAAGCAAGATTGTAGGAATATCTTTTTTTGGATATTTCTTTGATATGGAATTAACAAACTGCCTGTATCGATTAGCTGTAATTTCTTACCACTAAATTTAAATAAGCCGTAGTTCCTATCTCTAGTTGTTAATGTCGCATCCGATACCGTGCTAATGTTCTTACCTAGTAAATAATTAAATAAGCTGCTTTTACCAACATTTGGTGAACCGATGATAACAATTGTAAATTCTTTATTATGCATAAATCAATATAATTTATTCAATTTTAATTTTTTTTCGAGGTCTTGCTCTAGTCATTTCATAGCCACTTATTATTAATTTTAGCTCTTCTCCACTTATTGTTTCATAATCTATTAATGTATTAGCAACCTTATGAAGTATATCAATATTACTCTCTAATATGTATCGCGACCTATTATATTGAACACTTATAATGTTTTTGATTTCATCATCGATTTTTTTGCCAGTTGCTTCTGAATATGAAGGTTTCGATGCTTCTCCAATGAAAGAACGATTATATTTTTCTCCATAAATAATAGGCCCAAGATTTTTAGACATACCTAAGTCACAAACCATTTTTTTCGCAATAGATGTTGCTTTTTCAAAATCATTACTGGCACCAGAACTTAACTCATTAAAAATCAATTCCTCTGCTACACGACCAGACATTAGTATACATAATTGATCATCAAGATATTTTTTAGAAATAGAATACCTGTCTCTCTGAGGAAGATTTATCGTAACACCTAAAGCTTGACCTCGAGGAATAATTGAAAGTTTATGAACAGGGTCTTCTATATCAGGTAACAAAGTAGTTACTATTGCATGACCAGACTCATGGTAAGCCGTTTTATGATATTCTTTATAATTCATTGTTAAAGAATTCTTCTCTACTCCCATGATTACTTTTTCTTGAGCTCTTTCTAAATCATTCATAGTAACTTGAGTTTGAGCATTACGAGCTGCAGATAACGCGGCTTCATTTACTAAGTTAGCAATATCGGCTCCACTCATACCAGGTGTCATTTTAGCCATTTTACCTAAAACAACATTTTCACAAAGCGGTATTTTTTTTGTATGAACTTCAAATATTCGTTCTCGTGCTGACATATCAGGTAACGGAACAATCACTTGCCTATCAAATCGACCAGGTCTTAAAATAGCCGAATCTAACACATCTGCTCTATTTGTGGCTGCAATAATGATAATTCCATTATTAACTTCAAAACCATCCATTTCTACGAGTAATTGATTCAGTGTTTGCTCTCGTTCATCATTTCCACCGCCCATTCCTGAACCTCGTTGCCGCCCTACTGCATCTATTTCATCAATAAAGATTATACATGGGGATCTTTTCTTTCCCTGCTTGAATAAGTCTCTAACTCTGCTAGCACCTACCCCTACAAACATTTCGACGAAATCTGATCCAGAAACACTAAAAAATGGAACATCTGCCTCTCCAGCAACTGCGCGAGCCAACAATGTTTTACCTGTTCCTGGAGATCCAATAAGTAAAATGCCTTTTGGTATTTTTCCTCCTAATTGTGTAAACTTACCAGGAGATTTTAGAAATTCAACAACTTCTTCGAGCTCTGATTTACATTCATCTATGCCAGCGACGTCGTTAAACGTGACCTTTTGAGATTCTGTTAGAAGCTTCGCTTGAGACTTTCCAAAGGACATCGCTTGCCCCCCACCAACTTGCAATTGCTTAGTAAAAAAGAATATCATTGATAAAATAAATAAAAATGGAAATATAGATAATAGTATACTAAACAACAAGTTTTTCTCGGTATACTCTAAAGAATATTGTGTACAATGCTTATCTTGAGCATTATTCAGATTATGTAGAATTAAATCTGTAACCAAGCCGCTACTTTTAAACTGCTTTCCATTTTTGTAAGATCCAATGAATGTTTTCTCATTGACAACAACGAGTTTTTGAATATCACCATTTTTCAAAGAATATAAAATTTTAGAAAAAGGGATATTATTTTTTGATACATTCATGTAATCAGAAAAATAACCTGCGCTAACTAGACAAATTATACAAAATGTCCATATTATAAATTTCTTGGTCTTTTTTTTCACAATCAATACTCCAAATCAAATTATATCTCTTCAAATATTAAACTTTTAGATAATATTTTAATATTAATGTTACCAACATTAATTTTTTTATACCTAGTGTGATTAAAATAAATGCTTGAGGCCTTTAATTCGTAGGATGAATTTAATATATTATTAAAAGCATTTTTATACATGTTTTGATTATCTATAAAGTGTAAACTGTTCATGATTTTTATAACAATTTTTTTCATTATGAATTTTGGAATTTTAACATAAATTGGTATGATGATTTTCTTTTTACATAAAATAAAATTCTTTTTATCAAAATAATTTTTTATACTATGAGAATATTGCGAAACATAATAAATTCTTTCCAAACTATTTTTATCATATTTGTATAAAAATCTTAATACATTATTTCTAACGAATGATCGTTTATATATGTCTTGAAGGTTTGAAAAATCTTGAAAATAATTAAATACGTCGAGAAAAAACAGGGCGCCTTCTATTTGGTACCTCGTTAAGTTTATGAAAGGCCTTAAAATATACCCCAAATCGGTTTTTCTCAGTATGGGTATAGATGAGCCTAAATGTCCTCCACCCCATCCTAAAATATACATGATATATGATTCTATTATATCGCTTTTTGTGTGAGCAGTTAATATTGAAGAACATTTATAAAAGCGCTTTATACTCCATAAAATATTATATCTATAAGAACGTAATTCTTTTTCATTTTTGGCAAGAAAAGCATATCTATTATTTATATTGACCAACTCTGCATTGAAACCAAGTATTTTTGCTCGATTAAATACTAAAATACATTCTTTTATACTTATCTTTCTGGATTGGTGATTAATAGAGGTTACTACATAATTACCTTCAATTCTTTTAGGATACTGGGACACCACTTCTAACAATAACCTAGAATCTAATCCACCACTAACGGCTATTATAACACCTGTATTAGAGAAAGGATATACAACATTATCAAAGACACACCAAAATAATTTTAAAAATTTATGTCGAATAGTTTTTAAATTTATAAACATATTTGTTTGCCAACGTTTTTGATCTATATAAAATTAGATAGCGTTTTATATACTTTAGCGATTAAAATTAGTCGAGAATTTTTTAATTCTACGTCATCATTAATTATTAATACTTTTTCGAACATTTTTTCTAGTAATATCGATAATCTAATAATTCTTTCAGATATATACTTAGTATTGTTAGTAAATAAATATGAGTGGTTTTTAAAGTGTTTATTTATATCATTTAATATCTGGTTTATTACAATTTCCTCTGGTAACTGTAAATACCTTGAGAATATAATTTTTGTATCAAAGCAAGCATGATTAATCGATAAAATTTTTTTAATTCTTTTTAAGGATAAAATAATTTTATTTAATAAATAATCATTTTTTAGGATTAACAAAACGGATTTAAAATCACACCATATATTTAATATATTATATTTATGTTTTTTCATCATATTTCTTAATAAAATAAACATCCCATTAGTATTTGTATAATTACACTTATTTTTTATTTCATAATCAATATTAATTAGATCAACTAAAAAGCTTTCTTGTTTTTGAAAAAAGAATTTGTATAATAAGATCGATTTGTTAAATATGAGTGTTTTCTCTAATATACCTTGCTTGATATAAGATATAAAATTTTTTTGAAATATGTCTTTTATAGAATAATGTAATGAATATTCAATAGAGTTATAAAAAATTTGAGCTCTTACGCTCCTAAGACCGTATAAGTCTTTTTTTTTACTGGGTAATCCATCAAAGAAGAATACTAGAATCATATAATCTATTTGATCAAATAAACTGATACAAGATAATATCTTATTATCAAATAAATTCTTGTTTCTACTTAATATAAAATTTTTAAGTCCTGACTTAGTGCTCTTACTTTCATGTAAATTTTTGGAATATATACTTCCTATAAAGCCTTGAAGATCATTTTTTTTTTGCAATATTTTTGTAGTTAGGTCTAACTTAAACATATATATTGTATGAAACGAAAAAGAAATTGGAATTTTTGTCGAAACTTCTCTTAATAGAAAAAAACTTAAATAGAATATCCTAAGGATTTTGTCAAACATAGTTCCTAGATACTTGTGTAATAATATATTTTTAGTCAACGATAAGCGCTGTATAAACGGCGTATAACTGTCAATTTTAAAACATAAAATTATATCCTCTAACTTATTATTAATAATATTAGAATGATTGGACGCTAAATATTTTATATTATCCGCGCATACCGAAAAGGAATCTGTTACAATGAAAAAAATTGACATCGCCTTTAAACCTGTTTTAAGAGGTATTAAATACTTAAGACTATCCAATTCTTTGTATATCAATAAATCTGGAATTCTTGTAAAATATTTTCTGAATGATGATGAAACAACCAAGGGATATTCTGTTGTATAAGATAAGTTCAGAAAATGCTTTGAATCATACTTAAAAAAAATATCTTTTTTACTAATATATCGTATTAACGTTATTATTGTATTTTTATACTTTTGTAAATTGTTTAAGATAATGAAGTAATTACTTATAACTGAAAAATAGTATTCAATATCTGTGACATTGACAAATGATGAATTGATAAGTTTATGTATTTTAGTACATCGTTGAGATACTATATTAGAACAACGTGAATCGATACCTCCACCATCGATATTATTAAATAACCATCTATTAGGTTTTGATATACACCATCTATTAGATTTCCAAAGAGTATTTTTAAAAAATGGTATTTCTAATAAAGAATGTTCTAAGAAACTTATGATTGTGTACTTTATGCGATTATTTAATAAATACTCTAAGCATTCAATATATATAACAAACCTTGTAGAAGTAATATGTATGTTAATAATTGCATCATTTATTATATATGCTTGAAGCTTACGAATTAGAATGCTTCTGCACATTGAATATAAATAATTAATAGACGACATCGGTATATTCTCGAACCCAATTTCTAATAAAAATTGTTGTCTTAGTTGATTCCTAATTTTGTTCATATTATGATCTCAAGAAAAAACGTTGTAAGTATTAAGAATTATTATAAAAAAACACATAACACTTAGTGCATTGTTTAGATAAATTTCGAAGTCTTTGTATATAATAAGTTTTTTCTACACTACTTAAACTCCCTGCAGAATCAAGTATATTTAGTATATGACTGCATTTTAATAATTTTTCATATGAAGGTATTGTTATTTTATACTGCAACAGTAATTCAGCTTCTGAATAAAGCTTTTCAAAGATATCCATATAAATTTTTGGTTTGCTTAAATACATATTATAAAAAGATATTTCTTGTTCATTTCGTAAATACAAATCTCTGTGAAGCATTTTCCGTTGGCTTTTGTTATCAAATGAATATACAATATTGTTAGACATCTTTTGTTTTTGAAGAATTTTCACAATTCTTTCCAAACCATAAGTAATTTCTGTACTTTCAATATCGACAGGAATGCCTCCACATTGCTTCATGTATGTAAATTGAGTAATTTCAGATCCACAGAACCAAACTTCCCATCCTAGTCCGTTAGCTCCTAATCCAGGGTGTTCCCAATTATCCTCTAGAAACTTGATGTCAGAAATCTTTAGATCCAGACCAAGATATGAAAGTGAGTCAAGATAAATCGATTTGATATTATAAAAAGAGGGTTTATTAATTACCTGAAATTGATAATAATATTGAAACCTATCTGAATTTTCGCCAAAACAGCTATCAAGAGGTCGTCTACAATTTTCTACATAGAAACAATTCCATGTATCAAATTTTAATATGTTAAAAAATGTTTGAGGGTTTAATGTGCCCGCTCCAACTTCCGTATCTATCGGTTGTAAGGCTACAAAACCTAAATTAGACCAATATCTTTTAAGTCTACGTATAATATTATTAAAAGTAGTCTGTTGTTTAAACATATTTGAAATACCTATTATTTCATTATTATCTTATAAAAATTAATATTTATGTTACAAAAATATTTTATTGGATTGACAAATATGTTTATTTTTTATATATCAATATAACTATATTGTGTCAATATAATATAAAAATGGTGTCGTGCCTGAATGGTTAGGGGACGGTCTGCAAAACCGCTACACACCGGTTCAAATCCGGTCGACACCTTATCATAGTTTAAAATTACTAATCGCTGAGAACATCCTCGGAAGACTCTAATGCCTTAATGGATAATCCCATACGTCTTATTTTCGGATCAATATCAATGATCTGAACGTTTATTCTATCACCTATCTTTAGTACATCTTTAGGACTTTTAATCCTTTTCTTAGAAAATTCAGATATGTGTAGTAGGCCATCTATACCAGGTTCTATTTCAATGAAAGAACCAAAATCCGTTATTTTCTTAACTACCCCTTCAACTTTTGAGCCTTTAGGATATGTGTTTACTATTTTATTCCATGGATCTTCGTACATTTGCTTTATCCCTAGAGAGAAACGTCTGTTTTCAGGATCTATATGTAAAACTACCGCCTCAACTTCATCACCTTTTTGAAATACTTCAGACGGATGTTTCACTTTGTGAGTCCAGGATAAATCACTAATGTGTACTAGTCCATCAACACCTTCTTCGATATGTATAAATATACCAAATTCAGTAATGTTCCTTATTCTACCTCTTATTACTGTACCGATAGGATATCTTTCTTCAAGATATAACCAAGGATTAGGTTGTGCTTGTTTCATGCCTAAAGATATTCTTTTTGTCGAGGTGTCGATATCTAATATTACAGCAGATACCATTTGCCCAATATTCACTATTTTAGATGGATGGCGAATCCTTTTGTTCCATGACATTTCAGAAACATGAATTAATCCCTCTACGCCAGGCTGAAGTTCAATAAATATTCCGTAATCCGTTAAAGAAACAACTTTACCTTGAACAGTATCTCCTACTGCAAATTCGTTGGGTACATCGTTCCATGGATCTTTTTGAATTTGTTTTAAGCCTAAAGAAACTCTTTCAGATTCTTTGTCATATTTTAATACTTTTACTTTTATTATGTCGCCACACTGAAACATATCACTAGGCTTTTGGACGCGCCCCCAACTCATATCTGTCACATGAAGCAATCCGTCAACACCACCTAAATCAATAAATGCACCGTAGTCGGTTAAGTTTTTGACTAGTCCTTCCAAAACAGTCCCAGCTTCTAATTGCTCTAATGTGAATTTGCGTTTTAAGGCTCTTTCATTTTCTAGAACTAGACGTCTACTTAAAACAATATTTCCTCTTTTTTTATTAAATTTTATTATACGAAAATCATATTTCATGCCTACCAATGAATCAAGATCTTTCACAGGCCTTAAATCTATTTGACTGCCTGGTAAAAATGCTCTAACACCTATCTCAACTTGCAGCCCCCCTTTAACTTTTCCTACAATCGTACCACTTACAAGTGCTTCTTGTTGATTGGCTAATTCGATTTCATCCCATATTTTAACTTTATCTGCTTTGTCTTTACTTAAAATCATCCATCCAGATTCATGCTCCCTTTCTTCAATTAGAGCTTCAATTGTATCTCCAATCGCAACTGTCATTTCTCCATTTGCTGAGGGAAATTCCTTTAAAGAAATCAGTCCTTCACATTTGAAACCTGTGTCGACTATAACATAGTCTTTCTGCAAGGAAATAACTGTTACTTTTATAATACTTCCTTCCGTAATATGCGATTTAATATAAAATTTATCTAAAAGTTCTTCAAAAGATAAATTTTCATCAAGTATTTGCTCACTATCAACTAAATTTTTATCAGTATTCATTGATATATAACATCCTTTGTATTAGTTAAGGTTAAAAACATATTATTGAGGTATTTTAAATAAATTTTTAGGTATATCTATATTTGTAGACACATTTTCTCCGTATATTTTCATGATATTATTTTGTATAACATTTCGATATTTTGGAAAACCCGTTCCGGCAGGAATTAATCTTCCCATGATAACATTCTCTTTTAACCCTCTTAAATGGTCAATCCTATTAGATACAGCTGATTCGGTTAATACGCGCGTTGTTTCTTGAAAAGATGCGCTCGAAATAAATGATTCCGTGGATAAAGACGCCTCAGTTATTCCTAGTAATAATGCCTCCCCTATTGCCTTCTCCCCCCCCATTTTACATATCTTTAAATTTTCAATATCAAAGTATTTCTTTTCCACATACTCATCCATTAGAAAAGTAGTATTCCCTGTTTTCTTAATAATAATTCTTTTTAACATCTGTTTAATGATAATCTCTATATGCTTATCATTAACATGTACTCCTTGTAACCTATAGACGCTTTGTATTTCGCTTATTAAATAATTAGCCAAATATTCCTCTCCCATTATTTTTAATATATCATGTGGATCTAAAACGCCATCAATTAACGTTTCCCCGCTTTTAACGAAATCACCTTGGCGAACACATAAATTTTTATCTTTAGGTATCGAATATTCTTGTATCATACCATGTTTTGGGTGTATAATAATTTTTTTTTTGCCTTTACTATCTTTGTTAAAATAGACTATACCATTTATATCCGATAGTATTGCAGAATTTTTAGGATGTCTTCCCTCAAACAACTCGACGATACGAGGTAATCCCCCGGTAATATCTTTTGTTTTTATAGTCTCTCTGCTTAATTTAGCTAGTATATCTCCTGAATGTACGTAAGCATTATTTACTACAATAATAATTGCTCCCACCGGGATAGCATACTGGCTAGCGCAACTATTTTCATCTGTAACAACAATATAAGGTTTTAGCTTTTTCTTTTTGCTTTCTATTACAATTTTATGTGAAAAACCTGTGTATTCATCAAATTGTTCACTAAAGGTCTCTCCTTCTTCCAAATCCTTAAATGATACCTTTCCAGATATTTCTGTTAGTATAGGTATCGAAAAGGGATCCCATTCGGCTATCAACTCATTAACATTTATTTTAGCGTTGTTCTTAACAAAAATTGTTGCACCATAAACAAGTGAATATGATTCAACCTCAATAGAATTTTTATCTAAAATATATATAAAGCCCCTTTTACTCATTGCTACTAAAGAGCCATCATGTTTTTTAACTACAATTAAATTTTGAAAATGTATTGTACCCTGAGTTTTTGATTTGTAATATGAGTCTGTTGTAGATCCTGAAGCAATACCCCCAACATGAAATGTTCTCATTGTTAATTGAGTTCCTGGTTCACCAATAGATTGAGCCGCTATGACTCCAATAGCTTCTCCTACGTTAACTAAAGTACCTCTAGATAAATCTCTGCCGTAACATTTTGCGCAAACACCGTGGTTTGTTTGACAAGTTAAAACAGATCTGATTTTTATTTTAACAATACCGATATTTTTAATAACTTTTAGAGCCTCCTCATTTATTTCAGAGTTTTTTTCTACTATCATAAAACCTGTTAATTTATCTAAAATCGGATCTAAAGCTACTCTCCCAAGGATTTTAATAGATACACTATCAATATTCTTCTTTAAAGATATGTTAACATCTATACCATCAGTCGTCTTACAATCATACTCAACAACAATAGAATCTTGAGCCACATCTACTAATCTACGTGTAAGGTATCCAGAATTGGCTGTTTTTAAGGCAATATCTGCAAGACCTTTACGCGCCCCGTGCGCTGAAATAAAGTACTGAAGTACAGATAACCCCTCTCTAAAATTTGCTATGATTGGGGTTTCTATTATATCTCCAGAAGGTTTTGACATCAAACCTCTCATTCCTGCTAGTTGTCTCAGCTGCGGCGTAGAACCTCTAGCTCCAGAGTTGGCCATTATATACAGTGAGTTAAAAGAACCACTCAGCACATTATCCTTACTATAAAAATCGACAAACAATTCTTTAGATATGACAGACATCATTTCATTGGCAACTTTTTCTACAACTTTAGACCATATAGCTATTACGTTGTTGTATCTTTCACTATCTGTAATTAAACCCTCTATGTATTGCTCTGTAATATTTTCTATTTCTAATTCGCACTGATTTATTAATTTATACTTCTCCTTGGGTATTAGCATATCATTCATAGAAATAGAGATTCCGGATTTAGTTGCATAAGTATATCCAATATCTTTTAAGCTATCAGTCAATGAAATTGTTATTTCTTGCCCGTTTAACCTATAGCATTTATCTATTAGATCAGTCAACTCGGGTTTTCCCATTATTTTATTAATATATTCGAAATAGATGTTTTTAGGAATTTTTTCGTAAAATAATATTCTTCCTACAGTTGTTCGGTACACCTTTTTATCAATTCTGCAAGTTATCATAGACTGAAGATCAATAAATCCTAGATCATAAGTAGAGATAACTTCTTTTATTGATAAAAATAAAGTATTCTCACCGTTGGCAAAGGGTCTTAACCTTGTCATGAAGTATGTTCCCAATATCATATCTTGACTAGGTATAATGATTGGATTACCACTTGCGGGTGATAAAATATTATTAGTACTCATCATCAAAATACGAGATTCTAATTGTGCTTCTATAGATAAGGGTATATGGACAGCCATCTGGTCACCATCGAAATCTGCATTGAAAGCAGCGCATACAAGTGGGTGCAATTGAATTGCACGTCCTTCGATCAGAGTAGGTTCAAAAGCTTGGATACCCAATCGATGAAGCGTTGGCGCTCTGTTCAATATAACAGGGTGTTCTTTGGTTATACTCTCTAAAACATTCCATACATCATCTTTTTCTTGTTCCACAAGTTTTCTAGATGATTTAATTGTGTTACTGTAACCCTTTTCAGATAATTTCTTGTATATAAATGGCTTAAATAACTCCAATGCCATACTTTTAGGTATTCCACACTGATGAAGTTTCAGGCTAGGTCCAACAACAATGACAGAACGTCCGGAGTAATCAACCCTCTTTCCTAATAAATTTTGCCTAAATCTGCCATACTTCCCTTTTAACATATCACTTAAGCTTTTAAGAGGTCGCTTCCCTGCATTTATTATTAATTTTCCTCGTCGTCCATTATCAAATAAGGCGTCAACCGCTTCTTGAAGCATACGTTTCTCATTCCGGATAATAATTTCAGGCGCACTTAGTTCTTGGAGTCGTTTCAAGCGATTATTACGATTAATTACTCTTCTATATAAATCGTTTAGATCGGATGTCGCGAATCGACCTCCATCTAAAGGAACTAAGGGTCTCAGGTCTGGAGGTATAACAGGAATTACCTCCAAAAGCATCCATTCAGGTTTATTATCAGAACTTCTAAAAGATTCAATCACCTTGAGGCGTTTAACAATCTTTCTATTTCTAATTTGCGATGTGGTGTTCGCCAATTCCTGTCTCAACTGAATTGACAAAAAATCTAAACCATTTCCGTCGCTCTGAGGCCCATGTTCAATTTCCCTTAATAGATCTCTGATTGCTTCAGCCCCAATACTCGCGAGAAATGCTTCTTCACCGTATTTTTCAATAAGATTTCGATATTGCATTTCAGACAAGATTTCGCCATTTTTAAGTAAAGTTGTCCCCGCGTCTATAACAATATAAGCTTCACAGTATATTACTTTTTCTAGATCTTTTTGGCGAATGTCTAAAAGCACTCCGATTTTACTTGGAAGGCTTTTAAAGAACCATATATGAGCTATCGGTGTAGCAAGTGTTATATGACCAAGTCTTTCGCGCCTGACCTTCGAATGTATAACCTCGACACCACATTTTTCACAAACTATCCCACGATGTTTCATACGTTTATATTTTCCGCACAAACATTCATAATCTTTTATTGGACCGAATATTTTAGAACAGAATAAACCATCTTTTTCAGGTTTAAATGTTCGATAATTTATTGTTTCAGGCTTTTTTACTTCTCCATGAGACCAGTCTCTAATTTTCTCAGGACCAGCTAAACCGATTCTAATAGCATTGAAATTAATTGGATCTTTGGATTTATCAAAAAAATTAAAAATATCTCTCATTATAATATACCTATATCTTATTTAAATTATATCTTTTATAGAATTATTTACATCCTCAAAAAGTTGTATATCGAGACCCAGGCTCTGTAACTCTTTCATTAAAACGTTGAAAGATTCTGGCACACTTGATTCCAAGGTATGTTCACCTTTAATTATAGATTCGTACATTTTTGTACGCCCGTTGACATCGTCCGACTTGACAGTTAAAAACTCCTGAAGAGCGTATGCCGCCCCATATCCTTCGAGTGCCCAAACTTCCATTTCACCCAAACGTTGCCCTCCAAATTGAGCTTTTCCACCTAATGGTTGTTGAGTGATCAATGAGTAAGGACCAACAGATCGAGCATGTAATTTTTCGTCTACTAAGTGATGTAACTTTAACATATACATTATCCCTACGGATATATTTTGGTCAAAACATGAACCACTTCTACCATCAAATAAGATAGTTTGACCATTAGACTGTTGTTCATTTAGAGATAGTAAATCTTTAACATGGGACTCTGTCGCACCATCAAAAACAGGGGATGCAATTTTCAATCCTTTTTTTACATTAGATATTATTTTTCGCAAATCATTAAATGAAATGTTTTCATTAAAGCGTTCATATCCTTTATTGTATAAAATTTTACTTAAAAATTTTTTTGTCTCATCGTATTTTTTTTCGTAAAATAAATGGGTTATTTTCTCACCTGTAATCTTCATAGCCCATCCTAAATACATTTCTAATACCTGTCCAACATTCATTCTACTTGGAACACCCAGTGGATTTAACACAATATCTATAGACATGCCATTGGATAAATAAGGCATATCTTCTTCTGGAAGAACTTTGGAAATAACGCCTTTATTTCCATGTCGTCCTGCCATTTTATCGCCAGGTTGAAGCCTACGACTAATTGCAACTGATACTCTAATCAAATTTATAGTTCCATGCGGTAATTCTTCCGGTTCGTGAAGATGGATGATTTTTTTTTGAAAACCTCTATATGTTGTCTTTATATCATTCGTCATCCTGTTAACATATTGATCTACAAATTTGTTAATATTTTCATCATAGAATTTAAGTTTTAAATAGTTACCCCAAGAAATTTTTCCGAAAAAATTTTTGCTAATAAATTGATCTTTATTAATAAAAAGAGAATCCGTGGAAAAATCAGCTGATAATCTAAACTTACTAACAGTTTTATGTATTTCGTTAGCATATGATTGAATAATTATTTTAATTTCAATATTCCGATTGTCAATGATCTCTTTTTCATTTGATTCTTCAGTATGATTTTGAGAAACATTCTTGAATGACTTGTTGTGAAATACTCTTGTTTTGATGACAATACCGGAACCACCAGGCGGCATCCTTAAACTTGTATCTTGAACATTACCAGCGCGATCGCCAAAAATAGCCTTTATTAGTTTTTCTTCTGGGGATAGTTGAATTTCGCCTTTTGGAGTTACTTTTCCTACTAAAATATCGCCTGACTGGACAAACATTCCGACTTTAATAATTCCTGAGTCATCTAGTTTTTCTAAGATGTTATCGCCTACATTAGGAATGTCTTTAGTAATTTCTTCGGATCCGAGTTTTGTATCCCTTGCCATGAGTTCATATTCTTGAATATGTATTGATGTATATAAATCTTCTTTAATTAATTTTTCACTAATTAATATGGAATCTTCAAAATTATATCCATGCCAAGGCATGAACGCGACTACTACGTTTTTACCTAAAGCAAGTTCCCCATTTTGCATGGACGCACCATCAGCTAATATATCACCTTTCGATATAACGTCATTTGTAGATACTACAGAACGCTGACTTGCACATGTATCCTGATTCGTACGTTGATATTTTTTTAGTCTATAAATATCTATAATGTATTCTTTTTCTGCAAAATTCTTTGAGTATATGGATTTTATCAATATCCTAGAATTGTCTACATAGCTTACAATACCATCCATCTTCGCGACATGGCAGGGACCGGAGTCTCTAGAAAAGATATCCTCCATACCTGTACCAACCAAAGGAGATTCTGAAAACAATAATGGAACTGCCTGCCTTTGCATATTTGAACCCATCAGTGCCCGGTTCGCATCGTCATGCTCTAAAAAAGGTATCAGTCCAGCCGCTATTGAAATCAGCTGATTCGGTGAAACATCCATAAGTGTGATATTTTTTGATAGTGTAAATACAGTCTCTCCTTTCACTCTTGCCTGAACTAGCGTACTAGATGTAATATCTAGCGCGGAGTTTGCCTGAGCAATTACTTCAGATCCTTCCTTGAGCGCCGAATGATATACAATATGTTTTGAAACTTCACCTTTACTAACTGGTATATAAGGTGTTTCAATAAAACCATATTTATTTATGCGCGCAAATGATGCTAAAGAAGCTATTAAACCTATATTAGGACCTTCAGGAGTTTCTATCGGACAGATACGACCGTAATGTGTTAAATGTATATCTCTTACTTTAAATCCGGCTCTATCTTTTGTCAGACCACCTGGTCCCAATGCAGACAATCGCCTCTTGTGTGTTATTTCTGATAGGGGATTGGTCTGATCCATAAATTGGGATAGCTGAGAAGATCCAAAAAATTCTTTAATAACAGCTGTCAATGGCTTGCAATTGATTAAATCATTTGGAGATAAGAGTTCAGATTCTTTAATGCTCATCTTTTCTCTAATTGATTTTGCCATTCTTACCAGCCCGATTTGGTATTGATTTTCTACGAGTTCTCCCACTGAACGTACTCGCCTATTACCTAAGTGATCTATATCGTCAATCGATCCTTTACCGTTTCTTAAATTAAGAAGATATTTTATAACAGATATAAGATCATTATGAGTTAAAACCTTGTTTTCTAGTGGCGTATTTAAGCCTAACTTGTGATTAATCTTCAACCTTCCTACTTCTGAAAGGTCATATCTTCTGATATTAAAAAATAAATTGTACAGTAGATCTTCTGCGATTGCCAACGCAGGCATCTCACCAGGTCTAATCTTCCTATAGATTTCTGATATAGCACTTTCTTGGGAATTAGTCTCATCTAAAGATAAAGTACTTCTTATTATATTATCAGAATTTGATAAAATCGTTATAACTTTTATAGAGAAGACTCCGCCTTTTTTTATATCATTAATTTTACTTAATGTTATAGGGTCGTTAACATTAAGTATGATACTATTTGTTATAGGGCAAATCATATCCCGCGCGGAATATAAAAACTGTATCTTCTCATTTTCAATTTTAATATTATTATCAATTATACCATCAAACTTTTCGAGAATCCCTCTTGTTAAAATATTGTTTTCTTCTAATATTAAATTTTCATTAATATCGAATAAATTAAAATCAACTTTTTTATTTAAATAGTTCTTTAAAATTATTTGTTTAAAAAAAGTATTTTTTTTAATATTCAAGGTTTCAATATTGTAAAATATACTTAATAAATCTTTTGTTTCATATCCTAATGCTTTTAAAAGTATAGACACATGAAATTTTCTTCGTCTATCTATCCTACAGTATAATATATCTTTAGAGTCAAATTCAAAATCAATCCAAGATCCCCTATAAGGAATAATTCTACCACTATAAAGATTAACATTCGATCCAGATACTTTTAGATCAGATTTTTCAAAAAATACGCCTGGACTTCTGTGTAATTGGCTTACAATGACTCTTTCTGTACCATTTATGATGAATGTCCCTAGGTTAGTCATACGTGGAACTTCCCCATAATAAATATACTTCTCACTTATCAATATATTATTAAGGCTTTTTTTAAATTTTTTCTGTTTAGAGTTTACTGTAAGCTTCATCTTGACCCTTAAAGATGATGAATATACGATTCCTCTATCTTTACACTCATCGGGAGTGTACTTTGGTCTATCTATAACATACTCTAAAAATTCTAGTGTACTTACATTATTATAGTTTCGTATTGGAAATATAGATGTTAAGACAGACTGAAGTCCTGTCTGTACTCTCTGTTTTGGGTCTGTATATTCTTGCATGAACTTAGCGTAGCTTTTTTTTTGTATATCTATCAAGTTCGGGATCTGAAAATGTCGATGATATTTTCCAAAATTATATCTAATATTAAAATTATCTTGAATCTTTGATATTTTCATGAGAAAAATCCTATAGTTTTATAATCCTCAGAAAGGATTGCGTTTAATATGTATTCTCTATAAATTTAATATTGAGTGAAATTTTCATACTATCAGATTTTTTATATATCTAGTGACACCCAATGAAATGTCGTTAATATTAGAAATTTTTATTTTTTTTATTAATACTCTATGTTTGATAAGGTCGATCTCTTTAAATTTTGAAAAATTTGAGCCTATAACTACTAACAATGGTACCCCGATGAGATAATTATCTTTTAACTTTTCTGTAGCTCCAGATTCTCGATCATCATAGATTACAGAGATCCCTATAGACAACATTTTCGCATATAACGCGTCACAAATTATTTTTATTGTCTTATTATATTTTAATAATACCAATGAAACTTTAAAAGGTGCTAAATTTAATGGCCATATGATACCATGTGTATCAGAATACTCTTCAATTATTGCAGAAAGTAATCGGCTTACTCCTATTCCATAGCATCCCATTTCTAGAGGGTTCTTAGACCCGCGGCTATCCGTGATGGATACATCGAATATGTTAGTATATTTTGATCCCAAGAAAAATATATGAGCTATTTCTATTCCATATTCTAACTTAATATTATTATTACAAGAAAAGCATACAGAATTATTGTTAATTTTTGTTAGATTAGACATATAAATATTAGAGTTTTCATACAAATTTCTTATAGGAGATATATGGCTATATACCCTAAAAGCGTCATTAAATAATAAGTTGTCTTGATACAATAAGTCATGATCAAAGTAGATAGATTCAAAAAAACGTTTTTTGTAGAATATTTCATTATACAAGGAAGTATTGTTTCTTCTTAACAAAAATGTTAACATTTTCGTGCTGTTGAAAACATGCCCCTTTTCATTTTTACAAGTATCGTAAATTTTTTGTAAATCTAAATTACATGATTTCTCTGATATGAATAATGTAAACTTATCTTCAATCTTATAAAAGGTAAATAGTAAGTTATTGCTTTTATTATTTACGTATTGCTTTTGATAGCATAAATACTTCGCATGATCTTGGCTCAAAAATTTGTTTTTCTTTGAAACTATACATTTTTCATACGTATCAAAATCATAACTTTTTTTGCAGTTTTTACATGAGGCAAAACTTTCATCATTTGAATCTGTTAAGATCCTAAATTCATGTGTTTTGGAACCTCCTATATTTCCAGCATCAGCTAAAACCAGACGATATTGAATATTCCATAAATTAAATATCTTTTTATAAATAATCATAAATTTTTTATATGTAACAAGAGCATTTTTTTTGTTAATGTCAAATGAATAAGCATCTTTCATAATAAATTCTCTAGATCTTATTAAGCCGGCTTGGGGTCTAATTTCGTCTCTAAACTTTGTTTGTATCTGATATAAATATAAAGGAAATTTTTTGTAACTAAAAATGTTTTCTTTTACGAATAATGTGATCAGCTCTTCATGGGTTGGAGCAAGGCAGTATTCTTTTAAATGTCGATCGCCCAATTTAAAAAGCTCTTTACCATACATTTTCCACCGTTTGGAGGTGATCCAAATTTTAGAGGATTGAAGAATGGGAAGTAATATTTCCTGTGCGTTGATATAATTCATATTGGTAGAGATAATTTCACTAATATTTTTAATAATTTTCCAGGCCATATAGAGATATGTATATATACCTTTATTGTTCATCCTAATAAAACCGGATTTAATTAATAATTTATGGCCTCTCATTTTTGTTTTTTGAGGATTATTTTTCACAGTAGGAATTAAACATTTGGAAAACTTCATAAAAACCCCGAGTTCTAACATAGGTTTAAAATATAATTAAAATACTTGATTCTATAATCTCTTTAATTTTTTAAAGGTCACATTGAAATTGAAGTATTATGAAGACTTATATAAATGAAAGAATTTTTTTTTATTATATAATGATAAGAATAGAATTATATTTTTTCTTACTTTTTCGATATTTTTACTAGAAATCAACATAAACTTTATATTTGTTAATAAAATATTAATTTGTAATTGATGCATCATTTTAAAATTCTTTTTTTCAAGCGAGGTTTTACATGAATTTTTCAGAAACGATTTGAAACAGATATTGCAATTGATTTTAACGAAACCTTTAAGTGATAATGTTAACATAAGAATGTTAATATCTTTAACATGACTAAGGATGTGAGTATGTGAATTGAATCTCAAGACATTATTATAAAATTTTTGTGAAGCCATAACATGATTAATTAGCTTCTTACATACTGTATTATTCGATTTTTGATGTATATTTGAATATCTAGTTATATAATTTCGACACCAAAAATAAAAAAACTTTTTCTCAATGCCTATAAATTCGCAAAACTCATAATTTAATCTAGAATGTAACATGCTACCTAACACGAAAGATTTCATAAAAAAGGATACGGTATTCGCAGTATTTTTTGAATAAACAATAAAAGGTTTTGACATGAGTTTATTTATGTCGATTCTTTCACCACTTATATCTATTACTTCGCTGCTTGAAAAACTATAATACATGTTATTAGTTAACTTTCTTCCTACTAAAGACCTTAAAACTAATAAATGAAGGAATTTATCCTTCATGTAATTCATATCAGATACAAAATGGAGTTGCACTTCATAACCATCAACAAAGAATATCTTTATAATATGATGGTTTATATATTTATAGGAACTAAATATTTTTTTTATGTGATACGTATTTGCATCAGTATAAATATTAACTGACTTAATACGTTCTTTTATTAATAACTGAGTGATATCACTACCACATAAATAAACTTTGAATCCATGTGTTTTGAGTCTACAAATGACCCATATATCATAAATATTTATATTGTCATATAAATTGTGATAAAGATATTTGTTTAAAATACATTTTTTGATAGGCATCATTAAATATTTACGAGTTAACCTCGTTTAAGTATGCTGGTGTATTTTTTATTCATCTCACCAATGTATTGAGCTTTAGGTCTGATGATTTTATTATTATCTAATTGTTCATGTATATGGGATAACCATCCTACAACTCTAGACAATGCAAATAACAACGTGAAATTTTCGGGTTCAATACCCATTGAATAGTACGTGGATGCTGAGTAAAAATCAACATTAGCGTTTAATTTTTTCTTGTCATAGATAAGTTTTTCCAATTTGTTACTCATTTCAAACCATTTCGTATTACCTGTCAATTCCCCCCATTGATGAGACATTTTTTTAAGGTGTTTCGCTCTTGGATCTAATACTTTATAAACTCTATGTCCAAATCCCATTATTTTATATTTATTTGATAATGCATTTTCTACCCACTCATCTATATTATCAACATTACCTATATTTAATAGCATCTTCATTACTGCAGAATTAGCTCCCCCATGTAGAGGACCTTTTAAAGACCCTACTGCTGCCGATACAGATGAGATGATATCAGATAAAGTAGATGCAACTAATCTAGCAGTGAATGTACTTGCATTAAAACTATGATCCATATGCAAAATTAATGATAAATCCAAAGTCTTTACCATTGATGAGTCGACTTGTTTTCCAAACATCATATATAAAAAATTATCCGAAAAGTCTAAATCTTCTCGGGGGGAAATAATTTCTTTGTTTCCATTAGTTCGACAAATTGCAGCGCATATAGTCGAGACTTGTGCTACTAATTTAATTGAATTATTCATCAGGTTATCTGTAGAGTTGTCATGGAGTGATGTATAGGAGCTAGACAACATAGACACGCTTGTTCTTAATAAAGACATTGGATGATCTTCTTTACCTGTGTCTTTGATATAGTTTAATATATCTTGTGGAACACAATAATTACGTTTAATTTCACGTTTGAATAAGTTTAGATTTTCGGAATTAGGAAGATGTTTATAAAAAAATAAATATGCAATCTCTTCGAAATTACAATCCAATAGTTCATCAACATTGTAACCTAAATAGGTTAAAATTCCATTTATCCCATCAACGTTGGATAATTCTGTTGTATCTACACAAACTCCGTTTAAGCCTTTATATATTTTATTAGTCATTTATTTTCTCCCTGAAGTTTACAGATTCATTGTTGTCAGATTCGGGCTTTTTCTAAAAGATGCTCCCGTTTTTTGAACTACGCTCTCTATATCCACACCATTCGCAATCTCGATTAACTCTAAACCGTCAGAATCAACATTAAAAACACCCATATCTGTTATAATTAGATCCACGCAATTCTGTCCAGTTAGAGGTAAATTGCATTTTTTTAATATCTTAGGATCACCTTTCTTGTTACAGTGCTCCATAATAACAATGATTTTTCTTGCTCCATAAACCAGGTCCATAGCCCCGCCCATTCCTTTAACCATTTTTCCTGGAATCATCCAATTTGCTATATCTCCAAATTCCGAAACCTGCATTGCTCCTAGAATGGCTACATCGATATGCCCCCCTCTAATCATGTCAAATGATTCTGAAGATGAGAAAAAAGATGCTCCCGCCACTGTTGTTACGGTTTCCTTACCTGCGTTAATTAAGTCATGATCTTGAGTACCATATTCAGGATATGGACCCATACCTAGTAAACCATTTTCACTCTGGAACATAATCGATATATCCTTGGGGATATGATTGGCGGCCAACGTTGGCATCCCTATACCAAGATTAACATTATCTCCGTCGCTTAGCTCTCTTGCAGCTCTTAAGGCTATTTGATCTCGTGTTAACATAAATGTCCTTTTAAATAATTTATTCGCTTATAGTTAAGTTTTCAATAAAATTATTATACTTTAATCCTTGAATAACCTTTGTAACATATATACCTGGTACATGTATATGATCAGGATTAATATCACCTGGACGAACAATATGTTCTGCTTCTACTATTGTTACAGCTGCCGCACCACACATTACTGAATTAAAATTCATCGCTGTCTTTCTAAATACTAAATTTCCCAGGGTATCACATAAATATGCTTTAACTAAGGCAAAATCTGCTTTTAAGCTTGTTTCTAGCATATAAGTTTTATTATCGAATGTTTTTGTTTCTTTTGCGGCAATTGTTTGCAAAATATCTCCGTCGGCATTATACTTAGTGGGCAAACCTCCCATCGCTAATGTATTCACACCTGTCCGCGTATAAAATCCTGGGATACCTGCACGACCACAACGTATTTTCTCCGCTAACGTTCCTTGAGGAGTAAGTTCGACCTCTAGATCTCCCATTAAAAACTGTTTTTCAAATTCCGAATTTTCGCCGACATAGCTCGCTATAACTTTGCTGACCTGTCTTTTTTGAATTAACTCTCCAATGCCTAGCTTTGTGGTACCACAATTATTACTAATAATAGTAAGATTTCGAACATCTTTTTTTACAAGTGATGTAATTAAATTTTCCGGATTTCCACATAGCCCAAAACCACCTATCATGATAGTTTTATTATTGTTTATGTCGTTCGTTGCCTCATTGGCATCTTTACATACTTTATTTATCATTTTTATTCTCTAAAAAAAATTTAAATTTTATTCAATATGTTTCTATAGTATATACTGTATTGCATTAAATATGAATTTATAAAATAAATATTAAGAGGGAAAACTACATGAAAGAAAATTATAAAATCAATATGGATAAGGAAATTTTAGACTATATCGACAAACGCATTATAAATAAACTTATCAAAGGTAGAATAATTAATATAAGTATTTTGAAAGAATATTTGATAAGTTTACCCGACGCGAAATTAAAATGTACGCAGTTTAAAAATCCCTCTAAATTCATTAATATTAGTTTAAAACCTTTCACAACTTAAAAATATCAGTGAATTAGTACAATTTATTTTACTACAAAACCAAATATCTTTGAACTACTTGATTGTAATATTCTTACGCGAACCTTTGAGCCTAATAATTTTTTCTCGTCAAATACAAAAATAATTTTGTTTGCATCTGTTTTAACCAGTAATATTTCCTTCAATTTTTTAGAAACACTTGTGTTGTAAGCCTTCCAAACAAATCCTTCTAGAATTTGTGCGACAAATGATGAATTATACTGTGACATTATGTTTTGCTGAATTTTAAACATGTAATTATGTCGAGCTCTTTTGATAGATTTAGAGACATTATCTTGATAGTATAAATATGAAATAGTATTTGGTCTTGGTGAATATTGAGATATAAAAAGGTGTTGATATTTCACATACTTGACTAATGCGATACTACATTGAAAATCTTTCGTGCTTTCATCTGGAAAACCAACTATCATATCACCTGCAATTGATATACCGGGGTTCTTCGCATACGCAATGTCTATGATATCTAAATATTCTTCTCTAGTGTAACACCGATTCATCTTTTTTAATATTGTATTGCTTCCAGATTGTGCTGGTATATGTAAATATTTAGACAAACAAGATTTTTGCTGTATTAAAGTCAAAAGAGGGTAAATAATATTTTTAGGATAACTCGTTAAAAATTTCACTCTTATGTGCTTAGGAATAATGTTACTTATAATATATAAGAGTTTATAAAAATTAACACCTCGATAATAATAATGGTTAACACTCTGTCCTAAAAGTACTATTTCTTGCGATCCAAAATATATAGCATGTTTTATTTCCAAGATAATCCGTTCAATAGGGCGACATATTTCCAATCCTCTTGTATATGGAACTACACAATAAGTACAAAATTTATTACACCCTTTCATAATACGTATGTATTCTCTAGGTTTTTTCTTTACAGTCCTAATCTTGTTTCGCAAAAAGATATCTTCAAGAAAATCAAAATTTTTTTTGATTGTATTTTTATGTATATTATTTTTGAAGTGTTTATAAACTAATTGATAATTTTTTTTTTTTAAATGAAATCTTTTGAAGGCATATGGTAGAAAATGTAGATAATCGGGACTAATAAAACAATCTATATACGAATGTTTCTGAATAAACTTATAATTAATCTTCTCCACGAAACATCCTAAAACAGCTACGAAAATATCTTTATTGTACTCTTTCATTTTACTGATATAGCTAAACAGATTCAATAGTTTATTCTCGCTAGCCTCTCTTATTGAGCATGTGTTGAAAACTATAATATCGGCTTTCTCTATTTGTTTAGTTTCAAAAGACATTTTGTTAAGTAATAACTGAATATATTTACTGTCTAAGTTACTCATCTGGCAACCGAATGTTTTTAAGAAATAAAAATTTTCTTTGATTTTATTCATAAACTTCTACTTTTTATTGAAATAAGTTTAAATCACGTATGTGAATTTTGTTCGGTAAAATTACTTTTAGAACATCTTGATCAGAATATTGAAAGAAGAAATTAACAAAAACTTTTCGTTTAACTTCTTGGATTTTTTCCGAATCGTATTTAGTAGAGCGTAGTGATGCTTTATACTTCCTGACAATAAAGTAGAATATTAGCTTTTCTTTTATACTTTGAAGCGATACTTGTTTTATTTTTTTTAACCAGTACGGCTTTTTATATCTGTTTATCTTATTCTTCCCTAAATACTCACCCACAATTTTCTTTGATTTTTTATCAATATAACTCTGGGGTACAACAAATTTATTATGTTTATAAATTTGATTGATAATGTTTTTATACATCTCCTGGAATTTCATTAGGGACATTTTTTGATTCAACATAAGGATTACATTCATGTTGAAATCGTTCAGACACTGATATCTTTTTGCATAGTTTCCAAAAAAAGGAGTATCTAGTATGGGAAAAACTTTTTTCTTTACCTCTAAAATATTTACTTTAACCAATGTTAATAGGTTTTGTACTGATTTAATATAAAAATCTGACGAAAATCTAATTAACATGGTGAAATTATCCCCTGGGCTATAATTCAATAATTCTTTATCAATTTCAGGATATATCTTAGATTTACCAACCTCTATTGTTAAACCCGATTTAGATAAAACATCAATCTTTTCATTATTATTATTGTTGTAAAACATACAAGAAAATGTTACTAAATCACTAGACATAATTTGAACATTTTGGGAAGGACACAAGGATCGATAAAAAACACGTATTTTTTGTATTAAATAATAAGTATACTGGATGTCAAAGGAATAACATCTAATCGTAATTTTAGGATTTACCCAACTTTTAATTTTCACAGTGGGAAGCACTTCTAGAGTTAGACTGTATTTGAAACCATGACGAAATATATCATTATTTATATACTTTAAAGAAACAATATCGATAGGATTTATTTTGTTGTCTTTTGTTATTTTAGATACTGTGTATTTGACCAAGTTATTTTTTATATCGTCAATTATATTCGATCCGCAATGAAAATACAATATATCATTCGGAATCCTTCCTTGACGAAAACCTTTAATTTTTATTCTATTAGAGTATAGTTTTTCGATATTTTCTTTTTGTATCAATACATTTTCTAAGGATACATCTACTAATACATTATAAAAAAGTTTATCATGCTTTCTAAACGTGGAATCAAATTTCATATTCTACATACCTAAAATTTATTCATTACGAGCAGGGGGACTTGAACCCCCATAAACTTATAAGTTTACTGGAACCTAAATCCAGCGCGTCTACCAATTTCGCCATGCTCGTGTAATAAAAAATTTTTATTAAACAAATAAAAAATTAATAAATATTGACAATATATATTATAGAATAAAAAAATAAATATAATCAAGAGAAATCATTCATTATTGTTTAAATATTTTTATATCGTTTAATATTATTTAATATACCATTTACAAATTTAAATGCCTTAGGGACCGTATATTTTTTAGACATTTCTACGGCTTCATTTATAATGATACTTGCAGAGGTATTAGTGTATAACATTTCGTATATAGCTAATCTTAAAATATTTTTTTCAATCATATTTATACGCTCAAACTTCCAATTGTGAAGATTTACATTGATAATACTATCTATAATTGTAATGTTATTAAAAATGCCGATTAATAATAGGTGGTTATAGGTATGAGATTTTTTTGAACTAAAGAAGATTTTATCAAATCCGTACATCGTATAATTGACAATATTAAGTTTTTTAAATTTACAATACTTGAGATTGAAAGCGCATAATTTCTTATGACACAATATTTTATCATAATATATACTATCAATACTGTATAAAGCTTTAAGTGTATATTCCCTGCTCTTTTTTAACATTTTGATAAATTCCTACCTTATATATTATTTACAAACACAATTATATTTCTGTTATAAATCTTCTATTAAACATTTTCTACCCTTTTTATAACACTTAATTAATGTATTTGAGATTATGAGTAAAATGAGGCAATATCTTTCGGGGAATTATAGCGAATCATCTTATTCCTTCAACCAATTACCAAATTCATATGACGCTGAAAGAGCCGTAATTGGGTGTTTCTTATTTGATGACACATCATTTCAAAGAGCTTTGCATATGGGAATTAAAAATACCGATTTTTATTATCCCAAACATAGAATAATTTTTGATGCGATGATCAAAATATATTTCAACAATAAGATTATTAATGTCCTTACTTTAACCGATTTTTTAATAAAAAACAGAAAATTAAATAAGGTCGGAGGGCTGAATGATATTTTGTCTCTAGCTTCACTGTTTCCTACATCTGCTCACTTAGAAACATATATTAAAATTATTATTAACAAATCTATACTAAGGAATTTGATTAAAAAATCTATGTTAATTATACATGCAGCAATGTTTTCTAATAAAGACATAGAAAGTATCTTAGAAAGCGCTCAAAAATCAATATTATCTATACGCAATCGAGATGTGGATAGTAAGCTTATTCCTGTAGGATTTTTAATAAAAGATGCAATTGAAAATATAATTAAAACTCAAAAAATGGGAGGAGGTTTGAGTGGAGTTCCATCGGGATTTTTAAAATTGGATAATTTAACAAACGGTTTTCATAATGGAGAGTTGATAATATTAGCTGCCCGACCATCAATGGGAAAAACAGCTCTCGCGTTAAATATTGGAACTTTTATAACATTGAAGCTAGATTATTCAGTGGCATTCTTTTCGTTTGAAATGAGCTCTTTGCAATTAATTCAGAGAATTATTAGTTCAGAATCTCAGGTTGATCTTTTTCGTATAAGAAACGGGAATTTATCAAACTTAGAACTAATAAATATACTCAAAACGTCGAAGATTATTGGCAGGGCCTCTCTTTATATTGATGAATCTCCAAACATGGATATAAAAGAACTCAAGAAGAAGTGCAGGCTTGTTTCAAAAATTTATAATATTAAGGTCATTATAATAGATTACCTACAATTAATACATCATAAGTCCCATCAAAAAAACAAAAGTGCCGAAATCGCCGAAGTCTCTCGTGAGTTAAAGCTTATAAGTAAAGAATTAAATATTCCTATTCTTGTTATTTCCCAGTTAAATAGAAATCTAGAAAACAGGTTTAATAAAAAACCTCTAATGAACGATCTTAGAGAGTCTGGAGCGATAGAGCAAGACGCAGATCTTATTATTTTTCTCTATAGAGAAGACTATTACATAAAACATAATACGAACGAACATCAAAAAGGTTTAACTGAAGTAATACTCGCAAAAAATAGAAACGGCCCGACAGGGCACTTCTTTTTGAAATTTTTTGATAATATCGTTAAATTTGCAAATCTAACAGAGTTTGATCGCTAAAATTAAGTATTGTGATTTTTTTTTTTCGCGTATAATGAATTAAATAATTTCTACACTCTCATAACTCAGTTGGATAGAGTTTTGTTTTCCTAAATCAAATGTCGCAGGTTCAAATCCTGCTGAGAGTGTGTTTCAAAAATATTCTTTTATAAGATGAGGTTTTATTATGTTTGTACAAAATTTAGCTCCTGATTTTAAAGCGGATGCATTAATGCCTGATGGCAGTTTCAAAAATATTAGTTTATCAGAATTTAAAGGTAAATATGTTCTTTTATTCTTCTATCCTTTAGATTTTACGTTTGTTTGTCCTTCAGAAATCATTGCTTTCTCAAATAGAATTGAGGATTTCAGAAGTAGGAACACTGAGGTTCTGGGGGTTTCCATTGACTCTAAGTTTACGCATCATGCATGGGTCAATACTCCTACTAACAGCGGTGGAATTGGAAAAATAAATTTCCCCTTAGTTTCTGATATAACAAAAAATATCTCTAAAGATTACAATGTGTTATTTAATCAATCTATTGCGTTAAGAGCGACTATCCTCATCGATAAAACAGGTATCGTTAGGCATTATTCTGTCAATGATTTACCGCTCGGAAGAAATGCGGATGAATTTGTTAGACTTTTAGATGCTTTACAACATACTGAGAAGCATGGAGAAGTTTGCCCTGCGGGATGGACAAAAGGTAAAACTGCTATCAATCCTACTAGCAATGGCATACGAGATTATTTAACTGATAACGCGGATAAACTATAAGAAGATAATATTAAGCTATCAAAATAGGGAGGGGCGACCCTCCATTTTTATCTATCCATTAAAAAATTCATTTAAATTTTTTATTTTAAATAATTTTGTATTTTTTTTAGATAATATTTAATTTGCCTACTTGACATCATGTTTATCTTGTCTATTTTGTTTTAATATAATCAATGATTTACAGGCTTAATTTAGTATTTTACAAAAAGGTTACTACAATGACTAAAATAATCGGTATAGATCTAGGGACTACTAACTCTGTAGTTGCAGCAATGGAAGGTGGAAAACCTAAAGTTATTACAAATGAAGAAGGAACGAGAACCACCCCGTCTATCGTTGCATATACTAAAAGTGATGAAATATTAGTTGGGCAAGCTGCAAGACGACAAGCTATTACTAATCCCGAAAACACAATATTTTCCGCAAAAAGATTTATGGGACAAAAATTTATTGATCATGAAAGTGAAGTCAATTCTTATCCATTTACCTGTGTACCTTCTGATAATGGTATGTTAGCTTTCAATATAAAAAACAAAAAAATTTCTCCCCAAGAAATTTCTGCAAAAATCCTTCAAAAACTCAAAAAATCTGCTGAGTCATACTTTGGTCAGCCAGTTACAGAAGCAGTTATAACAGTACCTGCTTATTTTAACGATGCCCAAAGACAAGCTACAAAAGATGCTGGAAAAATAGCTGGACTAAATGTAAAAAGAATCGTCAACGAGCCAACAGCTGCTTCATTATCTTATGGACTTGATAAAAAGAAAGATGAAAAAATCGCCGTTTATGATTTGGGCGGAGGGACATTCGATATATCTATACTGGAAGTGGGTGAGAACGTTGTTGAAGTTATTTCCACAAATGGTGATACTCATCTAGGTGGAGATGATTTTGATATACTATTGATTGACTATCTAATTAACGAATTTAAAAAAGACCATGGTATAAATATCAGCAATGATAAAGTTGTAAAGCAGAGGCTTAAAGATGCTGCTGAGAAAGCTAAAATAGAATTATCTAATGTCTTAGAGACAGAAATCAACTTGCCATTTTTGACAGCTGATGCAACTGGCCCCAAGCATTTAAATATACGTTTGACAAGAACAATCTTTGAGCAAATTATAAACGATACTGCTCAAAGAAGTTTGATTCCATGTAGAAAAGTTGTTGAAGATGCAACTTTATCTCTCACAGATATTGACGAAGTCATTCTTGTAGGAGGATCAACAAGAATTCCTTTAGTACGAAAGCTGGTTGAAGAGTTTTTTGGCAGAGTTCCAAACAGATCTGTGAATCCTGACGAAGTAGTCGCGCTTGGTGCAGCCATTCAGGGTGGAGTACTAGCGGGTGAAGTGAAAGACATGTTATTGTTAGATGTAACACCTTTAAGTCTTGGAATTGAAACTTTAGGTGGAGTCTTTAACGTTCTCATTCCTCGAAATACAACAATACCTACCAAAAAATCTGAGATATATTCGACTGCGACAGATAACCAAACATCTGTGCAAGTTCATGTATTGCAGGGTGAACGTGATATGGCTGTAAACAATCGAACATTACATAGGTTTGAATTGGAAGGAATTCCTCCAGCCGCCAAGGGTGTTCCACAAATAGAAGTAACATTCGATATTGATGCTAATGGTATTGTTAATGTATCCGCTAAAGATAGAGGTACAAACAAAGAACAGAAAATTACAATAACAACAGGATCTTCATTAACTAAAGAAGAAATAGAAAAGATGGTAAATGAAGCAAAAGTCCATACCAAAGATGTTAAGAAACATAGAGAGCTTGTCGAAGAACGAAATAAATTGGACGGTTTAATCTACACTGTGCAAAAGACTCTTTCAGAAAACAAAGAAAAAGTTTCTAGTGATGAAGTTGCCGAAATAGAAAAATATCTTCAAAATGCTACTACTAAAGTAAACTCTAAAGATATTGATGAACTAAAAGCAGCTTATGAAGATTTGACAAAAGTGAGTCATCGATTTACAGATGTTTTATATAAAAATGCTGCTAAGAAAGACGACCCTAAAAGCACTGCCACTGAAAATAACGATGAATCACAGAAGGATGAATCGCAGAAGGATGAATCACAGAAGGATGATAGTGAGCCGGTTATGGAAGCGGATTTTAAAGACAAAGAGTAATATCCACGTTTTATGCCGATAAATTATCGGCATATATATTTTTACTTAGATTCAAACAAGGCTGCAACTCCCATACCACCACCGACGCACATAGAAACTACACCATACTTTACACCCAATCTTTTCATTGAATGCAATATAGATACTGATTGACGAGCTCCTGTGCATCCGAGTGGATGGCCTTGAGCGATTGCTCCACCATTTATATTAACTATATCGGGATTAATTTTTAGTTCATCTATACAATATAGTGATTGAGAAGCAAAGGCTTCATTGATTTCAAAAAGGCCGATGTCATCTACAGTTAAATTTGCGCGAGATAATAAGCGTCTTATAGCAGAAACAGGACCTATACCCATTATACTCGGAGAAAGACCCGTTACACTAAAATCTCTAAAATATCCTAAAATATCCAAATTATTTTTCTCAGCATATTCTCGGCTAGACATTAATGTAAATGCTGCGCCATCGCTCATTTGTGAAGAGTTACCAGCTGTAACAGTACCATCTACTTTAAAACATGGTCTTAATTTGTTTAACTTTTCAACAGTCGTGTCAGGTCTCGGCCCATCATCCACAGAGAAGTCGAAGAATTTTTTTTCCTGCTTATTATAGTTGAACACTCTTATAGTTTCTATTTCAGATTCTAATAAATTATTTTTTATTGCATTACAGGATTTTCTGTGGCTATTAAATGCGAATTCATCTTGTCGTTCTCTAGATATATTAAATTTACTTGCAACATTTTCGGCAGTAATACCCATGCTAGTATAAAATTCCATATTATTCTCCACTAAGTCTCCGCTAGAGCTAAATCTAAATCCCCCCATTGGAACCATGCTCATGGATTCGACTCCACCGGCTATACCTAATTCGATATTCCCTACCTCTATAGCTTGAGCAATATTGTTAATTGCTTGTAAGCCACTAGAGCAATACCTATTAAGAGTAAAAGATGGAATACTCTCAGGCAAAGATGCCATCATACTTATAGTTCTTGCTATATTGAGTCCTTGCGAGCCTTCAGGCATAGCGCATCCTACAATCATATCTCCGATATCCTGAGGATTGAATTCAATACGCTTTAACATATTTTTTAATAAGAGAGATGCGAATGTATCTGGTCGAGTATCGCGAAGAGCCCCTTTATTTGCTCTAGCAACGGCTGTTCTTTTACCCTCTACTATAACTACATTTTTCATAATTTTCATCCTCTTTTAATTTCTTAAAGGTTTTTTATTTACTAACATAGACTTTATTCTATCGAGAGTTTTTTCCTCTCCACATAGAGATAAAAATGATTCTCTCTCCATATCCAATAAATACTGTTCAGTTACAGGATGCTTAGGGTTGCAATCACCACCTGAAACAAGCTTCGCTATTTTTAGAGATATTTTAAGGTCATGATGACTGATAAAGCCCCCCTCATACTTCCCTTGTAACAGAACTTTGTAATTTGAATAAGCTTCATTTCCAGGAAGATTAAACAATCTCCTACGGGATGTACTAAATCCTGAGTTTATGAGCTTCATTGCGCTTAATTTTGCAGCGTATAAATGATTGTCTCTGTGAACTGTAATCCCGTCTTCAGGAGTCAAGAACATCTCTTCTTGTGCCTCCATGGCGCTTGTGCTTATGGTTGCAGTCGCAACGTTTAATAAGGCCTTCGATAAAACGATATCTTTAGGTATCTTATCATCTTTGGGAGAATTTTTTAAAACTCTGTCCATTAGTTCAACTGTGCCTCCTGCGCCGGGAATTAATCCTACTCCTACTTCTACTAAACCCATATATGTTTCAGCATGAGCTTCTATCTGATTGCACCACATGGAGAGTTCTGCCCCTCCGCCTAATGTTAAATTATATGGTGCTGCAATAGTTACTGTAGGACTATATTTCAATCGAACACATAAGTCTTGATATTGTTTAGAAGCTTCTTCAATTTTATCGAATTGCTTTCCCATTATACTCATGTAGATAAGCCATAAGTTCATTCCTACGCTGAAATTTCCTCCCTCATTATAAAGGACCATTCCTTTATAATTTCGGTCTTCACATATATCGAGACATTTTGATATATCACTTAAGACGTCTCCGTCCACTGCATTAAATTTTGTATTGAATTCACATGCTGCTATTTGATCCCCAAGGTCCACTAAGTTTGTAACTACAAGCTCTTTTATTATATTTTTGGAATTATTTTTTAATAATGAGAAGTTAAGTGCTTTACTGTCTTGTTTTTTTGTGAGTACAAATTTTTTCTCGATAGGAGACCATACTCTAGAATTATTCTCACCGTCAAATATGTATAGTTGATTTGCATCAAGCAGATCTTTGTTTAAAAGCCATTGTGGAATATCATGTTTATTTTCTTTCGCTAAGTTAATTATTCTTTTTAAACCAATAGCATCACATATTTCAAAAGGCCCTTTCTCCCAATTGAATCCCCATTTCATGGCATTATCAATATCTTCTACACTATCTGATATTTCAAAAATTTTTTCTGCGGAATATATAAACGTAGACAATGTCATATCTTTAACGATGCTTGAAGCTCTATCATCCTGCTCAAAAATAAATTTTAATTTTTCTCCGACATTCTTTATAGATTTAGCGCCTTTAATTGAAGCGTACTCAACAACGCTCTTATCTTTATATTCCATGTCATATATATCTAGTATTTCAATAGATTTACCACTTTTTTTATAAAATCCACCTTTTGTCTTCCTTCCTAACCATTTATTTTTTAACATTGATGTCACAAAACTTGGGTGAGCAAAAAGGTCTCCCTCATCCGTTCCACTAAATGAATTAGAACATGTTAACATAACATTTGCAAAGATATCTACGCCTACAAGATCAAGAGTTTTAAACACTGCGCTATTAGGTCGTCCTGTTTGCGCACCAAAAATATAATCAATTTCCTGAACACTATATTTTCCTTGAACCATGGCTTGAAAAAGTTTTGCCATCGACGCTACACCTATTCGATTACCAATAAAATTAGGGGTATCCTTGCCTACAATGACTCCTTTCCCAAGTTTTCTTTCGCAGAAGTCAGAGATAATATCTATATATTTTTGATCTGTTTCTTTATTAGGAACAATTTCTAGTAGATGTAAATATCTTACGGGGTTAAAAAAATGAGATACTAGGAATTTTTTCTTAAAGTCTAAACTTGTATCTTCACACATTTCATTAACCGATAGACCCGATGTGTTAGATGTTACAATAGCTTCGCTATTATTTTCGCTTAATATTTTATCGATTTTTAGAAATAGATTTTTTTTAATCTTAATATTTTCAACAATTACTTCTATAATCCAGTCGCAATCTGCTATTCTATTTATGTCATCTTCTAAATTGCCGACTTCTATTGTATTATAAAGATTTTTTTTATAGAAATTATTTGGCTTGGCTTTAGATGACAACAGTATATTATTTCTAATATTCAAGTTATCTTTGGAATCATCTTTTATGTCAAGAATTAAAACCTGAATACCTATATTCGTTAAATGAGCAGCTATACCGCATCCCATTGTCCCTGACCCAATAATACAGACTTTTTTTATTGCATTAACCATATGTTCTCCTAATTTCGAAAAATTTAAACATGTTTAAATAAACATGTTTTTAACAAATGTTTTGAAAATCTATTATACACAATATTACAAAAAAAATATCGATTTTTGTTCATTTCGCCCAGCAATATTGTAAATATTAAAATTAATATGTTATGAAATATGTATTTAAGGTACAAGAATGTGTAAGTATTCATTTTATAAAAAAAACTTCCATATACCTGTCATGTTATCAGAAACGATAAAAATTCTGAATACGGATGGCGCCAAGATATATGCAGATTTTACATTGGGTGGTGGTAGCCATTTGGCAGAAATTGCTAGAAAAAATTGTCCATGCTCGACAATCTTGGGAGTAGACATTCACAAGTCAGCATTATTATTAAATACGTTAAAATATACTGTGAAAAAATATAAAAATATTAAATTATTTCACGATAGTTTTTCTCACATTAAGGAGTTGATGTGTAATAACAATATTAAATACTTAAATGGTTTTATTTGTGATCTGGGAATATCTTATAACCAAATTATAAATAAAGATACCTTCTCACTTATAAAATTAAATAATTTAAATAAAATTAAAATAACGTCTATTTTAAAAAGTATAAGTTACAATGAATTTAAAAATTTGTTTAATGATATGAAAAATACATTTAACATAAAAAAGATGTATAAATATATTAGAATTATCAATATCGCAAACGTAAATGTTGTATTAAACGTTTTGAAAACAAGATTCTTTCATCAATATGTAGCGTTAAAACATAAGTATATTAAATTAATAGATAGAAAATTACGCGCAAAATTAAATGAAGAAAATAAGGAACTTGTAAATATATTGCTAACATTAAATAAACTGTTGTCCGATAAGGGGAAGGGCATATTTATTTCTTTTAACAAAATAGAAGATTCTATTATAAAAAATTTTTTCTCTCGCTACACAAATAATACGATAGATATTTGGTGGATATCATCAATGAAGCCAATCGTACCAAATAGTTTTGAAACTTTTTTTAACAAATGCTCTAAAACCGCAAAACTAAGATATATAAAGAAACAATAAATCATAATATATCAAAAAACTAATTAGTGATTAAAACAAAAAGGATGTCGTTCTTTTTAACTGACGTAGCATTTACTGCAAATATTTCCTTCACTTTTAGCGACTTCTTACTACCAGTAGATATTGGATAGAAGTTTTTCATAACTTCTAAAAGTCCTAGCGTTTCAATGTCATTCACGACTTGTCCTATAGATATAAAACTATTTTCATTTGGAGAAGGTTTTGTATAGAAAATACCTTCCATTGGAGCTCGAATTATTATATCATTATCGCTAAATTTATAATCAACCTTTTCGGATTTTTTATTCTCTGCATTGTCAGTAGAGCTTGTTTTTACGCTGTGATTAGTTGACAATAAAGAATTAATATCGTGTATGCTCCAGATCCGTGAATTTTTAATTCTTCTGATTCCGTAGGATTGATATGAGGCTTCAACGAAGTAAGATAAATATTTTCTAATCTCACCAACTTTAATTATTTCATCAACGTCTAAATTATTAGCAACACAATAAGGATTCATATCTCTTTCAATGTTATCTTCCAAGGACTTCATTTTAGTCTTAATTAGATTTTTTTTGGCATCATCAACATCCACCTGAAAATTATCATCTAATTTTGTTCTAAACGCACCAATGGTTAGAGTTTTCCCATCCATCACCGCTAGTCGACTGAGAGGTGTACAAAGTTGTAATACCGGTTGATACGGTAATCCACACATCGCATAATAGCCAGCTCCGGAAGCTTTTCTAAGTAAAAGAGTCAACATAGGTGTCGTATTGTTTGAATTAGTATAAATTAAACTTGATCCGTATCCTAGTAAACCTGTCTTTTCAGCATTAATTCCTATATCAAAACCTGCTACATCTTGTAACCATATTAATGGAATTCCATCGTCATTACATGAACGGCTAAAGACAGAAATTTTTGCGACTCCTTCTTTATAAAGGATACCCCCTAATTTTTTATCCTCATCCTCGTGTATAATACCTTGTACATTTCCTATAATTCCTACATATAAACCATTGATGCGGCCTATCCCTGTGACTATCTCCTTCCCATAATTAGAAATAACCTCTAAGAATAAACTATTATCTAATATTCGACTAATAACTTCATATATATCATATGAATGTCTTGGATTAACAGGTAAGATATGTGATAGCATTTTAGTATCATGCATAGGAGCCGCAGGTTCAAAATTATTTCTGTAGTAATTTACAGAGCTTGATCCTAATAATGCGACTTCTTTTCTGATTTTGTTTAAACAAGCTACGTCGTTGGGTACCCTAAAATCAGCACAGTTAGATTGATGCACATGGACATGAGGCCCACCAATATCATTAGAGCTAATATTTTGTCCTTTCGATCCTTTAATTAGAGCAGCCCCTGCTATTACCATATATGCGCTTTCTGTCATATATACTTTATCAGAAATAATGGGCATATAACCTCCTCCGGCTATACAATCGCCCATTACACCTGCGATCTGGGGTACACCTTGATGACTTAGCAAACTATTCATTCTAAAGATTCTTCCGGCACCATTTTTCCCAGGAAAGCTTAACTTTTGCTCAGGTAAAAACAATCCCGAGCAATCCACTAAATAAATAATAGGTATTTTTAATTTTAAGGCCGCCTCTTGGATCCTTATAATTTTTTCAGGAGTCTGTGGCCACCATGATCCGGATGCAACCGTATTATCGTTAGAAATGATAATTACAAGCAATTTATTAATTCTTGTGATTACAGTTACGACACCAGATGATGGTGCAGTCTTTTGTGATAAGAACTTGTCAAAAACCGAAAGGTTATTTGAAAAAGTACCTAAAGATAATATATCATTATTATTATCTGAGATATACTGTATTCGTTCCCAACTATTTAATCGTCCTTTCTTTGTAACCCTTTGCCGATATACTTCTCCCCATCCTCTGTAAGTAATTTTTCTTAAAGCGTCCAGCTGATTATCCATAATATTCATTCGATGTTTATTATGATAGTTTTCAGGTTTAGTAAATTTTATGTTGGTGGATAGTGTTTTCAAATATATTTTTGCCATATCTATAGTCCTAAATTAGAATTTAATTAAACTTTTCATATTATCTTTTAGAAATTGGCATGTATACTTACCATCTAGAAATTGTTTATTCTCTAAAATGTATTTATGCATATTTATAGATGTAAATATTCCTTCAATATTTATTTTATTCAGAGTTTTTTTCATGATTCTAATAGTTTTTTCTCGAATTTCAGAATGAACGATAATTTTTGCAATCATAGAATCGTAGTAGGGAGTTATTTCCGTTCCATTATTAATATACGTGTCTATTCTGATATTTTTACTTTCTTCAGGTAAATGAAGCTCCGTTATTTTTCCCGTTGATGGCATAAAATTTCTTTTAGGATCTTCGGCATTAATTCTACATTCGATGACGTGACCTTCGCATTTTATCTCAGACTGTCTGATATTTATGTAGTCTCCTAAAGCGACTCTAATCTGTAGATCAATGAGATCTGTTTGTGTTAGCATTTCTGTAACAGGATGTTCTACCTGAACACGTGTATTTGCCTCAATGAAATAATAATTTCCATTAGAATCCAATAGGAACTCTAGTGTACCTAAGCTATCATATCCAATGAGCTTCATAGACTCTGTAATATCTCGTTTTAGATTGTCTAATTTAGACTTGTTTGTATTAGGCGCGCAAGCTTCTTCTAATACTTTTTGGTTGTTTCTTTGAATAGAACAATCTCTTTCATGAAAATGTATAACATTTCCATATGTGTCACCAGCGATTTGTATTTCAATATGGCGTGCATTACTAATAAATTTTTCGATGTATATTTCATCATTGCCAAATAAGTTCTTAGCTTCGAATCTACATAGAGACAAATTTCTTTTTAACTCATCTAAATTATTTATTAGCTTTATGCCTTTTCCGCCACCTCCAGCGACAGCCTTAATTAATATTGGATATCCTATTTCATTCGCAATGTTGAAAGTGTCTTTATCTGAACTATTCGATGAAAAAGATCCTGGTATTACTGGTATCCCCAATTGTTTCATTGTATTTCGAGCAATTAATTTGTTGCCCATTATTTTTAAAAACCTAGAATCTGGGCCAATAAAGGTAATTTTTTGTTGTTTACATTTCATAGAAAACATATAGTTCTCTGAAAAAAAGCCATATCCTGGGTGTATAGCGTCACAATCATATTTTTCAGCAATTGAAAGTATTTTTTCCTCATTCAAGTAACTTTCTTTAAGAGACGACTCCCCTATGCATACTGATTCATGAGCATGTAATAGATAATTCATGTCTTTATCTGTTTCACTATAAATACATACAGGCTTTATTCCAAGCTTTTTAGAGCTTTTAATAATCCTGTTAGCAATTTCACCTCTATTAGCAATTAATAATTTCTTAAACACATTGCTTTCCTATTTCTGTACATATGATTTAAAAAAGTTACATATAAAAAAATATTTGAAAATATTTATATTTTCTATATTATATTATTAATAAATAAATATTTTCAAATATTTTTTTATATAAATTCAAATGAAACATTATAGGTATCATATGCGATATTTATCACACACAGAAGAAGACATTCAAAGAATGTTAGAAACTATTGGTATTAAAGATATAGATAGTTTGTTTAAATCTATTCCAAAAGCTTTAAGACTTCAAGAAGAGTTAAAAATACCTGATGCTATGGACGAATTAACATTGAAATCATTTTTTGAAAACAAAACAATGCTTTCAAATAAAACATGTTTTTTAGGCGCAGGCTTATATAAACATTTCGTTCCAGTAGTAGTTACGCAATTATTAAGTAGAGGTGAGTGGTTAACAGCATATACTCCATATCAAGCAGAAGCATCTCAGGGGACATTGCAGTCCATATTTGAGTTTCAAACAGTCGTTGCAAATATTTACGGATCTGATATTGCAAACGCTTCAATATATGACGCGTCGACGGCCCTTGTTGAAGCGATTTTAATGACACTAAGGGTGACACGTAAAAAATCGGTAATAATACCTAAAAATATTAATCCAGGATATAGAGACGTCTGCTTTACATATTCAGAGATGTGTGAATTTAATATTATTGAGGTTCCTTATAATGATAGCACAGGATGCATTGACATAGACAATTTTGAGCAAGTACTAAAAATAAATAAAGATATTGGTTCTTTAGTCTATCAGTTTCCTAATTTTTTTGGATGTCTAGAAAACCAGAAAGAAGTTATAGATACGGCGCATAAATATAAAACCTTAGCTATTGCGGTCAATCCGGATCCTTTGGTATTTGGAATTACAGAGCCTCCTGGATTGCTAGGTGCAGATGTTGTTGTTGGGGAAGGCATTGGACTCTGTCCTTTTACAGGAATGGGTTCTCCTGGATTGGGATTATTCGCTACAAAGAAAAAATTTACTCGATCTTTACCTGGGCGTTTGGTAGGAATGACGCGTGACATAAACCGTAAAAGGTCTTTTGTATTAACTTTAGCGACTAGAGAGCAACATATTCGAAGGGATAGGGCTACTTCAAATATTTGTTCCAATAACAATTTAAATGCATTGGCATTCCTAATTACTGTATCTTTATATGGTAAAAAAGGATTCTTTGATATGGCTCAGGATAATTTATTAAGGAATATTTATTTTCGTAAATCTTTAAAAAATAGCCAAAGAGTTAAAATAAAATACGGTAAGCACTTTTTTAATGAAACCTTATTGGAATTTAATAATATCAGAGCAATGAATAAATTTATTAAAGTTATGCAAGACAATAACATTGTTCCAGGCTTAGACTTAAACCCTCTATTTAGCAAACTCAATAAACATTTATTGGTTTGTATTACAGAGCTCAATACAATAGGCGAAATTGATTTAATGATTAAGGAATTAATTTAAATATGTATAATTATCATAAAAGCAATAACCAGATAGAAAATAAAACTATTTTCGAGTACAATTCAAAAAATAATTGTGGAATAGATATTTCAACCCCTGAATATAAAATAGAAATTAGTAATAATGATATAAAAGAAGCGTTAAATCATTCAAAGTATGATATTTCTAATAGCAATGCTTTTCTCCCAGAAGCGTCTGAATTTCAAGTAATACGTCATTTTACAATTATTAGTAGGAATAATTTTTGTATAGATACTAATATCTATCCTTTAGGATCTTGTACTATGAAATACAACCCTCGGATAAATGAATGGGTCGCTAATTTAAAATATTTTGATATGCTTCACCCTTTAATGGAAGTTAAAGATCTGCAGTTCCCATTATCGCTTATGTGGGATGTACAAAATTATCTAGCCGAAATATCCGGTTTCCACTCCGTTTCTCTTCAACCAGCCGCGGGAGCTCATTCAGAATTTACTGGTTTATCTATAATGAAAAAAAAGTGCTTTTTAAGGAATGAAAACCGAAAAAAAATTCTTGTTCCTGATTCCGCTCACGGTACCAATCCAGCAACAGCGAATATGTTAAATTTAGAAGTGGTAAATATAAAGTCTAATGAGCATGGATACCTTAGTTCAAAAGATGTACTAGAGAAAATGACTCCTGATGTTCTCGGTATTATGATTACTAACCCTAATACATTAGGCATATTTGAAAAAGAAATTAAAGATATATCAGACATCGTGCACAAAAAAGGTGGATATGTTTATGGCGATGGGGCAAATCTAAATTCGTTACTAAGCTATGTTCGTCCTGGAGACATTGGTTTTGATTTATTACATTTTAACTTACACAAGACTTTTTCTACACCACACGGAGGGGGCGGACCTGGATGTGGAGCCATTGGTGTCATAAAAAGCTTGGAAGATTTTTTACCGAAACCTACTATTAAAACTTATAAAAAGAAATTCTATTTAAGTAATAAAAAGAAATCAATTGGATTTATAAAATCTTTTTATCCAAATTTTTCGATAGTGTTAAGAGCATGGACTTACATACGATCAATGGGGGGGAAAAATTTTAAAAAGTCTACTTCATTAGCAGTTTTGAATGCGAATTATATTAGAAGTAAATTAAAAGATTTATACCACTTACCTTATCAAACTGATTCATTACACGAAGTAGTAATATCAGATAAAAAACAAAAAGCTCAATCTAACATTACAGCTTTAGATATATCAAAACGAATAATGGATTTCAAAGTTCATCCACCTACAATATATTTTCCACTGAATGTACCAGGTGCTATCATGATAGAACCAACAGAAACAGAAGGGAAAGACGAAATTGATTATTTATGTTCTGTACTAACTATCATTGCAAATGAAGCAAAAAACAATCCTGAAATAATAAGAACTGCACCTCACAACACCGATGTCATCAGACCAGATGAAATTGAAGCTGTTAAGAAACCCATTCTTACCTGGAATCAGTATCAGGAAGGCCATGCACCTCGGTAACTAGGACGATTTCTAATTCGTTCTCTCCAGGATATTATATTAGAGAATTCCAACAAATTCAAATGAGGGATTCTCTCAATAAGATCCAAGAAAGGTGTTGCTATTGTGTCTGCCATAGAATAATCTCCTGACAGGTAAGCTCTTTTAGCTAAATGTTTATTCAAAATTGTCATTTGATACTTGAGTTCTAAAAAAAAATATTGTAATCTTTCTTCTCTAATATCGGATTTATCTAATAAATAAAGTTCTGATAATATATTCCAAACTTGCTCAGCAAATCCTGAATATATATAATTTAGCCATGATAGACATTGTATCTTGGATTGAAAATTATCAAATCCCAGAGATGATTTAGAGAATCTTTCGCTGAGAAAGATAAGGATTGCTTGTGACTCGGATATAGCAATTTCCTCACTAGGGTGATGCTCGATTAACGTAGGCAATCTTCCGAATTTACTTTTTTTAAGAAATGCCGTTGTTCTCACTTTATTCAAGTTAACTGTCCGAGCAATAAATGACGCATTGCATTCACTCAGAGCAATTCTTATACTTACGCAAAAAGGCGAGATGCGATATTCATATAATGTGAAGAAAAGAGATTGATTCATATTTATTACATTGTCCTGTATAATATTTAACCTACTGATTAAAAAAATTCTAATAATAATCTAACATTATACATTATATAGTTAGATAAACGATAAATAAAATTTATGTTATATAGTCAAAAAAAAAGTTGAACGTTTTTCAATTTTTTTGTTTTAAGGACAATATTTATTTCTTAACGCAAGCTAATAGTCCTTATGTTTCGAAACTTAATTTAATAAATCTCTTATATTATAGAAAAATGAGCAAATTGTCTTTAAAAAATATTAATAGGAGTAAGCGTGAAATATTCTCTGATTTTCATTGATGTACGTTTTCATCTATATTACAATCATATTGTTGAAATGCTGTTAAATAATGAATAAACTATATAATAATATTATTGGTTTTAAGAAAGACTATCCTGCGATAAGAAAAAATATTTTTACTAATTATATCAGACAAAATATAGAAACAAGTTATTATTATAAGAAAAAACATAGTAACTTATATAAATTGATGATTAATAGAATTAATTATATTCGTAGGTTAAGTAGCATAGAGGAAACAAATTTAGGATTTATGTCTTTCTATAATGCTGACACATTAGCTGCAAAAACATTAGTATTCTACAATATTAAGCTTGCAATAAAAATAGCAACACAATATAAAAGAAACTGGACAGATTTCATGGACTTAGTTCAAGAAGCATCAGTTGGTATAATTATTGCATCTAAAAAGTGGAATCCCAGCAAAGGTACTCGGTTTGGAACTTATGCCTCATATTGGATAAAATCTCAACTTAGCAAATTTTTAATATTAAATGCTAGATTAATACATACTGGTAATACTAGATCAGGACGAAAGATATATTTTAACTTACCAAATATATATAAACAATTATCAGTATCGGGAGTGCGCCCTTCTTCATCATTAATATCAAAAAAAATCAATGAAAATGATAAAGAAGTCTCATTGGTTTTAACAATACTAGAGAATTTCGAAACAAGATTATCTTATCCATATAAAATCAGTGATAGTGTAAAAGATATTCAATTGTCTCCTGAAGATTCCATACTAAATGATCAGATTCAAGAGCAAATTCATAATTCTATCCATAATTTCTACTTCTTAATATCAGACAATAGGGATAAATACATCTGGAGAAAGTATATTGTTTCCGAAAAACCAATAAGTTTAGTTGATATAGGCAAGAATCTGAAGGTTTCTAAACAGCGAATTGGACAACTCGTGGAGAGATTGAAAATATTCTTTAAACAATATATGATCAGAAAAATAGGTTACAAATATTCTGATTTCATGTAATTATATGCTTCGCATAAGCATTGCACTTTTATCAATTATAAAAAAACATTTTGTATTCGGAAAAATATCTGAATATTAAGTCTTCTAAAATCGCAAAACTTTTTGTACCGATCTATTCGTTAATATAGATACAAGCTAAGTTTTGTAAAAATCTAGCAATACCAATTGTGATAAGGAGTAATTCTCGTTTTTTCTTTTCTCGTGTAGCTTTAGAAGGTATCAAGATTTAGCATTCGTTCATGAAAATACTAATTTAACCCGCATTATATAATTAAAAACGATACTCACTTCTGAACTACTATATTAATAACATTTTAAGTTTGCAAAAACATATAAACTCTATAACTCACAAACGCTTTCCAATAGTTCGACTCTACTGGAAGCGAGTGGGATCATTTTTCAAAAGGGAGCGTTATCGAAATTTTATTTATTTAGAATAAGGGTTCATACACTCTTACTTTTGTCTTGCCTTATTAGAATCGAAAATTCAAAATCAAATTTCGAGTCCCGATGCGGTATATTACAGTGAACCTCCAACTCTTTCCCGGTTTTTTTCGCAAGGGCTGCTTCTAAGATTATATTTTTGCAGATCTTATACTCTGTAGTCACTTTGAGGCTCGCTTCTAGGTCGTCAACATATTCATCGCGTTGCGATTCAAGCAGATCTCTATCATTAATTATCATCTTAAAAAATAGCAAAGCATCAAGGGAAAAAGTAAGCTCTTCCGAAAGTTTCTTTGTTAACATCGTA